>OGDX01000263.1_pt1 | contig 42785 bp, 30 predicted proteins | sample 1570461 | NCBI WGS metagenome assembly OGDX01 (sample SAMEA2582172, study PRJEB24529) | metagenome
GTCATCGGGCATTATCTGAACATAAAACACTATCAATAAGTTGGAGTCATTACCGGAGAGAGGAAACTACCCGGTAATACATCATTAACCGTTCTTCCATCGGCGATAATCATCCGTGCACTTAAATCGAAATCATAAGGCTGTGTTGTGCTGGCATTAGAAAGATCGACATTGATGACGTTTCGCTGAACACAACTGAATTGCTCACTGCCACTTCCCCCTGGGGTTGTAGTCGTCCATACTTCGACCGCTGCTCTGCTTGAACCACCATCGGTGGTGGAGTTAAGTCTATTTGCAAAGCCGGCAGTGTTAGACGTGGCGCCAGCGCAACCAATATTTCTGGGTGCCAATACGAGTTGAGCACTTTTCCCTGGAAGACCGGCGCAATCGCTGAAGCGGATTTTAAATGTTTGTACCTTGCTTTTGGCTGCCAGTTCAGAAATATAAACATTGTTAAAGGCAACGGTATTGATCTCGGTATTACTGGTATCCATTACCTTCGCACTACAGGTACCCATAGTCAGGTTACTGTTTACGGTTAAAGAGGCGGATGTCGTACTCGCATAAGTGAGATTGTTGCTAACGCTGGCACCCACGGCAACAGTAGCAATCAGTGTAGCGATGACTTTTAATTTCATGGTGGCTGTCCCTGTTATTCGTAGGTGAAGTTAAAGGTGGCTTTTGCCTGAAACGCACCGGTGCGTCCTGCTCCCGCCGTTGTTTCGCGCAGTGCTACGGTCAGAGGCACACCGTCAGCTTTCTCACCGGTACTCCATTCAAATTTGTCAGTATTATTTGGCGTAAAGAAAGTTGAGTCTGCGGTATCCCTACGCTTAATCCCCATACCCACACCCGTAGCGCCAGAGCTTGCCTCATTGACAATCAACTTACCTGAAACAGATGCACCTGTAAGTGTGGTAAAAATCTTTGAATAACCATTGCTGCAATCGGAAGCCTTTAATTTAAAGTTGGCTTGAGCTGCAACGTCTCCAGTGACAACCTTATCCAGGCCAACATCGGGAATTGTCAGGCTGTATTCACCGTTACTACCCGTCACTACTGGACCACCATCTTGTACGATGGTTATCGTACAAGTGGTAGCTAATACGGTGGCCGTAAAATCGACATCTAGAGTTGTTGCGGCTTCAACTGCCGGTAAACCCAGACCTATTAACGCGGATGTTAGTAGTATCCTTTTCATAGAATTTTCCATATTAGTGATTTGCTACCTGACAGGTAAGATTGTTAAGTAATAAGGTATTGCTGCTTCCCAGAGTTTGTGGCTGGGCCGGGAACTGGTAGTGCAACTTACAGTCAATGGTTTGGTTGTTTTCATACCAGCGCACTGTTAATTCCCCGCTGTCGTTAATACCGCGCACAAATGCCTGACCACCCTGACCCATACTGCCGATCATCACGTCACCCTGGTAAACCTCCGCAGCAAACGGAATGGATTTACCATTGGCGGCAGTAATATTCAGCACGGCAGAACGCCCCTCGTCAGTTTCGAACCGGGTCAAAACAACGGAGCCGCTACGTGGTACGGTGGTGGCGCTGGTACTTTTCAGTTCAACATCGTTTTCCAGTGTTTCAATGTTCAGACCTACCCGGTTTTCACGGTAGGGGCTGACAGAGGACGTCACGGCATATCCCCAGCGATCGATTTCGTTATTACTGTTATTGATTCGTGCGCCTTTAGCACCTGGGGCGTTGATTAACACCAGCGTGTCGTTACTGCTGAAACTGTTGTTAGTGAACGTTAAACCACCACTGTGTAACACAAAGCCGCCATCGGTAGAGATGGAGTACTGCTGGCTATTATCAGACGTGGCAGAAGCCGAAGCGGAAATACCGCCTAACCCCGATTCATAGTTGAGATAACCACCAACAGAGGCTAAATCGCCGGAGTTTTTATCGAGGCTATAACCTGCGTTGACACTGTAGTTCACCAGATTGTTTTCAGTGTTACCGGAACTGTTAACATTCAACTGATGTGAACCATCGAAATCGGTATTGAGCTGAGTATTTAAATTGCGGAAACCAGAAGACTTACGTTTGCCACCTAAAATATTCTCAATAGGTACGCTAACGCTGACGTACATCGCGTCATCTTTCTCGCCGTCTTCATTCCAGCTACGTTGCAGGTTGACGCTGAAGCTGCCCCACGAAACGCTTTTACTGTAACCAACATTATATTCAGTGCGGCTATTGTTCGCTGCCCAGTAGTCTGTCCAGCTACCGGAAATAAACAGTGAACCGTAATCTTCATAGGCGATATTCAATGGCTGGTTAATACTCACAGTAAACTGGTTTTTCATACGTGAGTATGTCTGCATGGTGTTTTTGTCTTCATCGGCAGACAAATGTTTGGCGTCGTCAATGAGGACTAACGCATCATGCAGGCCCAGGTAATCCTGGGTGGAATAGCGGTACGCCGCGAGGTTAAATGATGTTCCGGTATCCTGGAAAAGTTTGTTCCAGGTTACGCGATAACTTTGCCCCTGATAGGTTTTATCATCCGGAATCTCAGCGCGAGAATGGGTAACGTCAACCGCAAAGGCACCGATGCTGGTGTTGATACCTACACCTAACAGTCCGGCAAGATAGTTATTATCGGTGAACTGAATGCCGGTATAACCCGTGAAGAGGTTATTCAGACCATAGTAATAAGAGGCTTGCCCCATATTGGGTTCGGAATGCAGGCTATCATCAATGACTTTACCGGCACTGAAATCCCAACGACCTACACCAGGACGTTGCATTTGTACAACCGACGAGAAGGGTTGCGTAAAGGTGCGTTTGGAACCATCCGCTTCTTCAATGGTTACGACCAGTTCGCTACCAAAGCCGGAGGGGCTAATGTCGTCTATAACAAATTCACCGGGTGGTACGGTGGTTTCATAGATTTTATAACCGCTTTGCGTCACCGTGACTTTGGCGTTGGAGTTTGCTACACCGCGGATGGTCGGAGCGTAACTGGCCAGCGCCGAAGGTAGCATACGGCTATCGCTGTACAGGCGAACACCACGGACGTTGACAGAGTCAAACGTTTCACCGGTGGTGTAGGCGTCACCCATAATTATCTGTGAACGGATTGCCGGAATGTCACGCTGTAAGTAACGATCCTGGAAATCGAAATCGCTGCCGTTATCTGTTGTCCAGTTATAGTTACCGCGCGCACGGAAGTGCCAGGCTCCTAAATTGATACCTGAGTTGAACGCGCCATACACGCTGTCACTATTGTCGTTATCTGAACTTGTGTGATATGCGTTCAGGGTATATGCCAGTGTGGCAGCGTTAATCCCTGACTCCCACAGTGAGGGGTCGACATAGCCACCGTAGTTTTTCAGAACATAAGCCTGAGGAACAGTCAGATCGAGAAACTGGTCACTGCCGTCAAAGCGAACGCCAGCCTTATCGTATGACTTTGCCAGATCCAGACAATCCTCTTCTTCACCTTCTCTGGCGAGTAAAGTGACAGGCTGTTCTGGTTGCTTAATGTGTAGCTGCGCCAGGTTTTTGCGGGTAAGGCAGGCCGCCGCACTGTTTTCGCCAATATCCACAAACGGAATTTCTAAGCTGGACGTCGCCTGACCGTTTACAAACACGCGGACATTATAGAGACCCGGCGGTGTCGGGTTGCCTTGAGCATAACGTTTAACATCAATCGTTGATGCGCCAGTTCCCATTAAGAAGGAACTGTCATATTCCACCGTGTCTGCCGCAGCACCGTTGCTGCTATAAAATAGGGCACAACAGGCCGCAAGTAGCGTTTTTTTCGGGATACGGCTTTTTTGATGAGTAAACTGGTACAAGGTTGCATTCCTGGCGATGTTAAAAAGAATCCGTTTATTTTTTAGAATGTTGCGGAACCATCGATGTTGCCGCCAAAGTCGTTGATCGCTTTAAAGACCACTTTCCCGGATGAAACGCTTCCTGGCAGACCGGTTACGCCAAAGCTTGCCTGGCTGAACGGCGCGACCATGCTGGAATTGACGTTGTAGGTTTTGCCGCCGCTTTCCAGCTTGACCTCATTAAAGGACACGTAATATGGCGTTGGGTTATTTGCCTGTAACTGAGCGTTGTTTAATTTCCAGGTGATTTTCGCCGGTGCTTCAGCCGGTTCTCCCTGTAAACCGCTCGGGCGATAAAAAAGTTTGATGCGCGTGCGGAAAGCTAGCTGTAACAAGTTTTTGTCAGCCTCAGCATCTTTCGGCTTAGGCGGCACTTCCAGCACGTTAAACCAGTAGACGCTTTCACGATCTTTCGGCAGGGCTGTAGCACCGGTTTACATCGCTTTTACTGTTTGACCGCGGTTGGGCTCCACGCGTGAAACAGGCGGGGTTGCGGTAAACGGCACTTTGATTTGGCTGGGATCGGCATTGTCATCGCCCGTATCCAACCAGTTCTGAATCAGTAAGGGACGATTCCCTTTATTTTCCAGGCGAACGTTAACATCTTTTTTATCAGCGTTATAAATGATACGTGTTCCGGAAATAATAATGTCAGCGAATGCTGGTGCACTGGCTAACAGAGTACTCACAAATAATGCACTAACCGTTTTTTTAACCAAGGGAAACATAAGCACTCCTTGCTGTCTGTAGAAAGATTAAATTCGCGAAAATAAGGTTTGCCTGCTGGCAAACCTTATGCTCAACACACCATCAATTACTTATAAGCAACGGTGTACAGCGCGTTAGTGGTTACATGACCAGCAGTTACAGCCGGGCTGTTCGGTGCTTTAACGTAAGATGCGTTAAATACGTACTGGCCTTTACCTTCTGCGTCTAATGTCAGTTCCTGAACTTCAGAAGAGTTGTTCATATGGACCTGCTTAATTTCAGCAGCGCCAGCTTTGTTTTTCATGTTATGAACTGCAATGTTTACGTTCTGAGCCGGTTGAATACCGTTAACAGTGATGTTCATATTGTTATTCAGGGTACCGCTGGTGTTCGCGTAGCTTGCAGAACCCATGGTCAATTCAGCATTCTTCGGAGCACCTGGATCACACTCAACAGAAATCATGAACTCTTTCGGCAGCAAACCGACAGCAGTTGCGCTAACTTCAGCAAAAGTATCAGTAACATTCGCAGTATCCAGGGTAACCACGCCATCAGTGGTAACGCTGTGCATACCAGTATCTACCACACCCACTTTACAGGTACCGGACTGTACCATACCGTTAAAGTCGATATGACCACCATCTACAGCCAGGGCGGAACCAGAAGCCATAACCAGAGCGGCTGCGAGAAGTGCTTTTTTCATTACATGCATCCTTACAAAAATTATATAAAATTAATATTGCGAGCGGATATTACTCAAAGTTTTTGGAGGATGTAATAGGGGTGAATTATCACGCTTATGAATATATTTGTGTGGCGTATTGAATTGCTGTTGTTTTAGGTCGTTTAAACAAAAAATGCCTAATCTATTTGCATGAAGTGCTATTCCATGAATAAATTAAAAAAACTAAAATGTAAATTAAGTATATTTAATGTGTAAGGGAGGGAGTGAGGAGTAAGATAAGAAAATAATTTTTTCTTGGTGGATGAAATAGCTGTATCGTTTTGTATTTCTCTCGTCAAGAAAATAAAATAATACAGCTATTACCAGATGGCAGGTTGTAGTACTGCTAGCGAAGTGAGTATTTCACGCAACGTCTCCCCATCAGGAAACACCAACTCCGGCGCGATTTCAAACAGCGGCCACAGCATAAATCCACGATTTTTCATATCGTAGTGCGGTACGGTCAGTCGTTCAGTATTTATCACTTCATTACCAAACAGCATGATGTCGAGATCCAGCGTGCGCGGTCCCCAGCGTTCAGCTTTACGGACGCGACCTTGCTGCAATTCAATACGCTGTGTGTGATTGAGTAGCTCTTCAGGTGCAAGAGAGGTTTCCAGCGCCACGGCTGCGTTTAAGTAATCGGGTTGATCTTGCGGCCCCAGCGGTGGAGTGCGGTAAAACGAAGAAACGGCAAGAATGTGGCTTTCAGGGATATCGCCTAATGCTTTCAGGGCAGCATTGACCTGCTCCAGCGGAGAGGCCAGATTGCTGCCTATGGCAATATACGCCACTGTCATGCGGTACCCTCACGACGTGGTGCGCGTTTGCGTGGACGACGAGTACGACGACGCGGTGACGGTTCTTCATCCAGCTCGTTGAGCATCCCTTTTTGGTCTGGTGGCGCGGAAACCTGGAACTCACCCCACCATTTCACCAGACGCTGCAGTTCAGCGTTACGCTCAACTTCAGCTCGCAAGGCCAACAGGTCATAAGCCGCACGGAACTTAGGATGCTCCAGCAGTTTCCATGCGCGTTTACCCTGACGTCGGGACATACGCAACTGCAACTGCCAGATATCGCGGGTTAACGTCGTCAGACGTTTCGGGATTGCCAGTGAACGGCAGGCTTCGTCCAGCACGTCGTTCATCGCCAGCGCGAAAGCGTCGTGATAGGTCAGGCCGCTTTCCTGGGCGATCTTCTGTGCCGTCTCCAGCAGTGGGTACCAGAACATGGCGGCAAACAGGAACGCCGGGTTCACGCGCATATCGTTATGGATACGCGTATCGGTATTCTTCAGCACCTGTTCAATGATCCGCTCCATCGGGCTGTCGCCATTTTCCGTGAAGTAGCGGGTAATGGTCGGGAACAGCGGCTGGAACAGATGATATTCACACAACAGCTTATAGGTTTCGTAACCGTAGCCCGCTTGTAGCAGTTTAAGCGATTCTTCAAACAGGCGTGCCGGTGGGATATCGTTCAGCAGGGTAGCGAGGCGAGGGATCGGTTCTGCGGTTTCCGGGCTGATGCGCATACCCAATTTGGCGGCAAAACGTACTGCGCGCAGCATACGTACCGGATCTTCACGGTAGCGCGTTTCCGGGTTACCAATCAGACGGATAACACCGTCCTTCAGATCCTTCATACCGCCAACGTAATCACGGACGGTAAAATCCGCTACGCTGTAATACAGGCTGTTGATAGTGAAATCGCGGCGCTGGGCGTCTTCTTCGATGGAGCCGAAAATGTTGTCGCGCAGCAACATGCCGTTTTGCCCGCGTTGGGAGGTCGTGCGGTCGCTGACGTTACCTTCGTGGTGTCCACGGAAGGTCGCAACTTCGATAATCTCCGGGCCAAACATCACATGAGCCAGACGGAAACGGCGACCCACCAGGCGGCAGTTACGGAACAGTTTGCGCACCTGCTCAGGCGTGGCGTTAGTGGTTACGTCAAAGTCTTTCGGCTTTTTGCCAAGTAACAGGTCGCGCACGCCGCCGCCAACCAGCCAGGCTTCGTATCCCGCTTTATTGAGCCTGTACATTACCTTCAGGGCATTTTCACTGATATCTTTGCGGGAAATAGCATGCTGCTCACGCGGGATCACCGTCACCTGTGGACGGGCGACTGCCTGTTCAGCCTCGCTTTCCTCGCGGCTTAGCACCTTGCGGCAAAAATTAGCGACTCGGGTAAAAATAGTACACCTCGGTAGTGTCAAACATCATTCAGGACAAAAAAATAGCGGCTAATCATAGCTCAGCATGACGCATTTGAGAATGTTGAATTTACAATTGCCGACTCAGGCACTGCGGTAAGCCGCCAGTTTTTGACGGCTGACTGAAGGATTTGCTCGACGCTGAAATCCTGCCAGTGTGCTTCTGCCTGCTGCCCCAGAAATTGAAGTGCCGCGATTAGTACCGGGCGTGGATCGCCTTTCGGCAACGCAGGCGCATGATTCTGCTTGGAAAGTTTAGCGCCTTGTGGATTAAGCGCCAGCGGCAGATGAATGTAATCTGGCACTTTCCAGCCAAAAAGCTGGTACAGCGAGATTTGCCGCACTGTCGGTTCGATCAAATCTGCCCCGCGGACAATTTCGCTCACGCCCTGGAAGTGATCATCCACCACCACCGCCAGGTTATAGGCAAACAAACCATCACGGCGATGAATAATAAAATCTTCCCGTGCCAGTTTTTCGTCGGCGTGAATAATGCCGCGCAGCTGGTCAGTAAATTGCGTGACCGGATGCTGCTGGCGGATACGCACTGCGGCGTTGTCTGGTCCATGATGCAACACCCGGCAATGACCGTCGTAAATACCGCCAATGCTTTGAATACGTGCACGCGTGCAGGTGCAGTAATAACTTAGTCCTTGCTCATGTAACCAGGCGAGTGCTTCGCGATAGGCGTGGTGACGTTGCGATTGCCAGAGAACATCGCCGTCCCAGTGCAGGCCGTAATGTTCCAGCTGGCGCAGGATAGTTTCTGCGGCACCGGGAACTTCACGAGGCGGGTCGATATCTTCTATGCGTACCAGCCAGCGACCGTGCCGGGCGCGAGCCTGCAAATAGCTGCCAAGCGCAGCAATCAGAGAACCAAAATGAAGCTCGCCGGAAGGAGAGGGGGCGAAGCGGCCAATATAGTGTGTGTCTGTCATCTCTTTGAACAAAAAATAAGGCGGGAGCATTTCCCGCCTGTGGTAAACGTGATGGAACGGCTGTAATTAGCCAGCCATCTGTTTTTCGCGAATTTCAGCCAGCGTTTTGCAGTCGATGCACAGATCGGCTGTCGGGCGCGCTTCCAGACGGCGAATACCAATTTCAACACCGCAGGATTCGCAGTAGCCGAAATCTTCGTCTTCCACTTTTTTCAGCGTCTTCTCGATCTTTTTGATCAGCTTACGCTCGCGATCACGGTTACGCAGTTCGAGGCTGAATTCTTCTTCCTGGGCTGCACGGTCTACCGGGTCCGGGAAGTTGGCTGCTTCATCCTGCATATGTGTAACGGTGCGATCGACTTCATCCCTGAGTTGATTACGCCATGCTTCCAGAATACGACGGAAGTGCGCCAGCTGGGCTTCATTCATATACTCTTCGCCCGGCTTCTCCTGATATGGTTCCACCCCAGCGATGGCGAGAATACTCAGGGACGATGTTTTACGGTTTTGCCCTTCTTGCATGTTGCTTCTCCTTAACACGCACTATCGATCCCCATGTTCGGGGGAAAAATGAGGCCGCTATAAATAGCAGATGCTTTTCCGGATAGCAATTATCTAAACGTAACACTTGACAACTGTGTGAGGAAAAGCGTATTTGCGCACGCGACCAGAATGTAAATTAACCAGTTACTTACTTTACTACAATGTAACCGGCAGTGATTTTTTAAGAGCCATGCCTTCAGCAGAAATTTCCGCTTTGTAAGCCAGAATTTCTACCCCCCTCTGTTGAGCTTCTGACAATAGTTGCGCGTATTTCTCATCGATGTGGCGCGCGGGTGAAAACCGTGTAATGGCTGAATGCAGCACGGCGAAAAAGATAACCGCACGCTGGCCTTCAGCCGCTACGCTCATCAACTCCCGAAGGTGTTTCTGACCTCGTTCAGTGACCGCATCGGGAAAATATCCCTGTTCGTTCTCCGCTAACGTAACCGATTTCACTTCAATATAGCAGTCTGGACGCGAATCCGCCTGCAACATAAAGTCAATACGGCTGCGTTCTGCGCCGTATTTTACTTCGCTTTTCAGCGAGCTATAGCCTGACAGTTCTGAAATTGATTCATTAAGGATAGCCTCTTTCGTCAACCTGTTAGCCCAAAGCGTGTTGACGCAAATAAATGCGCCGCTCTGGCTTTGAGTTAATTCCCAGGTGTGTGGGTATTTCCGTTTGGTGTTGTCTGAAGTCGAATACCAGACGGTATCGCCAGGCGTTGCACAACCGGTCATCGCACCCGTATTCGGGCAGTGTAGCGTTAATTCGCGACCATCAGGTGTGATCACATCGGCTAAAAAACGTTTGTAACGCTGAATTAGCGTCGCGCGCTGTAGAGGGGGAGAAAATTCCATTGCGACAATCCTTGTTATTGCGTTAGCGCCCAGCGTTTTAGCGGCGTGTAGCGTGTGCGTCCACGGGCAAACGAGGAGGCGTAAAGGGTGAACTCCGTCACCGCATATGACCAGTTAAAACCTGGCGGCGGGATTGTCACCGCCTCGCTGGCGTCGCGCAATAAGGTAATATGTGGATGAAACGGACGATTGCTTTGAAAACAACCGCTGCGGGCAGCCTGTGAACGGAGCATATTCGCCAGCTGGATTAAGCCGCGTGGAGGCTGACGCATCCCTAACCACACCACACGCGAACGCAGCCATTGTCCGGCGTCATCAAGCGTGAGTGTGAAACCAGGTTGACGAATCCGTCCGGCTAAAAGAGAAAGCGCCTTCTCTTTCTCGGCGCTCACTTCGCCTAAAAATGCCAGAGTCAGATGCAAATTATCGGCGGCGACCGGACGTCCCGCCTCAAGTGGGAAGTGTGTGGCGCGCCAGTGGATAATCTGTTCGCGGATTTCTGCAGGTAAGTCGATAGCAAAGAACAGACGTTGCGGTTCAGACATGTGAGGCACTCGGTTATGAATTACCGCGATGCTACAATGTGGCGCGAAGAATGTTAACCCTCTGGAGCGTTTTGTGTCGTCGTTGCCCGTTGCTGCCGTCTTACCTGAATTACTTACCGCTCTCGATTGTGCGCCGCAGGTATTATTAAGTGCGCCGACCGGGGCCGGGAAATCAACCTGGCTGCCGCTGCAACTGCTGGCGCATCCCGGCATTAACGGGAAATTTATCCTGCTGGAGCCGCGTCGTCTGGCGGCGCGTAACGTCGCGCAACGGCTGGCGGAGCTGCTTAACGAAAAGCCAGGCGATACCGTTGGCTACCGGATGCGTGCGCAAAACTGCGTCGGGCCGAATACCCGCCTGGAAGTAGTTACCGAAGGCGTGCTGACGCGGATGATCCAGCGTGACCCGGAGTTGAGCGGTGTTGGATTGGTGATCCTTGATGAATTTCATGAGCGTAGCTTGCAGGCGGATTTGGCGTTGGCGCTGTTACTCGATGTGCAACAAGGTCTGCGTGATAACCTTAAACTGCTGATTATGTCGGCTACGCTGGACAACGACCGCTTGCAGCAAATGCTGCCAGAAGCGCCCGTCGTCATCTCAGAAGGGCGCTCGTTTCCGGTTGAACGCCGTTATTTACCGCTGCCCACGCATCAGCGTTTTGACGAAGCCGTTGCGGTAGCCACCGCTGAAATGCTGCGTCAGGAAAGCGGATCATTACTGTTATTTTTACCTGGCGTCGGAGAAATTCAGCGTGTGCAGGAACAACTGGCTTCGCGCATCGGCAGTGATGTATTGCTCTGCCCGCTGTATGGCGCGTTGTCGCTGAACGATCAGCGAAAAGCGATCCTCCCGGCACCGCAAGGGATGCGCAAAGTGGTGCTGGCGACCAATATTGCTGAAACCAGTTTAACCATCGAAGGTATTCGTCTGGTGGTGGATTGTGCCCAGGAAAGGGTGGCGCGTTTTGATCCGCGAACAGGGCTTACGCGGTTGATTACTCAGCGAATCAGTCAGGCGTCGATGACGCAGCGTGCCGGGCGCGCCGGGCGTCTGGAGCCGGGTATCTGCCTGCATTTAATCGCCAAAGAACAAGCAGAACGCGCTGCCGCGCAAAGTGAACCGGAGATCTTACAAAGCGATCTTTCCGGTTTGCTGATGGAATTACTGCAATGGGGATGCAGCGATCCGGCGCAGATGAGCTGGCTGGATCAACCGCCAACGGTGAATCTACTGGCCGCGAAACGCCTGTTACAAATGCTGGGGGCGCTGGACGGTGAACGGCTTAGTGCGCAGGGGCAAAAAATGGAAGCGCTGGGCAACGATCCGAGTTTAGCGGCCATGCTGGCTAGCGCAAAGAGCGACGACGAAGCTGCTACCGCGGCAAAAATTGCCGCCATTCTCGAAGAGCCGCCACGGATGGGCAATAGTGACCTGGGCGTGGCGTTTTCGCGCAATCAACCAGCCTGGCAGCAACGTAGTCAGCAACTGTTAAAACGCTTAAACGTACGCGGCGGTGAGGCAGACAGTTCGCTTATCGCGCCGCTACTTGCCGGGGCGTTTGCCGATCGCATTGCTCGCCGCCGTGGGCAAGATGGACGCTATCAACTGGCAAACGGCATGGGAGCGATGCTCGATGCCGACGACGCGCTAAGCCGCCACGAATGGTTGATCGCACCGTTATTATTGCAGGGCAGCGCCTCGCCGGATGCGCGGATTTTACTGGCGCTACCGGTCGATATTGATGAATTAGTGCGACGCTGTCCGCAGCTGGTGCAGCAATCTGACACCGTGGAATGGGATGACGCGCAAGGTACGCTGAAAGCCTGGCGTCGGCTGCAAATCGGTCAGTTGACGGTGAAAGTGCAGCCGTTGGCGAAACCGTCAGAAGACGAGTTGCATCAGGCGATGCTTAACGGCATCCGTGATAAAGGTTTAAGCGTGCTCAACTGGACGGCGGAAGCGGAACAGCTACGCTTGCGTTTGTTATGCGCCGGAAAGTGGTTGCCAGAATATGACTGGCCAGCGGTTGATGATGAAAGTTTGTTGGCGACGCTGGAAACGTGGCTGCTGCCACATATGGCCGGTGTACATTCACTACGCGGCCTGAAATCACTCGACATTTATCAGGCACTACGCGGATTACTTGATTGGGGAATGCAGCAACGTCTGGATAGTGAATTGCCTGCGCATTACACTGTGCCGACGGGAAGCCGGATCGCCATTCGTTATCATGAAGATAACCCGCCCGCGCTGGCGGTGAGAATGCAGGAGATGTTTGGTGAGGCCACCAATCCGACGATCGCCCAGGGGCGCGTGCCGCTGGTGCTGGAGTTGCTTTCCCCTGCCCAAAGGCCGCTGCAAATCACGCGTGATTTGGGGGCCTTCTGGAAAGGGGCGTATCGTGAGGTGCAAAAGGAGATGAAAGGGCGTTATCCCAAACACGTCTGGCCGGACGACCCGGCAAACACGGCACCGACGCGACGGACGAAAAAGTATTCGTAAGGTTGGTTTTCTCCCACTCCCTGTGGGAGAGGGCCGGGGTGAGGGCATCAGCGCGCACGTTCACCCTCACCCTAACCCTCTCCCTTAAGGGAGAGGGGACCGATCGAGCTCAAATTTTGAGAGATATCTTCTTCTGTCTTGTAACAGAAGAACAGAAAATCGGGCTTTTGCGCCTGAATATTGCGGAGAAAAAGCATGGCCGGGAATGACCGCGAGCCAATTGGACGCAAAGGGAAACCGACGCGTCCGGTCAAACAAAAGGTAAGCCGTCGTCGTTACGAAGATGACGATGATTACGACGATTATGATGACTATGAGGATGAAGAACCGATGCCGCGCAAAGGTAAGGGCAAAGGCAAAGGGCGTAAGCCTCGTGGCAAACGCGGCTGGCTATGGCTGCTGTTAAAACTGGCTATCGTTTTTGCCGTGCTGATCGCCATTTACGGCGTTTATCTCGATCAAAAAATTCGCAGCCGTATTGATGGCAAGGTCTGGCAACTGCCTGCGGCAGTTTATGGTCGAATGGTCAACCTTGAGCCAGACATGACCATCAGCAAGAACGAAATGGTGAAGCTGCTGGAGGCAACACAGTATCGTCAGGTGTCGAAAATGACCCGTCCTGGCGAATTTACCGTGCAGGCCAACAGCATTGAGATGATTCGCCGTCCGTTTGATTTCCCGGACAGTAAAGAAGGACAGGTGCGCGCGCGTCTGACCTTTGATGGCGATCATCTGGCGACGATCGTCAATATGGAGAACAACCGTCAGTTCGGTTTCTTCCGTCTTGATCCGCGTCTGATCACCATGATCTCCTCACCAAACGGTGAGCAGCGTTTGTTTGTGCCGCGCAGTGGTTTCCCGGATTTGCTGGTGGATACTTTGCTGGCGACAGAAGACCGCCATTTCTACGAGCATGATGGAATCAGTCTCTACTCCATCGGACGTGCGGTGCTGGCAAACCTGACCGCAGGTCGCACGGTGCAGGGGGCGAGTACGCTGACGCAACAGCTGGTGAAAAACCTGTTCCTCTCCAGCGAGCGCTCTTACTGGCGTAAAGCGAACGAAGCTTACATGGCGCTGATCATGGACGCGCGTTACAGCAAAGACCGTATTCTTGAGCTGTATATGAACGAGGTGTATCTCGGTCAGAGTGGCGACAACGAAATCCGCGGCTTCCCGCTGGCGAGCTTGTATTACTTTGGTCGCCCGGTAGAAGAATTGAGCCTCGATCAGCAGGCGCTGTTAGTCGGTATGGTGAAAGGAGCGTCCATCTACAACCCGTGGCGTAACCCGAAACTGGCGCTGGAGCGACGTAATCTGGTACTGCGTCTGCTGCAACAGCAACAGATTATTGATCAAGAACTCTATGACATGTTGAGTGCGCGTCCGCTGGGGGTTCAGCCGCGCGGTGGGGTAATCTCTCCTCAGCCAGCCTTTATGCAACTGGTGCGTCAGGAGCTTCAGGCTAAATTAGGCGATAAGGTAAAAGATCTCTCCGGCGTGAAGATCTTCACTACCTTTGACTCTGTGGCCCAAGACGCGGCAGAAAAAGCCGCCGTGGAAGGCATTCCGGCACTTAAGAAACAGCGTAAGCTGAGCGATCTGGAAACCGCGATTGTGGTCGTCGACCGCTTTAGTGGTGAAGTTCGTGCGATGGTCGGAGGTTCTGAGCCGCAGTTTGCGGGCTACAACCGTGCGATGCAGGCGCGGCGTTCGATTGGTTCCCTTGCAAAACCAGCGACTTATCTGACGGCTTTAAGCCAGCCGAAAATCTATCGTCTGAATACGTGGATTGCGGATGCGCCAATCGCGCTACGTCAGCCGAATGGCCAGGTCTGGTCACCGCAGAACGATGACCGTCGTTATAGCGAAAGCGGCAGAGTGATGCTGGTGGATGCGTTGACCCGTTCGATGAACGTGCCGACGGTAAATCTGGGGATGGCGCTGGGGCTGCCTGCGGTTACGGATACCTGGATCAAACTGGGCGTACCGAAAGATCAGTTGCATCCGGTTCCGGCAATGCTGCTGGGGGCGTTGAACTTAACGCCAATCGAAGTGGCGCAGGCATTCCAGACCATCGCCAGCGGTGGTAACCGTGCACCGCTTTCTGCGCTGCGTTCGGTAATCGCGGAAGATGGCAAAGTGCTGTATCAGAGCTTCCCGCAGGCGGAACGCGCTGTTCCGGCACAGGCGGCGTATCTGACACTATGGACCATGCAGCAGGTGGTACAACGTGGTACGGGTCGTCAGCTTGGGGCGAAATACCCGAACCTGCATCTGGCAGGGAAAACAGGGACTACCAACAATAACGTAGATACCTGGTTTGCGGGCATTGACGGCAGCACGGTGACCATCACCTGGGTCGGCCGTGATAACAACCAGCCGACCAAACTGTATGGTGCCAGCGGGGCAATGTCGATTTATCAGCGTTATCTGGCTAACCAGACGCCAACGCCGCTGAATCTTGTTCCGCCAGAAGATATTGCAGATATGGGCGTGGACTACGACGGCAACTTTGTTTGCAGCGGTGGCATGCGTGTCTTGCCGGTCTGGACCAGCGATCCGAAATCGCTGTGCCAGCAGAGTGAGATGCAGCAGCAGCCGTCAGGCAATCCGTTTGATCAGTCTTCACAGCCGCAGCAACAGCCGCAACAGCAACCTGCTCAGCAAGAGCAGAAAGACAGCGACGGTGTAGCCGGTTGGATCAAGGATATGTTTGGTAGTAATTAACATCTAAGCGTAAAATACCGGATGGCGAATTGCCATCCGGTAAAATAACATCCCGCCTAAAGTATTAACCCTTTATTTTCATCTGGTTGTTTATTAACCCTTCAGGAACGCTCAGATTGCGTACCGCTTGCGAACCCGCCAGCGTTTCGAATATTATCTTATCTTTATAATAATCATTCTCGTTTACGTTATCATTCACTTTACATCAGAGATATACCAATGGCGCGTTCCAAAACTGCTCAGCCAAAACACTCACTGCGTAAAATCGCAGTTGTAGTAGCCACAGCGGTTAGCGGCATGTCTGTTTATGCACAGGCAGCGGTTGAACCGAAAGAAGACACTATCACCGTTACTGCTGCACCTGCGCCGCAAGAAAGCGCATGGGGGCCTGCTGCAACTATTGCGGCGAAGCACTCTGCTACTGCGACTAAAACGGATACACCAATTGAAAAAACGCCGCAGTCTATTTCGGTTGTGACCCGAGAAGAGATGGATATCAAACAACCCGCAACGGTAAAAGAAGCTCTGGATTATACGCCAAGTGTCTTTTCAACGCGTGGTAGTTCAACGACGTATGATGTTGTTTCTATTCGTGGATTTACTACACCCAGTACAGTAAATACCAACCAATATCTGGATGGCTTAAAACTTCAGGGGGATAACTACTCTGAAGCCTCTATTGATCCTTATTTCCTTGAACGTGTGGAATTACTCCGTGGCCCAGTATCCGTACTGTACGGTAAAAGTCATCCGGGCGGAGTAGTAAGCATGGTCAGCAAACGTCCTTCAACGGATCCGATTAAAGAGATCCAGTTCAAAATGGGAACGGATAATCTTTGGCAGACCGGATTCGATTTTAGTGATGCAATAGATGATGATGGCGTTTGGTCATATCGCTTGACTGGATTAGGACGTAGTCAGGATGCGCAACAAAAGTATGCAAAAACTACACGGTATGCAGTAGCTCCCTCATTCAGCTGGCGTCCTGATGATAAAACGGATTTGACTTTCCTGAGTAATTTCCAGAGTGATCCCGATGCAGGCTATTATGGTTGGTTACCGCGTCAGGGAACAGTTGTTCCCTATCAGGATGCAAATGGTAGCTGGCACAAATTGCCAACAGATTTTAATGAAGGCGAGAAAGACAATAAGATGTCTCGTCGTCAACAATTAATTGGCTACAGCTTTGCTCATGAATTTAATGATACTTTTACTGTACGTCAGAATCTGCGCTATACCCGCATTCATACACTCTACGATGCAGTATATGGCAATAGTTACATCGCGCCAGCGCAAATTAGCCGTGCTTATGTACGTTCAGATGAAGATTTAAATTCATTCACTGTTGATACGCAACTACAGTCTAACTTTGCTACCGGTGCTGTAGCACATACCTTGCTTACTGGCGTGGATTACCTGCGCATGCGTAACGATATTGATGCGAACTATGGTACTGCAGATCCAATTAGCATGCAGGATCCACAGTACGGTAACGCCAATATCAATATCAATTTCCCATATGCTGTAATTAACCGTCAGGAACAGACAGGGCTTTATATTCAGGATCAGTCTGAGTGGAATAAGTGGGTATTGACGCTGGGTGGTCGTTACGATTTTGCGAAAACCTCTACCTATACTCGTTCGACGAGCTCTTTGGATGAAATTAACGATCAGCAGTTCACCTGGAGAGGTGGCATTAATTATCTGTTTGATAACGGTATTTCACCTTATTTCAGTTATAGCGAATCCTTCGAGCCAGTATCTGGAGCGACTAAAGAAGGAAAACCATTTGATCCTTCTCGCGGTAAGCAGTACGAAGCAGGTGTCAAATACGTACCGAAAGATACGCCTGTCACTGTCACTGCCTCGGTATTCCAGTTGACGAAAGACAAAAATCTGACTGCAGACCCAAGTAATATTTTGTTTAGCGTACAGGGGGGAGAGATTCGTTCTCGTGGCTTTGAAATTGAGGCGAAAGCAGCTCTCAACGCTAATATCAATGTGACTGCGGCATATAGCTACACCGATGCTGAATACACCAAAGACACACTGTATAAAGGTAAACGCCCGGCAGAGGTCCCTCGAAATATGGCGTCACTGTGGGCAGATTACACTTTCCGCGAAACAGCTCTTAGTGGTCTGAGTTTTGGTGCAGGGGCACGTTATTTTGGCGACACTTCAAGTTTCTACACAACGGGTGAAAAGGCCAATCAGACATTCAATGTTGGGGGGTATACCCTGGTTGATGCAATGATAAAATATGATCTAGCTCGTTTCGGTATGCCTGGTTCTTCTGTTGGTGTTAACGTAAATAACCTGTTCGACCGCGAATATGTCTCCAGTTGCTATCGTGATTATGCATGTTACTGGGGCGCAGAACGTCAGGTCGTTGCAACCGCAACCTTCCGTTTCTAATTTCTCTTTTGGGGCACGGATTTCCGTGCCCATTTCACAAGTTGGTTGTTATGCAGGAATACACGAATCATTCCGATACCACTTTTGCACTGCGTAATATCTCCTTTCGTGTGCCCGGGCGCACGCTTTTGCATCCGCTGTCGTTAACCTTTCCTGCCGGGAAAGTGACCGGTCTGATTGGTCACAACGGTTCTGGTAAATCCACTCTGCTCAAAATGCTTGGCCGTCATCAGCCTCCGTCAGAAGGGGAGATTATTCTTGATGCCCAGCCGCTGGAAAGCTGGAGCAGCAAAGCGTTTGCCCGCAAAGTGGCTTATTTGCCGCAGCAGCTTCCTCCGGCAGAAGGGATGACCGTGCGTGAACTGGTGGCGATTGGTCGTTACCCATGGCATGGCGCTCTGGGGCGCTTTGGTGCGGCAGATCGCGAAAAAGTTGAGGAAGCTATCTCGCTGGTTGGCTTAAAACCGCTGGCGCATCGGCTGGTCGATAGTCTCTCTGGCGGTGAGCGTCAGCGGGCGTGGATCGCCATGCTGGTGGCGCAGGATAGCCGTTGTCTGTTGCTCGACGAACCGACCTCGGCGCTGGATATCGCCCACCAGGTTGATGTGCTGGCACTGGTGCATCGTTTAAGTCAGGAGCGTGGCCTGACGGTCATTGCCGTGCTGCACGATATCAATATGGCGGCACGCTACTGTGATTATCTGGTCGCCCTGCGCGGTGGTGAAATGATTGCTCAGGGAACGCCTGCGGAAATTATGCGCGGCGAAACCCTCGAAATGATTTATGGCATCCCGATGGGTATTTTGCCGCATCCGGCGGGTGCTGCACCTGTGAGTTTTGTTTATTGATGAGCGGCTTACCTCTTATTTCGCGCCGTCGACTGTTAACGGCGATGGTGCTTTCTCCGTTGTTATGGCAGATGAATACCGCCCACGCGGCGGCTATTGATTCCAATCGTATTGTGGCGCTGGAGTGGTTGCCGGTGGAATTACTGCTGGCGCTCGGCATCGTGCCTTACGGCGTGGCGGACACCATCAACTATCGCCTGTGGGTTAGCGAACCACCGTTACCTGAATCGGTGATTGACGTCGGTTTGCGTACAGAACCTAACCTCGAACTGCTGACCGAAATGAAACCGTCGTTTATGGTCTGGTCGGCGGGATATGGTCCTTCGCCAGAAATGCTGGCTCGTATTGCGCCGGGGCGTGGATTTAACTTCAGCGACGGCAAACAGCCGCTGGCGATGGCGCGTAAATCGCTGACGGAAATGGCGGATTTACTTAACCTGCAAAGCGCAGCAGAAACGCATTTAGCGCAATATGAAGACTTTATCCGCAGCATGAAACCCCGCTTTGTGAAGCGTGGTGCGCGTCCGTTATTGCTGACGACGCTTATCGATCCGCGCCATATGCTGGTCTTCGGTCCAAACAGCTTGTTCCAGGAAATTCTTGATGAGTACGGCATCCCAAATGCCTGGCAAGGGGAAACCAACTTCTGGGGCAGCACCGCCGTCAGTATCGATCGTCTGGCGGCGTATAAAGATGTTGATGTGCTCTGTTTTGATCACGACAACAGCAAAGACATGGATGCGCTAATGGCAACGCCGCTGTGGCAGGCCATGCCGTTTGTCCGCGCCGGACGCTTTCAGCGCGTACCTGCAGTCTGGTTTTATGGTGCGACGCTCTCGGCAATGCACTTTGTGCGCGTTCTGGATAACGCCATCGGAGGTAAAGCGTGAGTAAACGAATTGCGCTTTTTCCGGCGTTATTGCTGGCGCTGTTAGTGATTGTCGCTACGGCGCTCACCTGGATGAACTTCTCGCAGGCGCTGCCGCGTAGCCAGTGGGCGCAGGCTGCCTGGTCGCCGGATATTGACGTCATCGAGCAGATGATTTTTCACTACAGCTTGTTGCCGCGTCTGGCGATTTCGCTGCTGGTGGGCGCGGGCCTGGGGCTGGTGGGCGTGCTGTTTCAGCAAGTGCTGCGTAACCCGCTGGCGGAACCGACGACGTTGGGCGTTGCAACAGGCGCGCAACTGGGGATTACCGTCACTACGCTCTGGGCGATCCCAGGTGCTATGGCGAGCCAGTTTGCTGCGCTGGCAGGGGCTTGCGTTGTTGGCTTAATTGTCTTTGGCGTCGCGTGGGGGAAACGGCTGTCGCCGGTAACGCTGATTCTCGCGGGGCTGGTAGTGAGCCTTTATTGTGGGGCAATCAATCAGTTACTGGTTATCTTCCACCATGACCAGTTGCAAAGCATGTTCCTGTGGAGCACCGGAACGCTGACGCAAACCGACTGGGGCGGTGTTGAGCGTTTATGGCCGCAGTTGCTGGGCGGTGTGATGCTGACGTTGCTGCTACTTCGTCCGTTAACCCTGATGGGGCTTGATGATGGCGTGGCGCGCAATCTCGGGCTGGCCTTGTCGCTGGCGCGTCTGGCGGCGCTGTCGCTGGCGATTGTCATCAGTGCGCTGCTGGTGAATGCGGTAGGGATTATCGGCTTTATCGGGTTGTTCGCGCCGCTGCTGGCAAAAATGCTGGGGGCGCGGCGTCTGCTGCCGCGACTGATGCTGGCGTCGTTGATTGGTGCGCTGATCCTCTGGCTTTCCGATCAAATCATCCTCTGGCTGACTCGCGTGTGGATGGAAGTGTCCACCGGTTCGGTCACTGCGTTGATCGGTGCGCCGCTGCTACTGTGGCTGTTGCCGCGTTTACGCAGCATTAGCGCGCCGGATATGAAGGTCAACGATCGTGTCGCGGCTGAACGCCAACATGTGCTGGCGTTTGCCCTCGCGGGCGGCGTGCTGCTGTTGATGGCTGTGGTGGTGGCGCTGTCGTTTGGTCGTGATGCGCACGGCTGGACGTGGGCGAGCGGGGCGTTGCTCGATGATTTAATGCCCTGGCGCTGGCCGCGAATTATGGCGGCGCTATTTGCGGGCGTCATGCTGGCGGTGGCGGGCTGTATTATTCAGCGACTGACCGGCAACCCGATGGCAAGCCCGGAAGTGCTGGGGATTAGCTCCGGCGCAGCGTTTGGCGTGGTACTGATGCTGTTTCTGGTACCGGGTAATGCTTTTGGCTGGCTGTTACCCGCGGGAAGTATCGGTGCGGCGGTGACGCTGTTGATTATTATGATCGCCGCCGGGCGCGGTGGATTTTCCCCACACCGTATGTTACTGGCGGGGATGGCGTTAAGTACCGCATTCACCATGCTTTTGATGATGTTGCAGGCGAGCGGTGACCCGCGAATGGCGCAAGTGCTGACCTGGATTTCCGGTTCGACCTACAACGCGACCGATGCGCAGGTCTGGCGTACCGGAATTGTGATGGTGATTTTGCTGGCGATTACCCCGCTGTACCGCCGCTGGCTGACCATTTTACCGCTGGGTGGTGATACCGCCCGAGCCGTAGGAATGGCGCTGACGCCGACGCGAATTGCGCTGCTGCTGTTAGCGGCTTGCCTGACGGCGACCGCGACGATGACTATTGGACCGTTGAGTTTTGTTGGTTTAATGGCACCGCATATTGCGCGGATGATGGGTTTTCGACGGACGATGCCACACATCGTAATTTCGGCGCTGGTGGGTGGTTTACTGCTGGTATTCGCTGACTGGTGTGGGCGGATGGTGCTGTTTCCATTCCAGATCCCGGCGGGGCTGCTGTCGACCTTTATCGGCGCGCCATATTTTATCTATTTGCTGAGAAAGCAGAGCCGTTAATAGAATGCCTCGCCCGGTGGGCGAGGCAAAATTATCACAACTTCGCAAATACCCGACGTGCAGCATCGATGGTGTTATTGATATCTTCCATGCTGTGCGCCACAGACATAAAGCCCGCTTCAAACGCTGACGGTGCCAGGTAAACACCTTCATCCAGCATCATATGGAAGAAACGCTTAAAGCGCTCGACGTCACAGGCCATCACATCCTGATAGCACGTCACGGACTCGGCGTCGGTAAAGAAAATACCGAACATGCCGCCAACGTGGTTTACCACCAGCGGAATTCCGGCTTCTTCTGCCGCTTCCAGCAGACCTTCTGCCAGACGTGTTGTCAGCTCATCCAGCGTTTCGTGAACGCCCGGCTGCGCGACTTCATTCAGACAGGCGAAACCGGCTGCCATCGCAATCGGGTTACCGGAAAGCGTACCCGCCTGATAGACCGGACCCGTCGGGGCCAGCGCATCCATTACATCACGACGACCACCGAATGCGCCTACCGGCATTCCACCGCCGATGATTTTTCCGAGGCAGGTTAAATCTGGCACTACGCCGTAATAATCCTGTGCGCCAGCTAGCGCTACGCGGAAACCGGTCATCACTTCATCGATGATCAGCAACGCGCCAAATTCGTCGCACAGCGCGCGCAGACCTGGCAGGAACTCTGGCAGCGGCGGAACACAGTTCATATTGCCTGCCACCGGCTCGACGATAATACAGGCAATCTCTTGCGGGTATTGCTCAAACGCGGCGCGTACAGAAGCCAGATCGTTATAAGTACAGGTTAAGGTATGTTTGGCGAAATCTGCCGGAACGCCCGGCGAGTTTGGCTGGCCTAACGTGAGTGCGCCAGAACCGGCTTTCACCAGCAGGCAGTCAGCGTGACCGTGGTAACAACCTTCAAATTTAATAATTTTGTCGCGACCGGTAAAACCACGGGCCAGGCGGATGGCGCTCATGGTCGCCTCGGTGCCGGAGTTCACCATGCGCACCATATCCATGGTCGGGACCAGTTCGGTCACCAGTTGCGCCATTTTCACTTCCATTTCGGTTGGTGCACCAAAGCTTAAACCACGCTCGGCGGCTTCAATCACGGCATTGCGGATCGCCGGATGGTTATGGCCCAGCACCATCGGCCCCCAGGAACCGACATAATCGATATAGGCTTTGCCATCAACATCGTACAGATAAGCGCCGTCCGCTTTTTCGATAAACAGTGGAGTGCCGCCCACGCCAGTAAAGGCGCGAACAGGGGAGTTCACACCGCCAGGGATCAGCTCGCGCGCTGCGCTGTAAAGATTTTCAGACTTACTCATGGAGGGTTCCTGATTCGTAGAAAAAGTGAATGGCTGCTATTCTATGTTATTCATAACAAGTTAAATACTCGTCAAACATCAGGCTGCTTGTACTGGTGCAATCCTGATTTCTTAGAGTATAAAAGTTTTGTGCATTTGAAACATTACGCTTTGCAAAGGATTTTCATGGAACGTGCGAGTAAAATGCCGTCATCTTATTTGTATGACCAATAAGTGATCATTGGATGAAAACTGATACTCCCTCTTTAGAAACACCGCAGGCCGCGCGCCTGCGACGCAGACAACTGATTCGCCAACTTCTTGAGCGCGATAAAACCCCGTTAGCCATTTTGTTTATGGCGGCAGTCGTCGGCACGCTTGTCGGGCTGGCTGCGGTTGCTTTTGACAAAGGTGTCGCCTGGTTGCAGAACCAACGTATGGGGGCGCTGGTACATACTGCTGATAATTATCCGCTACTGTTAACCGTCGCTTTTCTCTGTTCGGCGGTGCTGGCGATGTTCGGCTACTTTTTGGTGCGCAAATACGCGCCGGAAGCAGGTGGTTCGGGGATCCCGGAAATTGAAGGGGCGCTGGAAGATCAACGTCCTGTTCGCTGGTGGCGTGTATTGCCGGTGAAATTCTTTGGCGGGCTGGGGACACTCGGCGGAGGCATGGTGTTGGGGCGCGAAGGGCCAACCGTGCAGATCGGCGGTAATATCGGGCGGATGGTACTCGATGTTTTCCGCCTGAAAGGTGATGAAGCTCGCCATACGCTGTTGGCAACCGGTGCGGCGGCGGGTCTGGCGGCGGCCTTTAACGCGCCGCTGGCGGGTATTTTGTTTATTATCGAAGAGATGCGTCCGCAGTTTCGCTATACGTTAATTTCGATTAAAGCGGTATTTATTGGCGTCATTATGTCGACCATTATGTACCGGATTTTTAATCATGAAGTTGCGTTGATTGACGTCGGTAAGCTTTCTGACGCGCCGCTTAATACGCTGTGGCTTTATCTGATCCTCGGTATTATTTTTGGCATTTTCGGCCCTATTTTTAATAAATGGGTGCTGGGGATGCAGGATTTGCTGCACCGTGTGCACGGCGGCAATATTACCAAATGGGTACTGATGGGCGGTGCGATTGGCGGTCTGTGTGGATTGCTGGGGTTTGTGGCACCAGCAACGTCGGGCAGCGGTTTTAACCTGATTCCTATCGCTACCGCGGGGAATTTCAGCATGGGAATGCTGGTGTTTATCTTCGTCGCGCGGGTCATTACCACCTTACTCTGCTTCTCTTCCGGCGCGCCGGGCGGTATTTTTGCCCCGATGCTGGCGCTGGGTACTGTGCTGGGAACCGCTTTCGGAATGGTTGCCGTTGAGCTGTTTCCGCAATATCACCTTGAGGCGGGGACGTTTGCTATTGCCGGAATGGGGGCGTTATTGGCGGCATCTATTCGCGCGCCGTTAACGGGGATCATTCTGGTTCTGGAGATGACCGATAACTACCAGCTCATTTTGCCAATGATTATTACCGGTCTTGGCGCAACACTATTAGCGCAATTTACCGGCGGGAAACCGCTATACTCGGCGATTCTTGCGCGCACGCTGGCAAAACAGGAAGCTGAGCAACTGGCGCGAAGCAAGGCCGCATCAGCCAGCGAGAATACTTGAACGAAATACCAGGGTATTAGATAATGGCGATTATTATTGGGTTAGAATTTGCCCAATTGCCGATGTCGTTTGGAGCAAAATATGAGTGATGACGTAGCACTGCCGCTGGAGTTTACCGACGCAGCAGCCAACAAAGTTAAAAGCCTGATCGCTGACGAAGATAACCCGAATCTGAAATTACGCGTGTATATCACCGGTGGCGGTTGCAGCGGCTTCCAGTATGGTTTCACCTTTGATGATCAGGTGAACGAAGGCGATATGACCATCGAAAAACAGGGCGTTGGCCTGGTGGTTGATCCGATGAGCCTGCAATATCTGGTCGGCGGTTCCGTTGATTATACCGAAGGTCTGGAAGGTTCTCGTTTCATCGTGACCAACCCGAACGCGAAAAGCACCTGCGGTTGCGGTTCTTCCTTTAGCATCTAATCTGTTGTTCATGTGCCGGATAAACTATCCGGCACATCTTCTCTCTTCAACGCCCATTCTCATCCAGCGCAAACGTCGGTAGCTTAAGATGCCAACGAATAGCCGCCAGCCGAATCAATAGCGTCACGACCATGCCCATCATACTGGCTGTTTCCAGTGGTACGGAAAATGTGTAATAAGCCGTAGCGTGGACAATACCGCCGATAATACAGGCAGTTGCGTAGATTTCTGTACGTAAAATCATGGGGATTTCGCGGGCCAGAACATCACGAATGATCCCGCCGCCAACGCCAGTAATGACGCCCATACAAACCGCGATTAACGGACCGGCTTCCGCATTAAAGGCTTTATTCACGCCAATGCCGACAAACACCGCCAGACCAACGGCGTCCAGCACCGGCAACATCCATTTTGGTAAGCGTCTTGGCTGGCGCACCAGCACGATGGTCAGCATGCTGGTTACCATTGCAACGACCAGATCGGTGGGATCTTTCACCCAAAATACCGGGCCGTGATCCAGCGCCATGTCGCGAATTGTCCCGCCGCCTACAGCGGTAACCACGCCCAGTACCAGAACACCAAAAGGGTCCATACGCAATTTTCCGGCTAACAAAACGCCGGAGATGGCAAATACCGCTGTGCCGACTATATCCAGCCAATAGACGAGCATTGTTCAATCCCCACTGAGCACCTGAAAAGGTCAGGCGCTAATCTACCTGTGAAAGCGCATTACAGAGCTGTTGTGCAGCGAGGATAATACGTGGGCTTGCACGTTCAAACCAGTCACTCGTGAGAGGAATAACGGGAATTTTGAGCTGTTCACCCCAGTATTGTTTGATTTTAGGAATTTGGTCCGGTCCGCCTGTAATGACAATCGCCTGTGGCGAGCGTGCTAACACCTGTTCGCGGCTAACTTGCGGCCAGGGAACCCGGCTGTCTTTAAAGATGTTTTCTCCGCCACAAACTTCGAGTACCTGGTTCTGAATCGACTCTTTTCCACTGGTAAATGGCGGATTAATGCCGAATTGCAGAAAAACACGTTTTTTAGGTTTATCAGCATATTGCGCTTTCAATTGCGCGTACTGATCCAGCAGGGATTGCGCGGCTTGTTCGGCCTTATCCGGTTGCGGACTCCAGGGGGCCAGTTGACGTAACGCATTGGCAATTTGTTCAATGCTTGTCGCATCGACCCACATCACTTTTATTCCCAGCGAAGCCAGCTGGTCAACCTGCCGCTCGGCATTACCTCCACGCCAGGCAATCACCAGATCGGGTTTCAGCGCGACAATGCGTTCCAGATTCATCCCCTGCCAGGTGGAAACCTGCTCAATCTTTTGCGCTTGTGGAGGATAGTCGGAATAGCTGCTGACCCCAACCGGCGTGATCCCGGCGGCAAAGGCAAGTTCAGTGTTGGCGGGAGAAAGCGTGATGACGCGCGGTGCCGCGTTGAGCCACAGTGGCGCGAGAAAAGACAGGGCGACCAGCGCCCTGAACAGTGACTTAGCCATGTGCCAGTTTCTGCACCAGTGACTCAACCATCAGGCTGGACTGTTTAGCGGCAACAGCCAGGAACTCATCGAAGCTAAGATGAGACTGTTGATCGGCCACGTCGGAGATGGCGCGTACGACAACAAACGGGACGTTGAAATTGTGGCAGACATGGGCGATTGCCGTCGCTTCCATCTCTACAGCAATGGCCTGTGGGAAGTTGTGGCGGATTTTCGCCAGACCAACAGAACCGTTGATGAAAGCGTCGCCGCTAACAATCAGGCCACGTACAGCGTTAAGATTCAGTTCGGCAATGCAGGCCTCAGCGGCAGCGATCAGTTTATCGTCAGCTTTAAAGCCTGCCGGACAGCCTGGTAACTGACCGTATTCATAACCAAATGCCGTGACATCCGCGTCGTGATAACGTGCTTCGTCCGAGACAACGATATCGCCCACTTTCAACGTTGGTGCCAGGCCACCGGCAGAACCGGTGTTAATAATCACATCTGGCTTGCAGTGTTCCAACAGCAAAGTGGCACCCAGCGCCGCAGCGACTTTACCGATGCCCGATTTCAGAAGCGCAACCTCGGTTCCATTCAGTTGGCCGGTATAGATTTCGCAACCGCCGAGACTGATAGTTTGACGGTTTTCGATTTTGTCACGCAGCAGCGTAACTTCTTCTTCCATTGCACCAATGATGCCGATTTTCATAGATTTACTCGCGATAAGCCCGATTTGAAGGCATAGTTTACCATGCGCTTACGGGGAAGCGTATTTCTCACGCGGGAGAGGACATGGCACAGATTGATTTCCGAAAAAAAATAAACTGGCATCGTCGTTACCGTTCACCGCAGGGCGTTAAAACCGAACATGAGATCCTGCGGATCTTCGAGAGCGATCGCGGGCGTATCATCAACTCTCCGGCAATTCGTCGTCTGCAACAAAAGACCCAGGTTTTTCCACTGGAGCGCAATGCCGCCGTGCGCACGCGTCTTACCCACTCGATGGAAGTCCAGCAGGTGGGGCGCTACATCGCCAAAGAAATTTTAAGCCGTCTGAAAGAGCTTAAATTGCTGGAAGCATACGGCCTGGATGAACTGACCGGACCTTTTGAAAGCATTGTTGAGATGTCATGCCTGATGCACGATATCGGCAATCCGCCGTTTGGTCATTTTGGCGAAGCGGCGATAAATGACTGGTTTCGCCAGCGTTTATACCCGGAAGATGCCGAAAGCCAGCCTCTGACTGACGATCGCTGCAGCGTGGCGGCACTACGTTTACGGGACGGGGAAGAACCGCTTAACGAGCTGCGGCGCAAGATTCGTCAGGACTTATGTCATTTTGAGGGGAATGCACAAGGCATTCGTCTGGTGCATACATTGATGCGGATGAATCTCACCTGGGCGCAGGTTGGCGGTATTTTAAAATATACCCGTCCAGCGTGGTGGCGTGGCGAAACGCCTGAGACACATCACTATTTAATGAAAAAGCCGGGTTATTATCTTTCTGAAGAAGCCTATATTGCCCGGTTGCGTAAAGAACTTAATTTGGCGCTTTACAGTCGTTTTCCATTAACGTGGATTATGGAAGCTGCCGACGACATCTCCTATTGTGTGGCAGACCTTGAAGATGCGGTAGAGAAAAGAATATTTACCGTTGAGCAGCTTTATCATCATTTGCACGAAGCGTGGGGCCAGCATGAGAAAGGTTCGCTCTTTTCGCTGGTGGTTGAAAATGCCTGGGAAAAATCACGCTCAAATAGTTTAAGCCGCAGTACGGAAGATCAGTTTTTTATGTATTTACGGGTAAACACCCTAAATAAACTGGTACCCTACGCGGCACAACGATTTATTGATAATCTGCCTGCGATTTTCGCCGGAACGTTTAATCATGCATTATTGGAAGATGCCAGCGAATGCAGCGATCTTCTTAAGCTATATAAAAATATCGCTGTAAAACATGTGTTTAGCCATCCAGATGTCGAGCAGCTTGAATTGCAGGGCTATCGGGTCATTAGCGGATTATTAGAGATTTATCGTCCTTTATTAAGCCTGTCGTTATCCGACTTTGCTGAACTGGTAGAAAAAGAACGGGTGAAACGTTTCCCTATTGAATCGCGCTTATTCCACAAACTCTCGACGCGTCATCGGCTGGCCTATGTCGAAGCTGTCAGTAAATTACCGTCAGATTCTCCTGAGTTTCCGCTATGGGAATATTATTACCGTTGCCGCCTGCTGCAGGATTATATCAGCGGTATGACCGACCTCTATGCGTGGGATGAATACCGACGTCTGATGGCCGTAGAACAATAACCAGGCTTTTGTAAAGACGAACAATAAATTTTTACCTTTTGCAGAAACTTTAGTTCGGAACTTCGCGCTATAAAACGAATCTGAAGAACACAGCAATTTTGCGTTATCTGTTAATCGAGACTGAAATACATGAAAAAAACCACATTAGCACTGAGTGCACTGGCTCTGAGTTTAGGTTTGGCGTTATCTCCGCTCTCTGCAACGGCGGCTGAGACTTCTTCAGCAACGACAGCCCAGCAGATGCCAAGCCTTGCACCGATGCTCGAAAAGGTGATGCCTTCAGTGGTCAGCATTAACGTAGAAGGTAGCACAACCGTTAATACGCCGCGTATGCCGCGTAATTTCCAGCAGTTCTTCGGTGATGATTCTCCGTTCTGCCAGGAAGGTTCTCCGTTCCAGAGCTCTCCGTTCTGCCAGGGTGGCCAGGGCGGTAATGGTGGCGGCCAGCAACAGAAATTCATGGCGCTGGGTTCCGGCGTCATCATTGATGCCGATAAAGGCTATGTCGTTACCAACAACCACGTTGTTGATAACGCGACGGTCATTAAAGTTCAACTGAGCGATGGCCGTAAGTTCGACGCGAAGATGGTTGGCAAAGATCCGCGCTCTGATATCGCGCTGATCCAAATCCAGAACCCGAAAAACCTGACCGCAATTAAGATGGCGGATTCTGATGCACTGCGCGTGGGTGATTACACCGTAGCGATTGGTAACCCGTTTGGTTTGGGCGAGACGGTAACTTCCGGGATTGTCTCTGCGCTGGGGCGTAGCGGCCTGAATGCCGAAAACTACGAAAACTTCATCCAGACCGATGCAGCGATCAACCGTGGTAACTCCGGTGGTGCGCTGGTTAACCTGAACGGCGAACTGATCGGTATCAACACCGCGATCCTAGCACCGGACGGCGGTAACATCGGTATCGGTTTTGCTATCCCGAGTAACATGGTGAAAAACCTGACCTCGCAGATGGTGGAATACGGCCAGGTGAAACGCGGTGAGCTGGGTATTATGGGGACTGAGCTGAACTCCGAACTGGCGAAAGCGATGAAAGTTGACGCCCAGCGCGGTGCTTTCGTAAGCCAGGTTCTGCCTAATTCCTCCGCTGCAAAAGCGGGCATTAAAGCGGGTGATGTGATCACCTCACTGAACGGTAAGCCGATCAGCAGCTTTGCCGCACTGCGTGCTCAGGTGGGTACTATGCCGGTGGGCAGCAAACTGACCCTGGGCTTGCTGCGCGACGGTAAGCAGGTCAACGTGAATCTGGAACTGCAGCAGAGCAGCCAGAATCAGGTTGATTCCAGCTCCATCTTCAACGGCATTGAAGGTGCTGAGATGAGCAACAAAGGCAAAGATCAGGGCGTGGTAGTGAACAACGTGAAAACGGGCACTCCGGCTGCGCAGATCGGCCTGAAGAAAGGTGATGTGATTATTGGCGCGAACCAGCAGGCAGTGAAAAACATCGCTGAACTGCGTAAAGTTCTCGACAGCAAACCGTCTGTGCTGGCACTGAACATTCAGCGCGGCGACAGCACCATCTACCTGTTAATGCAGTAATCTCCCTCAACCCCTTCCTGAAAACGGGAAGGGGTTCTCCTTACAATCTGTGAACTTCACCACAACTCCATACATCTTCATCATCCTTTAGGCATTTGCACAATGCCGTACGTTACGTACTTCCTTATGCTAAGCCGTGCATAACGGAGGACTTATGGCTGGCTGGCATCTTGATACCAAAATGGCGCAGGATATCGTGGCACGTACCATGCGCATCATCGATACCAATATCAACGTAATGGATGCCCGTGGGCGAATTATCGGCAGCGGCGATCGTGAGCGTATTGGTGAATTGCACGAAGGTGCATTGCTGGTACTTTCACAGGGACGAGTCGTCGATATCGATGACGCGGTGGCACGTCATCTGCACGGTGTGCGGCAAGGGATTAATCTACCGTTACGGCTGGAAGGTGAAATTGTCGGCGTAATTGGCCTGACAGGTGAACCAGAGAATCTGCGTAAATATGGCGAACTGGTCTGCATGACGGCTGAAATGATGCTGGAACAGTCGCGGTTGATGCACTTGTTGGCGCAGGATAGCCGTTTGCGGGAGGAACTGGTGATGAACCTGATTCAGGCAGAGGAGAATACTCCCGCACTTACTGAATGGGCGCAACGGCTGGGGATCGATCTCAATCAACCGCGAGTGGTGGCTATTGTTGAGGTCGACAGCGGTCAGCTTGGTGTGGACAGCGCAATGGCGGAGTTACAACAACTGCAAAACGCGCTGACTACGCCCGAACGTAATAATCTGGTGGCGATTGTCTCGCTAACCGAAATGGTGGTGTTGAAACCGGCGTTGAACTCTTTTGGGCGCTGGGATGCAGAAGATCATCGTAAGCGAGTTGAACAACTGATTACCCGCATGAAAGAGTACGGCCAGCTGCGTTTTCGCGTTTCACTGGGCAACTATTTTACCGGTCCTGGCAGTATTGCCCGATCCTATCGTACGGCGAAAACGACGATGGTGGTGGGTAAACAGCGGATGCCAGAAAGTCGCTGCTATTTTTATCAGGATCTGATGTTACCTGTGTTACTCGACAGTTTGCGTGGCGACTGGCAGGCCAACGAACTGGCGCGACCGCTGGCGCGGCTGAAAGCGATGGACAATAACGGCTTGCTGCGACGAACGCTGGCGGCGTGGTTTCGCCACAATGTGCAACCGCTGGCAACGTCAAAGGCGTTGTTTATTCATCGTAATACCCTGGAGTATCGGCTTAATCGTATATCGGAACTGACCGGGCTTGATTTGGGCAATTTTGATGACAGGTTGCTGCTGTATGTGGCGTTACAACTGGATGAAGAGCGGTAGGTTAGGCGTTAAGGTTGAGGCGGCGCTGGCTCATTCCCCTCAGCCCGAAGGGGAGAGGGGAATGCCCGAGTTAACCGTCAATTCGGGATTATTTACGCGTTAGTTTTTCCAGATCGGCTTCAATCTCGCTGATCTTATTGGTTACGACTGACTCCAGGTGACGTAAGTCGTCGAGGATCTTACGCTTAAGATCAACTTCGCTGCGGTCACGCTGGCAGATTTGATCAAGCTCATCAATGATATACCGTAGATTCGGGCTGATTTCCTGGACTTCTTTATAACCCTGACCCACACCATCAGCGACGACCGTTTTACGCTGACGCGGATATTTAAACTTAACGCTCTTGGCGAAAAACTCGCCTTTGTCTTTCTGGAAATAGATTTTCAGAATATCGTTGTTGGCTTCCTGCCGGAGGCTGTAACGATCAATTTCTTCAGGATTGGTAATACCCAGACTTTTCAGATTGTCGTACATAGCGTTACCTCAAAATGAGTCAGTAAATTGTGCTTATTTTAGCATTTGGCCTGGCCCGCCCGGCTCGACTGTGATCGCAGAAAGCCTTTTTCTTCCAGACTTCTATCATGGCGTAAAAATCAAAAAATTACCTGCTTTATTGTGGCGATATTCCATGGGATGGATTAGCACATTTATCTTCGTTTTGCGAATTACATGACAGTCCGAAACAAGATGAAAAAGTATTTAAAAAAGGGGGAGGAAGAATGAGTAGGACGAATTATTCTGAACCAGAAAGCAATCGGGCAGCGTCGTGCTGCCCGTGTGCATACTTTTAGTCGATGGTACGCAGCAGTTCGTTAATGCCGACTTTGCCGCGAGTTTTCGCGTCAACTTTCTTAACGATAACCGCACAGTAGAGGCTGTATTTGCCATCTTTCGACGGCAGATTACCTGAAACAACCACAGACCCCGCCGGAACGCGACCGTAGTGGATTTCGCCGGTTTCACGGTCGTAAATACGGGTGCTCTGACCAATGTATACGCCCATGGAAATGACGGAACCTTCTTCGACAATCACCCCTTCAACCACTTCAGAGCGCGCGCCGATGAAGCAATTATCTTCAATGATGGTTGGGTTAGCCTGCAGCGGTTCCAGCACACCGCCGATGCCCACGCCACCGGAAAGGTGGACGTTTTTACCAATCTGCGCACAAGAACCGACGGTCGCCCAGGTATCAACCATGGTGCCTTCATCAACATATGCGCCGATGTTGACGTAAGACGGCATCAGCACGGTGTTACGGGCAATAAACGCACCCTGACGTACCGCCGCAGGTGGTACAACGCGGAAGCCTTCTTTCTGAAAACGTGCTTCGTCGTAGTCGGCGAATTTCATCGGCACTTTGTCGAAGTAGCGGCTTTCTGCCCCTTCGATCACCTGATTATCATTAATACGGAAAGAGAGCAGCACCGCTTTTTTCAACCACTGATGCGTCACCCACTGACCGTCAATTTTTTCCGCTACACGCAGTGCGCCGGAATCCAGCAGGGCGATCACCTGATTTACCGCTTCGCGGGTAACGGTGTCTGCATTGGCTGGCGTGATCTCGGCACGGCGTTCAAAAGCGGTTTCAATAATGTTCTGTAACTGCTGCATTGTTAAACTCTTTTCATATCAGTAAACACATCACCCTTTATCGTTTGGATTGAGGGCCTCTGTCAACCGCTGATGCACTTCCTGCTGCAACTCGTTATTAAGTGCACGCCGGTCAGCGGTGGCAATTATGAATAAATCTTCTACTCGCTCGCCAATGGTTGTAATTCGGGCACCATGAAGCGAAATTCCCAGATCGGCAAAAATTTTCCCGACTCTCGCCAGCAGTCCTGGTTGGTCGAGCGCGATAAGCTCAAGGAACGATTTGCGGTCGGTATGGGTTGGCAAAAACGTCACTTCGGTTTCAACAGTAAAGTGACGTAGTTTAGCCGGTTGACGACGCGGCTGTGGTGGCTGCCAGCTACTTTGTGTCAGTACTTGCTCCAGACCAAACCGAATAACCTCATGACGATCTGCGGATAGCGGGCTACCATCGGGTTCCAGCACGATGAAGGTATCCATCGCCATACCGTCGCGAGTGGTGAAAATTTGTGCGTCGTGGACACTTAAATTGCGGCGGTCTAATTCGGCACAGACGGCGGCAAACAGATAGGGGCGGTCCGGGCTCCAGATAAAAATCTCGGTGCCTCCACGCGTAGCCTGCGGACTAAGCAATACCAGCGGTTTGCTTAAATCATGCTGTAATAAATGGCGCGCATGCCAGGCCAGTTGATTTGGGCTATGGCGGACAAAATAGTTAGCACGACAGCGTGACCAAATTTGGTGCAGCGCCTCTTCGTCGATGTTATCCATGCGCAGCAGTGCCAGCGCCTGGAGTTGGTGATGGCGAACCCGTTCGCGCATATCCGGCGTGTTTTGCATTCCGCGTCGTAGCTGTTTTTCGGTGGCAAAATAGAGTTCGCGCAACAGACTTTGCTTCCAGCTATTCCACAGCGTTTCGTTGGTGGCACAAATGTCAGCCACTGTCAGGCATACCAGATAGCGCAGACGATTTTCCGTTTGAACTTCTTCGGCAAACTGCTTGATGACTTCCGGGTCCTGAATATCGCGACGCTGAGCTGTCACCGACATCAGCAAGTGCTGGCGAACCAGCCAGGCGACCAGCTGTGTTTCGCGTGAGTTCAGCCCGTGGAGTTCGGCAAAATGCACTACATCCTGAGCACCGAGAATAGAGTGGTCGCCGCCGCGTCCTTTGGCGATATCGTGAAACAGCGCGGCGATGAAAATCAGCTCAGTTGACGGTAGGCGCGGCCAGACGTCCACACACAACGGATGGCGCTGGCGCGTTTCTTCACTGGCAAAACTCTCCAGTTTCAGCATCACGCGGATAGTATGTTCATCCACCGTGTAGGCGTGGAACAGATCAAACTGCATCTGCCCGACGATATGCGACCATTGCGGCATATACGCGCCGAGCACGCTATGGCGATGCATTGGCAATAGCCCGCGCCGCACCGCTCCGGGGTGACGCAGAATGCTCAAAAACAGTTTTCGTGCTTCCGGAATATTACACAGCGGTTGTTGCAGATGGCGACGGGCATGGCGTAACTGGCGCAGCGTGGTGGAGTAAATGCCGGTGATCGCACTGTTGCGCACCATGGTGTAGAACATACGCAAGATGGCTTCCGGCTGGCGCATAAATAGTGTTTCATCACGCAGGTCGATTAGCGTACCGCGTAGCTGAAACTCATCGTCGATTGGACGTGGTTTTTCGTCGGCGGGAAGGGCGAGGATGGCTTCATCGAACAGTTGCAGCAGCATCTGGTTGAGTTCACTGACGCGGCGTGTAACGCGGAAGTAATCCTTCATCATCCGCTCGACCGGTTCGTTACCTTCACCACTGTAATTCAGACGCTGGGCGACGCTAAGCTGGCGATCGAATAACAGGCGATTATCGTAACGGCTGACGACCAGATGCAGGGCAAAGCGAATGCGCCACAATATATGCAGACATTCGTTTAATTCCGCCCGCTCCGCAGATGTTAAGAAGCCAAATCCAACCATTTCATCCAGCGATGTTGCGCCAAAATGACGGCGGGCCACCCATTGCAGAGTGTGGATATCGCGCAAGCCACCAGGGCTACTTTTAATGTCTGGTTCAAGGTTGTAGCTGGTGCCGTGGTAACGCTGATGGCGCTGGTTCTGTTCTTCAACTTTCGCCGCGTAGAACTTGTCGGAAGGCCAGAATCCTTCGCTGAAAATATGTTTTTGCAGTTCGAGGAACAGCGCAACATCGCCAATTAATAAGCGGGATTCGATTAAATTGGTGGCGACGGTTAAATCCGATAACCCTTCCAGCATGCACTCTTCAAGCGTGCGCACGCTATGACCCACTTCCAGCTTTACATCCCAGAGCAGCGTTAACAGCTCGCCCACTTTTTGCGCCTGATCGTCCGGGAGCTTTTTACGGCTTAAAATCAGTAAATCGATGTCAGAAAGTGGATGCAGCTCGCCACGACCGTAGCCACCGACGGCGACCAATGCCAGGTCGGCAATCTGGCTGAATCCCGCTTCAATCCATAATCGTTGCAGGAGCTGGTCGATAAACTCGGTGCGCGCCTCAATCAACTGTTCTGCAGAGATCCCATTGTCAAAGGCATCACCCAGCCAACGCTGGAAAGTATCGATATGGGCTTTTATCCCACCGACGGTTAATTCATCACGGGGCCAGACGCATGGATTTTGCGGTTGACCGGGCAGGGTGGGGAGAGCGGTGTTTGCGTACTGTTCTGGAAGGGTATTCATTGTGCGCCACCCATAAGATTAAATTATCGCATTAAAAAAGCCGGCATTCGCCGGCTTCATCTTATTCGTCGTGCGAGATTATCGCCGGGATGGTGTCATCCTTGCGTAGCGTCAGAATTTCGCAGCCGTTATCAGTCACCACAATAGTATGCTCATATTGTGCAGACAAGCTGCGATCTTTGGTTTTTACCGTCCAGCCATCTTTCATGGTGCGGATCTCTTTTTTACCCGCGTTGACCATTGGCTCGATGGTGAACGTCATCCCAGGTTTCAGTACGACGTTGGTTTCACGGGAGTCATAGTGCAGCACCTGCGGTTCTTCATGGAAGCCGCGACCAATACCGTGTCCGCAATATTCACGAACGACGGAGAAGCCTTCTGCTTCGACAAATTTCTGAATCGCCGCACCGATTTCGCGCAGATTAATGCCTGGTTTTACCATGCGTAGCGCCAGGTACAGGCTTTCTTGCGTGATGCGGCACAGACGTTCGCCCATGATGGTCGGCTTACCGACGATAAACATTTTCGAGGTATCGCCGTGGAAACCATCTTTGATTACGGTGACATCAATGTTAACGATATCGCCATCTTTCAGCAGCTTAGCATCGTCCGGGATACCGTGGCACACCACTTCATTAATTGAGATGCAAACGGATTTCGGATAACCGTGATAGCCGAGGCAGGCAGAAACCGCGTGTTGTTCATTAACAATGTAATCATTACAGATGCGATCCAGCTCGCCGGTGCTGACGCCCGGTTTAACATATGGTTCGATCATCTCCAGCACTTCGGCAGCCAGTCGGCCAGCGACGCGCATTTTTTCGATATCTTCTGGGGTCTTGATTGAGATAGCCATTAATTCTGTCCATCAGCGTCGGTGATACCGACAATATATATGTAAGTGCCGTCAATGGTATCACACCCGGGCAAATTGAGAATCATTCTGAATTTCGCCAAACGTGCCACTGAAGGTTTTCTATAATAGAAAATTCGACGTCTGATGCTGTACACAGCGCCAACAATTATTGGTGTCCCAGACGTATTTGTGGTATAAAGCGCGCCGGACTTCCGATCCATTTCGTATACACAGACTGGACGGAAGCGACAATCTCACTTTGTGTAACAACACACACGTATCGGCACATATTCCGGGGTGCCCTTTGGGGTCGGTAATATGGGATACGTGGAGGCATAACCCCAACTTTTATATAGAGGTTTTAATCATGGCAACTGTTTCCATGCGCGACATGCTCAAGGCTGGTGTTCACTTCGGTCACCAGACCCGTTACTGGAACCCGAAAATGAAGCCGTTCATCTTCGGTGCGCGTAACAAAGTTCACATCATCAACCTTGAGAAAACTGTACCGATGTTCAACGAAGCTCTGGCTGAACTGAACAAGATTGCTTCTCGCAAAGGTAAAATCCTTTTCGTTGGTACTAAACGCGCTGCAAGCGAAGCGGTGAAAGACGCTGCTCTGAGCTGCGACCAGTTCTTCGTGAACCATCGCTGGCTGGGCGGTATGCTGACTAACTGGAAAACCGTTCGTCAGTCCATCAAACGTCTGAAAGACCTGGAAACTCAGTCTCAGGACGGTACTTTCGACAAGCTGACCAAGAAAGAAGCGCTGATGCGCACTCGTGAGCTGGAGAAACTGGAAAACAGCCTGGGCGGTATCAAAGACATGGGCGGTCTGCCGGACGCTCTGTTTGTAATCGATGCTGACCACGAACACATTGCTATCAAAGAAGCAAACAACCTGGGTATTCCGGTATTTGCTATCGTTGATACCAACTCTGATCCGGACGGTGTTGACTTCGTTATCCCGGGTAACGACGACGCAATCCGTGCTGTGACCCTGTACCTGGGCGCTGTTGCTGCAACCGTACGTGAAGGCCGTTCTCAGGATCTGGCTTCCCAGGCGGAAGAAAGCTTCGTAGAAGCTGAGTAATAAGGCTTGATAACTCCCCCAAAATAGTTCGAGTTGCAGAAAGGCGGCAAGCTCGAGAATTCCCGGGAGCTTACATCAGTAAGTGACCGGGATGAGCGAGCGAAGATGACGCATCTGCGGCGCGAAATATGAAGGGGGAGAGCCCTTATAGACCAGGTAGTACACGTTTGGTTAGGGGGCCTGCATATGGCCCCCTTTTTCACTTTTATATCTGTGCGGTTTAATGCCGGGCAGATCACATCTCCGAGGATTTTAGAATGGCTGAAATTACCGCATCCCTGGTAAAAGAGCTGCGCGAGCGTACTGGCGCAGGCATGATGGATTGCAAAAAAGCGCTGACTGAAGCGAACGGCGACATCGAGCTGGCAATCGAAAACATGCGTAAATCCGGTGCGATCAAAGCAGCTAAAAAAGCAGGCAACGTTGCTGCTGACGGCGTGATCAAAACCAAAATCGACGGCAACTACGGCATCATTCTGGAAGTTAACTGCCAGACTGACTTCGTTGCAAAAGACGCTGGTTTCCAGGCGTTCGCAGACAAAGTTCTGGACGCAGCTGTTGCTGGCAAAATCACTGACGTTGAAGTTCTGAAAGCACAGTTCGAAGAAGAACGTGTTGCGCTGGTAGCGAAAATTGGTGAAAACATCAACATTCGCCGCGTTGCTGCGCTGGAAGGCGACGTTCTGGGTTCTTATCAGCACGGTGCGCGTATCGGCGTTCTGGTTGCTGCTAAAGGCGCTGACGAAGAGCTGGTTAAACACATCGCTATGCACGTTGCTGCAAGCAAGCCAGAATTCATCAAACCAGAAGACGTATCCGCTGAAGTGGTAGAAAAAGAATACCAGGTACAGCTGGATATCGCGATGCAGTCTGGTAAGCCGAAAGAAATCGCAGAGAAAATGGTTGAAGGCCGCATGAAGAAATTCACCGGCGAAGTTTCTCTGACCGGTCAGCCGTTCGTTATGGAACCAAGCAAAACTGTTGGTCAGCTGCTGAAAGAGCATAACGCTGAAGTGACTGGCTTCATCCGCTTCGAAGTGGGTGAAGGCATCGAGAAAGTTGAGACTGACTTTGCAGCAGAAGTTGCTGCGATGTCCAAGCAGTCTTAATTATCAAAAAGGAGCCGCCTGAGGGCGGCTTCTTTTTGTGCCCATCTTGTAAATTCAGCTAACCCTTGTGGGGCTGCGCTGAAAAGCGACGTACAATGTCGCTAGTATTAATTCATTTCAATCGTTGACAGTCTCAGGAAAGAAACATGGCTACCAATGCAAAACCCGTCTATAAACGCATTCTGCTTAAGTTGAGTGGCGAAGCTCTGCAGGGCACTGAAGGCTTCGGTATTGATGCAAGCATACTGGATCGTATGGCTCAGGAAATCAAAGAACTGGTTGAACTGGGTATTCAGGTTGGTGTGGTGATTGGTGGGGGTAACCTGTTCCGTGGCGCTGGTCTGGCGAAAGCGGGTATGAACCGCGTTGTGGGCGACCACATGGGGATGCTGGCGACCGTAATGAACGGCCTGGCAATGCGTGATGCACTGCACCGCGCCTATGTGAACGCTCGTCTGATGTCCGCTATTCCATTGAATGGCGTGTGCGACAGCTACAGCTGGGCAGAAGCTATCAGCCTGTTGCGCAACAACCGTGTGGTGATCCTCTCCGCCGGTACAGGTAACCCGTTCTTTACCACCGACTCAGCAGCTTGCCTGCGTGGTATCGAAATTGAAGCCGATGTGGTGCTGAAAGCAACCAAAGTTGACGGCGTGTTTACCGCTGATCCGGCGAAAGATCCAACCGCAACCATGTACGAGCAACTGACTTACAGCGAAGTGCTGGAAAAAGAGCTGAAAGTCATGGACCTGGCGGCCTTCACGCTGGCTCGTGACCATAAATTACCGATTCGTGTTTTCAACATGAACAAACCGGGTGCGCTGCGCCGTGTGGTAATGGGTGAAAAAGAAGGGACTTTAATCACGGAATAATTCCCGTGATGGATAAATAAGGGTAAGATTCCGCGTAAGTATCGCGGGGGATCTTACCCGTAATATGTTTAATCAGGGCTATACTTAGCACACTTCCACTGTGTGTGACTGTCTGGTCTGACTGAGACAAGTTTTCAAGGATTCGTAACGTGATTAGCGATATCAGAAAAGATGCTGAAGTACGCATGGACAAATGCGTAGAAGCGTTCAAAACCCAAATCAGCAAAATACGCACGGGTCGTGCTTCTCCCAGCCTGCTGGATGGCATTGTCGTGGAATATTACGGCACGCCGACGCCGCTGCGTCAGCTGGCAAGCGTAACGGTAGAAGATTCCCGTACTCTGAAAATCAACGTGTTTGATCGTTCAATGTCTCCGGCCGTTGAAAAAGCGATTATGGCGTCCGATCTTGGCCTGAACCCGAACTCTGCGGGTAGCGACATCCGTGTTCCGCTGCCGCCGCTGACGGAAGAACGTCGTAAAGATCTGACCAAAATCGTTCGTGGTGAAGCAGAACAAGCGCGTGTTGCAGTACGTAACGTGCGTCGTGACGCGAACGACAAAGTGAAAGCACTGTTGAAAGATAAAGAGATCAGCGAAGACGACGATCGCCGTTCTCAGGACGATGTACAGAAACTGACTGATGCTGCAATCAAGAAAATTGAAGCGGCGCTGGCAGACAAAGAAGCAGAACTGATGCAGTTCTGATTTCTTGAACGACAAAAACGCCGCTCAGTAGATCCTTGCGGATCGGCTGGCGGCGTTTTGCTTTTTATTCTGTCTCAACTCTGGATGTTTCATGAAGCAACTCACCATTCTGGGCTCGACCGGCTCGATTGGTTGCAGCACGCTGGACGTGGTGCGCCATAATCCCGAACACTTCCGCGTAGTTGCGCTGGTGGCAGGCAAAAATGTCACTCGCATGGTAGAACAGTGCCTGGAATTCTCTCCCCGCTATGCCGTAATGGACGATGAAGCGAGTGCGAAACTTCTTAAAACGATGCTACAGCAACAGGGTAGCCGCACCGAAGTCTTAAGTGGGCAACAAGCCGCTTGCGATATGGCAGCGCTTGAGGATGTTGATCAGGTGATGGCAGCCATTGTTGGCGCTGCTGGGCTGTTACCTACGCTTGCTGCGATCCGCGCGGGTAAAACCATTTTGCTGGCCAATAAAGAATCACTGGTTACCTGCGGACGTCTGTTTATGGACGCCGTAAAGCAGAGCAAAGCGCAATTGTTACCGGTCGATAGCGAACATAACGCCATTTTTCAGAGTTTACCGCAACCTATCCAGCATAATCTGGGATACGCTGACCTTGAGCAAAATGGCGTGGTGTCCATTTTACTTACCGGGTCTGGTGGCCCTTTCCGTGAGACGCCATTGCGCGATTTGGCAACAATGACGCCCGATCAAGCCTGCCGTCATCCGAACTGGTCTATGGGACGTAAAATTTCTGTCGATTCGGCTACCATGATGAACAAAGGTCTGGAATACATTGAAGCGCGTTGGCTGTTTAACGCCAGCGCCAGCCAGATGGAAGTGCTGATTCACCCGCAGTCAGTGATTCACTCAATGGTACGCTACCAGGACGGCAGTGTTCTGGCGCAGTTGGGTGAACCGGATATGCGTACGCCGATTGCCCATTCCATGGCGTGGCCGAATCGAGTGAAGTCCGGTGTGAAGCCGCTTGATTTCTGCAAGCTAAGTTCCCTGACGTTCAGTGAACCAGACTATGACCGTTACCCTTGTCTGAAGCTTGCAATGACGGCCTTTGACCAGGGGCAGGCGGCGACAACGGCACTGAATGCAGCCAATGAAATTACCGTTGAAGCATTTCTGAATCAGCAAATTCGTTTTACCGATATTGCGGCGTTAAATTTATCGGTACTGGAGATGATGGATTTGCGCGAACCACAGAGCGTGGAAGAGGTGCTGACGGTGGATGCAGCTGCGCGTAATATTGCGCGCCAACAGGTGACACGTCTCGCAAGCTGGTGATAAAGCAACCACTAGTCGTCGTGCTATTTGTTAGCGTTGGGCTTCAGTGATATAGTCTGCGCCATCTGATCGCAGGTATTTGACTTTACGTGGTCAGGTGAGCCGTGGTTTGACACGGCTTTTTTATGTATCGGCTTCAGTATTCCTGAGTACCGTTAAATCCTTTTCAGGGACAAAAAACGCGTTATGTTGTCTGCGAATCAACCAATAAGCGAAAACTTGCCAGCTCATGGCTGCCGTCATGTAGCAATCATTATGGATGGCAATGGCCGCTGGGCGAAAAGACAAGGGAAGATACGAGCCTTTGGGCATAAAGCTGGGGCGAAATCCGTTCGCCGCGCCGTTTCTTTTGCCGCCAATAACGGCATTGATGCGTTAACGCTCTATGCTTTTAGCAGTGAAAACTGGAATCGACCGCTGCAGGAAGTGACTGCGTTGATGGAATTGTTTGTGTGGGCGCTAGACAGCGAAGTAAAAAGCCTGCACCGCCACAACGTCCGCCTGCGTATCATTGGCGATACCAGTCGTTTTAACTCACGTTTGCAGGAACGGATTCGTAAAGCAGAGGCGCTGACTGAAAATAATACCGGTCTGACGCTGAATATTGCGGCGAATTACGGCGGACGCTGGGATATTATCCAGGGCGTTCGGCATCTCGCCGAACAGGTTCAGGAAGGGCTGTTGAGACCCGACCAAATTGATGAAGAAGCGCTGAGCAAGCAAATCTGCATGAATGAA
>OGDX01000274.1_pt1 | contig 42328 bp, 36 predicted proteins | sample 1570461 | NCBI WGS metagenome assembly OGDX01 (sample SAMEA2582172, study PRJEB24529) | metagenome
AGGTAAATGTATTGCTCTTAATTACTCCGGCAGATGATTTTGACTCTTTGTAAACTGTCCGGTTATCCTTTCTGTCTTCTCCCTTTTCGATGCCCTCAAGCTTTGCTGTATTGCTGACATCCATTATAATCGGACTATGTTCACCAGGAGTACCAATAACCTGTGCATTGACCTGATAAGTATATGTCAGCATAATGGTTTTGCCATCAGGTACATCTGCATTTATGTTTCTATATGAATAAGCACTCCTTTCATAGCTGCCATCCTGTGTACTGTAATTCCACTTACATTCATCAATCGTTTTTCCCGGCTTATATGTTCCATCGTTTTGCTTAATAGCTTCTCTAAACTTAACTGTAGCCGGCATTAAATCAATATACCATAATGTCTGAATACCATTGCCATATGTGCGTGTCGTAAATTTAAGCACATCTGTCAGCTTTAATGTATCGCTATCAGGCAGATAGTCCTTGCCATCAGGGTTTATTATAACCGTATAACGCAGCCTGTGATTATCCTCATCCCACTTGTAGTTCTTGGAAATAACCTTATCCCCCTCAGTAGGATTATCACTGCCCGATTCGTCAGGCTTTGACATGGTCTGTGTCTGATAAGCCGATCCGATTTCTTTATTTGTATTTGAAGATGCTGTGGCTGTATTCTTATAAGCCACTGTTTTACCGGCTTCAAAATTCTCAAAATCATCTATCGTGCACTTGTATACTACATATATGTGAGAGTTCTCATTCCAGCCATGTATAGTTGTATTGGCTTTATCAGGCTTTATAACCCTTGTAACCACAGTATTTGTGTTTTTATCCAGCGTAGTACCTGTTTGAATTCCATTTATAAACCAGTCGCTGCCTGATACCGTATGTGGCGTACCATCAAAGTCAGGATAAACAAAGCCCTCCTGATTAGGATATTTTAGCATTATCTTTACACTCTGCAGTGTAACACCCTCCGGAAGCTTATCAGTGATAGTATACTCTGTAGCATCAGCATCCATAAGTACATCAACGCGCCATGTGAGTGTTCCATCGCTTTCTGTGGTTTTCAAATATGTCTGACCTGTTTTACCGTTTCCATCAGTCTTTACAATCTTTGATGTCGTATGGCTATAAGATGCAGATGCACTTGAATTTAAAGCTTCGAACTTATTCACATACTCAAGCTTTCCACTTGCTGTTGTGTCGGCAGTTGTGCTGTACGTAAATACTACTTCTTTTTCACTGTTGCTTGTCGGATAATCCTTATTAAAGCTGACATTTACCGAGGTAAATCTGTAGTCATCAGATTCGGATACTTCATTAAATTTTGCTGTTTTTGAATTATTATTCTTATCCAGATATTTAACAGTAATGTCACCGATATATCCATCAAACTTTTCCTTAACCTGACTTACAAAATCATTCATCTGGGTATACGTCATGTAATGATAATTGTTCTGAGGTTTGGACGACATTGTATCAGCTATGCCAAACTTCTTAGGAAATCCCGATGCCGGAATTGTAAACTTAGCTTCCCATTTTAAAGTATACAGACTGTTATCTGTCTTTTGAGCATCAACAAGCTTCTTTGTAATATTCTGCTTTGTTTTTGGAACATTTACACTTGAAGAGCTCTTATATGACTTATCATCCTTAGTGAGAATAGCATTATTATTAAATTTCTGGTCATCAAATGTCTGCAATGCCTCTGTATAGTATTTGACAGTATACTTATTGCAGTTCTTGTTACCATCTGTAGAATTAAATGTAACCGATGTCACCTTGCCACTGCTGTCTTTGTTAATTGTATATCCGTCACTAGGTGATATATCAATGTCTGTAATCTTATCAAACATATCATCTGTCAGGACAGCTCCCGCAATATCCTCACAGGTTTTATTTACTGTAACTGTCCAGATAATTTGGTTATTAGTCTTATCATATTTACCGGATTTTTGTATAAGGTTTTTGTAATACTTTACATAGCTGCTTGACGTATCTATGACAGTTTCTTTTGATTTTTGGTCTGTTGATTTACCGGTAACGAAATTAGTTGCCTGCCATGTAGCATTATTCCCCAAATTTCCGGCATTGGTCAGGTAATACCTGTATGTAATAGAACAGTTCTCACCTGCACTTAATTTTGGAAGCGTTGCAGTAAGTGTTGCCTTTCCAGCATCTGCCGGGTCATTCTTTCCTGTCGCTGTTGCAGTATAACTGCTTTCAGCATCCTGACCGTTTTTCTTTATGCTGTAGGTAAATCCGGTAGTATCAACCCTCATACCATTGCCGTTAAATTCATCTGTGATTTCGATATCATCAGGTGTACCTTTTTTAGAAGATACATCCACAGTAAACTCAACATAATAATTACCATTTTCATCAATAGCAATATTATTATTGTTTGTATTGCTCTTCTTTACAGAAATATCGTAGTTTAAGGAATCATTTCCGTTCCAGTGGACATTATTCTTGTCTACTGTTATGGTGACATCACCACCGATATAGATATCCACATCACCAGAATCATTGGTCTTGCCCTCACCAAAAGCTTCTGCCTTTGCCCAGCCCTTTATATCGCTGCTGTTACCCTCAATATAACCATCTGCAAACTTGATAAGAATTGCATATGTACCATCCTCATTCTTGATATATCTGTACTGAAACTGTTCCGTATCTCCGTTGTCATCACATTTTGTCTTCCAGTAATTGCACAGCTCATCCGGAATAGTCACCGATGGATCATAGACATAATAATAATTCTTAACAGTATTGCCATTGGCATCTACCGTATCATTCTTTCCGATTCCAAAGTCCAGCTGAACCTCAAGCTTGAACTTCTCGCCGTTCCAGTCCACCGGTTTGCCCTCACTTGACATTTTGGTATATGAGCCATTTGATTGCAGTTTTTGAAGATTAACATAGTTTTCTGTGACATTATCTATGGTAAAATCCTTCTGATTCTGATCTGCTGCTGATGCAGGTTGTATAAGTCTGTACGCAGTAATGCCCAGCACTATAACAGCCATCGATATAATAAATGTAGCAAGCTGTCTACGTCTTCTCACTCTTTTAAGCCGCTCTTTGCCGAGACGTTCCATATCCTTATCCATTCTGCATCCTCCTTTCATAGAGTTATATATAATTCATTTTACTTAATCGTTATTCAACAGCTAATATATTACACACTTTTGGTCACACAACGGTCACACGAGCCTTCAAATCGGGATTTTCTACTTTTTTACCAAAAAGTTCCAAATAACACTAGTCAATTTTGCCAATTTTAGACAATGGCCAGATGGCAAATGTAATTCTGCCGACTACCTGCTCCTCTGAGACACAGCCTATAGCTGTATTTCTTGAATCAAGTGATACACTTCTGTTATCGCCCATCACGAAAATCTTGGATTCAGGAACCTGATAAGGCAGCTCTATATTACAGTCTCCTAAAGCTTTTTCATTGAGATACGGTTCATCAATCGCAATATCGTTTACATAAACAGTTCCATCATCCGATATATTGACCCAGTCACCCGGCATCGCAATAACTCTTTTTACAAGTATCTTGTTATTGTAATAAAAAGCTATGACATCTCCTGTTTTAAAGTCATGCCCCTTTGACGCCATAAGCACCTGTCCCTCCTGTAACGTCGGTGACATAGATGTTCCGGTCACCTTCAAAATAGGAAGCCACAGGTTTGCGACCAATATTGCTGCCGCTGCCACTACCACAAGTGTTCCTACGGTATTGAAGAATGTTGCTGCAAATTTGTTGTTATACTTCACTCTTCTCAGTTCCTGACGCAGCTCCTTTATGCCAAGTTCATCGCTGTAACGGTCATAATCATCCGTCAAGATACTGCGATACCCCGACGTACCCTCATTATTCTCAGTGCTTTTATTCTCTGCTTCTTTATTCTCAGCTTCTTTATTCCCAGATTCTATATTCCCAGCTCTGTTATCTTCTGAAGCCTTCTTTGATATTTCCTTCTCTATATGTACAGATATATCCTCAGGCTGGTTTTCTTTTTTAGTTTGCTGATATTCCTTTTCTATTTCAATATTTTTTTCTATATCAATGGTTATATCAGGTGCAGGTGTTACATATTTGACTGGAATTATTTCTTCTATTTTCTGTTCCTGTGATATATTTTCATCAACATTTTGGTTCTGCTTGTGTACCTGCGTTACTTTTTCAGATGACTTTTCAGATGTTTCCATCATATGTGCCAAAAGTAAATCAAGCTTATCCTCATTGGTAAGTGGTTTCTGTTCGACATCCTTCAGCTCCTCATCTTTGCTTAAATCCACTACATCAATATTATTTTTGCTTTCTGCAACAGCTGCAGTATTGTTATGATTAATCTCTGCAACTACCTTTTTATTGTATTCAGCATCTGTGTAGCTTTTTGTCGAATTTGTAAGGTTAGCTGATTTATTCTGCTTAATTTTCTTCTGTTCTCTTTTTTTTCTTAGCTCAATGTACTTTACAGCAACTCTTGCCAAAGCATATATTGCCTTTTTATATATTTTTTCTATCATTCTTTTGTCCAATTATCCATTCATAAACACAAAATATTGCTTCTATATTATTTTCTTGTCAGATTATTTGAAGCCATTGATATTACAGCAGCAAATTTTTGGATTTCCTCTGTTGCTGACGTGAGTTTATTAATTGCAGCATTGATATCACCCGATGTCTTTACCTCACGCTCAAGTGTCTGAATATGTTTTTTTGTCTCGTCAAGCTCTTTTCTTAAGTGTTCAACCTCTTTACTTCTGTCTAAAAGCATCTCCAGCAGCTCACTTCTGCTCAGCTTCTTTAATTCTTTTGCTTCCATATTCACAACCTCCATATATCAAAACAACCAAAGAATAGCTTACTATATCTTTGGTTGCCCTTTATTATCTGTATTATATTACAAAATTAAAATTCAAATTTCTTTGCAAAATAAGCATCAAGCTCATCAATTGCGATACGCTCCTGCTCCATTGTGTCACGGTCACGTACTGTCACACAATGGTCTTCCTCTGAGTCGAAATCATATGTCACGCAGAATGGTGTTCCGATTTCATCCTGACGACGATATCTCTTTCCGATTGTTCCCCTGTCATCATACTCACAGTTGTATGTCTTTGAAAGCTGTGCAAATACCTTTTCAGCACTCTCATTGAGCTTCTTTGACAGCGGAAGCACTCCAATCTTTACAGGTGCAAGTGCAGGATGGAAATGGAATACTGTTCTTACATCCGGCTTCTCCGGTGTACCGATATCCTCCTCATCATAAGCTGCGCAAAGGAAGGCAAGTACTACACGATCTGCACCGAGTGATGGCTCGATAACGTATGGCAGATATTTCTCATTCTTCTGATCATCAAAGTATGTAAGATCCTGTCCTGAAACTTCCTGATGACGTCCGAGGTCATAATCTGTACGATCAGCAATGCCCCAAAGCTCGCCCCATCCGAATGGGAATAAGAACTCGATATCTGTAGTTCCCTTTGAATAGAAGGCTAACTCAGCAGGATCATGGTCACGCAGTCTCATCTCATCCTCCTTGATTCCAAGGGAAATGAGCCAGTCACGGCAGAAGCCTCTCCAATACTTAAACCACTCAAGGTCTGTTCCAGGCTCGCAGAAGAACTCAAGCTCCATCTGCTCGAACTCACGTGTTCTGAAGGTGAAGTTACCAGGTGTAATCTCGTTACGGAATGACTTACCAACCTGTCCGATACCGAATGGAATCTTTTTACGTGATGTACGCTGTACATTTTTAAAGTTTACAAAGATACCCTGTGCTGTCTCAGGACGAAGATATACTGTATTCTTAGCATCCTCTGTAACACCCTGGAAGGTCTTGAACATGAGGTTGAACTGTCTGATATCTGTGAAATTGTGCTTGCCGCATGATGGACATGGAACATTGTGCTCCTTGATGAAATCTACCATCTGCTCGTTTGTCCAGCCATCAACTGATGTCTCAAGCTCAATACCATTGTCCTGCGCAAAATCCTCGATGATTTTGTCTGCTCTGAATCGCTCATGGCACTCCTTACAATCCATAAGTGGATCTGAGAAGCCTCCGAGATGTCCTGATGCAACCCATGTCTGAGGATTCATGAGGATGGCACAGTCTACACCTACGTTATAAGGATTCTCCTGGATAAATTTCTTCCACCATGCTCTTTTTACGTTGTTTTTAAGCTCTACTCCCAGGTTTCCATAATCCCATGTATTTGCAAGACCTCCGTAAATTTCTGAGCCCGGATATACAAATCCTCTTGCTTTTGCTACCTGTACGATTTTGTCCATGGTCTTTTCCATAATTCTTGTTTCCTCTCTATCTTATGATTTTTATTCTTATTTAAAATTAAATAACGATTTAACAATCCGAATTGTAATAGATTTTATTTATAGTTTATTTAAGTATTAATGCACTAATCTATTTATCAGTCTGCTTATATACTACTTATATATAACATATGTGACATATGACACCGGCACCGAATTATCCTCCTCGCTGTCAAAGTCGAATGTAACCTCGTTATCTTCCTTGACCGAGTTTAATATATCATCATCGCTGACACTGTCATCCGCTCCGTTTTCCGTTCCTTCCGTCGCATCGGATTTTACTGCTTCTGTGCCCTCTGTGACACTCTCTGTCCCTGTAGGCTGTGAGGCAAGCATGCTGTATTTGTCACCAATCGCAACTGTATTATCATCTACAAGCTTTACATTGTCGACAGATACATATAATATTTTGCCTTTCACATGCAGATTTGAACTGCCCTCATAAATAACTACCTTGTAGCCGTTTTCATCCAGAAACTCAGATGATTCACATTTCTTTGCCTTACCATCATCTATTGCAGCAAAATCAGTCTTGAAATCATATCCGGCTGCCAGAGCCTCTGCAATAGTCCCTGAAAAGAGCTTTGTCCCATTAAAATCAGTATATTCGTCAGTTGAAGCATAGCTCATGGTAAGTGATGCTTTCTTTTTCTCGACAGTCAGCTTTTTGAGCTTGACCGAACCGTCATTTTTCTTATTGTAATCGTCTATTGACTTGTCAACATAGCTTTGTAAGTCATCCTGCTTGTATGTAGCTGTATCAAAGTCCTCGACATCCGTAGATACCACACTGCCGTTTTTTGCAACAAACACCGTGCTGTCCTTGGTATAATAATCTGTACCGCACCCGGCAAGCAAACCGCATGTCGCAATAACAGGCAACAGCATTGATAGCTTTTTATTCATAGCTGCCTCCTAAAATATAATCTATGCCATTATACCCTTTTGTATATATGATTTCAAGTATCATATTTAAAAGAGCAATTACAGTAATGCTTATAGCTTAAACAACGATATACATGGTATCTATTAATTATTTCATGATTTAATTTCTTGCTTTAATTTATCAAAGGAAAGCTGCTGATTTAAAATCATGATGCACATAGATTGAAAGATATTCCTTCATTATGCTCCTCAGCTCCTCAAGCACATCATCTGACACTGCAAACCTGTATAGCTTTGTGATATCTGCTGAAACAATATACTGCATGGTATAGAGTGTATCACTTAGTATATGCCTGCCCTGCACCTGCGTGCCACAGTTAGCGCAAAACACGCCTCCGCGTCTTGCCGAAAAGACATTAAGTCCTTCCCTTGAATGACAGTGTATACATGAAAACAGCGATGGTCCCTCGCCATTTATCGTAATAGCTTTAAGCTCAAAAACAGCCCTGACCAGCTCATTTTTATATGCCGGTGATTCAAGAGCCCTGAGTGATTGATAAAGGAGCTTTAACATATCCTTCTCGTCATTGTTCTCCTGACAAAAATATCCGCAGAACTCCAGAAAGTAAAACCCGGTGTATACTGCTTCCAAATCCTGTGTCAGCTCCCTGAAATAGTTACTGATTGTGACCTTTGAAAGAGAATATGCGCTTTTACCCTCAAACAGCTCAAACTCACCGAACGAAAATGGATTGCTTCCTGCCATAAGCTGGCTGTTTGGACGTCTTGCGCCCCTTGCAAAGGCTGTGATTTTTCCCCGTTCCTTTGTGAGAATCGTTATTCTTTTGTCAAAATCCCCTACCGGCATGGCCGAAAGCACCATACCGGTCAACACTACACTCTGTGACATCTTAATCTTACTTTCAAAATACTATTCTTCCTCTTTGTATCCAAAGTTCTTGATGAGGAAGTCGCTGTCTCTCCAATCCTTCTTTACCTTGACCCATAGCTTTAAATTCACCTTGCAGTCAAGCAGTCTTTCCATCTCATAGCGCGCATTGGTGCCGATTTTTTTGAGCATGCTGCCCTGCTTTCCTATAATGATTCCTTTATGGGAGTCTCGCTCGCAGACAATTGTGGCATCCATATCTATAATAGAACCACTCTTTGTCTTTCTTGTTTTCATGCGGTCAATTCCTACGGCAATGCCATGCGGTACCTCATCATTTAAAGCATGGAGTGCTTTTTCCCTGATAATCTCAGCACAGATTGCACGCTCCGGCTGATCTGTGATGGTGTCCTCATCATAGAACTGTGGGCCATAAGGCAAATACTTAAATATAGAATTAATAACATCATCCGTATTCTGTCCTCTTAAGGCTGATGTAGGAATAATCTCTGCAAAGTCGTATACCTTGCGGTAGGTGTCTATATATTCAAGCACCTTTTCCTTTTCCACTGTATCTACCTTGTTGATAATCAATATAACAGGTGTATTAACCTTTTTAAGCTGCTCTATGATATGCTGCTCTCCCGCCCCGATAAAGTTGGTCGGTTCCACAAGCCACAGCACAACATCCACCTCATTTAATGTCTTTTCCGCTACATTGACCATATACTCGCCCAGCTTGTTTTTTGCCTTGTGTATGCCCGGAGTATCAAGGAACACTATCTGTCCCTTTTCCATATCCGTGTATACTGTCTGGATGCGATTTCTTGTGGTCTGAGGCTTGTTTGAGGTGATGGCAATTTTCTGACCGATAAGCCTGTTCATCAGTGTTGACTTGCCCACGTTTGGTCTACCGATTATTGTAACAAAACCCGATTTGAAATTCTGTATCATTTTTCCTCCTATGTGAATCTGTATTTATATAAGCTTTTCAACATTCTCAAAGAGCCCTGCCGACTCTTTAATCATATTTTCATTGCCGATGACACATATACTGTCCTTCTTAAGTACTGCCTCTACAAGGTCTGCAAGCCTTCTGATATCCTCTGGCTGTGCATTTAGTATCTCATTTCTCTCCTTTTGAATCTGCTCGTAGGTAATACCCTCGAGATATGCAGACAGTGATCTGCTACCCTTTGCTTCCGGATTCATAGGCGTATCAAGTGCACTGAAGGTACCGATAATATACTTTGTCATATCCCTCTCATCAGGCGAAAAGCTCTTTATATACTCAGGTATTCTGTCATAGACATCAAGTGTGTCTGAAAGGTTAGGGTCTCTATATGAGACAAAGTAGCTCTCTCCGCTTCTAAGGAATGTATTCATGCAGCCGTAAGCACCACCCTTTACCCTGACATTTATCCAGAGATAATCATAGCTTAAGATGATACGCAGCAGTCTCAGTGCTCCGGTGTATTCATAGCCCTCGCAGATGAAATCACCGGTCTTTGCCACATACTGTATCTGTGATGCATCGATAAATGCTTCCTTTGCTGTATTAAAATGAACCTCAGCCTGATTGCCTACAGCACTCATTTTATCAAATCCAGCTATAACTTTTTCCAACGAAGGCTTTGCATTGCCGTATGCCTCGTTATTTCCGGTAAAGCTGATAAGCATTCTGTTTCTTGCAAACAGCTTTTTGGCTATTGCAGCAAGCTTATCTGACACACTCTTTGGTGACTCTGAAAGTTCCTTTTCTATGCGGCATATAGAGCGGTAAAAAGCAATACCCTTTAGTTCGTCCTGATAAAGTGCATAGCGCGAGAAGCTCGACATGCTTCGCATAGCTGCTACCAGATGGCCTGAGCTGCTCAGGTTAGCCTGAAGCCTTGCCTTAATCTGTGCTACAATCTCACCCAGTCTCTTTGTATCGGTAAAATCAGATGCAAGAAGCATCTGCTCCATAAGCTCAAGTGCCTTGTCGAGATTTTTCTCCAACACCTTAAGCTTCACCTCAAACTTAAAGACGAAATTATTTCTATCCTTAATATCCGGGTGACTTGCAGTACCTGTGCTGATTCCACCGGTATATATGTTGGTAGCATTGGCTAAATCGGTATAGCTGTACTTTTCGGTGCTCACCAGCCCGAGTGCGTTTGTAAAAAAGCCAAGATAGCCAAGCTCGCTCTGTGCAAAATCACCTGCATCAAATAAAAATGATATATAATCAATGCCGTTTGACTCTATGTCATGGCGCACAACCTTTACATCTGAAAGTGTGTCCTCAATGTTTGAAAAAGGCATAGCCTCCTTTTTCATGTCAGCTCTTGTAAGCATCGGAAGCTTGCGCAGGTCCTCATCTGACGAAGGCTCCTCCTGATATTTCTTTAAATGCTCTGTCTCCTCAATCAGCTTGTCAATCTCTTCATCCGAAAGAGATGCCTTGTAATCGGAAAGCTCCTTTGCCAAAGCCTCCTCCCTCTCATTGCCAAGGCCACGCTTCGGCTTTACTGTGACAGATGAACCATGGGTATTGTCAAGCAGATATTCCTGTATAAGCTTTTCAAAATAATCCGTATCAACAGCCCTTCTAAGCTTGGCAAATGTATCAAGACACTCCAGATGTATAAAAGGCTTCATATCATCAAACAGCCAGCTGTCTAAGCAGTTTAACCCAAAAAGCAGTCCCTTAGGGAACTGTCCGAAGTCAGCCTCCCTGAACTTAAACTCACTGCTGTTGATTCCCGCAAGGAGTGCTTCTTTATTAATTCCTGTTTTAACAACCTCTTTAAGAGTGTTTTCTATAATGCTTTCAAACTCATCCGCCTGAGATGCATTGGCATTCTTTGCCACAAACGAGAATACCGGCTGCAAAATGCCCGCATCATATGAGCCATACACATCATCACCGATTCCCGCATCTATCAATGCCTGCTTCACCGGTGCTCCCGGTGAGCTGACAAGTGCATAGTCAAGCACATCAAATGCCTGATAGAGCATCTCATCAAGCGAATCCCCTACCACACGGTTATAAGATAGATAAGTCTTATTCTCCTGTGAATCATCCATGGTAATTGAATACTGTGCCTCAACATTCTTTATTTCATCAAATGCAGGCTGTTTATTAATTTCTGAATTAACTTTTTTATAATCATACAGGCTCAGATATTCCTTATCCAGCCACTCAAGTCTCTCGACAACATCCATATCACCATACAGATAAATGTATGAATTGGATGGATGATAATACTTGTGATAGAAGTCCAGATATGCTTCATACGTAAGCTTAGGAATATACTCCGGATTACCGCCAGAATCCTTGCTGTAGGTATTGTCAGGGAAAAGCGAGCGGTAAATCTGGCTTGAAAGCACCTCATCCGGTGATGAGTATGCTCCCTTCATCTCATTGTATACCACTCCGTTTATCTTAAGCTCGTCATCCTTGCCGGTAAGCTCGTAATGCCAGCCCTCCTGCTTGAAAATCTCCTCATACTTTGTGATATTCGGATTAAACACTGCATCCAGATACACATCCATGAGGTTCTTAAAATCCTGATCATTGCAGCTTGCAACAGGATAAACTGTCTTGTCAGGGTATGTCATGGCATTTAAAAATGTATTGAGCGAACCCTTTGCCAGCTCAATGAATGGATCCTTTACCGGGAACTTCTTTGAACCGCATAGTGTGGTATGCTCAATAATATGCGGTACACCCGTCTCATCCTCCGGCGGAGTCCTGAAGCCTATATAAAAGACCTTGTTATCATCATTATTTGATAAAATGGCAATCCTTGCACCACTTTTTTTGTGTCTCAGAATGAATCCGTCCGACTGGACATCCTCCACTCTGTGCTCATCTAAAATCTCGTATTCAGCCAAATCGTGAATTGTCATCAATTATTCCTCCTAAAATGCGATGATGATAGTATACCACATTTTTACATATTATAGTTAAATTATAAGTATATTTACCACAAAAAATCTGTTAAAGTAATATTCTGCAATACCCGGCTTTAAAAGTCAGAGTCTATGCTCCTCTTCTGAATATTAACATCCATCTGCGGAAACGGAATTTCGATGTTATTTTTATCAAATGCTGTTTTAATTTCTTCTGTAAGCTGCCATTTTGTGTTCCAGTAATCCTCGTTCTTCACCCAGATTCTCGCACCGAGCTCTATTGCCGAATCCTGCAGTTCACTCACAAACACATTGCTCGGCTCATCGTGAAGCATCTTATCTGCTGATGTGACAACAGATTCCAGCACACTCTTTGCATATGCTAAATCTGTGCTGTAGGACACTGTTACTCTCAAATCAAGCATCCTCTTATCCATCATAGATACATTTGTGATACACGAATCAGCGAGCTTTCCGTTTGGTATCATAACCATCTTGTTATCTATTGTCAAAAGCCTTGTATAAAACAGATTTATATCCTTTACAGTGCCCTCTGTACCACTTGAACCGTCAACTATGTAATCGCCCACGCCAAACGGCTTCATCAAAAGAATAAGCACTCCTCCTGCAAAATTTGACAGACTGCCCTGCAATGCCATACCTACAGTAAGTCCGGCAGAGCCAAGAACCGCTATAACAGAGCCGGTCGCCACTCCAAAGCCCGAAAGCAATGCCATGACAAGGATAAAATACAAAAAATATTTAATCACATTTGCCAGAAACGATGCCACTGCAGCGTCCATTCTGCTTCTATCAAATCCTTTTTTTATTATTTTTACGATTGATTTAATCACCTTAATACCAATAAGCAGTATCACAATCGCAACAACAAGCTGCACGAGAAAGCTTATAAGCGATGGCATATATTTCTCCAGATACGTCTTTACAATGCCCGGGTTTTCAATAACCTGCTGTACCTCGGTATTTGCAACCGGCACTGATACTTCACCAAGAATTTGTCTGATCATATAATCTCCTATATATTTCTTATATTTCTATTTCTTATATTTCTATTTCTTATATATCTTATAGCTCTTATAGCTCTTATATATTTTCTATATATTTCCTTATAACCCACTAAATCCCCCATATAAAATATGGGGGATCAGTATTTAAATCAAATATTAATTCACTATTTAATAACTCTCACTCTGAGCACTCCGTCAATGGCAGAAAGTTTCTCAACGGTAGAAGCATCAATAGCTGAATCAAGATCAAGAAGTGAATATGCATAGTCACCCTTGCCCTTGTTTGTCAGATCAGATACATTGATATCAGCCTCTGCAAGAGCTGTTGTAATCTGTCCAATCATACCCTTAACATTCTTGTGAAGGATTCCGACTCTGCCTGAAGCTGTGCATGCACCCATGCTGCAGTCAGGGAAGTTGACTGAGTGAACGATATTACCATTCTCCAAGTAATCTCTCAGCTCCTTTACAGCCATAACTGCACAATTGTCCTCTGACTCTGCTGTAGATGCTCCAAGATGAGGTGTTACGATGCAACCCTTTGCTCCAACAGTTGTGTTGTTAGGGAAATCTGAAACATACTTCTTAACCTTTCCCTTGGCAAGTGCATCTACCATAGCCTCTTCGTCAACGAGAAGATCTCTGGCAAAATTTAATACGATAGCGGTTGGCTTCATCATTGCAATAGCATCAGCGTTTACCATCTTCTTTGTTGAATCAAGAAGAGGTACATGGATTGTGATGAAATCACAGTTCTTGTAGATGTCCTCAACATTGCTGATATGCTTAACGCTTCTTGAAAGGTTCCATGCGGCATTTACTGAGATGTATGGATCATATCCGTAAACATCCATGCCCATATGTACTGCAGCATTTGCAACAAGTACACCGATGGCTCCCAGTCCGATAACACCGAGCTTCTTGCCTGAAATCTCTGTTCCTGCAAAGTTCTTTTTCTGCTTCTCGGCTGTCTTTGCAATATTCTCATCGTTCTGGTTTGCAAGACACCAGTCGATACCTCCAACGATATCTCTTGATGCATAAAGCATTCCGGCAAACACAAGCTCCTTAACACCATTTGCATTGGCTCCCGGTGTGTTGAATACAACAATTCCCTGCTCGGCACACTTGTCAAGCGGAATATTGTTTACTCCTGCTCCTGCTCTTGCCACAGCAAGCACCTTGTCGCCAAGCTCCATGTCATGCATAGCGGCACTTCTTACAAGTGCTGCATCTGCATCCTTAATATCATCAACCTTTTTATAATCGTCAGAGAACAGGTCAAGGCCTACTCCTGCGATTGGGTTTAAGCATGTGTAATTAAACATTATGCATTCTCCTCCTCAAACTTCTTCATAAACTCTACAAGCTTCTCAACACCCTCTTTTGGCATAGCATTGTAGATAGATGCTCTCATTCCGCCAACTGTACGGTGTCCTTTAAGGTTTACAAATCCGGCTGCAGTTGCCTCCTTTACAAACTTGGCATCAAGCTCTGCATCTCCTGTTACAAACGGAACATTCATAAGTGATCTATCCTCTTTTCTTACTGTTCCCTTAAAGAGCTTGCTCTGATCAAGGAAATCGTAGAGAATCTTGGCCTTCTCCTCATTTCTCTCCTTCATAACTGAAAGACCGCCCATCTTCTTGAGCCATTTAAATACCTTGCCACAGATATAGATGCCGTAGCATGGAGGTGTATTGTAAAGAGAATCATTATCGGCCTGAGTCTTCCACTTGAGCATGGTTGGTGTGCCCGGTAGACAATCATCTGTGATAAGGTCCTCTCTGATAATTGCTATAACTACTCCGGCAGGTCCTACATTCTTCTGTACTCCGCCATAGATAACAGCATATTTTGATACATCTACAGGCTCTGATAAGAAGCATGAAGATACATCAGCTACAAGGTTCTTTCCCTTTGTGTTTGGAAGCTTCTTGTACTTTGTTCCGTAGATAGTATTGTTCTCACAGATGTATACATAGTCCATATCATCTGTGATTGGTAAATCTGAGCAGTCAGGTATGTATGAGAAGGTCTCATCTGCAGACGAAGCAAGCTCTACGGCGTCTCCGTAAATCTTAGCCTCGGCAAACGCCTTTTTAGCCCACTGACCTGTGATAATGTATCCTGCTTTTTTATTTTTCATAAGGTTCATCGGTACCTCAGCGAAGAACTGTGAAGCACCACCCTGAAGGAAAAGTACCTTGTAATTGTCAGGTATATTCATAAGCTCGCGAAGATCCTTCTCGGCATCCTTGATGATGTCATCAAACCATTTAGATCTGTGGCTCATCTCCATAACCGACATTCCGCTTCCCTTATAATCCATCATCTCTGCTGCTGCTTCCTGCAATACCTCCTCAGGTAAAACTGCAGGTCCTGCTGAAAAATTGTAAACTCTACTCACTCTAATTTCCTCCTTGTGTCGCATTGTAGTCCTCTTCATCGAAAGACTCGTTGATAGGCTTGCCCGGTGCAACCATAGGCCATACCTTGTCATCTGAATCAATGATACAATCGATGACAAACGGTGTCTTGCTCTTTAAGGCATCTGCAAATGCTTTTTCAAATTCTTCCTGGGTCTTAACACGTCGTGCGGTGGCTCCCATTGCCTCTGAAAGCTTTACATAATCCACCCCATCATCAAGTACGGTTGCCGAGTAATGCTTCTCGTAAAAAAGAGTCTGCCACTGGCGTACCATTCCAAGTACATGGTTGTTTATTATAACCTCGATAAGAGGAAGCTTTTCTCTTGAAGCTGTTGCAAGCTCGTTCATGTTCATTCTGAAGCATCCGTCACCTGCAATATTGACTACAGTCCTGTCTGGATTAGCTGTCTGGGCACCGATTGCAGCACCGAGACCGTATCCCATGGTACCAAGACCTCCTGATGTAAGAAGAGTTCTCGGCTTACTGTATTTGTAATACTGGGCTGCCCACATCTGATGCTGACCGACCTCAGTAACCATTATAGCATTTCCTTTTGTCATTTCATAGATTTTTTCAATAACAAATGGTCCGCTAAGTCCATCTTTGTGATATGTAAGAGGAAAAGTCTTTGCATATGCAAGCACATGCTCTACCCATGAATTGTGGTCAAGCTGCGTAAGCTTTTCGTTGATGCGTGTAAGTATTTCCTTCACATCGCCTATAACACTCGATGTAACACGGATATTTTTATTAATCTCTGCTGCGTCTACATCAAACTGCAATATCTTGGCCTGGTCTGCAAACTTTTTAGGATTGCCAAGTACTCTGTCAGAAAAACGTGTGCCAATCGCAATCAAAAGGTCACACTCTGAAACTCCAAGATTTGAGGTCTTTGTACCGTGCATGCCAAGCATGCCTGTGTAATTATCACTTGTGCCGTCATATGCACCCTTGCCCATAAGTGTATCGCAGACAGGTGCATTTACCTTGTCTACAAACTCCTTAAGCTCTTTGCTTGCTCCGGAGAGAACCACTCCGCCTCCTACAAATATATATGGCTTTTTGGATGCTTTTATGAGTTCAATTGCATTATCAATGTCACTGTCTGTAATTGTTTCTGTCTCACGCTCAGGAAGCTTGATTTCCTGTTTGGTGTACTCTACCAGATCTGCCGTAACATTCTTTGGAATATCCACAAGTACAGGACCCGGTCTGCCTTTTCTTGCTATATTGAAAGCTCTGCGTATTGTATCTGCAAGCTTCTCTATATCCTTTACAATAAAGCTGTATTTGGTTACAGGCGTTGTAATTCCGGCAATATCTATCTCCTGAAAGCTGTCCTTTCCAAGTAACGAGACTCCGACATTACATGTGATTGCGACGATTGGAATCGAATCCATGTATGCTGTCGAAATTCCTGTGACCAGATTTGTCGCACCCGGTCCGCTTGTAGCCAGACAGACGCCAACCTTTCCGGTGCTTCTCGCATAGCCGTCGGCCGCATGGCTTGCTCCCTGCTCATGTGAGGTCAGCACATGCTTAATCTCCGGATGCTTGTAGAGCTCGTCATAGACATTAAGGATGGCTCCTCCCGGATAACCGAATACTGTGTCAACACCCTGTTCTTTTAAGCATTCTATAATAACCTGTGATCCTGTTAACTGCATCTTGTATTCCTCTTTTTCTTATACGAATCCTTATACGAAAATACGTAAAAGCTTTATTTCGCACTGAATTTTCTATCAAAATATATACTACGCGTTCTGCTCGCCCGGAAGTGCAAGGATGGCTCCTCTGTTACCTGATGTAACAAGCGCTGCGTATCTCTTCAAATAGCCTGTTGTAACCTTCGGCTCCCTTGGCTGCCACTTTGCCTTACGCTCGGCAAGCACCTCGTCTGACACATCGAGCTCAAGCTTCATGTTTGGAATATCAATCTTTATGATATCTCCCTCTTCAACTAAGGCGATTGGTCCGCCTACTGCGGCCTCAGGCGAAACATGACCTATTGAAGCTCCTCTTGAAGCTCCTGAAAAACGTCCGTCTGTGATGAGTGCTACAGAGCTTCCAAGTCCCATTCCGGCAATAGCGGATGTAGGGTTAAGCATCTCTCTCATTCCAGGGCCGCCCTTTGGTCCCTCGTATCTGATGACAACCACATCACCCTCTACGATCTTGCCGCCCTTTATTGCTGCAATTGCATCCTCCTCGCAGTCAAATACTCTTGCCGGACCCTCATGAACCATCATCTCATCGACAACTGCTGAACGCTTTACTACAGAGCCGTCCGGAGCAAGGTTTCCTTTAAGAACTGCAAGTCCGCCGGTCTTTGAATATGGATTGTCTACCGGTCTGATGACCTCAGGATCTCTATTGACTGCATTCTTTATATTCTCTCCAACTGTCTTTCCTGTAACAGTCATACAATCTGTATTTAAAAGTCCGATATCAGCAAGCTCTTTCATGACAGCCCACACACCGCCGGCCTCATTTAAGTCCTCCATATATGTAGGACCCGCCGGGGCAAGGTGGCAGAGATTTGGTGTCCTCTCACTGATTGGATTTGCAAAGCTGATATCAAAATCAAAGCCTATCTCATGAGCGATAGCCGGAAGATGAAGCATAGAGTTTGTAGAGCAGCCGAGTGCCATATCAACTGTGAGTGCGTTCATTATTGCATCCTTTGTGATGATATCTCTCGCCTTGATGCCCTTGTTGTACATATCCATAACAGCCATTCCTGCATGCTTTGCAAGACGTATACGCTCTGAATATACAGCAGGTATTGTTCCGTTTCCGCGAAGTCCCATACCGAGTGCCTCTGTAAGACAGTTCATAGAGTTAGCTGTGTACATTCCCGAGCATGAACCACAGGTAGGACATACCTTGTTCTCATACTCACATACATCATCCTCAGTCATAGTACCGGCAGCGTATGAGCCGACAGCCTCAAACATAGATGAAAGGCTTCTCTTTCTGCCCTTTACGTGGCCTGCGAGCATTGGTCCGCCTGATACAAATACTGTAGGAAGATTAAGACGTGCAGCCGCCATCAGAAGTCCCGGCACGTTCTTGTCACAGTTTGGAACCATTACAAGTGCATCAAACTGATGAGCGATTGCCATACACTCTGTAGAATCAGCAATCAGATCTCTTGTGACAAGGGAATATTTCATACCCACATGTCCCATTGCAATACCATCGCACACTGCGATTGCAGGAAATACCACAGGCACTCCTCCTGCCTCTGCAACTCCAAGCTTTACAGCCTCAACGATTTTGTCTATATTCATATGGCCCGGAACAATCTCATTGAATGAGCTTACGATTCCGACCATAGGCTTTTTCATTTCCTCCGGTGTAAAACCAAGAGCATTAAATAAACTTCTTGCCGGTGCCTGCTGCATTCCGGCTCTTGCGTTATCACTTATCATATTTTATCTCCTTATTTATCTCCGACTATTTCTTTGAGTACTTCATCATTACTACTGTATACACAACGATCTGCATATCTATAACCTATTAGCTGTCTATTATAAGTCATGCAGCTACACACGTTCTGCGATGAGATCCCCCATCTGTGCTGTGCCTACCTGTGTGATACCCTCTGTAGTCTCACCCGGCTGTGGCATGATGTCGATTGTCCTGTAGCCCTCCTTAAGCACCTGCTTTACAGCATCCTCGATTGCCTGTGCTTCCTTGTCCAGATCAAACGAGTAGCGAAGCATCATGGCTGCTGAAAGGATTGTTGCGATAGGGTTTGCAATGCCCTTTCCTGCAATATCAGGAGCAGATCCGCCACTTGGCTCGTAAAGTCCGAACTTTGTATCGTTAAGGCTTGCTGATGAAAGCATACCAATTGAGCCTGTCACCATACTTGCTTCATCCGATAAAATATCGCCAAACATATTCTCTGTGAGGATAACATCAAACTGCTTAGGATCCTTTACAAGCTGCATTGCACAGTTATCAACAAGCATATGCTCGTATGTAACCTCCGGATAATCCTTAGCGACCTCCTCGACGATCTTTCTCCATAATCTGGAAGAATCAAGCACATTTGCCTTGTCTACGGATGTGACCTTTTTCCTTCTCTTCATGGCTATATCAAAGCCTCGCTTTGCGATTCTTCTGATTTCATTCTCATTGTATGTCAGTGTATCTGTGGCCGTAACAACTCCGTCCACCTCTTTTGTCTCTCTGGCTCCGAAGTAAAGACCTCCTGTAAGCTCACGCATAATCATCATATCAAAGCCGTCTCCGATGATATCGCTACGGAGCGGACATGCTGCAGCAAGCTCCTTGTACAGGTATGCCGGTCTGAGATTTGCAAACAGATTGAGTGACTTTCTAAGCTTTAAAAGTCCTGCCTCCGGACGAAGCTCAGGGGCCAGCTTGTACCATGGTGATGTGGCTGTGTTGCCACCGATTGAACCCATCAGCACCGCATCTGAATCAAGTGCAGTCGCAATAGCCTCATCTGTAAGAGGAACACCTGTTGCATCAATTGAGCAGCCACCCATAAGGATGTCTGTGTAGTTGAAGCTGTGTCCATACTTATCTGCTATCTTATCCAATACCTTCTTTGCCTCAGCGACTATCTCCGGTCCGATTCCGTCTCCGGAAATTACACCAACTTTATATTCCATAATTTCTTACCTCTTTTATATAAAAATACATATTCTTATATTAAAGCATTAAAGTAGTTATTTCAATATGCCAGGATATTTTACTTTTTCATGCAATTTATAACCGCAGCTTATAATAACTGCATACTATAATAACAGTTTTTTATTATTATTGCAAGAGATGTGGATAATAAGAAAACCGCCACTTATGTGACGGCTTTACAAATATGCATTATTTAGCTGAATCCTCTGCTTTCTCAAGGTCAGCGATAGCTGCCTTCTGCATTGGAATACGGCAGTTCTTGTTGTTACCAAACTCAACGATTACAGTATCGTCCTCGATATCGATAACTGTACCGTAAAATCCACTTGTTGTAAGAACTGTGTCTCCTGTTGCAACTTCATTGAGCATAAGCTCCTTTTTCTTCTGTTCCTTCTTCTGTGGACGGATCATAAGAAAATACATAACTGCGAAAAGTACTACTAACCAGACAATCATTCCAACTGTTCCTGCTGCCTGACCGTTTGCTAAAATTGATGTCATCAATTGTTCCTCCTAAATATTCTATAATTGATGTGTTTTAAGCACTATTACCATAATACACGTTAAACGTGCTAACGGCAAGGCTTTTTTATCATTTTCGAGATTTTTTATATTTGCCTTCTAGCTCTGCTCTCCCTGTGTCATTCCATAGAGCTTTTCAGCCTTGTATGAGGCAAAACGGCCTGCATCAAGTGAATCCCTTATCTCTTCCATCATGTTGTTGTAGAAATACAAATTATGCAGCACGCACAGTCTCATTCCGAGCATCTCCTTTGCCTTTAAAAGATGCCTGATATATGCACGCGAATATGTGCGGCAGGCAGGACAGTTACAGCCCTCCTCAATAGGGCGCATATCCTTCTGATACTTCTGGTTGAACAGATTAAGCTTGCCGTGATTCGTGTATACATGTCCGTGACGGCCATTTCTGCTTGGGTATACACAGTCAAAGAAGTCGATACCTCTCTCTACGCCCTCAAGTATATTGGCAGGAGTTCCTACTCCCATCAGGTATGTAGGCTTATTCACAGGCAGATGAGGCACTGTCTCATCAAGAATATGGTACATTTCCTCATGGCTCTCTCCTACCGCCAGTCCTCCGACAGCATAGCCGTCCAGCTCAAGCTCAGAAATGCGCTTTGCATGGTCAATTCTTATATCATCATAAATAGCTCCCTGATTGATACCGAATAAAAGCTGCTCCTTATTGATAGTATCCGGTAAGCTGTTTAAGCGTGCCATCTCCTTTTTGCACCTCTCAAGCCAGCGCGCGGTCCTGTTTACAGAGTTTGTCACATACTGTCTGTCTGCAACGCTAGATGGGCACTCGTCAAATGCCATAGCAATCGTGGAGCCGAGGTTTGACTGTATCTGCATGCTCTCCTCAGGTCCCATAAAAATCTTGGCACCGTCAATATGCGAGTTGAAGTACACGCCCTCCTCCTTTATTTTGCGAAGACCAGCCAGTGAAAACACCTGGAATCCGCCGGAATCTGTAAGGATTGGTCTGTCCCACACCATGAATTTGTGCAGTCCGCCAAGCTCTTTAATGATTTTGTCTCCGGTTCTTACATGCAGATGATATGTATTTGACAGCTCAACCTGACACTTTATCTCCTTTAAATCGTCCGTAGAGACAGCGCCCTTTATCGCACCTACTGTTCCTACATTCATAAATACAGGTGTCTGTATATCTCCATGCACAGTATGGAATGTGCCTCTCTTGGCACGTCCCTCCTGTTTTAGTAACTCATATTTAGCCATATTTTCGTTTAATTCTCCTGTTTCTTTTACTTATCGCCATTGCCTACGATTTTTCTGATTAATATTCCGTTGGTCAGCAGTGTGGTATCTATGCAATGCCTCTCAAAAAGTACCTCGCCGTCCTTTGGCACCTCAATATCCTCATCAGAGCAGTTGACTATAACCTCCACATATGTATCCACCCAGCCCATCTTTCTGAACTGGATTACCCTTGGATTGTCAGCAAAATCGTCAGGAAAATGGAAGTTTCTGCCCTTTAAAAGCGGCTCACTCGCTCTTAAATGAATGAGCTTTGATACCATCTCAATGCGTTCCTTAAACCTGCCTGCCTCAATATCATCCCACGGCATACATCGTCTGCAGTCAGGGTCATAGCTGCCCGGCATGGCAATCTCAGTGCCGTAATATATACATGGGCTGCCCGGCATAGCAAAAAGCACTGCAAGCTGTGCAAAGTACTGGTCGAGATTCTTTGTATCAGAGCGAAGGCGCTTTGTATCATGTGAATCAAGCAGATTGAAAAGCACATCATTGGTCTGCTGCATGTAGTTGGTATAACATCTGTTTATAGTATACTCAAAATCCTGATTCGTCTGGCTCTTATCTATCCAGAAATCCTTGATGCTCTCTCCAAGCGGATAGTTCATAACCGCATCGAACTCATCTCCACGCAGCCACGGAAGAGCATTATGCCATATTTCGCCCAAAATGTAAATATCCGGATTGATTTCCTTAAGCCTTGCACGAAGCTCCTTACAGAAGCGGTGCGACACCTCATTTGCCACATCAAGGCGCAGTCCGTCTATATGATAATTTTCTACCCAATTGGCGCAGATATCGATAAAGTATTTTCTCACCGCCGGATTATTTGTATTGAGCTTTGGCATATTGTCAAAAAATCCAAACGTATAAAACTGTCCCTTTTTAGCCGCTCCATGCTTAAAGTCAAGAGGCCATTCATTGATCATAAACCAGTCATAATACTCTGAATCAGTCCCCTTTGATAAAACATCCTGCCACGGTGCAAAATAATAGCCACAGTGGTTGAACACTCCGTCAAGCATTATTCTCATATCACGCTTATGGGCTTCTAGCACAAGCCTCTTAAAGGTATCTTCATCTCCAAAGCGCGGGTCAATCTTTGCATAATCCGTTGTATCATACTTATGATTGCTCGGTGACTCGTTTATCGGTGTCAGGTAGATTCCGTTTATTCCAAGCTCCTTTAAGTAATCAAGCTTTTGAATGATTCCTGCGAGATCTCCGCCGAAGCACTCCTCATTTTTGACCTTTCCCCTGTTTCTCCACGGAACAACATAATCAGGATCTATCGAGTGGTCTCCATTGCAGAATCTATCCGGAAATATCTGATACCATATAGTGTCATTTACCCACTTCGGTGTGACCGGAATATCACACGGATTCATCCACGGGAATACAAAGCACTGGCGGCTTCTGCCCTCAAGTGCCATCTGTTCTGCACTCACGAAGCCATCCTCAAAGTAAAACCATCTCTCATCCTCTGTGATGAGCTCAAAATAATATTTAAGTCTCTTGAATGGTGGCTTTACCGTGGTGGTCCACCATATCTGGTGCTTTAATTTCTTTTTAAATATAATCGGCTGCTTATCGCCATTCCAGGTCTCACCACCGCCTAAGATACCGGCTGCGAATGGGTCACCGAGTATGATATTTACTTCCTTCACATCATAACCGGTCTTTATATTTATGATTAATTCATCCTCATTTAAAGGATAGCAGTAGTTGTCGTATGCCTGGTGAAATACCCCGTTAAATTCCATGTTTTCTCCCTCTTTTGCTGTCTTATTGTAGTTGTTTATCATTGTGACGCTAAGGACGGCACGTAAGCCGCGGCCACCGTGAGCGTCCACGCGCTGCATAATTATATACAAACATAGTTCGAAAGTTATCTAAATAAAATAATATCATAGTTTTCTTGACTATTCAACTTGGTATTACTTATAATATACCTATTATTGTAACTATAGGAGCTTCCGTGAGAACAAGAAAGACCGTTGCTATTCAAGGCGGAGGGGTGCAATCCCTCAATAATTAGCACTATGGCGCATCAGCTTTTTATTCTCTATGGTTCTAAATAGTTATATACTATGTAAAAAGGAGACCATCATGGCAGGTTCATCATACGGAAATATTTTTAAGGTAACAACATGGGGAGAATCACACGGAAAGGGCTTAGGTGTCGTTGTGGACGGCGTTCCTGCGGGGCTTGAGCTGTGTGAGGAGGATATTCAGATATTCTTAAACAGAAGAAAGCCGGGACAGTCTAAGTTCACTACTCCACGCAAGGAGGATGATGCGGTTGAAATTCTCTCCGGTGTGTTTGATGGAAAGACTACAGGTACACCTGTTTCTATGATTGTGTGGAATAAAAATCAGAAATCAAAGGATTACAGTGAGATTGCTTCGTACTATCGTCCGGGGCATGCTGACTTTTGCTTTGATGAGAAATACGGCTTCAGAGACTACAGAGGCGGAGGTCGTTCTTCGGGACGCGAGACAATAGGCCGTGTTGCAGCAGGTGCTATCGCTGTAAAGATGCTCTCGAGCCTTGGCATAAAATTTCTTACATACACCAGATCAATAGGTCCTGTTACAATTAATGAGGTTAATTTTGATGCCCATGAGATTTACAACAATTCGCTTTATATGCCTGATGCCGATGCAGCACTAAAGGCTTCTGAATATCTGGAGGAATGCCTTAAATCACTCAATTCCTCAGGCGGTGTGTGTGAATGTGTCATCACAGGTCTTCCTGTCGGGCTCGGTGATCCTGTATTCGAGAAAATTGATGCCAATCTGGCAAAGGCTATTATGTCTATCGGAGCTGTAAAGGGCTTCGAAATCGGCGATGGCTTTGATGCAGCAAGGGCAACCGGACTTACAAACAATGATGCCTTTATTATGAGGGATGGCGCTGTTTCAAAAGAGACAAATCACTCCGGTGGTACTCTCGGCGGCATGACAGACGGCTCACCGCTTATTTTCAGAGCCGCCATAAAGCCTACTCCTTCAATCGCAGCTACACAGCACACTGTAAATAAATCCGGTGAAGATATAGAGATTTCCATCAAGGGACGTCATGACCCGATTATCGTGCCACGTGCTGTTGTTGTTGTTGAAGCTATGGCTGCAATTACTATTGCGGATGCACTGCTTATGAATATGGGGGCACGCATGGACCGCATATCTGATTTTTACTTGGCATAATTACAAAAAAGCATCTATCCTGATTTTTCCGAATAGATGCTTTTAATTTATTTCATTGGAACAATCTGTAATGTTTTTCCTAATGAATTTAAAATTTTTAATACTGTAGAGAGCTGTGGATCTGACGTTCCGTTTTCCATTCTTGAAATCACAGGCTGCTTAATTCCACTCATTGCTTCAAGTTGCTTTTGCGTTATCCCATTTTCCTCTCTTGCTTTTATCATCTCATTAATGATTGCAACACGAACTTCACTTTCCGCAATCTCTTCTGATGTAAATAATTGTTTTTCAAGTTCATCCCATGAAGAACCTTTTGGATTAATCTTTGATTTACTCATTTTCATTACTCCTTTATAAATAATCCTTCATAAGTTTATTAGTTTTTTATCTCCCTTTTTATCTTTGTAGAAAAAAATATTATACATTATCATACCTCCCCATGAATTAAATATAACTTAAATGCATATTTATGTCAATAGAAAACGCATTCAAAATATATTTCCAATGAGCAGCGGATTAAACAGAAAATACTGCGCATTCGTCACCCCAAAAGCTACAAGCGCCAGTGGCAGCACAATAAAAAGGACGCATGATATAATCACAGACATGCCGCTTCTTAAGTATTTAAACATTGCAAAAACAAACAGGCTGACCAGTAATCCCCCTGCAAAGCGCATCAGCATTATGATAAGTATATACTGCCCTACCGATATATTCTGCGAAACACGCCACAGATGCTCCATACTTGCCGCCGGAGCATTAAGCCCCTGCGTGCCATATGCCGAAAGCACATTGCACAGCCGCACAATATATACAAGTGCAAATGCTGTGACAGTGCCAAAAAAGCCAAGTATGCATTTGATTCCCATATGCTGTTTCCTGCCACGGCGGGTAGTCCTTAAAAGCCGGATTTCATGGTTTGCATAATCCGCTCCGCATATACCGCAGGCTATTGCTATTAGGAGAATAACATACACAAAGGCCTGTGCTGTATCACGGTTTTTGAAGTCTGTTCTGTCGGTAAGGATATCATAGCCCTTTTCAAAAAACAGCCAGCCCTCATTTAACGTCTTAAGGTAATCCACATGTGCTGTAAGCTTGTTGAATGCCTCCTGTCTGCTCAGTTCATCCTTGTACTTTATATTGATATAGCTTTCGCTCTTCCCCTGCTCCATATCGTAAGCAATGTTATCTGACAGTCTGTCGTATTTTGCTCTTTCTTCATCCAGAAGCTCATTGGTTTTGGCAGTTAAAGGTCCATAATATTTGTCCATATATTCCTTGTAATACACCTCATCAATTGAGTCAAAGGAAAGCTTCTCTGCCGGATTCCACCATACCACAAAAAGAGCTGCCGCAATCAAAATAAGTAACACTTTTCCCGGAACAAGTGCCTTATAGCATTCGTGCAAAAATAATGATGTATGACAGCCTGTATTTTTACCGCAGGCAAAGCCGGGCAATATAAGCTGCTTTTTTTCATGCACCGAATTGAGATAATTTGTAACCGCAAAAATACATACAGCTATACACACAAGCCAGAATAAGCCATACAATACCCCGGTATTAAGCGGATATCCAAACAAATTGATATTGACATAATCAGAAAAAAGTCTGCCTGTCCTGACTCCGTACATGATATTTATGTACTTAAGGAAGGCTAGGAAACTGGTTCCTGATATCGTTGTGTAGCAGATAGTCTCAATAACCACGGTCACTGCAGAAGCAACGAACACAAATATAATATTGTCAAGCGCTGCGCATATCAGCATAAAAAACAAGCCAAGCAATATAAAGCTTATTATTTTCACAGGAAAATAGCATGCCAGAAATTGTCCTATACTAAGCTTAAACGGACTGCCATAGTACAGATAAACACTTTGAAGCGGACTTTTCAGATTTATCGGATTGTAAAAGCACATGCTTATGACTGCATTGATGCCATACAACAGCAAGGTGATAAGCACGACCGCCATAATCATCACAAATGACTTTGACGCCATAAGCTGCCTTCTGCCCCTTGCAGTTGTTCTAAGCAATGCAAGCTGGTTCTCGCTTTTTTCATAAAAAACAAGGTTGAGCGCAATGATAAAAAGCATAATCACTGCCACATAATCCGTGAGCTCATTGTCTGTAATATTCAAAAGTCCCGATGCATCAATAACCTCAGGCACTGTACCTTCAAGCTTACTGTAGACTCTGCTCGTTTTAGCAGCATTTTTCTCTGCGAAGCCTCCATTGCCGGAAAACTTATTCATAATCGAAATCTCGTCAGCCTTTTCATTGACAGAGTCCAGATACTCATCATAAGACAGACATGCCAAGGCTTCCTTGTATACCCTACTGCACAGACTAATCCTGCCGTAAGTTTCTGCCGTCATCTGCCTTTGTTCAATTTCCGGCAAAACCTCCTCACGGCTGTAATTGCTTATTTCGCCATACAGCGCACTGTAGTCCTTACCTGTATACCCATCATCATTTACGGTATTCATGGTATACAGTCCAAGAACAGGATTCAGAACAAGCAAAAACAAAAGAATAAGCACTGTTCTTTTAGTCAATAGTTTACATATTTCGTTTTTTACTATATCCATTTTCAGTCCCCATTAAGATACAAATACAAGTCCTCAAGATTTGGCCGCACAGCCTCCTTCTGCCATCTGCCATCATACGAATCGGCAATAATGCGGGCTATGACACCGTCTGCATCCCTTGAAATATTGCTCACCTTGTATCCGGTGTTCACCTCATCTATCTCATTATCCGATAAAAAAATATTCCATACCTTTCCATCCAGCTCATTAAGCAGCTTTGACGGAGAACCACTCCTTATTATTTTACCGTTGCTTAACATAACTATCTCTTTGGCGATAAACTCTACATCCGTAACCACATGAGTCGCAATAATAACAATCTTGTCCTTTGCAACCTCTGATATCAGATTGCGGATTCTGATTCTCTCCTTTGGGTCAAGCCCAGCCGTTGGCTCATCCAGTATAAGTATGCCGGGATTGCCTATGAGTGCCTGTGCTATCAGTGCTCTCTGCTTCATTCCGCCCGAAAAAGCTCCAAGCTTCTTTCCAAGGACATCATCAAGCTTTACCATGCGCACATAGTGATCTATATCTTCCCCGGCTTCACTCTTTTTTAATCCTTTCAGGGATGCCATAAAGTAAAGAAAACGCCTAAGACTAAGCTCCGGATATATATTCTGCTGCTGCGGCATATATCCGAGAAGCTTCCTGTATTCACTTCCAAGCTCGTCTATGCCCCTTCCGTCAAGCAGCACACGGCCTTTTGATGGAGTCAGATTGTCAGAAATGAGATTCATCATAGTTGATTTACCGGCTCCATTCGGTCCCAAAAGCCCATATATTCCCGGTGTAAATGAAAACGACACATCATCCAGTGCAGTTTTATCCTTATAAACTTTTGTAAGCCCCTCCAATTCAAGTGTCATTGCTTATATTCCTCCCACTGACTTCTCACGCTTTCAAGATAGCTGTCCATTCCATCTGCTGTAAGCCTTTGTACGGCACCGTCTAAAGTATCATCTACAGTGGCACCATGCAGTCCTGTCATGAAATCATCTAAATCTGTTGAAATACTGCCCATATTCTTAGTATCCGGTTCGAAGCCGATAAACGGAGACAATGTGGCATTGTCATAAAAGTCAAAAAACTCCTTCTTACGATTGTCCACATATTTCTCGTTCTTTGTCGGATAAACATTCACGAAAAGATTAAGACTAAGCTTCGTCAGATAGTCATCATCCAGACTGCCTCCATCACAAGCTTCTGCAATGCCATCTTTTAGCTTATAATCCTTATCTTTTTCACCGTACAAAAGGATATTGCCATACTTTTCATTTCCATATAACAGACTAAGGAAATCCATCGCAGCAGAAGCATCCTTTGCTTTCTTTGCTACACCGATGGAGCCGTTTATCCTTGATGAAAGGTAAGTCTTTACTTCCTTTACCGTGATATTGTCCTTTTTGAAATTTTCATCCACGCTACCGACACATAAAGCAGCCGCAAAATTGCCTGCCTTGATATTTTTTAATATCTGAGCATCATTCAGCCCCGGATTGTTGAGATATGTTATCTCATTTGTCAAATCATCAGACATATAGCCGTCTTTCTTCATCCGGTCAAGCACCCTCAGATACCCGGTAAATTTCTGTGACTCTAAAGGATTTCCAACAGACATAGTATCATAGTCGAAGCAGAGCCCGTTTCTTATCTCACAGCCAAGCATATCATCAAATTTATATCCGTTTATGAGATACTCGAACCTCGGAGTATCACTTTTATCCCATTTAACACCCTGAAGTATCTGATATATTCCGTCTATGCTGCCATCCCATGCACTTATCGCATCGTCAGAAACGTAATCCCTGTTGAAGGCTGCATAAACTCCCTCATCACTTGCAAGTGCTGACGGAATCGAATAAATATGCTTATCGCATTTAACCATCTCCCAAAGATTCTTTGGAAAAGCCTCATAAAGTGTTTTTCCTTTATCGCCTGATAAGATATCATCAAGATTCAGGACCAGATCCGAGCGTACCAGATCATACACCGGATTATTTCCGGCAGCATCACCGAAACCCAGGAATGCTATATCTGTTTTACCGTTTTCCAAGGCTCCCTCAACAGCCTGTCCGTAATTGTCATAGGACAAGGTTTTGATTTCGAGCTCATAATCATGTCCGTCCGCAGCAAGTGCATCGTTGAACTTCTTTAGATTATTCTTATCAATCTTACAAATATCAGGTACAGCAAACGTTATAACCTGCGCATCTGAATTTCTTTTGTTCTCTGATTCTTCTTTATCAGCTTTATCCGACTTTTTTGTTTTATCAGCCGACTCTGTCCGGCCTTCGCTGACAGCTCCGGCATTATCCGTTTTTCTGTTAAGGCAGACTGCCGCCACTGCTATAACAACAATGACTGCTACTGCAACCGCTATCAAAATACCCTTTTTCTTACTATTCTTCATCATCAAAACACCTCAATTCCTTTGGTTCAAATACTCCCTTGTTCAATTCATCAAGACTTATTACCCCAAGGCACAACTTTCCGTTATCATTTGTATATGTGACATATACCGACTGACCGCATATGCTTGCAATGCTAAATGCCTTTTCAGTAGACAGCTTCATCAGTTCTTCACTCTTATCATCCTTCAAGCGATAATATGTCACTTCATCACTTTTTTCTTCAGAAAGGGCATAATATAAAAAGTCTCCGCTCTTTTTTAATGGTCCATATTGTGTTTTTCCATCCGCATCTATCGGAAGCTGTCTTGTCTGTCTGCTTTCGGTGTCAAACACAAAATATCCATCCTTTGACGAATAATAACCATCGCCATCTAACAGCCTAAGATCGTTAATATGGTCTATTTCCGTCAGACATGTTGTCTTTTCATCTGCTATATCATATTGATATATTCCATTAAGCATATTATCATAAGCAAAAGACTCCGCATCATCTGACGCTCCCTCCTCTATCATCAGCTCTGTAACATCATCTCCAAACCGCACAGTCGAATAGTACACTACTTCGTCTTCATAATATATGTCCGTAATATTTGCCTGTTCGCTTGTTATCTTATCACTCATATACACCTTGTAATTATCGAGATCTATAACAAAAATACCGGCTTCAGGCTTATCATCATTTACAATCTGTCCTTCATCATTAAGCTCTATTCTGTTACTGTAAGCTCCTATAACATAATTATCCCTGTACAAAACAGCCGTAACATTCTGAACATTCTCTAATTTGGCTGCTTTTTTACGATTCTCACCGTTTGAGTCCATAACATACAGATATTGAACTGTCATATCTTCATCCGACATATTTCCTACATAATAAAGATGGTCATTGTAAAGCACCGTTCCGGCTCCTTCTAAACCATAAAAAGCTGCAGGACATGAGGGCTTCTCATTGGAGCCTGAGAATCCTTCATGTGTGCAGTTGGGCTTATCGCAATAGACCATGTCCTTGCCTGATGCCGTATCGATAAGATGTAATATTCCGGAATCATCAAGATACAGTACATTGTCTTCTGAATAATTACATCGTACATCTCCAGAGTCATATGTGTACATTGTATTGGATGTACTGCGGTTTCTATTCTTTATTATAAAAACCGCAGCCACAATACAGATGATAAGTATGAAGATGATTGATGCGATTAATATGCGTTTTTTCTTCATTTTAACCCCCCATCCTTTTCTTTTAATAATATTACTAAATTATACTGATATACTAGCCATTACTAATGTTAAAGTGAGTACTAAAACCAATTTCTTAAAATTTTCTTTTTCAATTTGTTCCACTATAGCATTAACTATATTTTTCACCATGTCTTTTTCTCCCCTTTTTTATAATTTTATCTAACATAATAGATAAAATCAACAATCCATGCACAAAACGAACATTTTTTGCAGAAAATGGACATAAACTATGGTCACATATTATAATGGGATAATAATAGAAAAACTAAATTCATTGTTCTCATTTTTAATAACATATTCGCCATTGTATTTTTCTACAATTTGAATAATATTTTTTATACCAATGCCATGCATTTCCGGTTCATCTTTTTTACTTGTTTTTATTTCATTACCACTGTAAATAATTGGATGACTGCATGTATTTTTCACCGAAAGAACTATAAGATTTTCCTCTATCACAAACTTTAGTTTTATAGTTTTCTTTTCCTCACATTTTTCACATGCTTCAATGGCATTATTTAGCAGATTTGCTAAAATCACTACCAGATCCTCATCCTCTATTACAATTTTTGATAAATCATTTACCTTAAACACAAAAACAATATTCTTACTGATAGCCTCCTGATACTTTGTATTAAGAATCGCATTTATTATCACATGATTTGTATTGATTACATTTTTTTCTCCAATAAAAGTATTGCTGATATTTCTTACATATTTATTTGCCTTGTCATATTCATGAGCTTTCAATAAAGATTCTATACACAATATATGATTTTTAAATTCATGTGACTTTTTCTTCTGAATTTCATAATTTTCCGAAATAGAACGGTACATATCAATTTGGTTTTTAAACTGTAGTCCCAATATTTCCTTTTCATGCAATTTAGCTTCACTGGTTACAATATCGTTAATCAGGAAATATACAAATATATTCATCACAGCCAATCCCAAAGAAATAGAATATAAAACGTTCGCCTGCACTTCATTTTTTGTATATTGAAACGTCATAATCATTGCTATAATTGTAATTATTGTAAATACAGGAAAAAACAAAAATCTTCCCCATATTTTGTCAGGTAAAGTCTCTGTTGATTTTTTTCCAAAGTGTTTTTTTAGCAGTAAGATACATAAAAATACTGTAATCTTGCTAAAAATAACAACCAAACTCCCCTCTAACGCATACCCTTTTTGTACCTCACCCGTTTTTGAAATAATTGTATTATTACTAATATAAGCTATATAATCAACTATGATTGATAATCCTTGATATAATAATGCAAAAATGACTGATTTTTTTATACTAATTTCAAAATAAAAACTCATAATTATAACTGCAGCCAGTACAACCAACGTCATTTTCAATATAAGCATATCAGACAAAAATAATCCGCATAAATAATAGCAGCAAATCAATGATAGCATCAGCAAAACTTTTTGACTTTTTCTTAATCTCGAATTTTCTTTGCAAAAAACATCGTAAAATAAATTACAACATATCGCTTCAAATATAATAATTACTAAACTGAAAAAGTATGTAAACATATATCACAATTCTCCCTTATATGAAATGAATGCATCCTTCACATTCTTATATCTTGCCTTAGGTATGAGCAATTCCTGATTATTACATAACAGTACTTTATAGCATTTTACACTCCTAATATATTTCAAATTAGTCAAATAGCTTTGATGGATTCTAATAAAATGGAAATCTTTTAGTTCATTTTCCAGCTCATTTAATGTGCCATATAAATTATAGATTTTGATTTTATCCTCCATGATATAGAATTGCAGTTTATGTAATTTGCTTTCAATATATAGTATATTGTCTATATTAATCTCCTTTTCTCCTTTATTGAACTTGAATTTTTTCTTTTTTACTACCAAATTCATCTTATGAAGAATGGCATCCATGCATTCGCTTATGGAAGCCTCCAAATTAGTATTATTTTTCAACAGATATCTTATGGCTTCGACCTTGTAGCCCTCCAACGAATAATTTATATAAGCTGTCACAAATACAATATATATTTCAGAACTATATTCCCTGATTTTTTGTGCCGTAACAATTCCATCAACATCATCCATATTAATATCCAAAAAAATGATGTTGTATTGTTTAATTTCAATTCCTAAATCTATTATTTCCTTACCTGATGAAAATGTATCTATTTCATAAGAAATCTCTTTTTCGTTTAAATAGGCTGCAACATATTTATTTATATTATCTCTAAATACTTTTTCATCATCACATATAGCTATTTTTAACATTTTTTCTCCATTACTATCTGTTGTATTTCAGTTATTATTTCAACAAATTTTCAAATAATCCGTATTTTTTTACGAAAAAATCCGCAATACTATAATTTAGTATAGCGGATTCATTCCTAAAAAACAATTATTTTAATCTAAAGCGATAGCCTCATTCTCCTGACGTCTTAAAATATCAAACTCATCAGGTGTCTCTGACAGCTTTACATAGAATATCTGCTGTGGATGTGGGCAGGATTCCATCTCATTGCCGTCCTCATCAACGAGTGCAAGCACTGTTGCAAGCACATTGTCTCCGTTTGGCTTCATGATTTCAATCTGCTCGCCAACTGAGAACTTGTTTCTCTGCTCCATACGATAGAGGCCTTTTTCATTTGGCGCACCAACTATTCCGAGATAGGTGTAACCCTTCTCGTAAGTATTGTTATCGTATATCTGAGTCTCCTCCGAAGGCTTTCCGTAGAAAAAGCCAGTGGTAAACTGCCTGTAGGTACAGCTTTTTATCTGCTCTAAGTACCATGGCATATTTGCCTCGTATTTCTCAGGTGACTCAAGATAATCATCTATCGCCTTGCGGTAGGTTCTTGCTACTGTTGCCACATAGAGAGCTGTCTTCATACGTCCCTCTATCTTGTAGCTGTCTATTCCTGCATCAATCAGATCCGGGATATGCTCTATCATGCACAGATCCTTTGAGTTGAAGATATATGTGCCACGCTCATTCTCGTATACCGGCAGATACTCACCCGGTCGCTTTTCCTCCACAACAGAATATTTCCAGCGGCACGGATGTGTACACGCGCCCTTATTCGCATCACGGCCTGTGAAATAGTTGGAAAGCAGGCATCTACCGGAATATGAGATACACATTGCTCCGTGCACGAAGGTCTCTATCTCCATCCTGTCATCTATGTGCCCTCTTATCTCCTTTATCTCCTTAAGCGAAAGCTCTCTGGCTGTCACCACGCGGCTGGCTCCGAGATTCCACCAGAACTGATATGTGCCGTAGTTCGTGTTGTTGGCCTGTGTGCTGACATGTCTTTCTATCTCCGGGCAGACCTCCTTTGCAATCATGAAAACTGCCGGATCTGCAATGATCAGTGCATCAGGTCTGTCCGGCTTCATATTGTGAAGCTCTGTAAAATATTCACGCACTCCGTCAAGGTCATAGTTGTGAGCCAAAATATTGGCAGTAACATACACTCTCACACCGTGAGCATGTGCAAAGGCAACACCCTCTGCCATCTCCTCCATGGAGAAATTCTTAGCCTTGGCCCTTAGTCCAAATGCCTCTCCACCGATGTAAACTGCATCAGCTCCATATATAACTGCTATCTTAAGTACCTCCAGGCTGCTCGCCGGACAAAGTAATTCTATTTTTCTCATTTTTTCTCCCATACAGTTTTGTATTCATCAAATATATTTACATCGGTTACTATAGCTTTGTTGACACCGTAATTCCATCGCCTATAGGCATCACTGCCGTCACCAGCTCATCGGAGTGTGTAAGCTCGTAGAGATACTCCCTCATACGCTTGTAGATGGTACGGTTTCTGCGCTCAACGATATAGTGCGATTCTATGATATCGCCATCCTGCAGCACATTGTCGGACACCAGCACCCCGCCTGTCTTTAAAAGGCGAAGCACCTGCGGCATAAAGTTGATATACTGTCCCTTTGCCGCATCCATAAATATCATGTCAAACTGTCCTTCAAGCTGTGGAAGTATCTCCGTTGCATCGCCCTCTAAGAGCGTAATCTGCTCCTGCTTCCCGGCTCTTTCAAAGTTGGCCTTTGCAATAGGTATTCTTTTTTCGTAATTTTCAATCGTCACTATCTGACAACCCTTCGGTGCATACTCTGCCATCAAAACGGCAGAAAAACCAACCGCTGTTCCCACCTCGAGAATACGCATTGGTTTTTGCATTGCAAGAAGCAGCTTTAAAAAGCTCTGCATCTCTTTTCTGATAATCGGAACGAAGTCTCTTAAGGCTTCCTTCTCTATCTCATCTAATACAGGCGTGTTGCCTCTGTCCAAGGAATTGATATATGTGACAAGTCTCTCATCAACTATCATTCTTGTATTTCCTAATTTGATTATTGACACAAATGCGCTTAACGGATAATTACTGTGTATCCGAAGGCTCCGTAGTCTGTGTCTGTTCTTCATCGCTCTTGTCGGAGGACATGATTACCATCATATCCTTTGCCGTCATTGAAGTGTTGAGTGTGTATATCCCTGGCTTTATATGTCCTGAGTAAGCAGACAGCTTAAGCTGGAGATAAAATAAATTGTGATCCCTTACAAGGCCCTTGTCCTCTAAAAGCTGTCCAAGCTCCTCTGCGGAGATGCCCTTTTCCACCTGAACGAGTACATCCTGACCATCGCCATTTGTCATGGCAGGCTCAGTAAAAACTCTGTAGCCAAAATCATAGCAGATGCTGCAGATTTTTATGCCCGCAAACAGCACTAAAAGAGCAATCATTATTGAAAAAGCAACCCTTATAAAACCAAATAAAGCCTTGTTAAAATCCATAAGCTAATCCTACACTTCCATAATTATAGGTATAATCATCGGTCTTCTCTTTGTTTCCTTCCAAACAAAGTCTCCCAATGCATCCTTTACCTCTGTCTTTATCTTGCCCCAGTCTGTCACATTGTTGTCTGTCAGACGCTCCATTGTGTCATCCAGCACGCATTTCGCCTCATCCATCAGGCTCTCAGAATTGCGCACATATACAAATCCTCTTGATACTATATCAGGGCCTGCAAGCAGCTGTCCTGAGCCTGCCTCAAGTGTCATCACAACGATGATGATTCCATCCTCAGCCAGACGCTGTCTGTCACGGAGCACGATATTTCCTACATCTCCTACACCGAGTCCATCGACCATGACATTGCCCACATGCACTCTGCCTGTCACCTTGGCACCGTCCTCATTGATTTCGAGCACATCTCCTGATGAAAGGATCTTGATGTGGTCTGTATCATATCCGAGCTGCTCGGCTATTTTGGCCTGTGCCACAAGATGCTTGTACTCTCCATGAACAGGGATTGCGTACTTTGGATTGACAAGAGAATAAATAAGCTTTATATCCTCCTGGCAGGCATGACCGGAAACATGGACATCCTGGAATATAACGTCTGCCCCCTTCATCATGAGCTCATTGATGATACCTGTAACCGACTTCTCATTTCCCGGTATAGGGTTTGAGCTGAATACGATGGTATCGTTTGGCTTTATGGATACCTTTCTGTGGGTACCGTTTGCCATACGTGAAAGAGCTGCCATTGACTCTCCCTGGCTTCCTGTCGTGATAATGACAGTCTGCTCATCAGGATAGCTTCTAAGCTGTTCTACATCTATAAGAATATTGTCAGGCAGCGACAGATAGCCAAGCTCTGAGGCTATCGAAATGATATTTACCATGCTTCGTCCCTCGATGGCTACCTTTCTGCCATACTTCTCAGCACAGTTGATAATCTGCTGCACACGGTCTACATTTGATGCAAATGTAGCAATGATAATTCTGTTTTTCCTGTGATCCTCAAAAATGCCGTCCAATACCTTTCCGACAGACTTCTCAGACTGTGTGAAGCCCGGTCTTTCTGCATTGGTACTGTCGCACATAAGCGCGAGCACGCCCTTCTTTCCAATCTCACCAAACCTTGCAAGGTCGATTGCATCTCCAAATACAGGTGTATAATCCACCTTGAAATCGCCTGTATGCACAACTATACCTGCCGGTGAATATATAGCAAGCGCTGCTGCATCCTGGATACTGTGGTTAGTCTTTATAAACTCAACCCTGAAGCAGCCAAGGTTGATATGCTGTCCGTATTTTACTACTTTTCTCTTGACAGTCTTGAGCATGCCATGCTCTTCGAGCTTTCTGTCAATAATTCCGATGGTAAGCTTTGTAGCGTATATCGGTACATTTATCTCCTTAAGCACATAAGGAATAGCACCGATATGATCCTCATGTCCATGAGTGATAAAGAAGCCCTTGACCTTATCGATGTTCTCCTTAAGATATGTGATATCAGGGATAACCAAATCTATTCCCAGCATATCGTCCTCAGGGAATGATAATCCGCAATCAACTACAATAATACTGTCCTCATACTCAAAGGCAGTAATATTCATTCCAATCTGCTCTAATCCTCCAAGTGGAATGATCTTAAGCTTACCTGTATTCTGTTTTTCTGTTTTCTTCAAAATATTACCTCCAAATTTATTTCACGTACAACTGCAATCCTAATATTCAAGTGCAGTGTCATCATCCGTAAGCTCAGAAAATACCTTAGCAATAGCCGAAAACTCAACATCGTCTTCAACCATCTGATAAAGCACCTCTTCATCCTTTGTGCTTACTTCTTTTAAAATATATGCTTCACAGTCTCCGCTTTCTTCTCCTTCGGAAACTAAAAGATATCGTGTTCCATTAAGTGTTGTCTCTTCTTCAACCGCAAACTCGACAACATCATTGGTCTGCGGATCAGTAAATTTAATTTTCTGCATAAAAACTAAGACCGACTATTTGACAGATAATCCAAATATCCCTGCAAAATAAAAATCGCCGCAATCTCATCAACAAACTCCTTGCGATTCTCCCTGCGTATGCCGGTTTCCATCATAGAACGGTCGGCTGCGACTGTAGTAAGACGCTCATCCCAGTATATGACCTCAAGACCTGTGCGCCTTGCAAGCATATCACCGAACTCCTTCGTCTTCTCGCAGCGTTCTCCTTCCGTGTTATTCATGTTTTTAGGATAGCCGAGCACAATCCTGTCCACCTTGTACTCTGCAATAATCTCCTCAATACGTGCCAAAGTCTGTCTGAGCTTGGATGGCGACTTCCTGCGCACTATCTCAACACCCTGTGCTGTGATTAAGAGCTCGTCGCTCACCGCTACTCCGACTGTCTTTGAACCAAAATCAAGACCCAATATCCTCATATTAATCCCATGCGCTGTTCTCAATGTATGTCTTGAGAACCTCCTCCACAAGCTCGTCTCTCTCAACCTTCATGATGAGACTTCTCGCGTTATTGTGGCTTGTGATATATGTTGGATCTCCGGACATAATATATCCAACAATCTGATTAACAGGATTGTAGCCCTTTTCCTTTAATGCCTTGTACACAATCTCAAGTACATCGCTTACCTGAAGCTCAGGCTCCTTTTGAACTGTAAAAAATTGTGTGTTGTTAATATTTTTTTCCATACGTTTCGCCCTTCTTGTAATATTATTTTATTATAAATGTAATAAAATTACAACCTTTTATTATTCGAAGAGTAATATTTCGTCTGTAAGCATACCCGATATACGGCCTGAAACTATCTGATTTTCAAGGTTTTCGTCAGTTTTCTTAGCAACCTTGACCTATTCCTTAGTATATCCGACAAAGTATTCTTTATCACCGATTACGGCCTTTTCCTCAAAAAGTACCTCCTCATTCTTTCCGATATAGAATTTCCTGAACTCCTTAGACATGTCATGACCAAGTGCTATGAGCTTTTCGCTTCGTGCCGCCTTAACTTGCTCATCTATCTGGTCAGGCATCACTGCTGCGCGGGTGCCTTTTCGCTTTGAGTACTTAAAGATATGCATCTCATAAAAATGTATATGCCCAAGATATGCCTTAGTCTGTTCAAACTCCTCCTCTGTCTCACCAGGAAATCCCACAATCACATCGGTTGTGATGGCCGGATGAACAAAATATTTGCGCAATAGCTCACAGCCTCTCTCGTACTCTTTAGTTGTATATTTTCTGTTCATTCTCTTAAGCGTCGCATCGCAGCCGCTCTGGAGTGACAGATGGAAATGAGGACAGATTTTATCAAGCTTTGAAAGCTCGCTTGCAAAGTGCTCTGTCACAATCTTAGGCTCAAGTGACCCAAGCCTGATGCGCTCTATGCCCTTTACTGCGTTCACCGCCTGTATCAGCTCAAGAAGGCCTGTAGCTTCCTCAAAATCCACACCGTATGAGCTTAGATGGATACCTGTCAGCACAACCTCCTTGAAGCCGTTTGCCGCGAGTCTTTGAACCTCTGCTATTACATTTTCAAACCTGCGGCTTCTGACACGTCCTCTGGCATACGGAATGATACAATAGCTGCAAAACTGATTACAGCCGTCCTGCACCTTGATGAAGGCTCTCGTGTGCTCCTTTGTCTGGTCTATAAAGAGCTCCTCAAAATCATGCTTTCCATCATTTATATCGTCCACGGTATCGTTTACACTGTCCAAAGAGTATTCCTCAAGCAGCCTTACAAGGTCATGCTTTCTGTCATTTCCGATGACTATGTCCACCGATAAATCGTTTAATACCTCTTTTTCACTTGTCTGCACATAGCAGCCGGCTGCCACAACTATTGAGTCCGGATTGTTTTTCTTTGCCTTGTGAAGCATCTGTCTGGATTTTCTGTCAGCCATGTTGGTGACTGAGCATGTATTTATGACATACACATCAGCTTTTTGTGTGAATGGAACTATCTCATAGCCCGCCTCCTCAAGCAGATGCTGCATGGCCTCTGTCTCATATGCATTTACTTTACATCCTAAATTATGTAAGGCTGCTTTTTTCATTTTATTTTTTTACTCCTATTTAATTGACTTTTCCTTAAAAAACTATTACTATCTATATGACAGTAGTTATTTAAGGAGGTTTTCAATATGAAAACAGTACAGATTTCATTAAATTCCATTGGGAAAGTAAAATCATTCGTTAACGCTATTACTCAGTTTGATTTCGATTTTGATTTAATATCGGGCAGATATGTCATTGATGCTAAATCAATTATGGGTATCTTCAGCTTAGACCTTTCTAAGCCAATAGAGCTCGCTATACATACAGAAACCGGACTTGACGAGATTATGGAAGTATTAAAGCCATATATCATCGACGAAGCCAAGTAATACAGACACAATGATTTGATTAATCAGGACCTGAAGCTCAGGTCCTTTTTATTTTGCTCTAAGGTGGCACTGATTACTCAGCATCCACCATAATCACTTCTGTAGTATCTATAGCTGTCTTCATAAGCTCATCTATCACATCGTTAAGTCTTTCCTCTGACTTCTTAATCCTGTTGATATTCGGCTTTGTAACAGGATGCTTTGCTACGAAAATAGTACAGCAGTCCTCATACGGAAGAATCGATGTCTCATAGGTATCAATTTTGTTTGATATATCAATGATATCATTCTTGTCCATGGCAATGAGAGGTCTGTATACAGGCATATGGCACACCTCGTTTGTTGCAGCAAGCGACTGCATTGTCTGGCTCGCAACCTGTCCGATACTCTCACCTGTGATAAGGCCTAAGCATTTATCTTCATCGGCAAAGTGCTCTGCTATCTTCATCATGTATCTGCGCATGATAATGGTCAGCTCATCATGAGGACATTTCTCATAAATATATAACTGAATATCGGTAAAATTGATCACATGCAGATAGATCGGTCCGGTGTAACGGGCAACGATCTTCGCCAGATCCACTACTTTCTGCTTCGCACGCTCACTGGTGTAAGGCGGTGCATGGAAATATACCGCATCGATCTTGACGCCTCTCTTGGCGATCATATAACCTGCCGCGGGAGAATCAATACCACCGGAGAGAAGCAGCATTCCCTTGCCACCGGTACCTACGGGCATTCCTCCGGGACCGGTCAGGATCACGGAGTAGATATAGATTTCTTCACGGATCTCAATGTTCAGCATAATATCGGGATGATGTACATCCACCTTCATATTGGGATAAGCCTTCAGGATAGCTTCTCCCATATCCATGTTGATGGTCATGGAATCCTTGGGGTAATTTTTCCGGGCACGTCTCGCTGCCACCTTGAACGTCTGATTGCAATCGGGATATACTTTTGCAATGTAGTCAATCACGGTCTCACACAGCTTCTCAAAGCCCTCATCCTGTACGTGCACTACCGGGCAGATTCCGGAGATTCCGAAGACTCTTTGTAAGTGTGCCACAACTTCATCGTAGTCAAATTCTGACTCTGCATCTACGAAGATACGGCCCTGTGTCTTGTGCACCAGGAATTCTCCCTCACACTTTTTCAGTGCATACTTAATCTGGCGTACCAGAGCATCTTCGAACAGGTAACGGTTCTTTCCCTTAATGCCGATCTCGGCATATTTTATCAAAAATGATGTAAACACGTTCGTTTCCTTTCTGAGTGTTTCTCAAATCGCTTATCTGCGACTGTATCTGCGTAACATAGGTACTATATTGTACAATGCCTGGAGACATACGTCAATCTCTTCTTCCGTGGTAAATACGGAAAAACTGAAACGTATGGTGGAATCCAGCAGGGACTTATCGATGGGGATGCCTTTCAGTGTAGCGGAAGGCTGCGGCTTGTGTGCAGAGCAGGCGCTTCCTGCAGAAACATAGATTCCCTTGTCCTCCAGTGCATGCAGGAGCACTTCACTTCTGACGCCGGCAAAAGATACGCTGACAATGTGTGCCGCCGTTCCCTCACCGTACGGTGCATCCGGCAGAAGTCCGTTGACCGTCACCTGATCCAGTTGTCTTACGCCCTCGATAAATCGTCTCTTGCAGGCGCAGAGTCTGGCATGATCCTCATCAAAATGTCTATAAAGATTTTACCCTGCTTTTGCAAG
>OGDX01000293.1_pt1 | contig 40770 bp, 38 predicted proteins | sample 1570461 | NCBI WGS metagenome assembly OGDX01 (sample SAMEA2582172, study PRJEB24529) | metagenome
CATACGTCTGCTTGAAGTCCACATTCAGCAACACATGTACGCTGGCATCCGCCATTTCTTCACTCCACAAAAACTCACGCATCGGCTTTCCCGTACCCCAAAGCGTAACAGCTTCCGGTGTGATGCCGAACTTCGCCAGCTTTTCCAGAATCTCTTCGTCCGTATTACTTCCGTTTACACCTTCCACCGGGCGCAGGTTGATATCCTTGCGTACCGCATCCCAGTCGCCCTCGTTCAGGCATTTCGCCAGGTGAATCTTGCGGATCATAGCCGGCAGTACGTGGCTGTTTTCCAGGTGGAAATTATCATTCGGACCGTACAGGTTGGTCGGCATTACGGCGATGTAATTCGTACCATACTGCAGGTTGAAGCTTTCACACATCTTCAGTCCCGCAATCTTCGCGATGGCATACGGCTCGTTCGTATATTCCAGCGGGGAGGTGAGAAGCACCTCTTCCTTCATCGGTTGCGGAGCCTCACGCGGATAAATACAGGTACTGCCCAGGAACAGCAACTTCTTCACTCCGTGACGGAAACTCTCGCCAATCACGTTCTGCTGAATCTGTAAGTTCTGGTAGATAAAGTCCGCACGATATTGCAGGTTGGCCATGATGCCTCCCACATGTGCCGCAGCCAGAATCACCGCATCCGGCTGTTCCTCGTCAAAGAACTTCTTTACCGCTATCGGGTCCAGCAAATCCAGTTCCTTGTGCGAACGTCCTACCAGGTTATTATAACCTCTTTCCTTCAGGTTATTCCAGATAGCGGAACCCACCAGTCCGTGGTGTCCCGCTACATATATCTTCGCTGATTTGTCCATATTCGACAAATTAATTGTTTATTGTTTCAGAGACAGAAGAACAAAAGAACATATAATCTTCATTATTAATTCTTCGTTCTTCATTCCTCATTCTTCATTATTTCACGATTCCCTTCTCCAGATACTCTGCCAGGTTTGTGCGAATCTGTTCTCCTGCCTTTTCTACGGCCACTTTTGCCATATCCGCATCCACCATGATTTTTACCAGTTCCTCAAAGGTTGTCTTCGACGGATTCCAGCCTAACTTAGCCTTTGCCTTTGTCGGGTCACCCCAGAGGTTCACTACATCTGTCGGGCGGTAGAAATCCTCGCTTACCTCTACCAGGCACTTGCCGGTAGCCTTGTCGTAACCCTTTTCGTTGATACCTTCACCCTTGAATTCCAGTTCGATGCCTGCATACTTGAATGCCAGGTAACAGAATTCACGTACACTGTGCTGCACACCCGTAGCGATGACGAAATCTTCCGGCGTTTCATGCTGCAGAATCAGCCACATACATTCCACGTAATCCTTGGCATAACCCCAGTCGCGTAGTGAGTCCAAATTACCCAGATACAGCTTCTCCTGTTTTCCCTGTGCAATGCGGGCTGCAGCCAGCGTAATCTTACGTGTTACGAAAGTTTCTCCACGGCGTTCCGATTCATGGTTGAACAAGATACCCGAGCAACAATACATATTATAAGCCTCGCGGTATTCCTTTACAATCCAGAAACCATACAGCTTAGCCACTGCATACGGGCTGTAAGGATGGAACGGCGTGTTTTCATTCTGCGGTACTTCTTCCACCTTTCCGTAAAGTTCCGAAGTAGAAGCCTGATAGATGCGACAGGTATCTTTCAGTCCGCACAGACGGACAGCCTCTAACACGCGGAGCACCCCTGTGGCGTCTACATCAGCTGTAAATTCCGGAGAATCAAAACTTACCTGTACGTGACTTTGTGCAGCCAGGTTGTAAATTTCCGTCGGCTGTACCTTGCTTACCACTTGCAGAATACTCATGGAATCCCCCAAATCCGCATAGTGCAAGTGAAATTTCGGTTGTCCTTCCAGATGTGCGATACGTTCGCGGAAGTCCACTGACGAGCGGCGAATGGTACCGTGTACATCATAACCTTTTTCCAATAAGAATTCGGCCAGGAACGATCCGTCCTGTCCTGTAATACCTGTGATTAGTGCTACTTTTCTTTCCATAATGGTAGAATCAATCAAATAATGTTTTTTTGTTTTATGCTTGTGAAAATTCTTTGATACGTTGTTCTTCATTCAGGCGGCAAACCAACAGCTTTCCGTTCTTTTCTGCCACGATGTAACCGTCCAGTCCTTCTAACACCACTTTCTGCTCGTCTGCCACGTGTACCACGCAGTTCCGGCATCCAAATAGCTTCACGTTGTCTCCCACGTATGCATTTCCGTTCTCATCCTGCGGCAACAATGTGTGCAGCGAACCCCAGCTGCCCAAGTCGCTCCAGCCGAATTCCGCCGGCAGTACGTCAATTTCTTTCGCCTTTTCCATGACGGCATAGTCAATTGAAATTTTCTCGCAGGTAGGGAAGAGACGTTTCAGTTCCTCTTGTTCCTTATCCGTAAATAAGGCAGGTTCCAGTTCGTCCATCACTCCGGCTATCTGCGGTGCATACATTCGGATGGCCCTGGTAATGGTTTCCACGTTCCATACGAATATACCCGCATTCCAGAAAAAGTTTCCGGCAGCTACATACTTCAGAGCAGTTTCCTTATCTGGCTTTTCCTTGAAAGCCTCCACTTCGTAAATACCTCTGCTGTCAGCCTCTCCTTTGGCCGCAATATACCCGTAACCCGTTTCCGGTCGGCTTGGCTTGATTCCAAGGGTGACGATGGCAGCTGATTCTGCTGTCTTTTCGAGTGCGGCAGCGATACACCGTGCGAATTCAGCGGTATTTATCACCAGGGCATCCGAAGGTGTGACCACGATGTTTGCCTCCGGAAACTCCTTCTTGATTTTCCAGCAGGCATACGCTATGCAAGGAGCCGTGTTACGCGCTTCCGGTTCAGCCAAAATATGGCTTTCCGCTAATTCCGACAACTGCGTTTTCACGATGTCTGTATACTTTTCGCTGGTTACTACCCAAAAATTCTCTATCGGACAGAGCGGAAGAAAACGCTCTACAGTAAGCTGTATAAGTGATTTACCACATCCCATCACGTCAATAAACTGTTTGGGATATTCGGGGGTGCTCATAGGCCAGAACCGGCTGCCGATTCCGCCTGCCATAATGACTACATGTGTCTGCATTGTGTTTCTAAGTTACCTATTTAATCTCTTCTGAAAATATCGCGTGTATAAACTTTTTCCTTTACCTCATCCAGGCACGTATCGTAGCGGTTGGCAATGATGGCATTGCTCTGTTTCTTGAAATCCTCCAGGTTGTTCACCACCTTTGAGCCGAAGAATGTGCTGCCGTCTTCCAATGTTGGTTCATAGATAATCACCGTAGCCCCCTTTGCCTTGATGCGCTTCATTACTCCCTGAATAGAACTTTGGCGGAAGTTGTCGCTGTTTGACTTCATAGTCAGTCGGTATACACCGATGATACATTGTTTTTCTTCTGCCGGATTAAAGTCTCCGTGGTTGAAATAGTCGTAATAGCCTGCTTTCTTCAATACCTGATCCGCAATGAAATCCTTACGCGTGCGGTTGCTCTCCACAATCGCCTGAATCAGGTTCTCCGGCACATCCTGATAGTTGGCAAGCAACTGCTTCGTATCCTTTGGCAGACAGTAACCTCCGTATCCAAATGAAGGATTGTTGTAATGCGTACCGATGCGCGGGTCCAGACAGATACCCTGAATAATGGCCTGTGTATCCAGTCCCTTCACTTCTGCATACGTATCCAGTTCGTTAAAGTAGCTTACGCGCAGTGCCAGGTAGGTATTGGCAAACAGTTTTACGGCTTCTGCTTCTTTCATACCCATAAACAGCGTATCTACATCCGGTTTCAAGGCACCTTCCTGCAATAATGCTGCAAACTCGTGCGCTTTTTCTTCTAAGTGCTCTCCGGCTATGGCGCGGATAGCCGCATTCTCTTCATCACGTCCATCAATCAGTTTCGGGAATCCCACGATGATACGGCTGGGGTAGAGATTGTCATACAGCGCCTTGCTCTCGCGCAAGAACTCCGGCGAGAATAGCAGATTAAATTTCTTTCCGGCCAGGGCAGGAGTGGAGCGGAATTGCTCCGCATACCTCACGTACAGGCTGCGGCAGTAGCCCACCGGAATGGTACTCTTGATCACCATTACCGCATCCGGGTTTACTTCCAGCACCAAATCAATCACTTCCTCCACGTGCGATGTGTCGAAATAATTCTTTACCGGGTCGTAGTTGGTAGGAGCGGCAATTACTACGAAGTCCGCATTCTGGTAAGCTAATGCTCCGTCCAGTGTAGCGGTCAGGTTCAGTTCCTTTTCGGCCAAGTACTTTTCGATGTATTCATCCTGAATAGGGCTGATACGGTGGTTGATTTTCTCTACTTTTTCAGGAATCACGTCAACAGCTGTTACCTGATGATGCTGGGCCAGTAAAGTGGCTATGGATAAACCTACGTAGCCTGTACCGGCTACTGCGATAGTATAATTTTTCATAAGAGTGGATTTTGACTTTATTTAAGAAATAATATCGCTTAGAATTTCTGTTATATGGCATTCAAATGTGTGCAATGTAAATTCTTTTTCAAATTTCCTTTTTCCTGCCTCTCCCATAGATGTACATTTTTCAGGGTGTAGCATTAATTCTTCTATTTTGTTTGCTAAATCTTCGGGAGATTGCTTAGGTATAATATAACCAGTTTTTTTATCCTCAATAATAGAAGGAATACCTCCTTCATTTGTGCTAATACAAGTTATTCCTTGTTCCATAGCTTCTAATAAAGTTAAAGGAAAACATTCATTATGAGAAGGAAGAATAAAACAATCTGCTTTTTGGAAATAGGGCGCTTTTTGTGCTCCATATTGTGGCCCATATGGAATCAATATTTCTTCTAAATTTGCTAAGTGAATTTGTTTTTGAAATTCATGTTCTGTAATATCACTCCATTTTCCTACAAAACTACATGTGAAAACTTTTCCTTTGTTTTTGAGAATTTTGCATGCGTTGACCAGATCCCATACTCCCTTTTCTTTCATCATATTTGAAAGAAATAGGATGTTAAAATCTTTGTGTCGTATTTTGATAATATTTTTAGTTTGTTGAGGTATCCCATTAGGGCAATAATAGACATTTTTCTTATCGACATATTTTTGTATATCAGAAAATAGCTGTTCTGCTAAAAGAATGACTTTAAGGTTCTTAAAAAAAATCTTATAGAGAAAATTGTCAAAAAAATTATTTTGCTTTATTGCAACGCCTTTATTATGGTAGTGTATAACTACTTTCTGATGCATTGCTTTAAGTAATAATATAACAATAAAATCTTTATAAAAAGCACCTCCTTTTGCATTTGGAGTTACGTAGCATAAATCTGGTTTAAAAATTTTTATTTCCTTTTTTATACGTGATAATTGTGTTATAAAATTATATAGCTTTATAATCCCTGTTTTTCCAATATCTTGTATATCCTTGGCTAGAGTTAGGTTAATGTATTTGCAATTAAATTTAGTATTAATAATTTTACTTTCTTGGATGTATTTTCCCATCATAGCAGCTCCATGGACAGGAGGAGGAAGATGGAGAATGAAAAGAATTTTATTTTTTTTCATAAGGAAATATTTTTTTATAACCTATTAATCTTAAACTTCTGAAGAATAAAGAAATTTTAGCTTCCCTTAAAAAGGGAATAAAACGATTGAATTTATTCCTATTTGTACTTCTACCCTTATTTAACAATGTACTTTTTGTTTCTTTTAATTTCTTTATACAGATATCTTTCATTTCAATAGGAAGAAATAGCTCATTAAAAATGATAAAATGGTTTGTAACTTTTAGATATATATCAATTTTTCTTTTTTGTAAGTGACAATAAGCATATTCTTTTTTTATAATCTCGTTATTAACTATGGAATATCCCCAAATATGTCCATCTTCATATTCTACAAGAATTGGAAATGAATTAAATCTAATCATTAAAGGGTATGGCCTATTCTGGGTCGTATATGAAGGTGGAATGATATCTAAAGCTTTTGTAAAAAGCCATTCGTATAATGATGTAGTTTTTATATTAAGTTTTCTTCTTATTTCTGGAGCCCCCCACTCATCAAAAATCAGATTTCTTTTGGTTTTGCAGGCTTCTAAAAAAGAAAAGGACTGAATATTTTTATTTTGATAGAAGAAATAGTGGTTTAAATCGTATGTGTTTTTCATTATAGTTAATTGTCCACATCCTCCTATTACATCGAAATTATTGAGAATATCATTTGTTAATAATATATTTAAATTTCCCCATATAATATCAGGATCACACCATCCCCAGTAGTCATAATTTGCAATAATATCATCAAATATTAATCCATATGCTGGCCTATAGTCACATAGCTTATAAGGTTTCTCTAGATGGATTTGAAAACCTGTTATTTGTTCGATTTTATTTTTTATTGCAGTTAATGGTCTTTTAATTAGGAATATGTTATTGTATAATTGATAATTAAATTCACTATCACTTATGATGTAAAAATCAATATTTGTATTTTTTGCAGCACTTTCTATCCATATGTGGAAGTAATTAGGGAAGGTTCCGTAATAAGGGGATAGTAGGCAGATTTTATTTGATTTGGCTGTAATATTTTTCATAATTTTCTTGCATTTTATTTATTAGGAAAATTCTATTTGCATAGTTGTATGCTTTGTCTGATATTGTTTTATAGTTAATATCGTTTAATGAATGGAAAATTCTGATATAAGCTTCTATGGAATTATCTTTTACAGATAATTCCCAGTTCTTAGGTAAAGTATCTGTTAATCCAGGACAGTTATTGATTATTGTTGGAGTATGTGCTAAACTTGCTTCAATTGGCATTAAAGCTAATCCTTCATGGTTTGATGGCATGAACAGATAATCAAATGAACCTAAATACGATGAAAGGCCATATATTTTGTCATAGATGCGTACATTTTTGCACATGTTAAGTGAATAAATAATAGAATCTTTCATAGATCCATTACCTATGATATGGAATAAAAATTGGTTCTCGTTTTTTAGTTTTATAATAACTTTTATTAACTCGTTTATTCCTTTTTGGGGCTCAAATCTGCCTGCAAATAGAATATTTATTTTATCTTTTGATAAATAAGGAAATGTTTTTTGTTTGACTTTTTCTAATCCATTATAAATAATAATGGGAGGATATCCTCCAAATTCTTTTGTATAGCTTTCTTGTGTGGAGGAGGAAATAGCTATATTGCAGTGATTTTTTATATAATATTTTTCAACTATTCTTCCAATGGATTTCCATTCATTCCATAATTCAGTATTATGGATAGTACGAACATATTTGGGTTTTATCCAAAATATTATCCATGAAAATTTTCTGAATATCCATAACGCTAAATCTGGAACTTCCGTATGAGAGTGGACTATATTAGGTCTAATAATAATATATTTCCATATAAACCAACTCCAGAAAAAGCAAATGGCTAACTTTTTGTTTCTGAAAGGGGAACAATAATACTTAATCTTGCTATTTTTAAATTCTTCTTTTAATTTGTTTGAGAAATCAGATTCTCCTTTAATTATTTCTACGATGTAGTATTGAAAATCCTGATTTTTAGATTTTGCAATATTAATTGCTACTCGTTCTGCTCCTCCAATATCAAACTTTGAAATAACTTGTATAATCTTCATTTTATGTTATGGAAATAGGATAAGAAAGTTTCTGCTGTTTTTTCCCAGGTGAAATTTTTTATAATTCTCTCATTTGCTTTTTGTGCTTTTTGATTATTTAATATTATGGTTGCCATTTCTTCTATAGACTTAGTTATAAATCCTGATTTTTTATTTTCAATTATACATTTAGGACCAGGGGCTTCTATTGCTATTACAGTGCAATTATGGAACATTGCCTCAAGAATAGCCATTCCAAATATTTCATTGGGATTAAAATTCACTACATAGTCAGCTATTTGATAATATTTGTGTATTTCTTGATTGGTCTTTTGCCCTAAATAGTTTATTATGCTGTATTCTTTTTTGCTATTTAATGTGGAAATAAATTTCTCTTTTAAAGGACCATCTGTTCCCATAAATAAAATATAATAGTTATTATTTAATAGTTCTGCTAATTTAAAGATATCAAATGGCCGTTTATGAAATCGTAATGAACTAATAAAAACTATTATTTTTTTTTCAGAGGGAATATGTAGCTCATTTTTTATTTCTTCTTTAGTTTGAGTTTTGTTAGGAATAATAGTAGTATCTAACCCTACAAATGCTGTTTTTACATTCTTAACTCCTTTTTTTATCAATGTATTTGCCATTTCTGGCGTTTTGCAGAAAACTAAAGTTTTTTTAAATGCCTTTATATTTCTTCTTGTTATTATATCTAGAAATTTTCTAATAAAAAAATTAGGATTGCTACTTTTTATTGTACCTACATAACAATAATGGGGAATGCCTCTTTTTAAACAATAATTTACTGCGTTGGGAAGATAAAGTAAGTTATCTGCTTGTAGTTGTAATATATCTAAATTGAATCGAGATAATAGATTTAAATTTACTATTGCATGATGGAATATTCTAAATTTATATGGGAAATATATTTTTGATATATTATCACTTATTTTCACTTGTGTAAAGCATCTTTTATCCTTGGGGTTTAACCAATAAAAGATATATGTTTGATGGCCTAATTTTTCAAAAGCCTTTGCTAAACCAATTTCTTGTGAGTTGTAATTATTATTAGCCCAATCTCCTCTATCTAACCTTACATAACCTATTCTCATAACATATATTATAAACGATATCTTTTTAAGATTTTTTTTACTCTATCAGTACCTTTGCAGTAAACAGATATTAATGTATTTAGTTTGTATTTTAATAAAATAATTTCAATTTTAGCTTTGATACTATGGACCTTAAAATTTTTGAGTTCATTATAATATTGTTGACTATAAATCCATTTGTTTATTTCATCATTACTGATATTTTGTAATTTGAAATTGTATACAAGTCCTATAATCCATTTTATCCATCTCTCTTTAAAGATTTCAATGGAATTATTTGATAAATGATTTTTATTTGTTATTGTGATTAGTTTATTATAGACTAATTGATAGTCTTTTGCGTGATCTAGTTTTCTTTTATGAGTTACGCTTTCCTCGTTTTGTCTATAATAGTAATAAGGGGTCTTAAATGCATAATACGATTTTATATGTGAGTAATATTCTAAGTTAAACATGAAATCTTCACAAGTCTTCATGTTTATATCAAATCGTATATGATATTTTTCTATAATTTCTTTTTTATATATAGAAGTACATGTTGATAATGATGCTATTTCTAATTGAAGTGCCATATTTAAAAGAGAATTTACATCGTTATGTATTCCTTCTTGTAATATAAATCGGCCTTGTTCTTGTCTTTTTTTACTTAAAAAACTAATATAATTATATATAGTTAAATCAATGTTGAGATTTAATATATTATTAATAGACTGAATATATTCAGAATTTAGCCAATCATCACTATCGATAAATGTAATCCATTTTCCACGTGAATTTTCTATTCCTAAATTTCTTGCACTACTGACCCCACCGTTTTCTTTATGGAAAACTTTTATTCGAGTGTCTAGTTGGGCATAATTATCGCATATTTGGGAGGAATTGTCTGTTGAGCCATCATCTATAAGAAGTACTTCAAATTTAATTCCTTTTTGATTGATAATACTGTTTATACAGTTATTTATGTATTTTTCAGAATTATATATCGGGATTATAATACTTAGTTCTATATCGTTCATTTTTTATTATTAATCCAAATGCTTGGGAATAAACATCTTATGTGAATTGTAATATAATGAAATAGGGCAATAAAGAAGCCAAAATGTTTTTTTTCTAAGTAGAATGTTTCCTTTGGTGGCATGCCATTGGGACATTTCATAGCTTTCCATCTGTCTTTTAATTGGATGTTTGGATTACACCATTTGTCCAAACTATTATGTAATTCACATTCACCTAGAACTTGTCCAACCTGATATGCCTCTATGCCTGCTTTATTTGCACGTAATCCATAATCGAAGTCCCCTTTACTATGAGTAAAATAAAAATCTAAGTTGCCTAAAATATTATATACGTATCGAGGTACTAAGACTATATTCCCGTTAAAATACTGGATTTTAACTAATTCTCCATTTGGGATAGGTATAGTTCCATTAGTAGATCGTCCTCCATAAGTTATTTTTTTGCTTGTTGCAGATTGTGTGGCTCCTACAATTATAGCTCGATCTTTTTTTTCGTTGGAAGCAGTTAATAGAGCTTTTAACATATTGTCATATACGAAAGTATCATCATTAAGCCATAAGTAAAAATCGTAATCATGATTAGCAGCTTCTTTCCAAGCTGTATACATTCCTCTATTCCAAAAAAGACTTCCGTCTCCATTTATAATCTTTACATCAGGAAACTCTTTAGCTACGATTTCAGGAGTACCATCAGTACAACCATCATTAGTAAGATATATATCAATTTTATGTTTGGGAATGAGCGTTTGATTATGTAATTTTTGTAAACACTCTATTGTTTTCTGTTTTCGATTAAAAACAGTTAAAAGTACAGCTATTCTGGACATTGATTATATAGGTTATATATTTCTACAGCATTAATACGCATGTTATAATTTAAATTGACGTTTTTATCAGCGTTGATTATTAATTCATTTTTTTTTGTGCTATTATTAGATAAATTGATGATAGTTTGTGCTAATATGTGATAATCCTCAGGGATGAGTTCGGAACATTGTGTATCTTTATTAAAATCACGTAAGCCTGGAACATCATATAAAATAGTAGGAATGTGACATGCCATTGCTTCTATAGTTGTTAAAGATATTCCTTCAAATTTACTTGTCATTAAATATATATCGGAAGCAATGAGGTACTGCCTAACATTTACTTGGTTTCCACAAAATTTAATGTGTTTACTTACATTTAATTTAGAAGCTAATTCTTGTTCATATGATAATGAGTTGCCTTCTCCTAGATGTAAATATAGAACATTGTCATTTTCTTTTATTATTTCAGCTAGTGCTTTGATGATATCAGAATGTCTTTTTATGCTGCTACACCCTCCCACAGATATTATAACAAGTGTATTAGGATTTATTCCTAATTTTTCTCTTGCAATATTCTTTTCATTTTCTTCTGCAGGATAGAAACGATTATGATTATACCAATTATTGATTTTTACGGTTTTATTGTGGTAATAAGATAGTTCGTTTTGATATACAGAATGGCTTATGGTTTGGAATTTGCATTTAAAAAGGTGTTTAGCACTCCATCTTAACCACCAGTGATAAAGATAACTATACCAATGAGATATAAAGACATTATGGAATGTATAGATACATTTGCACCCAGCCATCCAAGCACAATAAGACATTCCCCATTTTAATGCAGAGGAGTGAATGTGTACTACATCGTATTTCCCTTTTTTTAGTGCTTTTATGACTTTGAAATAATATATCCAACGTTTGATATAATTCTTAGGATATGGCCAATGTAAGACGTTATAATTAGCCTTCTGAAAATAGGGAGCGAATTCTCCAAGTTTTTTTGACGTATTTACAACATAAAGTTCACAGCCTAGATCTTGGAATATTTTTGAAGCATCAACATACATAATCTCAGCTCCAGAAAATTTTAATTCATTTAATATATGTATTACTTTCATAATAAATAAATTTATTTATTGAATGGTAATGTTGAAATAATCCATTTTTTAAATTGATAATCATTCATTTTACGAAATCGAACAGAATAACACATTCCAATCATAAACCATATCATAATATAATTAATATCGAAATTGTTAAAATCCTCAACCCATCCATATAGCCATCTAAAAATAATAAATATACCTATTAATTTAATGTACATATTATTAGATTTATATATAGCTAAATAGCTGGATGTGTAAAATATTAGGTAATATAAGAGAAGGCCAATAATTCCAAGATAATTGTAAATATTTAATATAGAGACTTCACATCCTCCTCTTTCATTTAAATTTTTTATGTTATTTTTTTTAGCAAAATATCTGTCAATAACAAAATATTTGGAGTCGTATCCTTTAGTTGGGGTTCTTCCAAAAATATAATAATTATTATTTATAGATGATAAAATAACCTCCTCATACAAAAATGATCGTGTATCTACTAATAAACTCTCTTGTTTTTTTGTCGTATGCGTTGTATATTCTTTTATTTTGAAAATATTAAATACTCCAAAGCAGCCTAAATATAATAAAATGAAGGGAACAATCATGATAATGGGGTGTAAAAACTTTATAAGTCTACATGTGATATGTTTTATGTATACTAATATACTTATGGCGAAAGCAACTAATATCCTAATACCTCCACTTCTAGCTTCTATATCATAAAATATTGATATCAATGATAACAAGAGGATTATGATTTTCCATTTATTTGGTAATACGGTTATTAAAATAATATATAAATAGATGAATGATAAATATCGGCTTGGACCGTCAGAGTTTCTACATAAGAAATAAAATATTGGAAAAAATAATATACCATATTTTAATAAGGGGTATAATAGTCTTTTATTTATTTCTGGGAACACAAAGGCCGCACATAGCGAAGGTATAAATAGTGAAATACTATGTCCTATTAAATTTTTGAAGCTCCAGTAATCATTAATTAAAAAAACTCCTCTTAATATACAAATTATAGTCCATAATACAAATAGATAGACAAATTTGAATTCTTTTTTTCTAAGTTCATTGTAACATTTTCTAGAAAAAAAAATTAATAATATGATGTTGAGTCCCCATGATAAGAATAAAGGGAATCCCCATGGTAACATGTACCCTAAACTAGTTATTATTATTAATAATAAACTATATGAGAAAAATGAAGGAAGTGTAAACATTTTATTGGTTTATAAAGTTTCTATCCCAATTTATGTCTTTTTTAATACATCTATTTGGGGTACCTACATTTAATGTATTATGAATAATATGATTAGTTACTAATGTGGACATACCAACAATAGAATTATCTTCAATTATTGTGCCTTTAAGGATTTTACTATATTTGCCTATCCATACATGATTGCCGATACTAATGGGTTTGGAATGGTTTATAATTTGTCCTTCAGTGTTTAAAATAGGATGTGAGTCTGTATTCCATATATCAATGTTTTCTGCAAACATACACTGTTTACCTATAAAGATTTGATTTTTATCTCCCATGCATACTAAACAGCAATTTTTCCCAAATGTGGTATTTTCCCCAATTTGAACTTTACAAGCTTTACCTCTAATAGTTATTTCACTTAGAATCAAGGATGTTCTTTTATCAATATATAAACTATTGTTTTCTCCATGAATATAAATTTTTATTCGTGAGTGGTTGCCTTGAATATTAATATTATTGTTTTTCCCGCGTATTATTATTTGGGAATACTCTAAATTAGAATTAGTTAGATTTATAAGATTAGATTTGTTGTCTGTATGTATATGTGAAAGGAATATAATACTTTTTTTTATTGTTATATTTGCTTTTATTTTTATTATTATAATAGCAAAGAAAGATATTATTTTTTTTAAGAGACTTTTCATATTTTTACCAATAACATCCACCTTCTACTTTTTGTATGTTTTGTGGTTTGTTTTTTTCATTAGGCCTTATCCAATATTTGTTCATGAGAGATGAGTAACTTCCATAAGGAATGCCCCAAGCTTTTACTCCATAGAGCGGGTTTTCCCATCTTTTGCCTCTAATTCCAAATAAAAGTTGTAATGCTCCACCTAAGTGAACTGCTTTTTTACCTGTACGTTTAATATGAGCTGCTAGTGGAAAACCGTATGCTCCACATCCTAATAAACATATATCATAGTCTATATTATCAATACTTCTTTTCATGTATTCAAATGCATCAAACCAATTTTTGAAGGTATTATTATTTCCACCTAAGCTTTGCACTGCTTTTAATGTTTTTATTTCGAAATTAGGTAATATAAGTGGGTTTTGAAATAAAACATTTTTATTGTTTAAATATTGACTTGTTATTTCTTCAGCAAAAGGATGAACAATTAAAACTTTCTTTCCTTCTAAAGCTTTAGTCCAAGGGGTATTACTCCAAAATGGCTCTAAAAGACGTAGTTGTATAAAATTTCTGTTTGATAAATATTCTTTTATATAATATTCTTTTGGAATCCAACTCCCTAAAATATCAACTTCTGGTATATCCTCCAGCATTAATTCACAGAATTTTGTTAAATTCTTTTTATCGGCCGGAAAGAAACCACTCCACTGTTGCATCTGATTCATTATATTTTTATTCCACCACCATTCAGGTTGTTTTCCTTGTATAAATTTTATTATGGAGTGTTTCTCTGATTTGATTCCTAAGTAGTTAACTATAATTGATAACTCTGTGGAACCTAAACGAGCTATCATGCATGGCTTATCGGAAACTAATAAATTATAAATCATATTAGATGCCTTGTTAGGGTCCTGTTCTTTTATTATTTCGGGTAATTTATAGCCTCCTATTGTTTTAAAATATATTTTACGTAATACTTTTAATATAAATGCTGAAGCTGTATTCATAAAACTAGTTATATAATAAAGTTACATCAAAATTTCCATTATTATCACATAATATCCAGTCTTTTGTTTTAGGGTAATCATGCCAGAAGTTTTTTGGACATACTTTAATACCATTATTAAGTAAGGCTGGTTTGTATGAAAAAGAGCTTTTACTTGTAATTAGGAGGTCTGCATAAACTAAATGTAAGAAAGATTCTTTTGCTCCCATGTCCAAACACCAGTGAAGATTATTATATTTGGTGAACTCTGGATAATCTGAAGGGTTGCCTTGCGAAAAAAAATATATATGAATGTTTTTGGGAGTTTTAATGTTGTTTATAACCGAATCAAGTACTTTTTCAAAATAGTCATTACTTAAATATCGTATTACTAAATTGGGATTTGATGGATCAGACATAATATCGCCTCTTCTTACATGGATCGCTATATTGAAATTCTCTGGTAAATAAATTAGTTTTTCCTTTTTTCTTTCGGGATTAGAGTAAAATTTAGATTTTAATTCCTCCATTACTCCGTATTGAGCTTGATAGAATTGGTCTTGTTCTGCGATGAAAACAATTTTACTTCCTGCATAAGAGCTTATAATATCTTTATTTAACTTGATTTCCTTTGAGTTTCCTTCATGGAAGAGCGGCAATTTGCGTGTTTTATACCCCCTTTTCTTTAGTTCTTTAACACTTATTTCGTTTAAACCAAATCCTAGAAATTTATCCCAGCTTTTAGTCGAAAATGGTAAATGGGCAAATTTTAGATTGAATTGTTTGGCATACCAATATCCTGCAATCCAATTTGCCATTTGATGTCCTATTCCTGCTCCTGGATTTGGTCTAGCTGTATAATAACAAGAGGCATTATGACTTAAGTTATTTTTATTACGTAAATAATGCCAATAAGCAGGGTAAATATAAGGATAATATTTAGTTTTTATTGTATTGGCTACAATAAAACTCCAAATTTTTCTTTTTATTTTATTATATGTTATTCGTTTCATTTTTTTAATCTTAGTTTTAATAAATTCCAGTAACTCCCTTTGATTCCATCTAGTTTTAGTTTTACACTTAATTTTAGATATGTACTAAACGACTTGTATTCGTTGGTGTATAGTCCTCTCTGATTATAATTTATTTTATAATTAATGCTGTTTAAAAAATCTATAGCGTTATTGAGCCATTTGCCTCTATGTAAACATCCTCTTAAATCATATGGTATAGGTTGTTGTATAGTTTCTTTTATTGAATATAGTTTTAAAGGTAATAAATGTGCTCTTTTATCTCCGTACCATTCTGATGACCACGGACTCTCGTGAGGCAGGGTCATCTCTTTTAACTTGTTTTTTTTCCAGAAAGCTATTTGATATGAGAAAAAACGATGTTTAGCAGGGGGTAAACATTGTTTAATATCAGGACATTCTGTATTGTTATAATGCTCAAATTTTTCTTCAACTAATCTTAAAGAATCAACATCATGTGTGATGAAGAATTTGTAATATTCCATTATTTTGTCATGATTGACTTTGCCCATAAAAATATAATCAATCATAATGAATAATATATTTTCATCTTCAATCTTGTTTAAACCTGCTCTCAAAGACGCACCAAATTCTTTTATATTTCCTATATTGGTACATATGATATTTAGATTTTTATGAATATAATTCTTTTTTTGGGTTTGAAGGTATATTTTCCCATTATATTCGGGCCAGAATCTATGGAATAAATCAAAAAATATATCCCATATGTCAGAATAATTATCAGAAGAACTAATAAAGATAGAAAATTTTTCCATTATCTTTTTATTTGATATTGTTTTATTAATGCTTTGCATTTGTTGGAGGGAATTTTTTCACCAACTCTTGGAAAACGATGAATTCTCCATATTATTTTCGTAAGTTTTATATAGATTTTAAATACATGATTAAGATATTGTTTAGTAATATTTTTGATAAAGAATTTACCCAATAACTTTTTGTTGTTAATAGATAAGTTGCTTACCATTGCATTTATACTTGCATAATCTTTAGAGTCTAATCTGCTATAAAAGTTGTGCCTAATTTTATATTTTAGAAATATAGGGACTAAATAATTATTTGGATTATATTTTTTCCAAGACTTATATATAGTATTATATACGAAACATTCATCTATCCTGTTTTGAATACTCCTTTCTTTACTTGTTTGAGTTGTCTGTCCCTTTACATTGCCTATATATACATGCAAAGGAATTCCACAATAAACAAAAGTAGATAATAGGGCAATCTCTTGTAATAAACAAATATCTTCGCTTACTTTAATGTTATCGTGGAAACCATTAACATAATTAAATTTACTTTTTTTGATAACTGTTGCTCCTAAATGAGGCATCATATCAGGGTTAATAAAATAATTGATTTCTTTTATTTTTCCTAGATATTTGTTTATGGCCATAAGAGACACTATCCCTGTACAAAAATCTTTATGATAACCTGCTGTGCCAATCATATCTGCTTTTGGATATGAATTAATTATCTTATATATGGTTTCAAGGAAATTAGGCATCCATTCATCATCTGCATCTAAAAAAACAATCCATTCTCCCGTCGCATGTTTTGCTCCGTTATTTCTGGCTATACTTACTCCTGAATTGGTTTGATTGAAAATTTTAATACGGCTGTCATTGAATGAATTGCTAATAATCTCAACTCCATTGTCAGTAGAACCATCATTTACTATTATTATTTCAAAGTCTTTATATGATTGATTGATGACAGTGTTTAAAGTATTAATAATAGTATGTGCTTTATTATAGAGAGGTATAATTATTGAAATCATTTGTTTTTATCTGATTTTAATGAAAATATAAGATTTTTGTAGATTCTAATGGTATTAAGAAAAGAATTTTTAGGTGGAAAATAGTTATATTTGGTAGTAAGATCGCGCCATGTATTTCGGGCTAAATCGCGATAAAACGTATCTCTTTCAGTCGGTCTGTAAGCCGGATGATTAAATTGTTCGTTTTTTTCTTTTATATCAAGTATACTTCTTTCCTGAAGGAATAACTCATCTTTCACTTTGTTGATGATTTTTAATCCATTTTCTGAATTTATTCCGATAAAAGATATTCCTTTATTTATCATATTTGGTGTAAGCTCATTTTGAGGTTCTATGTTCCAATAGTCAGCAATTGTTATGTCACTTGTTCTATAAGTATTTGCATATGAACATTTGTAACAGCACTCACGATTCATATATCCACCTAAATATGCTTTGAAATAAAACTCTTCTATTCCTTTTATTGGCAACAAATATTCTAGTTTAAAAATTTTCTTTCTAAGGTATATACCAATATTCCATTTCCTTAAATTTCTAAAACAAATTTGAGATGTTGGTATATTTTTCATTTTAGTTGAGGATTCTATCATTTTTTTTAATGGTATATAAGATGGAACTCCATGACATATAAAATCACATGTAATTAGACGATCTGTTTTTGACTTATTTAAAAAAGTTTTAAGTCCAGCTACTTGGCATGGAGTACCACAAAATAAGACCATTTTGTTATTTTTGAGTGCTGTTCTTATCAGAGAGAAAATGTTTTTAGTGTCACTTTGTAGATATTTACTTCCTTGTAGTAAAGTAAGGTCTTTTATTTGATAAATATCCAAATGATGTAGCTTAAAATCATTTTGCATAGCTGCTCCTATTACAATCCCATTACTATTTAATACAAAATTCGCTAGTACAGAAAATACTCCACCAGATGAACTTCTTTCTCTTATGTTGTTATTTTTAGCATAGGCTGCATAGCATTTACTAACACAATTCTTCTGTGTTTCTGTGTAATCTTTATTGAGCTCAGGGCATGATTTTAAACATTGTTCACATGATATACATTTGGCATAATTGATTTCAGGATATAAGAATCCTTCTATATTTTCTTTCATACATATTGCCCCGTGTTTACATGCATTTAAACATGCACCGCAACCAGTACAATTTGATAGGTCACACAATTTTATCATGAAAGTGCTTTTTTTAAGTAGTTTAATGATGAATTTCTTAATTCCTCAATTTGTTTATCTATGGCCTCATAATTTATGTTTAGATCTTCTAAATTTTGCGGAAGAGGGGATCCTACTTTATATGAATACTTTTCTAAATTAAATTCATGGAGGATATTTGCTTGCCTATCATCGTTTGTTTTTTGGTTATTCATGATGGCTATAAATGGTTTTCTCATTATTAGTGAGAACACAATGGCATGGAAAGAGCAAGCTACAACAAAAGAAGCATTCTCATATAAATCGAGAAAGTCTTTTGGTCCGACGTTGTATTGTACTTCATAACCTTTTGTAACATCATAAACATCTTGGGTTATGATTTTAACTTTATATCCTGTAAGCTTTTTAATTTGTTTAATTAGCTTGTCAACATAAGGGTAAGGACTAAATGCATAATTTTGTATGTAACATAATATGTATTTTTCATTTCTTAGATTCTCATTATGATTGGCAAAATGATGCCACATCTCTTTTGTTAATAGCATAGTTGGATCGAGGCAATATTCCGCTTCTTTTCCTGTAAGTTCTTTAAACAGTGTTGTTCCAGAACGCTCTCTTGTCGAAACGAAACGATATCTGCTTAAGAGCATAGAATAATCTTTTTTGAATTCTGGTAAAAGTTTCTTCGAACCAAAACTTGCAGCATATGCTATTCTTCTTTGTTCATCACGAGTAAAATTAAGAAGAAATGTATAATCCTTATAACAATACCTTGGATTCCAAACTTGATCACTCCCTGTGACATATATATCAAAAACAGGTGGAGTTTGTATGATAGAATCTTTATCATAACATTTTTCTGTTAATTGGCATTCATTTTTTAAGAACGTTTCTAGAAGTTCTTTACTTTTATCTTTAGGAAACCTTCTTTTAAGATAGATTCTTATAATATGTTTTATTAGTGATTTGCATTTCCTTATAAAAACTTTTGGATTGAAAATATTCTGTGAAGGATTAAACTCATTACCTAGTGCATTTTTTAGATGGTATACAGTTGGATAATTATGATTTATGATAATACATTTGTATCCTAGTTCGTTAATAATGTTATATAAAGCAAATGTTTGTAGCGCAGAACCATAATTGGCACGCATTACTGTTATGAGCCCCACAGTCTTCTTTTTTTCTTTAAGTGGTCGCATGATTTTTAATTTTATTTACTATGAGTTTTTTTATATTAGTAATCATTATTTTTTCTTCTTTGGATAAACATTTTATAAATAGTAGTCCAAAAATTAAAATTGATAAAATGATAATTATTGCGAGAGAATATATATTGTTGGTTATTACGAGGCTTTTAAGAAAATGTATGGTAATTAAAGTTATTGTTAGTGATGAATAGATTGGTAAAAGTACAAATGATGTATATTGGTTTAAAGATAAGTCATAGTTTTTGTGCGAATAATAAAATGCAATGATATATACAATTAGATTCCCAAAAATTATTGTTGATATATACATAAAATATGGTGGACATCCGACCTTAAAAAAAATAAACATTATGGGAATCTGTAATATATTTGATAATCCGCTGTAAAAACTATATTTTTTGATTTTTCCAGTTGCATAAATGGATTTAGGTAAAGTAGAAAACTGAAATTCTATAAATGTTTTTATTAATTGAAATCTGACGAATATAATAGTCCATTCTGGAACATTTTTAAGCCATAATTGGAGTATATATGGTGCTTCGATAAACATTGGTATTGCTATGATTAAATAAAGGGCAGATGCATATTTAGCTCCAAACATCGTTGACTTTACAAGTAGCTGTTTGTTATTGGCGCCAGCACTTTTTCCTAAAACAGGATTGATTGCTTTTAACATGTTTGCAGATAGGACTTGTAATTGTCCATTTAGTTGTGACGCAATTCCTTGAGCAGCATTAAGTAATGTTCCAAAAAAATGGTTTAGTATTATGCCTTGTCCATATGCACTACATATTGTAATCATAGAACTAAAAAAGTTCCAGCCAGCGAATGATGTCATTTCTTTCATTAATTTTTTATCCCAATATTTCTGAACTGAAATTATGCATTCATCATATTTTTTATGACAATATATTCGCATGGTTGTTAATGTAATTAAAGGTATGCATGCCATTAACGCCCCATAAACTATAAGTCTATCATGATGAGTATATACGCAAACAAATGCGACAGATAATCTTAATAGTGATTCACAGACGCCTATCATAGCATAGTATTTCATGTTTTCATGTGCATTCATTATTGCATCATAGGGAACTGTCATCACTGTAAACATTGTACTTATAATAAGGCTTCCATATACTATCTTAGCAGCTAATACTCGACTTTCGGGGATATTTAATATTCCAGAGAAAAAGAAATATCCGGTGGCTAATAGAGACAGTCCAACGATAACGGATATGATAAGATGAAGGATGAAACTTACATTAAATATTACTTTTTGCTTTTCTTTATTTCCTTCTCCTTCACTAAAAGACATAAAACGTTGAGTTGCACTTGCCATTGCAGCATTCAGAAATCCTAGCATCGATATTGCTCCTCCAACAATATTAAAAATACCAAAGTCGGAGGCTCCTAATGAATTAAGTATTAGTCTAGTTGTATATAACGAGATAAACATCGTTATACCCATCTTTGCATAAAGAAATCCTGTATTTTTGATAACTCGGTTTGCTATAGACATTTTTATTTACTTTTTGTCGGATATTTATGGATAGAAATACGAATACTAGATGATTTGTATTTATTGATTGTTTTATTACGATGTTATATTTTTATTGACGGTGACTTTATTTATTTTTTTGTCCGTATCCATATCCGTATCCATATTTTTTTCCATAGCCATATCGTCCATATTTTCCATATTTCCCATATCCATAGTAGTAACCATTTTGGCGTTTGTTCATATTGATACCATTAAGTAAAGTACATAAATTAGGAAGTTTATGCTCTTTCTTTAATTCGTTAATTAATGCATAATGGCTTTTGTGTGTATAGTCTGCACGGCATACATATACACTTAAATCGGCCACCCGTGCAATAAGCTGGGTGTCGGTTACCATACCAATGGGAGCTGTGTCTAATATTATATAATCAAAATGTTGTTTTAGTATTTGAATAGCTTGATCAAGTGCTTGGCGAGCTACTAACTCTGTAGGATTGGGGGGAACATTACCTCCGGGGAGGATATAGAGATTCTCTGATACAGTGGAAGGTTGACAGAGGGTGAGTAAGTCTGTATACTCTGGGTTAGCTAGATATTGAGTGATTCCTTTTTCACGGGTTGAGAGTTGGAATACTTTATTCAAACCGGGTTTGCGAATATCTAAGCCCACAATGACTACTTTTTTACCCATAAAAGCAAAGCTACAAGCTAAGTTTCCAGCTGTAAAGCTTTTTCCTTCACCGGAATTAGTGGAAGTAAAAAGGATGACTTTCTGTCCTTCCTGTAACATATACTGGATGTTAGTGCGTACGGAACGGAATACTTCTTCCATCAGTTCATTCTTGTTTTCACGAATCACAATGGGATTATCTTGACTATTAGCCATCGGAATGTCACCTACGATAGGCACATCTGTAATTTTTTCAATGTCAGCCCGGCTTTCTATCTTGAAACGCAATAAATTGCGTAAATAGATGCTTACAACAGGGAAGCCAATACCCAATACCAAAGCTAAAAGATAATATGTTTTACCGTTAGGTGCAACCGGACCACCAGGTAGGGGTTCTTCTATCATACGTCCATTATTGGCTGTAGCCGCTAATGTGATGGCATTTTCTTCCCGTTTTTGAAGGAGCATCAAATAAAGGCTAGCTTTGATTTCCTGTTGGCGGGTGATACTGAGCAACTCTTTTTCTTGTGTAGGGGCATTGCTGATTTTTCCTTCAAATTTACGTGCTTGGTGCTCTAAGTCATTTCGGGTAATTTCTAATCCTTTTAATACACTGCTTACTGAGGTTTGCACATTTTTGCGAGTTGCTTGAATGGAGGCATCCAAATTTACCACTGCGGGGTTGCTCTCACTAGAGGTGCGAAGTAAGCGTTTACGTTCAGTTAACATTTCATTGTATTGGCTGATAACGGTAGCCAAGGCATTGTCTGCTAGACCGATGTTGGCTGGAATCACTTCCATTTGGTTGGTGGGGTTATCAATGTATTCCTTTAGGAATTGTACCAAACGAAGCTGAGTAGCATTTTCAGCCTGTTTCTGTGTATATTCGGCATTGCCTTGGAGTGCCAACTTGGCATCGGAACTTAAATCGGTCAGGCCGGCTTTCTGCTTGTAGGTAGCCAATTGGCTTTCGGTGGTGCCTAATTCCTGATTGATAATTTGAATACGGGTGTCAATGAATTCAGCCGTGCGGCTGGCTACTTCATTCTTGTCATCGTTGGCATCGCGGTTGTAAAGAGCTACTAAAGTATTTAAAAAGTCCATACCACGACCTACGTGGGTGTCGTTGTAATTTAATTGGACAATGGTAGTAACTTTACTAGTAGGTTCGGCCGTCAATCGTGCTTTGCAACTGCCGGCTGCTGCTGTAGGAGTGATAATGGTGGCGTAGATGGTATGTGCCTCTTGAATGTTCGTGCTGTCTTTCAAGCTAAGGGTAACGGTACCTATTGGAGTGACCAATACGCCTGGTAATTTGTTAAAATGCTTGGATACTGTTTCCTCTTTTCCATTGCGGGTGAATAAAGCATCGGCTTGTACTTTTCCATCAGGAGTATAGCCTAACTGAATCTGTAATGGAGAGGGAAGCTTATCGGCTTCCTCCGGATTCATCCAGACCTGTACGGGAGTATTTTTATATAGCTGTACTGGGTAACCGAAAGTACGTTTTTCCGTATAAGTGATGTTCAGATTGAGGGCATTTACCACTTTCTTGAGTAAAGTCCGTGACTGGATGATTTCTACTTCGTTGTCAAAATTATTTGCCATGCTGAGCATGCCCAAATCTTGCATGGCTGCCAAAGAGGCATTCTGTCCATTAGGCTTGTTCTTGTCTCCCTGCTTGATAAGTACTGTAGCATTTACATTATATACAGGAGCCTGGTAGCGGAGATAGCACCAGGCACCAACTATACACATTAACAGGCAGGCTACGAACCAAGGCCAGTACATCAGGTATTCAAAAAAAATAGCTTTGTAATCAACGGGCTTTTCGTTTTCGGCCTGGAACAGGTCGTCGTATCTTTCGTCACTCATAAATTATAGGCGGTTTTTTAAGTAGGATTACTAATGTGTCTGGTTATTTAAGGATAGTCACTAACAAGCTGGCAATGGATACCAAAATGGAGGTGGCACTAATCCAGAGGGTCGTACTATTACCAATATCGGAGTTACGAGCCACTGTTTTATTAGGGCTTACGTACAGAATGTCGTTCTGCTGAAGATAGAAATAGGGGGAACGTATCAGGTTAGCATCATTTAGGTTAAGCGTCTGGATAATACGCTCGCCGTTGGCATTTTCACGAACCAGCTTGACATTGTCGCGCACGCCATATACTGTCATGTCGCCTGCCATGGCTAAGGCTTCAAGTACATTGACTTTTTCATTGCTAACGGTGAAAGTTCTGGGGCTTTTTACTTCGCCTAACACGGATATTTTGTAATTGACCATGCGTACATTGACAATCGGTGTTTCCTTGAGGTAGGGAATTAATTTTTCTCGGATAAGGGCTTCGCATTCGTTTTTAGTGAGTCCACTGATTTTGAGACGGCCTAATACGGGAAAGTCGATTTCACCCTCGTTGTTCACTAAGTATTGCTGTAGACTAGGTTGTGTCGTCAGACTGTTACTGGCTTGTGAAACAGCCGACTGTACTGTCAAGTTGAATGGTACACTGGCCTGTGGGTCAGTAGTACTGACGGTGATAGTCAGCAAATCTTTAGGCATGATTTTAGCATCATACAAGGGGATTTCTCCTGCGGCCACTTCGATAGCTTGGGCATTTTGCAGGTACGGCACTTTTTTGTAAGACGTACACCCGCTCACCAGTAGGGTGGACAACGTCAGCATACAGACTACTTTGCGTATCTTCATCTTTTCTTATGGTTTTGTTATGATCATTCTAAAGGAATTTCCCTGCGCATAGGGTGTGCTTCGCCGTTACCACTCCCAGCTATAGATTGGGGCGGTAAAAATTACGGCTGATAATCAGCCGCAAAATTAAGCCTTATTTTTGGTTTATTCAACTTATAGAGGGGTTTTTGTCGGTGAAAAGGGTGAAAATCAATGAAAAAGTGGGCGTATCGGCGGATTTTGTAACAATTCTGGAACAATGTATGGGGTATAGGGCGGGGCGTGAGAAAAACGCAAGGGCGTTTTACCTGAAACGCAAGTGCATTTGAGATAAAACGCAAGTACGTTTTACTTCAAACGCAAGGGCGTTTGATTCGAAACGCAAGGGCGTTTGATTCGAAACGCAAGGGCGTTTTCGGGGAGTTCCGGAAAGGAAATCATGACGGGTTGTCGGGGTTGGCAGGTATTTTTATAAAATGTATATACGCGGGGTGTGGAACAAGTGTGTCATACTTGTTCCACACCTGTATATAGAGAGTTTGCAAAACCGGTGCCAACCCCGACAACCCGTCAAGCGGTGGCCCGGGAAAGGCCGGTTCTTCACTGCCGTTCTGTGTCTTTTGTGTGAGGTGGTTGGATGCCTTGGCTTGATTTAATTCGCTCTAAATCAGTGGTGAGTGAACGGAAAAAGTCGCGGAGCAGCTCGTCCTGCTTCTGCGGATCGGCGGCAAGCAGGCGGTGGTACACGGCAAGGATGCGGCCGAGGAATGTCAGATCCGTCAGGAGCCCTTTTTAACTTTTTGAAACGTGTGTGCGCTCATCGGTGCCAGTCGGCACAACTCTTGTACGGTGAGGGTACGGCCGTGCGACAGCACCTGGTGGCGCCACGCTTCCAGCATCTGTCCCAGTTCAATCAATTTCGCTTGTTTCATACGTAATTTTGTTTAAAAAATAAAATTATAGCAAATTATTAGTTAAAATATTGCACACATGCGTGCAATGTGGGTTTGTACTTTCTGTAAACTTGTGTTACATTCGTTTCGCTGTTTTGAAAAGAAAACACAAAAATTAAAACTAAAAGGATTGCAAATTTAATAAATCATTAAATAAAGCACGAGAAAATGAACAAAATGATGCTAAGTATTTTTAAGGGTTATGCCGACACGATGCCCGTGGCGGTGAGTCTTGATGAAGTGGTCCGTCTGATTCGGGAGGACAAGGTGTTGGCCGACCACACCGAAAAATACCGTTACTATCGCTCGCAGGGGCAGAAGACGGCCGCCAACCGGGAAAAGTCGGCCTGTCCTTGCTTTGCCGTAGCGGTGCGTTTCGACGGGGGCAAGCGAAGAACCGACATCAGTGGCTGGACAGGTCTCTCGATGGTGGATTTTGACCATCTGCCCGAAGGACGGGCGGGGGAAGTGTTCGAAAAAGTGTGTACCGATCCGCATACTGTGCTGGCTTATACCACCATCAGCGGGCAGGGGGTGAGGGTGGTGTGCCGTTACTGCCTGGACGGGGAGGTGCCCGACAATGACCGTCTGACGCTGTACGCCCAGGTGTTCAACAGGGTAAACGAGTATTACCAGAAGCTGACGAAGTGTGCTTTCGACCCTGCCTGCAAGAATGCCACGCGACTGAGCGGACTGGCGCATGACGCGCAGGTGCATTACCACGACGGGGCGGAACCTTTCCGCTTCGACCTTTCGCGCATGAAGAAGGCGGATGAGCCGCGCAGGGGACGGGTGGAGCGTGTGGTGGCCCGTATCCGCAGGGAGCTGGACGAGCAGGGCGTGGTGTATGCCCCGCATCATCACAATGAGTACATCATGCGCATGGGTTATCTGATGAACGAGTTCGGGCTGCCGCTGGAGCAGGCCATCGGCTGGGCGGACGGACGCTTTCCGGAATACGACGGCGACGTGGCGGCCATTTTCCGCTCGTGCTATGCCGATACGGAGGCGCACGGACGGCGGGAGGCGGAACTGTTTCGTGCGAAGAGGGAGAAGAAGGGGGAAGGACGTTCCCAGCTGGCCACGCCCCAGGAGATTGAGCAGTTTCTCGCCACGCAGGCGGAGTTCCGGAAGAACGTGATTACCGGGAAGGAGGAGATGCGGCACCCCGAGGCTGAGGAGTTTGTGGAGCTGACCGACCGCCTGGTGAACTCGCTGTGGAGCCGCATGACCAAGGAGGGGCACACGGTACGTCTGTGCGACGTGCGCTCGGTGTTGGAGTCGGAGTTTGTGCCGGAGTTCAACCCTTTTACGGAGTATTTCCGCTCGCTGCCTCCGTGGGACGGGGTGACCGACCACATCGGGCGGCTGGCGGCCACGGTGCACGTGGAGGGTGACGCGAAACTGTTTGATGATTGTTTCCGCAAGTGGCTGGTGGCTGTGGTGGTGTCGCTGATGGTGAAGGAGGTGACGAACCACCAGATTCTGGTGCTGGTGGGGCGGCAGGGCTGCTACAAGACGACCTGGCTGGCGCGTCTGCTGCCGCCTGAACTGCAGCGGTATTTCTGTGTGCGCTCCAACAGCGGACGGCTGACGAAGGACGATAACCTGGCGCTGTCGGAATTTGCGCTGATTTGCCTGGAGGAGATTGACGAGCTGCGCCTGGGCGACATCAACCAGCTCAAGGCGATGGTGACTATGCCGGCGGTGAACGAGCGGAGGGCGTACGGGCACTACAAGGAGAACCGTCCGCACATCGCGAGTTTCTGTGGCACGACCAACCAGCCGGAGTTTCTGAACGACCCCACGGGAAGCCGGCGCTGGCTGCCCTTTACGGTGGTGCACATTGACGACCCCTACACGCATCCCGTGGACTATGCGGGGGTGTACGGGCAGGCCCTGATGCTGTGGAAGAAGGGGTTCCGCTACTGGTTCGACGAGGAGGAAATCGCGCAGGTGAACGCACGCAACGAGCGGTTTGAGACGGCCAGCCTGGAAACGGACTTGTTGCTGGCTTTTTTCCGCGTACCGATGCCCGGCGAGGAATGTATGTTCCTGACGGTGGGCGAGATTTTGCAGCACATCAACGGGGGCATGAAGAATCCGCTCAGTGCCGTCAAGGTGGGGCTTGCCTTGCGGAAGGCGGGATTCGAGCAGGTTCGCGTGGCGGGAAAGAGGGGGTATCGGGTGGTGATGTACACCATCGAAGAGGTGAACCGCAACCGTCGTGCCATGGGACGATTCACCGAGGCGCCGGCTGAAGAGTAGTCTTCATCGACCGGTCGCCGGCTGGTGGTAACGCTTTGATTTTCATGTGGCTTTTTGTGTTCCGAAGAAGGGAAAATACCGGAAAAAACGGGTGGAAAAACTTGTGTATCCGACCGGAATTGTGTATATTTATAGGTAACTAAAATAAAACGGAACAATGAACTACATGCAATTGAAAACGGGACCGGGAGCTGTTGCCGGGGAGGAACGGGAGGGTTTCTGCCTGAAGGCTTACCGGAAAAGTGAGTTGGCGGGCTTGTATTTTCCGCAGGCAGGTAAAAAAGGTGCCCTGCAGGGGCTGGGGCGATGGATCAAGCAGTGTGCGGAACTGGAAAGGGAGCTCGAGCGGTCGGGCTACCAGAAAAACCGCAAGTTTTTCCTGAAATCGGAGGTGGAACTGATTGTGAGGTTCCTTGGAGAGCCGTAAGCGGCGGCGTTTCTTTTTTCTAATGTCTTCAAAAGTCTTCAAATTTCCTCGAATGTCTTCGTAAGTCTTCGTATGTCCTCAAATGTCTACATGGGCGGAAACGAGAGCGCTAACTTTGCCTTTGTAAATGAAGAGTGAATAATGAAGAATGTGCGCGCGTTTCCTGGATTCTTAATTCATCATTCTTAATTCTTCATTTTATTATTAATTTTTAATTGTTTGACTTATGAAAAAGACAGTGACTTATTCGGTTGTAGGGCGTGTGAACCCGGCCGATCGTGAAAGCGGTGAAGTGAAGTATTATGCACAGTCGCAGGCTCGCGGCGAGATGGGTATCCGTGAAATAGCGGAACGTATTCACCAGATGTGTACCGTGACCCGTGCCGACGTGATGGCGGTGCTGACGGCACTGGAAGACATCGTGTCGGAAGGCTTGCAGGGCGGTGAAATCGTGCGACTGGGCGAACTGGGCTCGTTGCAGCTGAGCTTGAGCGGAGGCGGTTCGGACACGGAAGAGACTTACACGGACGCGCTGATTGACAAGGTGCGTGTGTTGTTCCGACCGGGTACGGCGATGCAGGAGGCTATCGGCAACCTGGCTTTCGAAAAGGTGCCGGTGAAGTATAAGAAGGAAGAAGAAACCGACGAAGGTCTGGGGGCTTAATCTTAATGAGGTGCAGTGAGAAATGACGAGGGTAAAATGGATTGTGGTCAGGGTACTGAAGTGTATTCTCTGTCTCCTGACCGGGAGAAAACCGGATTGTGATGAGAAAAATTGACATGATTGTGATTCATTGTACAGCAACGAGGGCGGATAGTCCGCTCTCGCCTGCTGAACTGACCAGGATGCACCGGAAACGGGGCTTCAAGTGCTGCGGCTATCATTATTATGTGCGCACGGACGGAGAAATCTGCACCATGCGTCCGGTGGAACGGGCCGGGGCGCATGCACGGGGCTACAACGAGCGGAGCATCGGCATCGCGTACGAAGGGGGACTGGATGAGCAGGGCCGCCCGGCGGATACACGCACGGAGCTGCAGAAGCGTTCGCTGCGGATTCTGGTGAGGGTGCTGAAGGCGGATTTCCCGGGCATCACGCAGGTGGTGGGGCACCGCGACCTGAGTCCGGACCTGGACGGCGACGGGGTGGTGGAACCGGATGAATGGACCAAGGCGTGTCCTTGCTTTGAGGTGAAACGGGAGCTTTGACTCCCGTTTTTTTATGTACGCCGGGAAGCGATTCTGTTGCAGATATGAAATAAATATGTAACTTTGCAATAATATTCAACCAAGATTGTTATGGAGAATCTGTATATCGTTATTCTGGCCTTTATCTCGGCGGTGATTCTGGGCCGTATCATTATTCCGAATGTGTTGGTTATTTCCATGCGGAAGCGTCTGTTCGATGTGCCCGATGAACGGAAGGTGCACAAGCGTCCGGTGCCCCGTCTGGGCGGAGTGACATTTTTCCCGGTGATTCTTTTTTCGCTCTGTGTGTTTACGGCCTTGCGGCTGGTGCTGGGCATCGGACCGCAGGAGAGGGAGGCGGAGACGCTGATCTCTGAGTTTCTCTTTCTGATGGGCGGACTGACTTTGTTATATATAATAGGTATCGGCGACGACCTGGTGGGGGTGCGCTATCGCCGGAAGTTTCTGGTGCAGATTATCTCGGCGGCGATGTTTCCGCTGTCGGGCTTGTATATCAACAATTTCTATGGTCTTTTTGGCATTTACCTGATTCCTGCAGAGGTAGGTATTCCGCTGACCATGCTGCTGGTGGTGTTCATCACCAATGCCATCAACCTGATTGACGGTATCGACGGACTGGCGTCGGGGCTGAGTATGGTGGCGCTGCTGGTGTTCGGGGTGCTGTTCGTGCATTTCCGCATGTGGAGCTATGCCATGCTGGCTTTCGTGACGGTGGGGGTGATTATCCCGTTCTTTTCGTACAACGTGTTCGGCAGTGCGGATTTGGGAAGGAAGATTTTCATGGGGGATACCGGCAGCTTGACGCTGGGGTATATTCTGAGCTTCTTTGTCATCAAGTACTGTATGTATGAGCCGGATATGCTGCTCACGATGAAGACGAGTCCGGTGCTGGTATCGTTCAGCGTGCTGATGGTGCCGTGTCTGGATGTGATTCGCGTGGTGCTGCGGCGTGCGCGTAACAAGCGGGCGCTGTTCATGCCCGACAAGACGCACATCCACCACAAGTTCCTGGCCATGGGTTTCTCACCGCGGAGGGCGCTGGCAACGATTCAGCTGATGTCGGCCTGCTTCTGTGCGTTTACCATCGTGGCGATTCTTTATATGAACAACACGCTGGTGTTCGTGATTGACGTGGTGGTATGGACGCTGCTGAATCTCTGGTTTGACCATGTGATTAACCGGAAGGCGAAGAATGAAAAATAATGAAGAATGAAGAGTGAATAATGAAGAACGGGAGGGGTGACTCTTCTGTTCTTTTGTCTAAAAATAGACATAGAAAAAGGGAATCTTCCCAGACTCCCAATCTTCATTAACCTTAAATCTAATACCATGAAAAACACAATGCAAAGGTAAGGGCTTTATGTTATGTAACATATAAAATGCGCGGAAAAATGCACCTTGTTAACTTTATTTATATTTTGAAGCCCGAATGTTTCCTGTAAATTGACCGCGGGAACAGTCTGATTTACTATTTTTTCGGTTCCCATGCCGTAATTCCTTTCCCTGGGGGCTTGGTGGTTATTTTTTTTCATGTATCTTTGTCATTAAAACCAAAAACGTAGACAATAAAATGAGAAAACAGTTCGCTAGAGTTGTGCTGTGGTTGTTTCTGCTGGGAGGGCCGGCTGTGTATGCCCAAAGCGGAATGACCGACAGCCAGGTGATAGAATATGTACAGCAAGCACTTCAGCAGGGGAAAGACCAGCAGACCATTGCCATGGAACTGCTTTCAAAGGGGGCTACTCAGGAACAGTTGTTGCGCTTGAAGTCTCAGTATTCGGGCGCTGCCACTTCGGGATCTTCTTCTCAGGCGGGAGAAGGCGGTGCGGTACAGGACACCGGTACGAGGGCGCGGAAGACGACGGTGGCCAATGCGACTGACGGAGAGGCGGCCCTTGAAGGTGCGAATACGGACGAGATGAAGGAGACCATGAAGAAACGTCAGAAGCTGAAGGTGTCGACAGCCAGCGAGAATGGCGTGTTCGGTCGCAATATTTTCAACATTGACAAACTTACTTTCCAGCCGAACCTGAACATGGCTACTCCGGAGAACTACCGGCTGGGACCGGGCGACGAGGTGATTGTCGACGTGTGGGGGGCCAGCCAGAATACCATGCGGCTGGAGATTTCGCCCGACGGCTACGTGAACATCACCAATCTGGGTCCGGTATACCTGAATAACATGACCATCAAGGATGCCCGCCAGCTGCTGAAGCAGGAACTGGGCAAGATTTATGCGGATTCGGCCAATAACATCCAGGTGACGCTGGGGAACATCCGCACCATCCAGGTGAACGTGATGGGAGAGGTGAGAGCGCCGGGTACGTATGCCCTGTCGTCGCTCTCGACGGTGTTTCATGCCTTGTATGCGTCGGGCGGGGTGAGCGACATCGGTAGCTTGCGTAACGTGCAGGTGGCCCGCGGCGGAAAGACGATTGCCCGGCTGGATGTGTACGAGTACATCATGAAGGGGCAGATTCAGGACGACATCCGCCTGCAGGACGGCGATGTGGTGATTGTGCCTACCTACGACGAACTGGTGAAGATTACGGGTAAGGTGAAACGCCCGATGTTCTATGAAATGAAGAACGGGGAGTCGGCCGCGACGTTGCTGAAGTATGCCGGCGGATTTTCTTCGGATGCTTATAAGAAGAGTATCAGGGTGTTACGGAAAGACGGAAAAGAATTTTCGGTAAAAACGGTGGACGATATGCACTATTCTGCGTTTAAATTAATAGACGGGGATGTGGTGACGGTGGATTCTATCCTGAACCGCTTCAACAACCGTCTGGAGGTGAAGGGCGCGGTGTATCATCCGGGTGTGTTCGAACTGAGCGGCTCGCTCAACACGGTGCGCCAGCTGGTGGAAAAGGCCGACGGACTGCTGGGGGATGCGTTTACGGGACGCGCGGTGCTGTATCGTGAACGGGAAAACCTGACGAAGGAGGTGCTGCCGGTGGACATCGAAGGGATTCTGAAGGGAACTTCGCCCGACATCGCCTTGCAGAAGAATGACATTTTGTATATTCCGAGTATCCACGACTTGCAGGACATGGGCAAGGTGACCATCAGCGGGGAGGTGAACAAGCCGGGAAGCTATACGTATGCCGACCACATGAGCCTGGAGGACCTGGTGATTACGGCGGGCGGACTGAAGGAATCGGCTTCGCTGGTGCGTGTGGACGTGTCGCGGCGCATCCGTGACCCGAAAGGGACGACGGAACCGGACATGATCGGACAGAATTTCTCGTTCGGCCTGAAGGACGGCTTCGTGGTGGACGGCGAGGCGGGATTTGAACTGCAACCTTACGACCAGGTGTTCGTGCGCCGCAGCCCGAGCTACACCGAGCAGGTGAACGTGACGGTGGACGGCGAGGTGCTGTACCGGGGTGAGTATACGCTGAGTACGAAGAGCGAACGCCTGAGCAGCCTGATTCAGCGGGCCGGAGGGGTGAGCCGCTATGCGTATGTGCGGGGAGCCAAGTTGCGCCGTGTGGCCAACGAGGAGGAACTGCGCCGCATGGAAGATGTGGTGAAGATGGTGCGCCGGGAAATCGGTGAGACCCTGGCTACTTCGCTGGGACTGAAGGTGGACAGCACGTTCACGGTGGGTATTGACCTGGAAGCGGCGCTGGCCAACCCGGGCGGTGATGCCGACCTGGTGCTGCGCGAGGGCGATGTGCTGACGGTGCCGGAATACAACAATACGGTGAAGGTGAACGGAGCGGTGATGATGCCGAACACGGTGTCGTATGCCAAGGGCAAGAGCGTGAAGTATTACCTGAGCCAGGCGGGAGGCTACTCTGCCAACGCCAAGAAGAGCCAGAAGTTCATTATTTACATGAACGGACAGGTGGCCGAGGTGAAGGGCAGCGGAAAGAAACAGATTGAGGCGGGCTGCGAAATCGTGGTGCCGAACAAGACGAAGAAGTTCAATTTTGCCACTGTGGTATCGAATGCGACTTCGTTTGCTTCGCTGGCTACGATGCTGGCTTCACTGGCTACGATGATGAAATAACCTTTAATAAATCTATGAGTATATGAATATGAAACTGAGACTGATTGTCATGAACTTCCTGCAGTTTGCTGTGTGGGGGGCCTATCTTACTTCGATGGGTACGTACCTGGCAGGCGTGGGACTGGGTGGACATATCGGAATTTTTTACGCCATGCAGGGGGTTGTGTCCCTGTTTATGCCGGCTGTGCTGGGTATCATTGCCGACCGCTGGGTTCCGGCGCAACGGTTGTTGGGGCTGAGCCATTTGCTGGCAGCCTTGTTTATGGGAGGAGCGGGCTACTATGCCATGACTACGGGACCGCAGGTGGAATTTGCACCGTTGTTCTCGTTCTACTCCGTGAGTGTGGCGTTCTACATGCCTACGCTGGCTTTGTCGAATTCGGTGGCCTATACGGCGCTGGATAAGGCGGGACTGGACACCATCAAGGCTTTTCCGCCGATACGTACGTTCGGCACCATCGGTTTCATCTGTTCCATGTGGCTGGTAGATTTGCTGGGATTCCAGTCGAACTATATGCAGTTCTTTACGTGTGCGGTGTGGGGCGTGGTGCTGGCTGTATATGCCCAGACGCTGCCGGAATGTCCGGTGAGCCGTGCGCAGGGAGGACGCAAGTCGCTGGTGGAGGCACTGGGACTGAAGGCGTTTCTGCTGTTCAAGAACCGCAAGATGGCGGTGTTCTTCATCTTCTCGATGCTGCTGGGTGTGTCGCTGCAGATTACGAACGGGTTTGCCAATCCGTTTATCACCAGCTTCAGCGCCATTCCGGAATATGCCGATACGTTTGGCGTGCAGCATGCCAACCTGCTGATTTCGCTCTCGCAAATCAGTGAAGCGTGCTGTATCCTGCTGATTCCGTTCTTCCTGGGACGTTTCGGCATCAAGCGGGTGATGCTGATTGCCATGGTGGCATGGGTGCTCCGCTTCGGACTGTTCGGCCTGGGTGACCCGGGCAGCGGGGTGTGGATGTTCGTGCTGTCCATGCTGGTGTATGGCGTGGCATTCGACTTCTTCAACGTGTCGGGTTCGCTGTTTGTCGACAAGGAGACGGATCTGTCTATCCGCTCGAGCGCGCAGGGACTGTTCATTATCATGACCAACGGTATCGGTGCTACGGTGGGCACGCTGTGTGCGCAGGCGGTGGTGAACTGCTTTGTGGACTTCAACTCGCAGGCGCCGCAGGTGGAAGGCTGGAGCTACGCATGGTTCGTGTTTGCAGCTTATGCGCTGGTGGTGGCCGTAGTCTTTTCAGTGGTATTTAAATATAAGCATAATAGTAATAACAATTAAAATGAGATTTCACTATGGAATTCAAAGGAAACGAAGGACTGACAGAACTGAAAGTCAGCTACATTACAGAGATGATAAACCCGGTAGAACTGGTAAAGGACCTGACATTCGATGAGGTGCTGACGGATGCGGACAAAATGGATATGCTGATGGCAAACGGCTACAATTACAAGATGATGCTGGAAGAGAAGGAAGAGCCGCACCGTAAGTTCATGGCTATCATCAATGCCGACGAAGCAGACTTGCTGGACGTGTCGCTGGATGCGCCGGAGGCGGTGGACCTTTCGGTGCACTACCAGATGCTGAAGATGCTGAAGGAGCATTATGGGGCTACGGTGGAAAAGGCTGTGCTGTGGGGAAAGGAAGACCAGGTACCGCAGACCAGTGTCTATATGCGCAAGGCGGACGGCACGGTGGTGGAACTGACCGTGAAACTGGCCGATGCGCTGGTGCTCGCTACCCTGGGAGAGGCACCGTTCTATATCAGAACGGAGATGCTGGAAAACCGGGTGCCGGATTTTGCCAAGAAGTCTGTATCGCACTTGCAGGCGGCGCTGTTGCGCGGATTGCCGATGTTTTACCTGGAGAAGGAGATGGAAAAGGCCATCCGTGAGGAAAACTACGAGTATGCAGAGCTGATTAAGCGCGAAATGCAGGCTCGTAGGGAGAGAGGGGAAACAGACGACAGTCTGGAAGAAGAAGCTAACGAAAAGGAATAAGTCTATGCACGTGTTTTATGCACCGGATATTGCGCAAACCATGGAGCTGCCGGAGGAAGAGGCCGGACACTGTCTGCGGGTGTTGCGCCTGGGAGTGGGCGAGGAGATTACCCTGACCGACGGGAAAGGCTGCTTCTATCGGGCGGTCATTTCGGCTGCCACGCAGAAGCGCTGTGTGGTGAAGGTGGTGGAGAAAACGGAGCAGGAGCCTTTCTGGAAAGGGCATCTGCACCTGGCACTGGCACCTACCAAGAACATGGACCGCATGGAATGGCTGGCGGAAAAGGCCACGGAAATCGGTTTCGACGAGCTGACTTTTCTGAACTGCCGTTTTTCGGAACGGAAGGTCATCAAGACGGAACGGGTGGAGAAAATCGTGGTGTCGGCCGTAAAGCAGTCGCTCAAGGCGCGCAAGCCGGTGGTAAACGAGATGACGGATTTCCGCCGCTTCATGGAGCGGGAATTTACGGGGCAGAAGTTCATTGCGCACTGTTATGAGGGGGAAAAGCCCCTTCTGCGCGATGTGCTCCGCACGGACGAGGATGCCGTGGTGCTGATTGGCCCGGAGGGGGACTTTAGTCCGGAGGAAGTGGCACTGGCGGCTGAAAAAGGTTTTCAGGCGGTGAGCCTGGGTAAGTCGCGTCTGCGTACGGAGACGGCGGCGCTGGTGGCCGTACACCTGATGAACCTGACACACGCGGAATGAAGGTGATGTGTAACTTTTAAATAAATGATTATGAAAAAGACATGGAAATGGATGGGAAGCCTGGCACTGGGTATGGCTTTCCTGTTGTCTGCCTGCGGGGAGAGTAATCCTTATACCAATGCATTGCCGAAAGATGCGGCTGCTGTATTCTCGTTCGACCTGATGGATATGGCACAGAAGTGTGACCTGAGCGATCAGGCAAAGCAGTCGATGGGGCAGATGATGAAATCGAGCCTGAAGGGCAATGCGGATGCCCTGGTGGACAAACTGATGGAGAATCCGGAGGAAAGCGGACTGAAACTGACCGACCGGGTGTATTTCTTTGGGGCTTCTCAGATGGAGATGGGCGGTGTGCTGGTGCGCATGGCCGACAAGGGAAAACTGGAAGATTTGATTGCAATGCTTCAGGAGCAGAAGGCGTGTGAGGCTCCTGCCGACGGCGACGGTTGCCGCTGGACCGTGGGTGGCGGCGGACTGATGGCCTGGACGGACGATGCGTTCATGATGCTGGCGGGCAACGGCAACCCGAAGGACTTGCAGCATCAGGCTTCGATGTGGCTGCGCCAGAAGAAAGGGGAGGGCTATTCGGGCACTCCGGAATTCAAGAAATTAGAGGATGCCGACGAGGATGTGGCCATGGTGACTGCACTGGATGTCATGCCGAAGAGTTATTGGGGACCGATGACCATGGGACTGCCGGCTGACTTGAACCTGAATGATTTAAAGATATTCTCTACGCTCGATTTCCAGGCGGGAAGGGCCGTGATGGAAGTGGAGACGCTGTTGGAGGGCAAGTTCAAGGACTTGCTGAAGAAGCAGGCGGAAGTGAGCGGTGAGTTGGACGGTACGTACCTGAAGACGTTTCCGGCCAATACGGTGGGCTGGATGGCTGCCAACGTGAACGGTGAGAAGGCGTACGAACTGCTGCGCGAGAACCCGACGGTGCGTCAGGAGCTGGACAACTCGATGATGCCGCTCGACTTTGAGGCTATCTTCAAGGCGGTGAAGGGTGACGTGGCAGTGGCCATGCCGGAAATGTCGATGAAGCCGGGCTTCATCCTGTATGCCGACGTGACGAACAGTGACTTTATGCGCACGTTTGAGGACTTGAAACCGATGCTGGCCATGACAAACGGACAGATGCGCCTGGTAAACAAGGGCGAGAATGCTTATCAGTTTGTGGCTGCCAACGGTGCCATGCTGGGCATGGGCCGCGGACCGGTGTCTTTCTGGCTGGGCGTGAAAGATGACCGCTTTTACCTGACGAATCAGGAAGACCTGATTGGCCGTGAGGTGAAGGGACTGTCGCTGAAAGACTGTGACTGGGCCAAGGACGTGAAGGACAAGCATTTCTACCTGAACGTAAACTTCCAGGCACTGGCTGCCGTGCTTCCGCAGGTGCCATACGTGAGCATGCTGGACTACCTGAGCGTGGAATCGGATGAACCGACCAAGGCGCGCATGGTGTTGCAGCTGAAGAACCGCAAGGAGAATGCGCTGAAGCAGCTGGTACAGATAGTTAATAATTAATAGTGAATAATGAATAATGAATAACGAAGAGCATTCACTCGTTTTTCATTGTTCATTATTAATTATTCATTGAATGAAATGAACACAATAGAATTACAGCAAACCCTGCCGGAGGTATTCGCCGGACGCGACGGAATCGTGTCTGACGTGTGGCACCGGCAGGTGGCTTTCCAGAAGGGAAAGATGTATCTGATTGAAGCGGCGTCGGGCACAGGCAAGTCGTCGCTTTGCAGTTTTATTTACGGGTACCGTACGGACTACCAGGGGATTATCACCTTCGACGGGGAGAATGTGCGGAAACTCACGGTGAAGCAGTGGACCGACATCCGCAAGCGTTCGCTGAGCATGCTGTTTCAGGAACTCCGCCTGTTCGGGGAACTGACGGCATGGGAGAACGTGCAGCTGAAGAACGGGCTGACGGGCTTCTGCCGCAAGCAGCAGGTGAAGGACTGGTTTGAGCAGCTGGGCATCGCCGACAAGTGGGACGTGAAAGTGGGCAAGATGTCGTACGGACAGCAGCAGCGCGTGGCTTTCGTGCGGATGCTGTGTCAGCCGGCCGACTTTTTCTTCCTGGATGAGCCGGTGAGCCACCTGGACGACGGCAACGGGCTGATTATGGCACGCATCCTGAAGGAGGAAGCGGCCCGCCAGGGAGCAGGAGTGATTGTGACGTCCATCGGCAAGCACCTGCCGCTGGAGTATGACAGGGTGCTGAGTTTGTAAGGGATTAAAACGAAGACGGATATGATCTGGAAATTATTGAGACAGCACATCAGTGTGGCGCAGCTGGCGGGGTTTTTCCTGGCCAACCTGTGCGGTATGGTCATCGTGCTGCTGAGTATACAGTTTTATAAGGACGTGTTGCCGGTGTTTACGCAGGGCGACAGTTTCATGAAGAAGGACTACGTGATTGTGAGCAAGCAGGTGAGCACGCTGGGCAGCCTGGTGGGCAAGGGAGGCACGTTCTCGCGTGCCGACATAGCCGACATGGAGGCACAGCCGTTTGCCAAGCGGACGGGGGCGTTCACTCCGGCGCAGTTTCAGGTGTCGGCCGGCATGGGCATGGCGGGCATGCAGCTCTCTACGGCGATGTTCTTTGAGTCGGTGCCCGATGAGTTTGTCGACGTGCGGCTGGAAGGCTGGACGTATCGCGAGGGGCAGACCGAAATCCCTATTATCATTCCGCGCAACTACCTGAACCTGTATAATTTCGGCTTTGCACAGAGCCGCAACCTGCCGCAGCTCTCGGAGGGCGTGATGGGGATGATGACGCTGGACGTGCGGCTGAGCGGACGGGGACGGACGGAGCGCATGAAGGGACGTATCGTGGGTTTCTCCAACCGGCTGAACACGATTCTGGTGCCGCAGGCGTTCATGGACCGGGCCAACGCCACGCTGGGTGACGGCGGTGAGACGGCTCCCTCACGACTGATTGTGGAAGTGGACAATCCGGCGGACGACCGCATTGCGAAGTATTTCAAGCAGAAAGGCTATGAGACGGAAGGCGACAAGCTGGATGCGGGAAAGACGACGTGGTTCCTGAAGATGGTGGTGGGCATCGTGCTCACGGTGGGCCTGATTATCAGTGTGCTGTCGTTCTACCTGCTGATGCTGAGCATCTACCTGCTGTTGCAGAAGAACACGAAGAAGCTGGAGAACCTGCTGATGATAGGCTTCAGTCCGGCAGCGGTGGCGCGTCCGTATCAGGTGCTCACGGTGGTGCTGAACGCGGCAGTGGCAGCCATGGGCGTGCTGCTGGTGTGCGTGGCCCGGGGAGCGTATCTGGACATGCTGCAGCGGATGGTGCCCGATTTTCAGGGAGGCAGCCTGCTGCCGGCATTGCTGACGGCCGGGGGACTTTTCCTGCTGGTATCGGTGCTGAACGTGCTGGCCGTAAGGCGGAAGGTGGATTCCATTCGGGTGAAGAAATAGCATAGGCGCATATTAATTGTTATATTATCTGTAAAACCAAATGAAAATGAAGAAACTAAAGAATGTATGGCTCTTTTTGAGCTTTATCCTGATGGTGGCTGGAATGGCCAGCTGTAGCACGGAAGACCCGACGGGTGTGGAAGTGTCGAGAGAAGATATTATCGGTACGTGGAAAGTGACGGCGAATGACTGGACTAACTCGGAAGAAGAGTCGAACCGGAATGACCATGTGGGACAGACGCTCTCGGTAAGAAGTGACGGTACGGCTTCGTTCCGTGGTGAGTCGTTCAACTGGACGCTGAGCAAGGGAGTGCTGACACTGTCGGACAACCGTGGCCGCAACATACGGGTGGTGATTCTGTCGTATACGGAGGAGGAGATTCAAGCTTCGTATGACTGTACGTTTGAATCGGAAATGTACACCGAGGAAGGCAATTACACCTTCCAGCGCGTGTAACGAGATATATTATTACAAGAAGAGCCACAGCAATGTGGCTTTTTTTGTAAGACATGAAGACGATTATTTTTTAGACATAAGAACATAAAGACAAAAGAATTTTTAGGAGTGTAATGTTATGGGTATGACAACAGAGGAACTTATTAAGGTGATTATTCAGTGTGCATACAATGTAAGGATGCATCTGGCAGCCGGTTTTTTAGAATCAGTGTATCAAAAGGCATTGTTGATAGAGTTAAGAGAAAAAGGTATTCATGCCGATTCAGAGACTCCTATAAATGTATATTACAAGAATGAAATTGTAGGGGAGTTCAGGGCTGATATTATTGTGGAGGGGGAAATAATTATCGAGCTTAAAGCGGTACAACGTCTTATTTCCATACATGAGACTCAGTTAGTTAATTATCTGACGGCTACTCATAAAGACCACGGCTTGCTCATCAATTTCGGTGGTGAACGGATAGAGATAAAGAGGAAATACAGAGAGTATAGGCGCTCATAATTTTTTTAAGACATAAGTACATAAGAACAAAAGTCTACATCCGCAAAAAATCTGTTCTTCTGTTCTTTTGTCTAAAAACAAAAAGAATACACTTATTATTTTTGACATAAGTACATAAGAACAAAAG
>OGDX01000303.1_pt1 | contig 40247 bp, 28 predicted proteins | sample 1570461 | NCBI WGS metagenome assembly OGDX01 (sample SAMEA2582172, study PRJEB24529) | metagenome
GGGAATAAAATCGCCTAAACATGGAGGTAAAAGCAGATTATCGTTGGATGTGTAATTTTTAAACATTATCTTTGGGATATATTGACTTGATTCCCTAAGATACAAAAATTTAGGGAGACGGGCAAGTTCTGACTGAGCGAAGTTAGGACTTGCCCGATTTTTTTGCAGACACAAAAAAGGCCATCTCAAGTTTATTTTGAGACAGCCTCATTTATTGTTTTATATTGCTAAGAAATATATTAGTTTTGTTTTCTCTTCAAATATTCAGTGGGTGCCATTCCGTATTCATCCTTAAAGCACTGGCGGAAATAAGCAACACTACTGAAACCTGTCAAATCCGAAATCTCAGCTAAGGAAAACTTCCCTTCATTGATAAGTTCCATACCTTTCTTCATCTTGATTTTACGGACATATTCATTGACCGACATTTCAGTCAGTCCTTTAATCTTTCGGTAAAGAGTAGAATGGCTCATGCACATCTTATCGGCAATAAACGCTACATCCATTTTCTCCATACTCAGGTTCTCTTCGATGATGGTAGTTACCTTATCCAAGAACTCTTGGTCTAGTTTGTTTAAGTTCTTTCGTTCATTCTCAATGTTCTTCTGTTCACTTTCCGTTTCGGGTATGGAAGTGATTACTCCTGCCGTTTTACGTCTATTTTCCAGAATGTTGTTGATGCGGCTGTTCAGCAAGCGGGCACTGAACGGTTTGGTAATAAACGAATCGGCTCCTGCGGCATACCCCTCTTCCTTATCTTGAAGAGTATCTTTAGCCGTAAGCAAGATGACCGGGATGTGGCTGGTACGCATATCTTCTTTGATATGACGACATAGTTCAATTCCATCCATCACCGGCATCATGATGTCGCTGATGATGATATTCGGAATCTGGCTTTGTGCGATATCCCATCCTTCTTTTCCATCTGCAGCCGTCAAGACTTCATACATTTCTTCAAACGAACTTCGTACATATTCGCGGATATCCCGATTGTCTTCCACGACCAGAATAATCGGTTTCCCATCCTCTGATTCTACAGAAGCAGGTTGTTTGTTTTCGTCTTCAGATTTATGAACTTCTTTAGTAACCTGGCGTTCTGCATTAGGATAAGTGTTTTCTGTAAGTAATTTTAATGTAAACTTACTTCCTTTTTCCACCTCACTTTCCACTTCAATGGTTGCCTGATGCAAATCAGCCAGTGATTTTACCAGTGCCAGGCCAATACCTGAACCCGAAGCTTGGTATTTTCCTTGTCCTTGATAATATCGTTCGAAGATATGGTTCAAAGACTCTTGAGAGATACCATGTCCAGTGTCTTCCACACTGATAGTTGTATATTTAACCCCATTCTCCTCATTGCTTGCCAAAGCAAGTGTTATATCGCCTTTTGGAGTATATTTTAAGGCATTCGACATCAGATTATCGATAATAATAGTGATAATCTCGTGGTCATAATAAATTTTGGTATCTTGCGTTTCTACATTGATGTGAATATTTACTTCCGCATTCTGGTTTAATTCTTTATATTTGATACCTATTTCTTGTACCAGTAGTGCCAGATTATGATAACCTACCTTTAGCTTTCTGTTTTCTGTCTCCGTTTTTCTAAATTCCAGAATCTGATTGATAAGGTTAAGTAACCGATTGGCACTGTCGCGTATGATACTGATCTTATTGGCTTGTCGCGGAGAAAGCGTTTTATCAGCCAGCAAGTCTTCTAGTGGTCCGAGAATCAGGGTTAGAGGAGTGCGTAATTCATGGGTGATGTTAGTATAGAAACGCAGTCGTTCATTATTTAGCTTCTGATCATTCTCGTGCTGGTGATGTTCCAGGTTCAGGCGACTTTCCAATGCTAGTTTACGCTTATAGAAACGTAAGGTTGCAAATAGTATAAAGACAATGAGAATCGTATAAAGTAATTTAGCATACCAGGTAAGCCAGATAGGAGGGGTAATTGTAATCTGGAGAGAAGTAAATTTTTCACCCCATGGCTGGTTTCTCATTTTGGCTTTTACCTTAAATGTATATTCTCCAGGCTGTAGATTCCGGAATGTAATCCGGTTTTCATCGCCTGTTTCAAACCATGTCTTACCTAATCCTTCCATGGTGTAGGCATATTCTACCTGAGGTGTTTGTGAGAAGTCCATCACACTGAAAGAGACTGTAAAAGTACTATTCTGGTAAGATAAATCGACCTTGCCATCTACAATTGGCGCAAGAGTTCCTTTACTGCTTGGATCTGAGTTACCGTAACTTTTGACTCCTGTGATTTCTACAGGAGCTATCTGTATGTCTTCTGTGGTTTGCTCTGGGTTAAAGTAGCAAGCTCCATTCTGTGAACCAAAAAACAAATGTCCATTTTTATCCTTACATACTGAGCCATCCATAAAGTCCCCTCTGGGTACGCCTTGATGCCAGGTATAGTTTAGAAATCTTTTTTCGTCATTTTTCCATTGAGCAATCCCTCCGTTGGTACTGAGCCAGATGTTTTCTTTTTCGTCTTCTATGATACTTCTGACATTTTCATCTATTAGCCCTTGTTTATGATTGTATATTTCCAGTTTAGGGTTACTTGTATCACTGATATGCGCGATACCAGCTCGTGTGGCAGCCCATAAACCTCCTTTTGAATCAATATATAATGAGTTGACCGCATTCGATTCCATACCATTGGATGTGTCGAAGCGCATGATTCGTTTTCCTTCTGGTGAAAAAACAATAAGTCCTTTGCCAAATGTGCCCAGCCATAGTTTCCCTTGACGGTCTCGCTGGATACCGTGTATCATAATGTCTGTAAGCTGTTCATTTATTCCTTTTTCTTCAGCGATTTTTCCATTTTGGTATGAATATAGTCCATTTTGTGTACCAATCCATATTTTATTGTTCTCTTCATAAAAGCAGCAAATGTCAGCCTTCTTATCTTCTAGTTCAATTCGGGTAATTTTCTCTGTGTTAGGTTCACAAGTCAATATTCCATCTTTATATAATCCTAGCCAAAGAATTCCATTTTTATCTTTAAAGATAGTAGAAACATGGGTATGAGGATTGGCTTTATTGGCAAGTGACAATATTTTCTGATACTTCATATCCGCGCTGAATATGGCGATTTCGTTTTCTCCTCCTAACCAGATGCGTGATTTATTGTCAAGAGCTATACCCCATACTTGTTTGTCTGTTAGTGTTCCGTCCTTTAATGTATTATATGCCAATGTCTGGAAAACAGGTTGGTTATAACTGAGAAAATCTACGCCTCCTCGATAGTTCCCTAACCAGATATTTCCGAATGAATCTTGCAAGAAACATTTGGCATTAGGAGATGAGATGCCATGCAGGTCATTAGTGACCCGTATATTCTGAAAATGCATATTTTCGGGACTTGTGAATACGTTGTCATTGAGGTCAAGTATGCTTACTCCTCCCATGTGGGCGCATACCCATAATTTCCCGTCTCTGCTTTCGCCTATATCATTGATTTGATTAGATAAGAGTGAGTTGGGATTTTCTTGTTGGTTCTGAAAGGTGATAAATTGTTCTTTATGAGGGTTGAATAGTGCCAGTCCTTTGTCTGTGCCAATCCAAATAGCGTTGGTTTTGCTAATGAATATGCAGCGTACGGTATTGTTAGGTAAGCTATATGGGTCTTCCGGATCGTGTTGGTAGACTTTTGCGGTTTGTTTCTGAATATCTATAACAGCCAGCCCTCCTTTATGAAGACCTACATAAAGATGACCTTTTCCATCATCGGCTGCGCACCAGAAATTTCCAGAAAATCCTTTAATATCTTTTGCCCAATAATGAGTTACTTCTTTAGTCTTATTGTCATAATAGTCTATACCGAGATGATAATGGGTAATCCAAATACCTCCATCGGCTGCAGGACTTAGGTCTGTGACGTCTCTGGTAATCATATCAGGAACGCCATTGGTGATGAAAGTTTGCTTTTCACAATCAAAAATGCTAATACCATCGCGTTGAGTTCCTACCCATACGGTGTTGTCTGCTTCATTGTAGTATAATACATTTTGTGCATTGCTTCCAATAGCTGAATTTCCTATATTATATATTGTAAAATCCTTTCCATCGAATTTGCAGAGTCCGGATTCTGAGGCCATCCATATATACCCTTGTTTGTCTTGAATAATATCGACAATATAATTACTGACCATGCCGTCGGACATTGTTAATCGCTTGAAGGTATATTGAGGTTGTGAAAGGATAGAGTAGCACCATCCGAACAAGAAAAGAAATAGAACAATGCAGTTTCTCATGGCTTGCGATTTTTAGGCAAAAATACAATAAACTCTTTAGATTGAGACTTTGAGAGAATAGAAAAATATGTACCTAGAAATAAAAACAGACGAATTTTTTATGCTATGACGAATTTTTATTATTCACTGAATGAGCATTTCTGCTGAGCCTTTTGAGGCTATGGTTATAGAATATATTCAAAAAGTCATATTGACAGGCTCTTTTAATGTAAAGCATCATAGATATTGTAATTGCCGTATATAATATTTCTGTGTAGCATGAAGCTATATTGTGGTTAGAATGATGAAATTCTACATTAAATAAGGGAGTAGTTCTGATGACCTATTTTTGGCTTTTATATTAGATAGATTGACGAAAAAAACGATTCATTTGCTCATTTTTTCATTTATGACTGACTTAATATAGTATAATTTTGCAGCAGAAAATCTAATTAATTTGAAAAGCAATGAAAGTAGATTCAGTAAAAAACAATCGAAGAGCATTATTTGCTTTGCTGTTGTGTTCAGGATTTATTGCTTCACATCCGTTAACGGTATTTGCAAGCAGTAATGAGGTTCAAGCTACTCAGCAACAAAATTTGACAGTGTCTGGTGTCGTAAAAGACAATGCGGGGGAACCAGTAATTGGAGCTAGTATTGCCGTTAAAGGAGGTACTACAGGTACTATATCCGATATCGACGGTAAGTTTTCTTTAAATGTTGCAAAAGGGGCTATTCTTGAAGTATCTTTCATCGGCTACAAGACCCAGGAGTTTAAGATTGATTCTTCCAAATCATTGAACATTGTTTTGAAAGATGATACTGAAATGTTGGATGAGGTTGTTGTTGTCGGTTATGGTACAATGCGTAAGAAAGACTTGACTGGTTCTGTTGTGCAAATTAATCCAACTAAGATTGCTGACCAAAATCCGACTTCTGTACAGGATGTATTACGAGGAACCCCAGGTTTGCAGATTGGTTATGATGCTTCTGCGAAAGGTACAGATGCTTCTATCCAATTGCGTGGTCAGAACTCTTTGGGTACCAATGCTAGTCCGATGATTGTGTTAGATGGTATGCCTTTCTATGGTGAACTCTCGGAAATTAATCCGGACGATATTGCACAGATTGATGTGTTGAAAGATGCTTCTTCTGCGGCTATCTATGGTGCTAAGGCTGCTGCGGGTGTTATTATCATTACTACAAAGAAAGGTAAGGAAGGAAAACCTGTTATTAATGTAAGTGCAAACCTTTCGGTAGTTAATAAATCTGACTATCGTGACTATTTTGATGCTGCTGGATATCTTAAATTCCATCAGGATTGGCGTAAAATGTATTATACTTATGGCCAGGGAGAAGATGGCTTGTATGGTTATTATCAAGCAAAAGATGAAAAAGGAAACTTGTTGTATCCACAGGGATATTATGATGATCCTCGCCTTATGACTCCTGAAGAGCAGAGCGCTTGGGCTACTAATATTGGAACAAGTGGTATTGGGCTTGCTGAAGGTGAATCTGTATTAAGTCTGTTTGCTCGTCGTTTGGAATTCAATAATGCTCCGATGATGATGGATAATTTCTTGAATGGACGTATGGTCGATTGGAATGATGCCACATTCCGTACCGGATTCAATCAAGATTATAATGCTAGTATTTCAGGTGCGACAGAACGTGTAAACTATTATCTTTCATTGGGCTATGTAAACAATGAAGGAGCTGTGCAGGGAAATGAATACAATGCATTCCGTTCTAACATGAAAATTAATGCGAAAATTACCGACTGGTTAGAAGTTGGAGCCAATGTGAACTTCCAGGATCGTTCAGACGGTGATATTCAGGTTTCTTTGGGAAGCAACTATTGGGATAACAATATGTTGCGTAATTCTCCATACGCTTCTATGTATGATGAGGATGGAAATTATGAACAATATCCTATGTCTGGTCTGCCTACCAATGGTGGTTATAACTATTATTTTGACCGTCAGTATTATGATTTGGAAAAAGGATATACGGTATTGAATACGATTTTCAATGCTAAAATCACTTTGCCGGCAGGTTTTACTTATTCATTTAATATTGCTCCACGTTATCAGTGGTATTATAACCGATATTGGATGTCTGCTGATCTGCCCGATGCTTCAGCTTCCAGCCGTGGTGTGGATCGTGGATGGAGTAAGAACTTCGATTATAACTTGAACAACACCATTACATGGGATAGAACCTTTGGTGACCATCATATTACAGCTACTTTGGTACAGGAAGCGGAAGAACATCGTTATTGGAGTGATAATATTAATGCACGTAATATCACTCCGAGTGACGCCTTGGGTTTCCATTATACATCGGGTGCCAACAAGAGTCAGAGTAGTTTCAGCACCAACGATACACACTATACAGCAGCTTCTTATCTTGGTCGTTTGTTCTATGGATTGAAAGACCGTTATATGATAACTGGAACTTTCCGTCGTGATGGTTATTCTGGTTTTGGTGCTAATAATCCATGGGGTAACTTCGGTTCTGTGGGTGTTAGCTGGGTATTCTCTGAAGAAAAATTCATGTCTGCCACTCGCGACTGGTTCGATATGGGTAAGTTACGTTTGTCATGGGGTACCAACGGTAACCGTGAATTCGGCGATGTATATTCTACATTGGCTAACCTGGCTTTGGCAGGAGGAAACATGGTGTACTACCAGAATGGTAATTCCAATGTGGTTAACCCGCTTTATATGAGTCGTCTGGCTGCTCCTAACTTGGAATGGGAAAAGACAAAAGCATGGAATGTTGGTTTGGACCTTTCTTTCTTTAACGGAAGATTGACAGCCAACATGGATTATTATTTCAAGAAGACCACTGACATGATTATGAGTCAGCGTCTGCCGAGCTTCTCTGGATTTGGATCTATCATGGCTAACTTGGGTGAAGTACAGAACCAAGGTTTTGAAATTGCACTTAATTCTACCAACATTCAGAACAAGGACTTTACTTGGAATACTTCTGTAGGTTTCTCTATTAATAAGAACAAGATCAATCACATCTATTACGACTACGATGAAAACGGAGTAGAAAAGGATGATACATCTAACGGATGGTTTATTGGACAGCCTATCGGTACCATCTGGTATTATGAAACAGATGGTGTATGGCAGAACACACCGGAAGACATCAAGGCTGCCGCACTGGTAGGACAGAAACCGGGTGACCCGAAAGTAGTAAACCATTATACGGAAGATGATCAGATTTTGGAAGATGGAACTCGTATTCCGGTATATAACGATAACGATAAAGTATACCAAGGTACTACAGCTCCTCCTATCTATTGGAACATGCGCAACGACTTCACTCTGTGGAAAGATTTGACACTTTCTATTTCATTGTATTCATATATGGGACACAAGAGTCAAGCTGGCTATTGGTTGAATCAGGAAAATGGTGGTTCTCAGGTAACAAACGGATTTAACGTAGCTGCTAGAGAATATTGGACTCCAGATAATCCGACAAATGATTATTGCCGTTTGAATGCTGCAGGACCTAACACAGGTTTGGCTGGAGGTGTTGATAAAGTCTATAACCGTAGCTTTGTTCGTTTGGATGACATTACTATCGGTTATACGTTGCCGAGAAAATGGACACACAAGTTTATGGTAGACCGCATTCGTCTGACTGCCACTTGCAAGAATGTTTGTACGATCGACGGTTGGGAATACGGTGATCCGGAAACCGGTGGATTGGCTACACGCTCCTTTAACTTTGGTATTAACGTAACACTCTAATTACTGAAAAAACATTATGAAAACAATAAATACAATATTTACAAAAGGATGTATGGTGCTGGCTTCAGCTGCGCTGCTTACTACTGGATGTACGGATGATTTCCTGAAGCAAGACCCGCTGTCATTCTATAATCCTGAAAATACCTATACGACTGAATCAGGATTGCAGGCTGCCATAGCAATGTGCGACTATGGCTTGAAAGAAATGTTGATGGATGGTAATGGAAATGTGCTACCCATGGCTTCTCTTTATTTTATGACTGATTTGGGTCTGTATGCAAAAACTGATGCAGGTGATATGCAGGATGATTTTGCCAATAAAATTACTCCTACTTCAGGAATGAAAGGAGGAGGTGATGAAAACGCCATGCAGCGTTTTTGGGATCGTACTTGGAATAGTGTTACTTTTGCAAATACAATCATTTCTAATGTAGATAAGGTAGAAGGTTTGGATCCTACTTTACGTGACGAATATCTGGGGCGTGCTTATTTTCATCGTGCTTATGCTTACTATCATGGTGTATTGTTGTTTGGTGATATTCCTTTGATTACAAAATTGATTGAAGTTCCTAAGCAAAACTATAAATCAACCAGTAAGGAAGCCATCTTTAAAATGTTAGTACATGATTTGGAATTTGCAGTAGAACATGTACCGCCTCAGAAGGAAATTGGTTACATCGGAACGGTGAATCAAGAAGCTTGTATGCAGCTCCTTATTAAATGCTATCTGGTAGTAGGAGAATATGCAAAGGCTGAAGCGATGGCTACAGACTTGATTAATAACCATGGACTGGCACTTATGAAAGCGCCGTTTGGTACCAATGTGCCTTCTGGTAATCCAGAAACATGGCCTGTAGAACGTAACGTAATTTGGGACTTGCATCGTGGAGTAAATATTACAGATGCTTCTAACACAGAAATGATTATGCCTATCTTGAATTATTATTCTGAAGGCTTTATATCATATCCTTTGATGCGTGCAATGACTGTACATTGGAGTAATGGCATAATCCGTGACCCTCATAACTTGGGATCACCAACTTATAACTATTCGCGTGAAGATAGTAAGTATGATGCTGATTTAGATTGGGTACGTGCATTGGGGCGTGGTATTGGTTGCTTCCGCACTTCTTATCATTATAATCAGACTATTTGGAATTATGATGGCGAAACTGACTGGCAGGATTTGCGTCATAACCGTCAAAAAGGAAACTGGGTTGAAATGACTGACTTGAAATACAATAATCCAGAATCTGATTTCTATGGACAGAATATGATGCTTTATGCGCCAGACGATTATTATGATGAAGATGGTAAATTGCTGGTGAAAAAAGGTGATTTGCTTTGCTCTGATACAATCCGTAGTTGGTTCCCGACTCCGTTGTATAAGGTTTATATTCTTGACCAGAGTGCAGAAGAAAATATGAATGCTAACCAGTTTAATGGTGCAACAAAAGGTAAAAATGTATCTAACGGTAACTTATATCTGTTCCGTTTGGCAGAAACTTATCTGCTTCGTGCTGAAGCTAAGTTCTATCAGGGAAATGCAACTGGGGCTGCTGAAGATGTTAATGAAATTCGTCGCCGTGCCAATGCTAAGAAGATGTTTACAACAGTAACAATTGGAGACATTTGTGATGAACGTGCACGTGAGCTTTATTTGGAAGAATGGCGTCAGCCGGAACTCGTTCGTATTTCTTGGTGTTTGGCTAAGAGTGGTCAGCCTGATGAATGGGGTGATACTTATGATTTGGCTACTTGGGACAAACAAAGTGGTACAGATTTGAATGGAGGAAGCTATTGGTACAAACGTACTACACGCTATAACATTTTCAACCATGGTTCTATTATTTCAAATAAAGAGTTGAATTATCGAGTTGATAAACGTAACTTGTTCTGGCCAGTACCAAATTCTGCAATTACTGCTAATATTGGTGCTCCGCTTCGTCAGAATTACGGTTATGATGGATATGACGATAGTGTATTTATGTTCGATAATTGGGAGGATGCTGTTGCTGATGAGGAAACAGCTAACTAAAGAAGGATAAGTAGTTTCTAATAAAAAACGTCTTGATGTTTTGCATCAAGACGTTTTTTATTAGAAAATTGTCTGTTGTTTAATGTCTTTTGAAAGTCTAGGTACTTTATTGTGAGAACCTGATTTTCTTTTTTATATCTTCCTTCTCTAAACCGTAGGTTTCGCGTTGCGAAAACCTATGTTTCCCTGCTAGAAAACGTAGGTTTCTCGATGGGAAAACGTATAAAACTCTTTGGTGCAATGCACTATTCACAAAAGGTTTTTATAAAGGAAAAAAGAAAGAGGACATAAGAATGATATAAGTCGGGATAAGAGAAATAAAAAGGCATTGCCAGTGAGTTTCAAACCTCAGGCAATGCCTTTTTTATGTCAATACCGATAAACTAATTATCCGATATTCTTCACTTTAATCAGGTATTCAGCAATCTGAACGGCATTCAGAGCGGCACCTTTCTTAATCTGGTCACCTACAATCCAGAAAGTCAGACCGTTTTCGTTAGCCAGGTCTTTACGTATACGACCTACATATACAGGGTCTTTTCCAGCCAGGAACAACGGCATCGGATATTCTTTCTTTTCAGGGTTGTCCATCAGTACCAGACCTTCGCCGTTGGCAAATGCTTCGCGGGCTTCTTCTACAGATACTGGACGTTCTGTTTCAATCCAGATACTTTCTGAGTGTGAACGAAGTGCAGGAACACGTACGCAAGTAGCACTAACCTGTACATCTGAGTGCATGATTTTACGTGTTTCATTGTACATCTTCATTTCTTCTTTTGTATAACCGTTGTCTGTGAACACGTCAATCTGAGGAATCAGGTTGAATGCCAGCTGATAAGCGAATTTCTCTACAGTGACAGGTTCTCCGGCCAATACCTGACGGTACTGTTCGTACAGCTCGTCCATGGCAGCTGCACCGGCACCACTGGCAGCCTGGTAAGTAGATACGTGTACACGTTTGATATGAGTCAGGTTTTCGATAGCTTTCAGGGCTACAACCATCTGGATAGTCGTACAGTTAGGGTTGGCAATGATGCCACGTGGACGGTTCAGCGCGTCTTCTGCGTTGACTTCAGGCACTACCAGAGGAATATCGTTTTCCATACGGAAAGCGCTGGAGTTGTCAATCATCACTGCACCGTATTTAGTGATGGTTTCTGCAAACTCCTTAGAAGTTCCTGCACCGGCTGACGTAAAGGCGATGTCTACTCCTTTGAAATCATCGTTGTGCTGCAGAAGTTTTACTTCGATTTCTTTTCCGCGAAAAGTGTATTTTCGTCCGGCACTTCTTGAAGATCCGAACAACAACAGTTCATCTACCGGGAAGTTTCTTTCATCGAGCACACGCAGGAACTCCTGTCCTACGGCTCCGCTTGCACCAACAATTGCTACTTTCATTTCTTATGTTTCTTGTTTAAGTTAATAAATTCCGTGATTGTATTGCTTTCTGTATTTTAGTTAGATAGTTTTTTCTTCTCCTTGTATCCTTTGAACCGCAAAATTAAAACATTTTGGAATACCAAAGGGGAAATACGGAACTTTTTTCGTATTTTTGTCCATAAATTTAAACCGAACAGCCCCTCATATATGAAAGATTTGTTAGATTTGGTTCATCTCAATATAGATTTTCCCATCACTGATCCTACGTGGATCTTTTTTTTGGTGCTGGTAATTATCTTGTTTGCCCCGATTGTTCTGGAACGTCTGCGCATTCCGCACATCATCGGAATGATTCTGGCCGGTATCGTCATCGGGGAACATGGATTCAATATTCTGGCGCGCGACAGCAGCTTTGAGCTTTTCGGTAAGGTGGGACTGTATTATATCATGTTCCTGGCCGGATTGGAAATGAATATGGAGGATTTTAAGAGTATCCGGGTGAAGGCTACGGTGTTAGGTTTGCTGGCCTTTATTTTCCCGCTGGGTATTGGTGTGTGGACCAACCTGAACTTGCTGGGATACGGACTGATTACTTCTGTGCTGCTGGCCAGTATGTATGCCTCGCACACTTTGATAGCTTATCCGATTGTGATTCGTTACGGTATCAACCGGCAGCGGGCTGTCAGCATTGCGGTGGGAGGTACGGCGGTGACGGATACGCTGACCTTGTTGGTTCTGGCCGTCATTGCAGGTATGTACAAGGGCGATACTTCGGATATGTTCTGGGTGTGGCTGGTGCTGAAAGTCGTGGTGCTGAGCGTGGTGATTATGCTGACCTTCCCTCGCATCGGACGCTGGTTCTTCCGTCGTTACAGTGACCAGGTGGTGCAGTATATCTTTGTGATGGCCATGGTCTTCTTGGGAGCCGGATTGATGGAGCTGATTGGTATGGAGGGAATCTTGGGAGCCTTCCTGGCCGGGTTGGTGCTGAACCGCCTGATTCCGCATGTTTCTCCGCTGATGAGTCACTTGGAGTTTGTGGGAAATGCGCTGTTTATTCCTTATTTCCTTATCGGAGTGGGAATGCTGATTAATGTGAATGTGCTGTTCGGCCATATCGATTCCATTAAGGTGGCTGGTGTCATGATTGTGGTGGCACTGTTGGGTAAATGGATTGCTTCGTGGCTGACACAGAAAATATATCGCATGAAGGCAGTAGAACGGGAACTGATGTTTGGACTGAGTAATGCACAGGCTGCGGCTACCCTGGCAGCGGTACTGGTGGGTTACAACATTATTCTGCCCAGTGGAGAGCGCTTGTTGAACGAAGATGTACTGAATGGTACCATTCTACTGATTCTGGTGACGTGTGTGGTCAGCTCGTTTATTACGGAGCATGCGGCCAAACGAATTGCAATGGATGATGCGGAGCTGGATGAAGAAAAAGAACAGCAAAAGGAACGTATCCTGATTCCTGTGGCCAATCCGGACACATTGGATAAACTGATGCAGCTGGCGCTGGTGGTACGTGATGAAAAGCGGACGGACAATCTGGTGGCACTGAATGTGATTAATGATAACAATGATTCTGTCCGGTTGGAGATGCGGGGAAAGAGAAGCCTGGAAAGGGCGGCTCAGATTGCTGCATCGGCCAATGTCTTTCTGAAGACGGTGTCGCGCTTCGACTTGAATATTGCTACGGGTATTTTGCATACAGCCAAGGAAACTGAAGCGACTACGATTGTCATTGGTTTGCATAACAAGGCCAATATCGTGGATTCGTTCTTCGGTAATCTGACGGAAGATTTGCTGAAAAATACTTATCAACAGGTGATGATTGCCCGCTTCCTGATGCCGGTCAATACACTGCGACGCATCATCGTGGCGGTACCCCCTAAATCGGAATTTGAGCATGGCTTTGTGAAATGGATTACGCACTTGTGCCGCATGAGCAGTCAGCTGGGATGCCGCTTGCATTTCTTTGCCCATCCCCAGACTTTGGGGTATATCAAGGGATATATCCAGAAGAAGCACAAGGATGTGATGACGGAATACCAGGAACTGGATAACTGGGACGACTTGCTGATTATTACAGGACAGGTGAATTACGATCATCTGCTGGTTATTGTCAGCTCACGAAGAGGGTCTATTTCGTACGATTCTTCTTTTGAACGCTTGCCCATGCAGGTATCCAGATATTTTAATAACAACAGTATCATGCTGCTGTATCCTGACCAGAAGGGTGACCCGAATGAAGCATTAAGTTTTGCCGATCCGCGTGGATGGGCCGAAACACAGTATTATGACAAGGTGGGCAACTGGTTTTATAAATGGTTTAAGAAAGATTCATGAGCGAAGAAAATAAGAAAGAATGGCAGCAGCGCACGGAATTGCTGTTAGGCGAAGAGAAGATGGAGCGTCTGCGTAAGGCGCATGTGCTGGTGGTAGGCCTGGGAGGAGTAGGTGCGTATGCGGCTGAAATGATTTGCCGTGCCGGAGTGGAAAGGATGACGATTGTAGATGCCGATACGGTACAGCCGAGTAACATCAACCGTCAGTTGCCGGCCACTCATTCAGTTATCGGACGTCCAAAGGCAGAGGTACTGGCTGAACGTTTCCGGGATATTAATCCGGAACTGGAACTGACCGTGTTGCCGGTTTACCTGAAAGATGAGGCTATACCTGAACTGCTGGACAGTGCGACGTTTGATTTTGTGGTAGATGCCATTGATACGGTAGCTCCTAAGTGCTATCTGATATATCATGCCTTGCAACGCGGATTGAAGATTGTCAGTAGCATGGGAGCCGGAGCCAAACGGGATATCACGCAGATTCGTTTTGCGGATTTGTGGGATACGTATCACTGTGGGTTGAGCAAGGCGGTGCGTAAGCGTTTGCAGAAAATGGGTATGAAGCGGAAGCTGCCGGTGGTATTCAGTACGGAGCAGGCTGACGCAAATGCCGTGATATTGGTAGATGATGAGCAGAACAAGAAGTCTACCGCAGGAACCGTCAGCTATATGCCGGCCGTATTCGGATGTTATCTGGCGGAGTATGTAATTCGTAAATTGTAAAGTCGTATGATTCAGTTGGAAGGGATAACCAAGAGCTTTGGTGCACTTCAGGTGTTGAAGGGGATTGACCTTGAAATCGGGAAAGGTGAAGTGGTCAGTATTGTAGGTCCCAGTGGGGCGGGAAAGACTACCTTGCTGCAAATTATGGGTACACTCGACAAGCCGGACGGAGGACGAATTATATTGAACGGTACGGAGGTGAACCGTCTGAAAGAAAAAGAACTTTCTGCCTTCCGGAACCGGGAAATCGGTTTTGTTTTTCAGTTTCACCAGCTGTTGCCTGAGTTTACGGCGGTAGAGAATGTCATGATGCCGTGTTTGATTCAAGGCAAGTCGGCGGGAACTGCCCGAAAGGAAGCATTGGATTTATTGGATTTCCTGGGATTGTCGGAGCGGGCCACACATAAGCCGGCAGAACTTTCGGGTGGCGAAAAGCAGCGTGTGGCTGTAGCCCGTGCCTTGATGAATCATCCTTCGGTAATCTTGGCGGACGAGCCTTCCGGAAGTCTGGATACGCAGAACAAGGGAGAATTGCATCGGTTGTTCTTTGAACTGCGTGACAAGTTAGGGCAGACTTTTGTCATCGTTACGCACGATGAGGAGCTGGCCACGCAGACCGACCGTACCATCCATCTGGTAGACGGACGCATCGTATAATATAAAAAAATCCCGTCCCGGTATGTGTACCGGCTGACGGGATAAATTTTTCCTCGATTTATTAGTCTTTTAGAAAGAAAGATGTACGATTTCCGGGTTGTGGTCGGAAAGGAATTTCTTTGCTTCCCGGTTTTCTTCAGGAATGTAGCTGCGCTGTACCTCTATTTGAGGAGTGACAAATATGAAGTCAATTTTCTCACATGAGTCAGCAGGAATGCGCCCGAAGTCATGGAAGGTATAGCTGGCACCTTCTTGCTGGAGAGCTGTCTTATGCGCATCCTTCAGCACGAAACTGTTGCCGGTGATGGTCTGGTAGGCTTCCGACTGGTCGGATACATTGAAGTCTCCGGTAACTACGGCAGGCTGGTCGCCTACGATTTCTTTTATTTTCTCAATAATCAGCAAAGCGCCTTTTTTACGGGCTTCTGTTCCCACATGGTCAAAGTGCGTATTGATGGCCATAAAGATTTTTCCGTTGGTCTTGTCTTTCAGCTTGGCCCAGGTGGCAATACGGGTGCAGGCACCGTCCCATCCGATGAATCCTACACTGTCGGGGTATTGTGACAGCCAGAAGGTGTTGTTGTCCAGTAATTCAAAACGGTCTTTTTTATAGAACAGAGGGGCATATTCGCCTTGTGTTTTTCCGTCTTCCCGTCCCACGCCGACTTCGGCATATTCTGGCAGACGGGCTTTCAGGTCCTCAAGCTGGTGGTGCAGGACTTCCTGCATACCTACAATGTCCAGATTTTGTGCCTTGATGAAATTGGCTACGGTGTCCTTTCTGTATGTCCAGCTGTTCAGACTGTCGTAGGGATTGTCGTAGCGGATGTTGAAGGTGCTCCATGTGATTTCACTGGTAGGTTGGGGAGAGTGGCATGAAGCGATGGTCATGCACAAAGAGAGCCCCAGAAAACTTCCTAAAATAGTGTAGAGTTTCATAGATATAAAGTTTAATGATGTATGTTTTTCCTATAAAACAAGTCACGGCGGTTTACCACTTACTTTGCGGTGTAAAAATAAAAATATTTTTAGTTTTTCTTTATAGGGAAGGCAGTGCGAGTATATGAGTTTTTTATGCTATCTTTGGCGGAAATAAAGAGTTGTTATGAGTCATATAAAATTAGGAAAATATAATCAGCTGGAAGTAGTGAAGGAAGTGGACTTCGGCGTGTACCTCAATGGAGATGAGGACGGTGAAATCTTGCTTCCGAAACGTTATGTGCCCGAAGGTACCAAGCCGGGAGACATCCTGAATGTATTTATCTACCTCGATATGGAGGAACGTCTGGTCGCTACTACGTTGCAGCCTTATGTACAGGTGGGTGAATTTGCCTGTCTGCAGGTGGCATGGGTCAATCAGTTCGGTGCTTTTCTTGACTGGGGGTTGATGAAAGACTTGTTCGTGCCTTTCCGTGAGCAGAAAATGAAGATGCAGAAAGGAAAGCGCTATGTGGTGCATGTGCATTTGGATGAAGAAAGCTATCGCATTGTGGCTTCTGCCAAGGTGGAGCATTATCTTTCTACGGAGAAACCGGAGTATCAGCCAGGACAGGAGGTAAATGTCATGGTATGGCAGCGTACGGATTTAGGCTATAAGGTGATTGTAGAAAATCAGTTTAGCGGTATGCTGTTCCATAACGAAGTGTTCCAGCCTTTGGAAGCAGGAATGCACCTGAGTGCTTTCGTGAAACAGGTACGTCCGGATGGAAAGATTGATTTGGAATTGCAGAAGGCCGGTGCCCGGAAGGTGGACGATTTTTCCGAAGTATTGCTTCAGTACATCAAGGATAATGACGGCTTTACCCCGCTGAATGATAAGACCGATGCGGAGGTGATTTACCAGACCTTCGGTGTAAGTAAGAAGACTTTCAAGAAAGCGGTCGGCGATTTATATAAGAAAAGACTAGTGGTGCTGGAAGAAGGGGGTATCCGCTTAGTCTGAGAATTTTTTGATATAAAAGGAAGTGCTGAACCTGGAAGAGATGATTCCTGATTCAGCACTTTTTTATTTATAATCGTTTGGAGAGAGATTTACATTCTTTTTCTTTCATGTTACTTTTTTCCCGGATTTGTTTCGGGCGCATTTTGTCGGGACTTACTTCCGGGCGTCGGGTTGGTCTTTCCTGAGGCTTGAAGCTTGGGTTCTTGTGAGGATTCTGAGGGGGACGTGCCTGCGGTTTGTGGTCTGAATGCTGAGGCGGGCGATAATTGGGTTTTCCCACTGAGACAGGTCTCCGGTCCGGACGAGGTGCAGGCTTCCAGTTGGGCTTCTGCGGAGGACGATTTCCCGGACGTGGTCCGGCAAAGTCGTGCGGTCGCATCTGCGGACTGATTCGGCACGGGCGGCTATACACCGGATGGTGGTAGCGTGCAGGATAGTTGCGTCGGTAGTAGCTTACTCCCCCGAAATGTGCCCGGCAATGTCCGCCCCTATAGGTCAGGTAATGACGGGGAGGTCCGAAGTAGAAATGGGTTCTGTTCGGATAAATTTTATACACACGCAGATAGCATACGTTATTGATGGCATAAATGGGACGGAAGAAATATTCAATATCGATGAAGCGTACGTATTCGGCTTGTGAAAGTACCCATCGCAGGTCGTCGTTTCGTTCGTCCAGGTAACGGTAATATGCATCCATCGCACGAGTGTCGGCAACGGCAATGCCAGAAACGTATGGACCTATATTGCAGAGAAAGTCGTAATTGATTTCGTACAGGTCGTTGTACTGGTTACTGTTGAGGTGCAGTTCAAAGGCCATTCGGTCGGTCAGGAAACGGGCATTGACCCGGAAGTCGCCCAGACCGGATGCGTAGCCCCGGATTGTGCTCAGGCAAAGGGCCAGCAGGCAAAGAATAAATGTTCTTGTTCTCATAAGCATTGTCTTTTCCGGCTGAGAGTGTGATTCCTCCAGCTTTGTTGATAGCACAAAGTTAGCGGAAGAAAATTCTCCGGTCAAGATGAAAACGCCCATTCTTTTGTAGGGGATTTCCTATAATTGGATAGGGGAAATGCCGGCTAACGGATGATTTTGAGAAATTTCTCGATGTCTCTCCGTATCATCTGGTACAGAGGAGAGTTCTTGTAGAAACTGTTTCGGTGGATAACGACTTCTACGCCTACCTGACTTCGCTGGTAGCTGGTCAGCTCGTTGTGAAGCTGCATGTCGTGGAGGGCCAGGTCATGGATTTGCTGTTCTCTTTCCCGGCGGAGTACGGTGCATACGGGAATGAGCAGTCGCAGCACTACATTGTCCATAATGTGATGGCCTTGAATAAACATATAGGTATTGTCTGGATGGACTCCCAAGCGGTCGAACTCTTTTTTCATGCTTTCAATCTCTTCCAGCGCTTCCGGATGATGGCGTTCCAAGTCATGCAGCTTGCGGTTGACCTTTTTGGCCATGGTTTCCAGACTTCGTTCCGGATGATGAGTGCTAACCTGATCAAGCTTTACATAGGAACAGAAATCCAACAGTGAGAATTCTGACAGAATATGTTTCCGGTAAAACCAGACAGACCATACAAACAGCGGATAAGCTATTTGGGAATAAAGTTTCATGAATTCCGGAAAATTAATCAGCTTATGGTCGTTCAGCGTAGCCATGACGCAGATTTCATGCAATCCTTCGGCATAGCAATGGTAGTTCTCAATGGCGTATGCATAGGTTTGCATCACGTAGGGATTTTCGATGATGTATCGGGAAGTGTTGGTACGTCCTTGCAACAGGTAGTCATAATCGCTGTCCACGCAGGCAATCATATTTTCGCCTAATTGCTTCCCGAGCTGGTTCATCAGTACGGTTTTCTTACCTTTAGCCAATGAAGTCTGAGAGGGGAGCATGACTTCGAAATAGCGGGTATTGTCTTCGTATTCCGCAAGTATGGATCTCCAGAAAGAAATATCATCATAGCTTTCTACGTAGGCCACGATTTTTCTTCTTGCACGTTTGGGCTTAAGGCTGTTAGCCGCTCCAATGTACAGGGAAGAAAGGTTTTCAGTCAGTCTTTTTCCCATACGGCTACATGTTTTTAAAGGGTTGTAATGTCACTCACTTCGGTAACGGCGTCCATCCATCCGTTCATGATAAGTGCCGGTGAATGGGTGGTCAGTATAATTTGCACATTCGGATTCAGGCTTCGGATGAGCGAGATAAGCCGTTGCTGCCATTCTACATGAAGTGAGATTTCGGGTTCGTCCATGAAGAGGGTACATGGTTGGTTGTCCTGTACCAGTACGGTGAGCAGGATGACCAGCATCTGCTTTTCACCGGAAGAAAGCTGATAAGGGGTTAATATGTCGCCGTCTTGTTCAAACTGTATTTCATTGCTCTGGCGGAGAATCTTTTTTCCCGTTTCACTGAACAGGTCGTCTACCAGGTTCTGGAAATGGGTCTTAGGCAGAGAGATTTCGGCTGCCTTAGCCTGATTTTCGGGCTTGCCGCTGGTCAGAAGCTCGATAATCCGGTTGCCGATGTTCACTTGATAATCCAGATAGCGTCGCTGCAGGAGATAAAGCTGCCAGTCGAGTTCGGTTTTGACATTCTGATTACCGATTTTTTCCAATAATCCGGAACTGAGCAGCGGACGGTCAAAACTTCTTATCACATCGAAGTGGATATAAGTGGCATCTTCCGGATAGAAAGTGAAAGACACTCCCAGATGTATGCCATTACTCAGGGCTCCTCCTTCCAGGTCACTCAGCCGGCGGACAGAGTTGTTCAGAATCGTACTTTTTCCGATACCGTTTACTCCACTCAGGATGTTTACATCCGGGCGTAAATCCCAGGCAATGTTTTTCCGGCCCCATAAGCCCTTTATCTCAATGCGCTTGATATATTCAGCTTGCTTTTTCATGGACTGTATTTTTTAACGCGTCAAACAAAAATAGAAAATTCCCGGGAATAAATCAACGCCCGACCGGCCCTTTTTTCAAAATCCTCGTAACTTTGCAGAAATTTAAAAAGACGAAATCATGAAAGGTTCTGTAAAAGCTCATATTTCATTGTTACTGGCTGCAAGCATGTGGGGATTGATGTCTCCGGTAGGCAAGGCAGCCATGGAAGCGGGTATTACCGGACTCACACTGGCGAATATGCGTATGATAGGAGCGGCTGTGTGTTTCTGGGCTACCTCTTTCTTTGTAAAGCAGGAGAAGGTCAATCCGCACGATTTGCTGATGCTGTTCTTTGCTTCCTTGTTGGGGATTGTCTGCAATCAGGGGTGTTTTACTTTCGGCTTGTCACTGACCTCTCCGGTCGATGCGTCTATCATGACTACCACTATGCCGATTGTGACTATGATTTTAGCGGCTCTCTTTCTGAAAGAACCCGTTACTCCGAAAAAGGTGATAGGAATATTCCTCGGGTCCATCGGTGCCCTGACCTTGATTCTGAGCAATCGGGGAGGAGATGCGGAAGGGGGTAGCGTATGGGGGGACGCCCTCTGCATGGCAGCTCAGATTAGTTTTGCCTGCTATCTGACCATTTTTAAGAAGCTGATTGCGCGTTATCATGTGATTACGTTGATGAAGTGGATGTTTACTTATGCGGCGATATGCTTTATACCTTTCTCTTATCATGACTTTTCAGTGATGGACTGGTCATCTTTCCCGGTAGAAGTCTGGCTGGAGGTCGGTTATGTCATACTCTTTGGTACGTATGTGGCTTATATTTTGATGCTGGTAGGTCAGAAGTCCTTGCGTCCTACGGTAGTCAGTATGTATAACTACATGCAGCCGGTTGTAGGAAGTTGTGTAGCCGTACTTGCCGGTATGGCAACTTTCGGTTGGGTGAAGATTGTAGCGGCGCTGTTGATTTTTACAGGTGTCTACGTGGTGACGCAGAGCAAGTCGCGTGCCCAGATGTTAGCAGAAACCAACTCAAATGTGGAAGGAAATGAATAAGGAAGGTACCCCAATAAAATCGCCTGTTTTATACTTGCAGCATCACTATGAATTGCTGAAATTAGAGTATGAATACGAAAAGGAGCAGTTCCAGCAGCAGACGGAGCTGATGGGAATTGGCCGAAAAATCAAACGGGGCATGTGCTGGTATCCGTTATCGCTGGGACGGAGCTATTACAATGCCTTGAATCAGTTGGTCATTGAAGTAGAGCGAAAAGAAGACAAGGAGATAGAGCATCTGTTTGAATATGGGAAACCGGTTTGTTTCTTTACGCAGGATATGTCGGGGAAACTGACTTACCTGAATTTCGTAGCTACGGTGAATTACGTGGAGGAAGACCGCATGGTAGTCATCTTGCCGGATGCCAATGCACTGCTTACGCTGCAGAGCAAAGAAGTGGTCGGGGTACAACTCTATTTTGATGAAACCAGCTATCGCCTGATGTTCGAGGCACTGAAGCAGGTCATTTCTGCCAAGAACAACCGACTGGCAGAGTTAAGGGATATTTTTCATGGTACGCAACCCGTATCTACTTTTTCGTTTCAACCGGTACGTTTCCCCTGGTTGAACGCTACACAGGATGAAGCAGTAAATAAAGTCTTGCATGCCAAGGATGTGGCCATTGTGCACGGTCCTCCTGGAACAGGTAAGACCACTACGCTGGTAGAGGCTATTTATGAAACACTTCATCGTGAAAATCAGGTACTGGTATGTGCACAGAGTAACATGGCTGTCGACTGGATTAGTGAAAAGTTGGTAGACCGTGGTGTCAGCGTGCTTCGTATCGGGAATCCCAGTCGGGTGAACGATAAGATGTTGTCGTTTACATACGAACGTCGTTTTGAGTCACATCCCGACTATCCCCAGCTATGGAGTATCCGTAAGGCAATTCGTGAACTGTATACCCGTAGCCGGAAAGGAAATGACCGGGAAAGTATCCGGCAAAAAATCAATTCCCTGAAAGACCGCGCCATGGAATTGGAAATCCGTATCAATGAATCCTTGTTCAGTGAAGCAAGAGTGATTGCCTGCACGTTGGTAGGTAGTGCCAACCGCTTGCTCACCGGACAGAAATTTGGAACGGTATTTATCGACGAGGCGGCTCAGGCATTGGAAGCGGCATGCTGGATTCCGCTTCGTAAAGCCGACCGGGTGGTATTGGCTGGCGACCATTGTCAGTTGCCGCCTACGGTAAAAAATCCGGAAGCCTTGCGTGCGGGGTTAGGGCATACATTGATGCAGGCCATCGTGAAAAACAAGCCGGAGGTGGTATCCTTGCTGAAGGTACAGTATCGTATGAACGATGAGATTATGCGTTTCTCGTCCGACTGGTTTTATGGAGGAATGCTGCAGTCGGCTCCTGAAGTGAAATACCGTAGCATTCTGGATTTTGATACGCCGATAGAATGGATAAATACGGAAGGCATGGATTGCAACGAAGAGTTTGTAGGTGAAAACTACGGACGAATCAATAAACCGGAGGCTGAATTGTCCATCGGTCAGTTAAAGGAGTATATCACGAAAATTGGTCGGGAACACTTTTTAGAAGAACGGATTGATGTAGGGTTGATTTCTCCTTATAAGGCTCAGGTGCAGTATTTGCGTCAGCTGGTAAAGAAAGATGCGTTTTTCAAGCCTTATCGCTCCTTAATTACCATTAATACGGTAGATGGCTTTCAGGGGCAGGAGCGTGATGTGATTCTTATCAGTCTGGTACGTGCCAATGAAGACGGTCAGATTGGTTTCCTCAATGACTTGCGCCGCATGAACGTAGCCATCACCCGTGCCCGTATTAAACTGATTATTCTGGGCGATGCCTCCACATTGACCAAGCATGCGTTTTATAAGAAACTTTACGGGTATGTAGGTAGCCTGCAGGAGTGAATTCAGAAGCTGGGATAAAGATATTCATAAAATTTGCTTATCTTTATCCCAGTTTTATTCATTTATCTTTATTAACCATGTTGACAGACTTACTGCAAACTTCGTATTTTGCAATTTTCTTGATTGTAGCCTTGGGCTTTATGCTCGGACGTATCAAAGTGATGGGCCTATCGCTCGATGTGTCTGCCGTAATTTTTATTGCTCTTGCCTTCGGGCATTGGGGGGTATCCATTCCAAAGGAACTGGGAACCTTCGGGCTGGTGTTGTTTATCTTTACGATTGGCATTCAGGCCGGTCCGGGTTTTTTCCATTCGTTCCGAAGCAAGGGAAAAACCTTGATTCTGATTACACTGCTAATTGTGGCTTCTGCCTGCCTGACAGGGGTCGGAATGAAATATCTTTTTGATATCGATACACCTAGTATCGTGGGACTGATAGCCGGTGCCTTGACCAGTACACCTGGTTTGGCGGTGGCCATTGACAGTACCCAGTCGCCGTTGGCTTCCATTGCCTACGGTATTGCCTATCCGTTTGGGGTGATTGGGGTGATTCTTTTTGTGAAGTTGCTTCCTAAATTGATGGGAATAGACTTGAATGAGGAAGCACGCAGACTGGAGAAGGAACGGCGCAGCCAGTTCCCTGAATTGAGCACTTGTTTGTTCCGGGTGACGAATTCGGCTGTATTTGGCCGTACGCTAAGTCAGTTGAACATTCGTGCCATGACGGGAGCCGTAATTTCACGCTTGAAGCAAGGAGAAGAGATTCTGATTCCTAAAGCTCATACCGTATTGCAGGAAGGTGATTGCATTCAGGCCGTGGGTAGTGAGAATTCCTTGAATAGTCTGGCACTGATGTTGGGTGAGCGTGAAGAAGGTGAACTCCCGTTGAGCCATACACAAACCATTGAATCTTTGTTGCTCACCAAGAAAGATATGATTAACAAACAGTTGGGTGAACTGAACTTGCAGAAGAACTTTGGTTGTACGGTCACTCGTGTACGCCGAAGCGGTATTGACTTGTCTCCCTCACCGGAATTGGCACTGAAGTTTGGTGACAAGCTGATGGTAGTGGGCGAGAAGGAAGGTATTCAGGCAGTAGCCCGTTTGTTGGGAAATGATGTAAAGCGTTTGTCGGATACAGACTTCTTCCCGATTGCTATGGGTATCGTGTTGGGCGTATTATTCGGAAAACTGCACATCTCTTTCGGTGGTGGCATGACTTTCTCTCCGGGACTGACCGGAGGCGTACTGATGATGGCTTTGTTCCTGAGTGCCATTGGCAAGACTGGTCCGATTATGTGGTCCATGTCAGGTCCGGCCAATCAGTTGCTGCGTCAGTTGGGCTTGTTGCTGTTCCTGGCAGAGGTAGGAACTTCAGCCGGAAAAACTTTGGTAGCCACCTTCCAGGAAAGTGGTTTCCTGCTTTTTGGAGTCGGAGCGTTGGTTACATTGGTACCTATGCTGCTGGCTGCCATAGTGGGCCGATGGGGCTTCAAGGTAAGCCTGCTCGACTTGTTAGGTACCATTACCGGAGGTATGACCAGTACGCCTGGTCTGGCTGCTGCCGATTCGATGACAGACAGTAATATTCCGGGAGTGGCATACGCTACGGTTTATCCTATCGCTATGGTATTCCTGATTCTGTTTATTCAGCTGATTGCGCTGGTAATAATATAGTTTGAGAGGCTAGCCTTGCCTTTGGCTGTAAATCCTGAAAGCTGACATTCGTAGATGTGTCGGCTTTCAGGATTTTTTTTGTCTTGTCCGCCGGATACTTCCGGCAGCTCCTGCGATAAAGTCCGGATGCCCTGCCGCATACTTTATTTTGCCTTTGAGAATTCTCTGTTTCACAGTGCGGGATTTGTATCCCACAGTGTGAAATATGTATCCCACACTGTGGTTTTTGTATTTCACAGTGTGAAACAGAGAATTTGTCCTGACGTTTGGGAGAATATGTAGGGAGAAAAGGAAGTTTTTGCAAGGACAAGATTTTTTAGTTTGGCAGAGAAGATACATCCTGGACTTTGAAAAAATTAGGATAATTTTTTTTCATTTTCCCATTTTCTCTTTGATTTATATATTTTGTACCCAAATAAGAAGAAATCTATCCATTGCGTATTTTTTTATCTGTGGGGGATCGCGAAATGCGGGTGCAGGAGCTTCCCCAGACTTGCGGATGCGGAAATGAAGAGCCTTTAAGCTGCGTGTAAATGCGGCTTAAAGGCTTTTTAAGTGTGTATAGAAAAACCTTGTTTTCACTTTGTACTTCACTCTGTTTGCACTATCTTTGTAAAAGACGTGCGACACCCACAAAATAGGCTTTGTCCGCTTTAAATTATTAATTTTTCATTATTAATTGTCCAAGTATGAAATACCCCATCGGAATACAGAGCTTCGACCGTATAATAGAGGACGGATTTGTTTATGTCGATAAGACTGATATGCTTTACAGCTTGGTGAAGGAAGGTTCAATATACTTCCTCAGCCGTCCGCGCCGTTTTGGCAAGAGTCTGCTGCTGTCTACGTTGAAAAACTATTTCCTTGGCCGTAAGGAGTTGTTCAAGGGCCTGAAGATGGAGGCGCTGGAGAAGGACTGGAAGGTATATCCGGTGTTTCATATTGATTTTAATGGAGGGAACTTTACCCAGAAAGGTGTTCTGCAGCGTTGGATTGACGGGTATGTGTCTTCCTGGGAGCGTGAAATGGGAATAGAGGCAGACAAAAGTCTTCCCACCGGGTTGAGATTCATCGAACTGCTGAAAACGGCTTATGAGAAGTCTGGCCTGCGTGCCGTGGTGCTGGTGGATGAATACGACAAACCTATTCTCGACGTCCTGGACTATGACAAGGATCTGGAGGAGGAACACCGCAACATTCTGAAAGGTTTTTATTCTACCTTCAAGGGGGCGGATGAATACTTGCAGTTTGTCTTCCTGACCGGTGTGACAAAATTTTCGCAGGTGAGTGTGTTCAGTGGTTTCAACCAGCCCAAAGACATCAGCATGCACGCCAAGTATGAGACTCTTTGCGGTATATCGCAGGAGGAACTGGAAAGTTATTTCAGAGAGCCGATAGAGGAGTTGACGGAGGCCTACAGATGCTCGTATGATGAAATGTTGGATATGCTTAAGTCGCAGTATGACGGTTATCACTTCAGCGACAGAATGACGGATGTCTACAATCCTTTCAGCTTGTTCAATGCGTTTGATTCCGGCAGGATTTACGATTATTGGTTCAAGAGCGGTACTCCTACCTATCTTATCCGCCTGTTGGCACATTCAGACGAAAATGTGAACGAGATAACAGGAAAGTTTTATTCTCCGGAAGAATTTATCGATTACAAGGCAAATGTGGAACAGCCTTTGCCGATGATTTATCAGAGCGGTTATCTGACCATCAAGGAGTTTGACATGGAGGAAATGACATTCCTGCTTGATTTCCCCAACAACGAGGTGAAGCGCGGTTTCCTTACGATGGTGGCTTCCTCGTATTTTGGTGATAAAATGGAGACTGCCTCATGGATAAGAAAAGCGGTCTCACAGCTGAAAAAAGGGGAACTTGATGATTTCCGCACCGGTATGACTTCCTTCCTTGCCAGCATCCCCTATACTATGCGCCGTAAGGAGAACGAGCGTGAGAAGGAAAGGTATTTTCACTATACCTTCTATTTGATTATGCGTCTGATAAGTGTTTACACTGTCTATACTGAGAAAGTCCAGAGCCATGGTCGGGTAGATTGCATCGTGGAGACTCCGGATTATGTGTATATCTTTGAGTTCAAGCTTGACGGTACAGCAGATGAGGCTCTGCGTCAGATAGAGGAAAAGGGGTATGCTCGTGAATATGAGTCTGACAACCGTAAACTGTATAAGATAGGTGCGGTGTTCTCTTCTGAAACGGGAACAATAGAGGAGTGGATAGTCGGATGAAACAGACTTATCCACTTTGACTCTTTAAAGCTTGCTCAAGAAACGTTCCTTGTCTACAATGTAGCGGATGTGAGTACCTTCTCCCACCAGCCTTTTGCTGTCGGATGCACTAACTTTGAAGGTTAGTTTCCGGCCTTCTATTTCTGTGAGTTCCGCGGTAGCTGTCACTTCTTCGTTCAGACCGGAGGGCTTGAGGTGCGAGGTCTGTATCATGGCACCCACGGTGGTAGAGCCTTCCGGGAGTACGGGTTTTACGGCATTCATGGCAGCGTTTTCCATTAAGGCTACCAATGCGGGGGTAGCAAACACTTCCATATCTCCTGAGCCGAGTGCCAAGGCGGTGTTGGTGGAATTTACCTGTACGGTGCTGCTGTATGTAAGTCCTGTTTCCATTGTTTTTTATTTTGAAGTTAGAAATTCATTTTTCTCATTGGGCTGAAAATCGGTTCCGGCCGGGCGCTGGAAGATATGCAGGCCGAATTCCGGTATCATGGCTATCAGGTGGTCAAAGATTTCGCCTTGCAGGGTTTCGTATGGAATCCAGTCGGGGGTATTCGAGAAACAGTAGATTTCTACGGGGATACCTTCGGTGGTGGGCTGCAACTGGCGGACCATCTGCATCAGGTTGTGATTCACTTCGGGATGGCTGCTGATGTATTTGAGGGCATATTCGCGGAACACGTGTAGGTTGACAGGTGGTTCATTTCCTTCGGTTGGAGCAGTTATCCATCCTTTTTGTACGAATCGGTTCACTTCTTCCGGTGTACAGAAATGTACGGTAGTCATGTCGATAAACAGTGAGCGTTTGATGCGGCGACCTCCACACTCGCGCATGCCTCTCCAGTTTTGGAACGAGTCACTGACCAGTGCATAAGGAGGAATCGTGGTGATGGTTTTGTCGAAGTTCTGTACTTTTACGGTAGTCAGCGACACTTCAACCACGTAACCGTCGGCACCGTATTTGGTCATGGTAATCCAGTCGCCCGGACGGAGCATGTCGTTGGCCGAAAGCTGCACGCCGGCCACTAATCCCAGAATACTGTCTTTGAAAATCAACATCAGAATGGCGGCCGAGGCACCGAGTCCGGTCAGGATGGCGGTGGCGTTCCGGTCAATCAAGACGCTGATGATAAGAATGATACCTATTCCGATGGATACCAGATTTATCATTTGGTAGATACCTTTGAGCGGACGGTTCTTTAAAGCTTCATGCTCACTGGATATTTCGTAGAGAGAGTCCAGAAAGCATTTAATCAGCATGAGTGCCGTGATGATGAGATAAATCAGACAGATTTTCAATAGGATTTGAAGCAGGTAGGCCGATTTGTCATCAAAGGCAAAAGGGAGCAGGATGTACCAGGTGATAGGTGGAATCATCCGGCAAGAGGCTTTCATCATCTTGTCATTGAACAGATAGTCGTCCCACGTGGCTTTGGTGCGGGCTGTAATCTTTCGTACGGCCGGCATGATAAGATGGCGGAAGATTAGTGTAGTAAGATAAGATACCAGTAAGATGGCTAAGATGAGTACAACTTGTGTAGTCCAGTTTAAATCAGACTTCTCAATTCCGATTTGCTGGAGAAGTTGCGCAGTTTCCTGATTCATTGTATTCATATTTTATAAAGTCTTTTTCAGGAGTCAAAGATACACAAGTTCTTAGAGTTTGCAAAACTTGTGTATCTTGTTTATCTTTACCCTATGAAGTATTGGTCAAGTATTTTTTTCGTGTTATTGGGGTGCTTGTTGTTTTCCTGCATCCGTGAAGAGGTTTCGGCTGGCGAGAATATAGTGGAGCCGGGCGATGTGTTGCCGGATTTTTCGGCCGTTTTGAATGATGGCTCAGAGTTGAGTACGCAGTCTCTTAAGGGAAAGGTAGCTGTATTGATTTTCTTTCATACGGAATGTCCGGATTGCCAGAAAGAATTACCGGTTATTCAGCGATTATATGAAGAATATGCTGCGAATGAAGAGGTTGCTATCTATGCTATCAGTCGGGAGGAAGGCGAAGAGGAGGTAGCAGATTACTGGGAGAAAAACTCTCTGACCATACCCTATTCGGCACAGGATGACCGGCGGGTGTATGAATTGTTTTCTACGAGCGGAATTCCCCGGGTGTATGTTTGCAGGAGGGATGGAACGGTTGTGTCCATGTATTCCGATAATCCCATTGCCACCTATTCACAGTTGAGTGAAGATGTGGAGAATACACTTAAATTTTCTTCATATCTTTTTGCGGAACAAATGCTTTCATTAAATTTGCCGACAAGAATTTACTAATACCAAAATAAAGAATCTAATGAGTTTGAAAATTGTAGTATTGGCTAAACAAGTTCCCGATACACGCTGTGTGGGAAAAGATGCCATGAATGCTGACGGTACAATTAACCGTGCAGCACTTCCGGCGATTTTTAATCCGGAAGACTTGAATGCCCTGGAACAGGCACTCAGACTGAAAGACACACATCCTGGTTCTACTGTAACTATCCTGACAATGGGTCCGGGTCGTGCCGCTGAAATTATCCGCGAAGGATTATACAGAGGAGCAGACAACGGTTATCTGCTGACAGACCGTGCTTTTGCCGGAGCAGATACGCTGGCTACTTCGTATGCGTTGGCAACAGCTATCCGCAAGATTGGTGAATATGACATCATCGTGGGTGGACGTCAGGCTATCGATGGTGATACTGCACAGGTAGGTCCTCAGGTTGCAGAAAAATTAGGTTTGCCTCAGGTGACCTACGTAGAAGAAATTCAGGAGGTAAAAGACGGACGTATCCGTGTGAAACGCCATATCGACGGAGGTGTGGAAACTGTAGAAGGTCCGCTTCCGATTGTATTGACTGTAAACGGTAGTGCGGCTCCTTGCCGTCCGCGCAATGCGAAACTGGTACAGAAGTACAAACGTGCACTGGGTGGTCAGGAAAAGGCTGCCATTACCAAAGACGGAGCTGAATTGCCTTATGCTTCTTTGTATGAAAGCCGTCCTTATCTGAATATCACAGAATGGAGTGTAGCCGATGTAAACGGTGATACGAAACAATGCGGTCTGTCGGGTTCTCCGACTAAGGTAAAGAAGATTGAGAACATCATCTTCCAGGCAAAGGAAAGCAAGACGCTTACCGGCAGCGATGCAGATGTAGAAAACTTGATTGTTGAACTGTTGGCTAACCATACTATCGGATAAAGACTATGAATAACGTATTTGTATATTGTGAGATGGAAGGCAAGCACGTTGCCGATGTCAGTCTCGAACTTTTAACCAAAGGTCGTAAGTTGGCCACTCAGCTGGGATGTCAGCTGGAAACTATCTGTGCCGGTACAGACCTTGCAGATGTAGAAAAACAAGTTTTGCCATACGGAGTAGACCGTGTACATGTGTTTGATGCTCCGGGCTTGTTCCCTTATACTTCACTTCCTCATACTTCTATTCTTGTCAACTTGTTCAAGGAAGAAAAACCGCAGATTTGTTTGATGGGTGCTACCGTAATTGGTCGTGACCTGGGTCCGCGTGTGTCTTCTGCACTGACAAGTGGTCTGACTGCCGACTGTACGCAGCTGGAAATCGGTAACCATGAAGACAAGAAAAACGGTATCACTTACGAAGACCTGCTGTATCAGATTCGTCCGGCTTTCGGTGGTAACATTGTGGCTACCATTATCAATCCGGAACATCGTCCGCAGATGGCTACCGTACGTGAAGGTGTGATGAAGAAAGAAATCGTAGATGCCAATTATCAGGGTGAAGTGATTCGTCACGACGTAGCGAAATACGTGCCTGAAACTGATTACGTAGTGAAAGTAATCGATCGTCACGTAGAAAAGGCTAAACACAACCTGAAAGGTGCTCCGATTGTAATTGCCGGTGGTTACGGTATGGGTAGCAAGGAAGGTTTCGATATGTTGTTCGAACTGGCTAAGGAACTTCATGCAGAAGTAGGTGCCAGCCGTGCAGCAGTAGATGCCGGTTTCTGCGACCACGACCGTCAGATTGGTCAGACAGGTGTGACCGTACATCCTAAACTGTACATCGCTTGTGGTATCTCCGGACAGATTCAGCACATTGCCGGTATGCAGGATGCAGGTATCATCATTTCTGTGAACAACGATGAAAATGCACCTATCAATGCAATTGCCGATTATGTCATCAACGGCACAGTGGAAGAGGTTATTCCGAAAATGATTAAGTATTACAAAAAGAACAGTAAATAATGGCAAACTTTTATACAGAACATCCGGAACTCAAGTTCCACTTGAACAATCCGATGATGGAGCGTATCTGTCAGTTGAAAGAACGCGATTACAGAGATAAAGACGAGTATGACTACGCACCGCAGGACTATGCGGATGCAGTCGACTCTTACGATAAAGTATTGGAAATTACCGGTGAAATCACAGGTGAAGTGATTGCTGCCAATGCAGAAGGAGTGGACGAAGAAGGTCCGCACTGTGCAAACGGTCGCGTGGAATACGCTTCCGGTACAAAGGCCAACCTGGATGCAATGGTGAAAGCTGGTTTGAATGGTATGACTATGCCGCGCCGTTACGGTGGCTTGAACTTCCCGATTACTCCGTACACCATGTGTGCAGAAATCGTGGCTCAGGCTGATGCCGGTTTCGGTAACATCTGGTCACTTCAGGACTGTATCGAAACACTTTATGAATTCGGTAACGAAGATCAGCACAGCCGTTTCATTCCGCGTATCTGTGCCGGTGAAACCATGTCAATGGACTTGACTGAACCGGATGCTGGTTCCGACCTTCAGAGTGTGATGCTGAAAGCTACATACGATGAAGCTAACAACTGCTGGCGCCTGAACGGTGTGAAACGTTTCATTACGAACGGTGATGCAAACCTTCACCTGGTATTGGCTCGTTCGGAAGAAGGCACACACGACGGTCGTGGATTGTCTATGTTCATCTATGACAAGAACGATGGTGGAGTAGATGTACGCCGTATTGAAAACAAGCTGGGTATCCATGGTTCTCCTACTTGTGAGCTGGTTTATAAGAATGCGAAGGCGGAACTTTGCGGTGAACGCAAGTTAGGTTTGATTAAGTACGTCATGGCGTTGATGAACGGTGCCCGTCTGGGTATTGCCGCTCAGTCTGTAGGTTTGAGCCAGGCTGCTTACGATGAGGCTTTGGCATACGCAAAAGACCGTAAACAGTTCGGTAAGGCCATTATCGAATTCCCGGCTGTGTATGACATGTTGGCTACCATCAAGGCAAAACTGGATGCAGGTCGTGCGTTGTTGTATCAGACTTCTCGTTACGTGGACATCTACAAAGCGTTGGATGACATTGCCCGTGAACGCAAGTTAACTCTGGAAGAACGTCAGGAACAGAAACGTTATGCAAAACTGGCCGACAGCTTTACTCCGCTGGCAAAAGGTATGAACTCTGAATATGCCAACCAGAATGCATACGACTGTATTCAGGTGCACGGCGGTTCTGGTTTCATGATGGAATATGCTTGTCAGCGTATTTATCGTGATGCCCGTATCACCAGCATCTATGAAGGTACTACCCAGTTGCAGACAGTAGCTGCCATCCGTTACGTAACAAACGGTTCGTATGCGGCTACTTTGCATGAATATGAACTGATTCCTTGTGCTCCGGAATTTGAAGGTTATATGAATCGTATCAAGGATATGTCTCGTAAGCTGGAAGCATGTACCAATGCAGTGAAGGAAGCACAGAACCAGGAATTGCTGGATCTGGTATCTCGTCGTTTGTATGAGATGGCAGCTGTGTGCGTGATGAGCCATCTGCTCTTGCAGGATGCGACAAAGGCTCCTGACATGTTCGGCAAGTCATTGAACGTGTATGTGAACTACGCTGAATCTGAAGTAGAAAAGCATTTCAACTTCATCCGTAAGTTCCAGGCAGAAGAATTGGAAAGCTATCGGAAATAAGATTTCTGATTGATATAGAAATGGAAAGGGCGAATTTCGAATGAGATTCGCCCTTTTTAGTATGGTACAGTCTTTAAACTGTTTTATGCATTTTCTTTCGTAGCCATCGGTCGAAGAAGTACAGCAGACAGAGGGCACAGAGCGTGGGCAGGTAGAAAAGGAGCGTATGGGAGTCCGGAAGTATTTCCTTGCAGGTGTGCCAATAGCTGATGAAGGCTGCTCCGTATTTCCATATAAAAAATCCGATGCAACTTCCCCCGCTGAGTATGGCAAAGACAAGGAAGAGGATGAACATTCTTTTTTCCTGCCGTTTTTCGCGTAAGATACTTTCCTCTTGTATCTTTTGCATCATGCGGTAGCTGAAATTACTAGGCAGCTCGTAATGGGGCTGCCTTTTTATGGCCTTCTGAAGTCCTTTATCTGTTGTTCTCATGTCTTAAATCTCCTCTTTCATTAAGTTACATAACTTTTTTCGGATGCGGTGCAGTTTTACTTTTACGTTACTTTCTGTCAGATGAAAGATGTAGGCTATTTCTTCTATATTTTTTTCTTCTTCATAGAATAGGGTAACGAGTGCCTGTTCATCGGGTTTGAGCTGGGTGAGTGCCTGCTGTAATTTTTGAATCTGCACTTCGTTTTCGGTATCCAGTTCCTCATCTATTTCTGTATCTGAAAGGCTGTTCCACATCCGGTCGTCGAATGAAAGCAGTTCTTTATCTTTTTTCCGGAGTGCGGAGGTCGCTTCATTGTAGGCAATGCGGTAAATCCAGGTAGAGAAACTGCTGTCTCCATGAAAAGAGGAAAGGTGGGTGAAGGCTTTCATAAAGCAGTCTTGTGTCAGCTCTTCTGCATCTTCCGGTGAGCCAACCATGCGGACTATCAGGTGGAAAACCTGCGGTCCGTAGGTGTCGAGAAAGTAGGCGAACTGTTCGGTTCGTCCACTTAGGATAGATGCAATGATATGTAGTTCCTCGTGATTCATGATGCCCTTTAGACGCAGAGCAAAGTAAAAGGTTACACTGAAATCATAAAAATATTTTTCTCGGTAAAAGTGTAACCTTTCTGTGTGGGTTGCGTCTAAAGGGCAAAGTAACAAATTAAAAACTGAATAAAATGGAAGAATTGATGATTGTGGCCAATGTGGCAATTGTTTTTGGAGTGATTTATAAATTGTTTGAACTGTTTGCCGGAAGAAGAGAGCGGATGATGCTGATTGAAAAGATGGGCGACAAACTGACGCCGGAAACCTTTAAGAATGGCATTATGTATCGCCCCAGCCTGTATTCGTTTGGAGGACTGCGTATAGGATGTTTGCTGCTTGGATTGGGGGCAGGACTTTTGGTAGGATACGTGTTGACATGTACCACCCAACCGGATTACTTGTCTGATAATTACTCTTATACCGTAAAAGAGGCCGTTTCTATAATTTACGGAGCGTGCGTTCTGTTGGGAGGAGGTTTAGGCCTTGTTATCTCTTATTTGATAGAAAAAGAACAATGGAAGAAAAATAAGTAAGAATTGCAAATTTCAGCAGAGCGGCCTGGCATGCCATAACGGTGTGTCAGGCCGCGTGCTTTATGGTATGATTTATCCTGAAACTGGCCTTTTATTCTTTATTTGTGAAATAAACCTTTCATTTATGCAAGGCAATTGAATCTTTTTGTAACTTTAGGTGCCATGGGTATAATAAAGGAGGTATTGGGTTATGAAGTATTATAGAGTCATCGGAATCGTATGTGTGTGGATTTTTTTTATCGGACAAATTTTTGCCCAGTCTGTGCCGGATAATGAATGCCTGCAACTGGTAGCATCTAATGATAGTGATGATGTGCTGAAGGAAATGGTGATTTATCCTCCTGTATTTTGTGCGATGCACGACGGAGAACGTCTGAAAATGAAAATCAGCAATGAAGGAGAAAAGGTGATGCGTAAAACCTATTTTTATTTGTTCTATAAAAAGAAAAGAATATGCCGGATTCATCTTCCTAACATGAAAAAGGGAGAAACGTGTGAGTTTGGTGTGAACATTCGCGACCGCTTTTTTCACAAGGACCGGAGGGAACTTGTGTTCAAACTTAAGAAAGGGAAACGCTTCCGGACTTATAAACTGGCTGACTGCTGACAGGCTGCCAGTTCTGATAGCCTTTTTTTATGCCTTTTTTCAGCTTAAAGAAACGCTTTTATATTTGCTTTAAAACGCAAGTACATTCAATGTAAAACGTAAGGGCGTTTAAACTGAAATGTACTTGCGTTCCGATAAAAACGTTTTGACGTTTTAGTGCAAACGCCTTTACGTTTTTTGTCGCTCAATTTTTTCATTGGATTTTATTCTGATTTCAGGCTGTTGACAGGGTTGCTACTGGCTGTCCGGTAATTCTGTATAGTAATGGTAATCAGTGTAATCAGACTGATTATGACGCATGTAATCAGAAATACCCATGGAGAAATAGGGATTTTCTCATTGAACTGTTTCAGCCATTCCGATACGGCATACCAGGCGATGGGACTGGCCAGGAGTGAACAGACGATGGAAAGCGTGAGGTAGGAGCGGCCGAACATCCAAAGAATTTGTCCCGTGGAGGCTCCATATACTTTTCGTACTCCGATTTCCTTACGGCGGTGTGCGGCTTCAAAAATAATCAGTCCGAATACTCCTACCAGTGAAATCAGAATGGCAAGCAGACTGAACCAGGTGATTATCTTTTGCTGGTTTGTTTCTTTTTGGTAAAGCTGGCCGTATATCTGGTCGTAAAATTTCACTTCTGTGGGATAGCCCGTAAAACATTCACTCATTGTCTGACGGATATGCTTCAGTGCGCTGTCCATATTACTTCCGGCCTTTACGCGGATGTAGGCAAATGGTAGCACATTGTTGCTGTAGATACCGTTGGGACAGAAAATATAGGGGACGGAGCCAGTTTTGAGTGAAGTAAACTGCACGTTATTCACATATCCTTTGAGGGTGGCGCTCATTCCCCATGGGAAAAAGTCGAGTGTCTCTCCTGCCGGGATACCGCTTTCTTTCTGAAGGTCCTGCGTGGCGATAAAGTTTAGCTGGGAGGTGTAGATGGAATCGCTGGGCAGGAAGTCGCTTCCCGACAGAATGTGCATTCCCATGACTCGGCAGAAGTTCGTTGTGACGTCAATATATTGATGTCCGTAGTTGTTTCCTTTGTAGCGGAAGATATACTGTGTATATCCCTCGGTGCCTCCTAACTCCCATTTGGCGTAGGCGATGTCGTCGATTTCAGCAAAACTTTTCAGCTGAGTGTCGAATTTGCGGTACGGACTGCTGTGATAAGGCATTTGGGGGAGGGAAGCGACCAGTATCTGGTCTTTGTCGATGCCCAGTTCATGGTTTCGCATGAATCGGTTCTGCAGAAAAATAAAAGCTGCGGTCACAATCAGGGCAAACGAAACAATATACTGGAAACCGATGAGTACCGTACGAAGCCGTTTCCCTTTTCCGCTCAGGGCATAGTTTCCTTTCAATACAAGGGCAGGAGGGAAAGAGGTCATGTACCATGACGGATACAGTCCGGCCACGATACCGGTAAGCAGGGCTATCACTCCGGTATAAAGCACATACTTCCAGTAAACGAGCAGGGAAGGGGTAAAGCCCATAAAAGAAAGCACGTTCAGGCGTATCAGGGCTGCGACAATACCCAATGATAATAGCCATCCTATTAATACGATGCTCACCGATTCGGCTACCAGGGCACGGCGCAATTCTCCATTGGTGCTTCCCAGCACTTTCTGGGTATTGATGCTGCGCATGCGTACCGGAGCCAGTGCCGTGCTGAAGTTGATAAGGTTGATACAGGCTATGAGGATAATCAGGAACCCGATACTTACCAGCAGGGTCATGGTGCTGCGGCTACCTGTTTGGAAGTAGTAAGGGGAATGCATGTCATAATATAGTTTCTGAATTGGGAGAACATAGAGTTTCTGGGTGCTTTGATCCCCGGTAAACAGTCGTTTGTTGGCTTCTGTAGCTGCAATCTGCTGGTTGACTTCTTCCACGCTGACTCCCGGTTTTAGCAAGAAGAATGCAAAAAAGTTCTGGCTGCCCCAGTCGTTCTCCTGAAGTTTTCCCATCGGAACAAAGAGGTCATTTTTGAACTGGCAGTTTTCCGGTAGGTCTTCAAAAATACCGCATATTCGGAATTTGGTAGCTTCCGGATTTCGCCAGTCTGGAGTGTCGGTGTAGAGATAGGAACCTAAGGCATTTCCATTCGGGAATAGTTTGCGGGCATAGCTCTCGGATACGATGACACTTTCCGGCTGTTTCATCTCCTGGTCACTGCCTTCCACGAACTTCAGTCCGATGATTTTTCCGAAGTCGGGATACACGGCCCAGGGCTCCTCGTAGAAGTATTGCGGATTCTTGGGGTCGGTATAGAAAGCCTGTTTCTGCCAGGCAGGGGAATAGATGGTGCCATATTCGATGCCCGGTACTTGTTGGATAAGGTAGTCGATTGGGCCTCGGGGAAGTGTACTGACATAATTCTCCTCTTGAGGTTGTGCCAGATTCAGCATGACCAGGCGGTCGGTATAAGGATAGCAGGTATCGAAATCGCGTTCGTAACTCACTTTCATCATAAGCAGGACAAAGGCGGCAAAGGCAGCCGAAAGTCCCATCAGGTTCAGCATGGATGCGGTCTGGAAGCGTTTCAGTGTGTAGAATAGATTGCGTAGGATGGTTCTCATATTTTCTTTTTTATGTTTCTGATTTGGGTAAGATTATTCTGTTTTCAGGTTCAGTACTGGATTTTCCCGTACGGCTTTTCGGCTGATTAGCCAGACGGAGGCCAGTGAGATGAGGGCTACAATCAGGAAAGCGGCAACCGGTACCCACCAGGGGAAATTGCTTTCGTAGGTCACAATCTTGTCTATCTGCTGAATGCCGATATACATCAGCGGGAGGCCGATGAGCAGACTGACCGCCAGTGATGCGGAAGAGAATTTCATTAACCGGAGCATTTCGCTGCGGCTGTCGGAGCCGAATACCTTGCGTACAGCGATGTCTCGTTTGCGTTGTGCGATGAAGTAGATACTCATGGCGGTAAGTCCTAACAGGGAAATAACCAGTGCTGCGCAGGTGAAGATAAGAATCAGGTGATTCATACGGGTAATGTCTTCATATATTTTCTGTACCAGTGTGTCATACCATTCTGAATCAAACGAGTATCCGTCTATTATCTTGGAATAGAGCTGGTCCAGTTGCTTTTTATAAGCCTCGGGTTGATCATCGCGTACTTCTACCAGGATGTTCCATGGGCTGATGCTGTCGGAAGGAGCAATTTGCATACGCAGCGGATGAGGATCTTTCATAAGCAGAGAGCGAATCTGGAAGTCTTTGAAATCTCCAACCACGTTCATGGTATAGCCCCCACGGTCACTTCTTACAAAGTCTGTAAATCCCAACTGACGTAAGTCTTTCATGGCCGACTGGCTTACAAAGAAATTTTTTGGATTGTATCCTGCGTGACGGTCTTCCGTAATTTGGATATGAAAGATGTCGATGAAGGCAGAGTCCACCACAAAGGTCTGGAAACTTAGGTCCTTGGTACTGTCGGCCGTTGTAAAGTACATGGTATCATTGTTTCCACCGTCAATGGGAGTACCTTGTGCAAAACTGACGCGTTTTACGAAAGGAAGCTTCTGGGCTTCCTGGCGGAAAAGCTGAAGTTTCTGGTCGCTGCCCATAGGAGGGTAGTGGATGACGTGACCGTATTCATATCCTAATGGGGCATGCAGGATGCGGTAAATCTGTACACTCAGGTAAATGGCACATCCTAACATGGCAATGGTGAGTCCGTTTTGCACAATGTTTAGCAGACGGAGGTATAAAGTCTTAGTCTTGCGGCGGAAGGTACCTTTTACGATGTCCAGCGGATTGTATCGTGACAGCAGGGTGGCAGGCGCGAATCCGGAGAGTAAGGAAAGTACGGTAATCAGAAGCAAATAGCACAATAGGGTGAGGGGATTTAAGTCACCCACAATGTCAAGCCGTGTGTGAAGCAGTTCCATGGCTGTAGGTTCTGCTGCCTTGGCTAGTAAAAAACCAATCACAAAGGCCAGCGTGGTCAGCAGGAACGATTCGGCAATCATGCGCCAGAAGATGCTTTTCTTGGAGGAACCTAACAGGCGTCGGGTAGCCATTTCCTTTGCCCGGTAACTGGTTTGGGCAATGCTCATGCTGGTATAGTTGAAGATGGCCATAAACAGAATCAAGACGCCGATGGTCAGGAAAATAAGTACTACTTTCAGGCTATATTGGTTAAGTATGGCTCCGGCAGCCTGTGTATCGGAGAAGTAAAACTTGTGTACGGGAATGAATAATACCTTTTTAACGGAATCATATTGGTAGATCCAGAAGAATTCTTTGAAAAAGCGGGCTATGTCATCGGCTTTATCGTTGGGATTGACGCTCGGATGGAAACGCAGGAAAAAAATACAGCTGGCAGCATTGCCCAACTGGGTATTTTCTTCGCTGGCACTCCAATGAACATACCGGACATTTTTATGAAGGCTGAATGCTTCAATATTGGAAGGAAAGATAGAATTATCAATGTCTTCAATGATTCCACTTACCGTGCAGCGCCGGTCACCGAATGCTTGTTCAATAAGTGTTTTCCCTAACGCATGTTCCGTGCCAAACAGCTTGATGGCACAGGAACGTGTCAGCACGATGTTGTTTTCATTGGCCAGCAAGGTTTCCGGATTTCCTTCCAGCAGATGAAAGTTGAAGAACCGGAAGAAGTTTTCACGGACAAACATCATTTGTATATTAACCGGTTGGTCGTTAGTTCTGACAAACTGTTCGTAGTAACCGCTTACGGCGCACCAGTCTTCTATTTCCGGATAACGGCTTTGCAGTTTGTCACCCAGCAAGATGTGACCTCCTGCCCATATCTCGTTAGCCAGTACATAAGTCCGGTCTGCATCTTTCATGTCTTTGTCTACGGTGAGCTGTCGGGTTACCATGTGGGTAATCAGCAGGAGAAACATGAGTGAGATGCTTAATCCAATGACATTGACAAAGGTAAAAAGCTTGTTGCGCTGTAAAAAGGTAAAGTAAGTTTTCATTTTCTGTGTTTGGTTTTGTTTTTACTGCAATATACGATACAATTTTCGTGCCATTATTTCAAATCGTTGATTTATAACTATATGTGATTTCCCTATTTTTTGTGAGTGTCTAAATTTTTGACAAGGGGTGTATGATTTTTAGACAAAAGTAATCGAGTGTTGGGAGAGGTCATATGATAGATGCAGTCTTGTTCTTGATTTTTTTAAGGTTGAGGCTATATTTGTTAAGGGATTTAATCGGTAAATAGGTTTTGGTTAATGTATGTTGTAAAACATTGTTTTTTAGCTTTGGGTTTTGCTGTTTCAGATAAAATAAATACTTTTGTACTGTGTTTTTCATAGTATTAGATTTAAGGTTA
>OGDX01000311.1_pt1 | contig 39457 bp, 32 predicted proteins | sample 1570461 | NCBI WGS metagenome assembly OGDX01 (sample SAMEA2582172, study PRJEB24529) | metagenome
TTGGCCATAATTATTTAAAACTAATTAAGTATTTAGTGTATTTTATCTCATCATACGCAAAAGTGACGTCTTCCTCCACCAGTTTGGGACGCTTTGCTCCTTCCGGTTTCACTTTTCTCTCAATGGTTACGGTAAAGTTGTTTTCTCCAGCCTCCTTCAACACACCTTCCAACTTCTTGCCGGTCTTAGTCAGCACTTCAACTTCTTTACCAATGTGTATCAGATATTGTTGCAACACCTTAAAAGGTTGTCCGATACCGGCAGAGCCTACTTCCAGCTCATAGTCTTCCTCCTCACGGTCTAGTTTAGACTCAATGTAGCGGCTGAGTTCCACACAATCATCAATCCACACCCCTTCGGCATGGTCAATTTCTACTACAATTTTGTCATCCGGAGTCACTGTGACATCTACCAAAAAGTAATCTTTACCTTCCAACCATTCGTCAACAATCCGGGTTACTACATTCTTATCTATCATTTATTAGTTATTAAGAACAAAAAAAGGGCTTAATCAAGCCCCACCATTCATCCACTTCGGTGCAAAGATACAAATTATCTATCAGTGCCACAAAATATTCTAATAAAAAATTGTAGTTTTGCAGAAACTTATAACACTATGGGTAAAAACAGTTTAAATACCAACAAACAATTCATGATAGGCAACGGCATACTTGCCTTCGGAGTCTTGGCTGTAGTCATTATCTTCCTTTATATGTCTTTCCGTTTCAAGCGGGATGCGAATAAGGTAGTCACTTACGAAGGTGTGTATAACATCGAAGTAAGTAAAGACTTTGCCGGTGACAGTATCGCGATATATGTAAACGACAGCCTACTGATGAACCGCACCATGCCCGATGCCAGTTTAAAACTAGAAATCAATCGGTTTGCAGAAGGGAATGTCCTAATGGTGGTGGACAACAAAACGGACAAAACCACCCCTTTCAATCTTAATCCAAATGGAAGCAAAGTGATTGTCAAAAAGGATGGAGAGGTAATTTATATACTCGAAAAAGAAGCGGATACAGCACAATAAAGAAGTGAAACACCGAAGAAGAGATGTGTTGAAAGTTATTTGTATTACACAAGACCTTAACACATCTCTTCATCATGAAAATAAGTATTGAAATCTATCTATTGCAAACCGAACCAATTGCTTTTGATATTAAACAATTATTTACCAAATCTCTTTTCGATGCTAATTCTTCACTCTACTTTTTTATCACTTTTTCAGTTTCAACTTACGCATAGTTTCCAAATTTCCTGAAACTGCTTTTAACACAAGCATCGGAGAATCGGTAGTCGCCACAAGAAACGAAGCAACGCCGGCTTCAGCTTTTATTGTAGCCGGACCACGCAACTCGCCACCTTGTAATACTTCCAATTTCACTTCACGATTATTCTCTCCAAAACAACCGGTACCTTGCAAATCCTTCAAGTTGACATAAACAATCAGCAAATCACGGCACGAAGCAGACACGCCACTTTCAAAATAAGTAATATCCATTGCCTCAACCGCACCCGGTGTACGAACAACATGTTCGGCCACAGCTTTTCCATCCTTATATCCTATCGCTTTCAATTCACCTCGCTCCCAGTTGACATTGAAAAATGTAAAAGGAGGGAAGTCGATATTCTCGGCATTTCCGCCATCAGGACGAGATACATATTCCGAAGTTGATGGTTTGTCATCAGGGTATTGACGTGCTATCACCCGTCCGTTAAGCTGCAATTTCACCTCATCCACATTGCCATATACTTGCAGTGTATCTGAAGAACCTTCCAACCAATGGCTATTAATAAATACTTCGTACGTCATAGGCCCGGCAGGTGTAAAAGTACCTTCTTTCATCTGCGTACGGAAATAAAGTAAACCGAATTTGGGTAAGCGGAACAAATCGGCCAAACCACTGTAACAAATATTATCACAACATCCCCGATTATAATCATACATACTCCACACTGCCCCGCCAATAGTCCAAGGATAATAAGCACGATAACGGTTATGACTCCACTGGGCATTCCAGGCATTCTGCATCAATGCATAGTCACCATCTCCACGAGTCACGCGAGTGGTGCTATAATGACCACCAAATTCATAATCATAATATTCACGGATAAATCCCGGTTTTGAAGTTGTATTGGGACGGTTATATCCTTCCCTCCAATCATTATAACATACATCATAACATACATCGAAACCATCATATCCATAGGTGTCGCCCGATGTGTAACATTGATCACCGGGAAACTCCTCATGAGCAATCCGCACCGCTTGATCTTTCCAACTTTTGGGAGGCCATGATTCATTAAGAGTAGTTTCCCACATAATAACAGAAGGATGATTACGGTCACGACGTATCAAATCACGAATATCTTTGTAGGTATGATCAACGAACCCCTGTGCTTTATTGAAGAACTGCCATCCAGGAATCGGTTCAATAACTAATAACCCCAACTCATCACAAGCCTCCAGCACAGATGGATCTTGCGGATAATGTCCCAAACGTACCGTATTAAAACCATTATCACGTATCTGATACATATCTCGGTATTGCGCCTGATCGGAAATAGCATTCCCTACATAAGGATACTCCTGATGCCGATTACTTCCTTCCAGTTTCAAAGGTTTGTCATTAATAACAAAGCCCTTTTCGCGCGTCATTTCAATACGCCGTATACCGATACGTGTATCCTCACAGTCAGTAACTTTCCTACCATCCATCACCTCAGTGCGCAATACATAAAGAGCCGGCGAATCCGGATACCATAATTTAGGATTATTCACGGTAAACTGTTGCGTATGGTGCTGTGTAGTGCCGGCAGCTAAAACAAGCGGACTTTCTACCAAAGCCACTTTCTTGCCGCGTCCTTTCTTCTTACTCCACTCATAAAGAGTATGTCGTATAGTCAGATGTCTTTGCGTCCCAACCTTATTACTTACCTGTGTTTTCACTTTTATCTCAGCTTCCTGTTTCGACACGTAAGGATAAGTGACAAATATTCCTCCACCGGCTACTTCATTTGCCATAATGGGATGAGTAATATGTACAGGATGCTTTACAATGAGATTCACATCGCGATACAATCCCCCATAGTAACAAAAGTCAAGGGTTTCCAAAGGCTTTCCGGGAGGTATAAGCGGATTATTACGATTGTCCAAACGTACTAATATTTCGTTGCCACGGTCGGCATGAAGCATCCCTGTAACATCCACCACAAATGGAGTATAACCACCGGAATGCTGAATCAAGTGTTGTCCATTCACCCATACATCAGCCAAATGCATTGCTCCTTCAAACTCCAACCAAAGTTGCTTATCTATCTCTTTTTTACTGACATTGAGTATCTTACGATAATAGCATATCCCTTGCCACTGATGAAGCACAACAAGCGGTTCCACAAAAGGAGTATGAGGCAAATTAATCTTCTCCCAATTTCCCATCGAAAGTTGATTAAATTCCTGCTTCAATGTATCCGGATGTACTGCCAAAGCCTGATTTTGTGCCTCCACATGCTGGATATTGAATTGCGAACTCCAATCAGAACCTTGATTCTTTATTTCAATCTGTTTCTGTTCCTTCTTCAAACGTTGGAATTCCCAATCAGTATTTATTTTTATACTGTGTGCGCCAAGCGGTAAAGCAAATAATAAACTTAATGCAAAAAATACAATATTCTTTTTGTTCATAATATTTATATAATGGTATTTAAAGGGAATTTTTATCCGGGAAACTGCCTTTCAAGGCATTTTCCCGGATAAAACTCCATAAACTACTATTTTTCAGCTGGCATATCAGCCTGCATAGGCCAATAAGGATTCTGATAAAGAGGAGAAAGCTTTATTGTTGCATGATCATCAGCCGTAAGAAGGAATTGACGAATAGGAAGCGGTTCCAGATAATGCCCCATACGCCAAGTCAAACCATCTTTGTATGGATTACCCGAAGTAAGATTCTTTTCATGAGGACGAATATACTCACTACGTTCAGGACTTGAAATAGTAGCATCAGCAGTGCCATCATATTTCAAGTCATCTGCCTCATACCATTCCTGCATCGGAGTACCCCAAAAATGAATACCTTCAATATGTACAGGCTCACTTATCAGTTGATCATAAGAACGCCAGCGTGCCAAATCCATGTGACGCATATCTTCACCTATAAATTCACAACGACGTTCACGCCGAATATTATAAAGTATCGGATCTGTCAGTTGTGCACCAGCTGTATAACTTCCCCAATCACCCTTCTCATTAGTCATAACAGTAGCATTAATAGTTACTTCCGGGTTAATGGCATTTCCATGAAAACCGGCAGCTTTACGCACAGCTTTCCAATACTCCAAAATATGACCGGAATAAAGATTGCCGGTAAGTTCATATTGCGCTTCCATATAATTAAGCAGTGCCTCGGTAGCGCGGAATACAATACATCCGTTATAACTCAAACCGTTTTCACACAATTTACGGTCAAATGTCCCCCCCTTACGAAGGGCATATCCCGTTGGATAAGTCTTAGAAGAAGTCAATATATTAGGATAAGGTTCTATTTCTACCATATGAGTTTCAGAACCATCCATATTTTTAAATGCATTCTTTTGATTCGGTTCTTTCAGAAAAATATGCAATCGAGGATCAGTATTAGTACGGACATTCCCAATAGTCGTGTCATCATACTTGAAGCCGTCATGCGAAGCATAAATAGGTTTTCCATCTGCCATAATAAAACTCTCTACAAAATTGCGAGTAAGACCTATATCACCATTACTTTGCTGAATACTTACTTCTACATAATGTGTAAGTTTAAGATCCAAACCATATTGACGCCATAGCAAAATATCAGGATAAGAGCTCATATCCACTGCACCAAACATATAAAAATAAGGATTGACATCACTTTCCGACTGTGGCACAACACCTGTATTAACCGTAAGCTTATCTTTATACTTTTCTGCTACCTCCTCAGAACATTTAGCGGCGATATCATAGAAATACATAATCTCATCATCAATGCTTCCCAACGGATATTCATAATCGGTATTATATTCTTTTTGTTTGCCCGGCCAACCTTCACCATTAGGAACAAATGCCGTACCTTTGAAATTTTTCAACCAAGAAGCTTCAAATAATGCTACGCGTGACTTAAACAATGTCACCGCATCAAGCGATAACCGATTACGATAAGCAAAAAGTCCGTCAGTCATGTTCTCTAATGCCTTATCAAGATCATTTAAAATAAAACGCGCTACCTCATTGCGAGGACTACGTTTATTGGCATCGATCAATATACCTTCATCCACGGGTAATGGTTCTTTAATAATAGGTAAATCACCAAAAGCACGCAACATTTTAAAGTAGCTAAATGCACGTAAAAAATGAAGTTCACCAATGTAATGTTTTATCTTAGTTTCATTTCCTTTCACCAATCCTTTCTCCTGATTTTCCAATACAGTACTTAATGTATAGTTAATATTACGTATATCTTCCCAAGCCCAAGAACCACCAGTCATACTAACTTTCCATAAATCACGTGAAAAACGTGTTCCAGGAATTGTATAAGTTTGATTATCCGTATCTACATCTTGACCGAAAACACCATAGCTACCACTATGTCCGGGTAATATTTCATAAAGTTTGTTGACCGCTGCCTGTATCTGTTCTTCAGTCTGGTAATATTCTTCGGGAGTTACATCGGAAATAGGTTCTCTATCCAAAAAATCTTCGCAGGATACGAGTGATACGGTAGCTGCAAATGCTCCGCACAAATATATCAATTTATTCAGTTTCATAGTAATTTATATTATTAAAGTGTAATACTTATGCCGCACGAGAGGGTGGCAGATAAAGGATAACCTATGCCGCCGTAATCTCCACCAGTAAGCGTTTCTGGGTCAAACTGGTCGGAAACTCCTGATAGAGTCCAAAGGTTTTCACCGGAAAAGAATACGCGAAGGTTCTGTATACCCAACTTGCGTGTATATCCAACAGGGAATGTATAACCCACAGTGAGGTTCTTCAAACGCATATAGGCCGCATTCTGCAAATAGCGAGTTTGGCATTGGCGGTTCTTATCATCATAAAGTGGACGTGGCAAAAATGCATTCATATTTGTTTCACGATAACCATTCTGCACAGACCAGCTATTTTCATCACGGAAATAATCATCCACTGCTACAATACCTGCCGAACTCCATTCCGAATAACTGGAACCAAACATATAAGCCCCGCCTTGCCACATATCACGTTTCATAACTCCTTGAAAAAAAACGCGAAAATCAAATCCTTTCCAACTTGCATTCAAATCAAGTCCAAAAAGAAAACGCGGTGTACTATTACCTATTACAGACAAGTCGCCCGAATTACCTAAAGTTTCATTTTCTGTAGAGATTTTACCGTCATTATTAATATCAGCATACATGATATCCCCTGCACGCCAGTCTGATCCAAGAGAACTTTGTCCGCCATTGGGCAAGGTAGCAAGATGATCTTGCATTTCTTGATCTGTGCGAGCCAATCCTTTGGTAGTATATCCCCAGATTTCACCTATATATTGACCGGCTATATAGCTGTTCACACTATTAGTGGGATTATTGGGGTAACGGGTAATCTTAGTGCGTGCATCCGAAAGGTTAAAATTCACCGCATAGTTCAGACCGTTTTGCAATGCATCTCGCCAACCGATAGTCAACTCCCATCCTTGAGTACGGAGGTCGGTATTATTGCTTACCGGAACTTTAGTTCCCAAAATATTAGGAAGTTCAGGAGCCAGTCCAACCATATCCTTGGTATCACGAATATAGTATTCAAATGAACCCGTCAAGCGATTATTGAGCAATCCCCAATCCAAACCTATATTATAGGTCTGGATAGTTTCCCATCCTAAGTCCGGGGACACCAATTCTGGGGCAACTGCCGTATTAGGGCGACTACCACCCATGGGCCATGTTCCGTTGGAGGCACCCAATGAAAGAATCTGGTAAGTCTGATACCAATTAGTCGTATTCTGATTTCCTAGTGTACCGAATGACCCGCGTAATTTCAATGAGTTGACTACGCCGGTCAATGGCTCAAAGAATTTTTCCCGTGCAATATTCCAGCCTAAAGACACAGAAGGAAACACGCGCCAACGATTGTCACTACGAAAACGCGAAGTCCCATCGGCACGGACATTGACCTCAGCAAGATAACGGCCATCAAAATCATAGTTAACACGTCCAAAAAAACCAGCTGTAGCCCAATCATTTTGATTACCATATATGCTAGGATCTGTCTTGCTCCCGTCAAAGTCAAGCCCCGAAGTCAGATCAAGGAACGGCTTAGTAGGAAACATCACGCCATCACGTTGTACACTGAATTTCTTCACGTCCAACTCTTCTGCCTGAAACCCGACAAGTACATGCATATTATGTTTCTTATTGAACGTATGCATATATTCAGAGTAAACATTGAGATTCCAATAATTTTCTTGCGAATTCTGCTCATAAACATGTGAATTCTTATTGTAAATCACCGGATTACCATCTTTATCGTGATTATAAAGTCGTTGGGTTTCCCAATGACGATTATAATTATTGATTCGATAATTAAAATCAATGTGCGTCACCCAGTTTTTGATAGGTTCGATTTTAAAGCCAATCTGATGAAATGTATCATCATTCTGTGTACGGTCCGAACCACCTTCGGCTAATCCTAATGCCGGTGAAGGTGCACTGTAATAGTAGCCATTGGGGTCATAAAGCGGCAACGTGGGCCATCCCTGCGTGGTCATTACTTCATATATATTGCCAGAAAGAGCAGATGGACGATGATAATCTTTACGAGTAAATCGCATCGAGTAATTGAATCGTAACCAGTCATTTATTTCCGAATTAATTTTCACCATGCCTAAATAACGGCTCATCCCATCATCTCCCAACTTGACCATACCTCCTTGGTTGAGATAGTTGAAGGAAGCATAATAATTGAATTTCTTATTTCCACCATTTACGCTGAAGCTATGCTCTTGTGAAAACGTGTGGTCATTGAAAATAGCATCTATCCAATCCACATCATCTATACCATAACGATAGCCATCATTCCAAGTGCCGTTGCTGCGCGGAGTAATGTTATTCAGGATAGTACCGTCTTCTGTGATGCGTTGCCCTCTTTTATAAGGACGTGCATTATGATAAGCCACAATCTCCTCCATACGCTTCTGATTGAAGAATACAGATGAACCGGCATTGGCAAAATGGTCATTCATCCAACTGGCAAAGTCCACAGAATTCATCATATTATTCATATTGATAGGAGTTGCGAAACGGAAACTATTGTTGTAATTAATAGATACCTTTCCATCACTTCCTCCGTTTTTGGTAGTAACCAAAATAACACCAAAAGGTGCACGTGACCCGTAAATAGATGAGGCTGCCGCATCTTTCAATACAGATATATTGGCTACATCCTGTGGATTCACCATATTAAGGTCGCCTTCCACACCATCGATAAGCACCAGCGGACCTCCACTTGAGCCCTCACCGATAGTTGCTATACCACGTACATTGATAGTAGGTGATTCCTCAAGACTACCACTGGTTTGCGATATTTGCAATCCCGGAACCACCCCTTGCAAAGCTTGTGACAAGTTAACAACAGGACGTTCTTGCAATTCTTCGGCTGTTACTACAGCTACCGAACCTGTCAAATTCACCTTCTTCTGTGTACCATATCCCACCACAATAACTTCTTCCAATGCCTGTGTATCTTCTTTCAGAACTATTTTAAGGGATTCTTTCCCCTTAGTAGAAACATTCTGTGCCAAATAGCCAATGTATGTAACAAGCAATTCTCCATTAGCATCTATTTCAAGGCTAAACTGCCCGTCAATATCTGTAATTGCACCATTCGTCCTGACATTCTTTTCAACCACATTTGCTCCGATGATAGGTTCTCCGACAGCATCCGTTACGACACCTGTCACTTTTTTCTTCTTTGAAGGAGTAGCTATTTGTTTTTTCTCTATCAGATAAATTTTATTGTTCTTTATTTCATAAGCCACTTTTGTACCGGTCAATAACTTACCCAAGGCTTCCTCTAAATTACAATCCTTTACCTGGATAGAAACCAATCGGTTTACATCCACTACCTGGTCACTAAATACCAGTGCCATCCCTGTCTGACTCTTTATAGAAGACAGGACTTTTTCTATTTTCTCATCTTTAAAATTTAAAGAAACTTTTTGTGACCATCCTGAGGCAGTAAAGCCAAACAAGAGAATACCCAACAGCAGTAACTTTTTCGTTTTGTTTTTTGAGTTCATTTCATACACAGTATTAAATTTATTATTTCATCGTTAATAAAAGGCCTTTCTGTATAGGCTAACACATCATTAGAAAACAGGTATGAGTCAAATTCTTCTTTTTTTCTTTAAAATCGCAGAAAGCCCCGTTCATAGTAAAAACAACAATCGGTGATACCTCTGTCTTACCTTAATCTATAAGAACAAAAATATCACCGACCAATTTTATAATAACGAATTTATTCTTTTTCGGTTATCCTAAACACGCCTTCTTCTGTTTCATCAAAAGAGATATGTGATACCGCTTCCAAATCATTTAAGACATCAATCACATTAACCTTGTTAGTGGATAAAGTAAACCTGTTATCCAGCAATGCTGAATCCGGTATAATAAAATGCACATCGTATTGCCGTTCCAATACCTTGACTATCTCTTTCAAAGGAGTCAAATAGAAATTCAAACCTTTGGAACGCCATGAGGATATCTGTTCCATATTCTCAGGACGAGAAATCTGGCAAGCACCCGACCGGCGATTATACTCGGCACTTTCCCCCGGAAGCAATGGATATTCTTTGCCTCTCACATCTTTCAGCAACACGCCGCCTTCATCCAGTGTCACCCACAGATTCGATTCTGCCGTATAAGCCTTGACATTAAATTTTGTGCCGGTCACTTTTACATTTATGTCCCCTAAATCGACTACAAACGGACGATTCTTCTCCTTTGCCACTTCAAAATATCCTTCTCCCCACAATTCCACCGTACGGTTGAATATACCAAACTTTTTTGGATACTTCAACCGGGTATCCGAATTCAATTGAACAATCGTTCCGTCTTGCAGCACAACACGCATCTGTTCACCACAGGGAACGACCAGTTCCGCATATTCAGTTTCAGAAAAAAGACCAACCTTGTCTGCCAGAAACCAGACAGAGCCACAAAGAAAGATAAAAGGAATCAGCACTGCTGCCGCCCACCAACGACGATAGGAATTAACCCGACGACGGAGAGTTATTTGCTGTAAGAAGCGCTGCTGCATCTTTTCTTCCGGTATGACATGAGGTACCCAATCCTCTACTTCATTCTCCGTCAAAGAAGACACTTCTCTGTCTATCCGTTTCGACAAATAATCATGCCCTTCTTCGGTAGCAAGCCACTCCGAAACAGCTTTTGCATCTTCTGCGGATGCTTTATTATTCAGTACTTTATCTATTATAGCATCATCTATTTTCATCTTTTGCCTGTTTTTCGCTAATTAATAAGACACTTCACCCGAATAAAGGTATGAGTCCGTTTCTAATAAAAAAAATAAAACCACACTGCATGAAGCAACATTATCAACGGCTCGATAGCGCTCCGCAATAATTTAATCGCTTGTGTGTAATGTGATTTTACGGTAGGGACAGTTATCTGCATCATGTCCGCTATCTCTTGATTAGAAAGTCCTTTTCCAATCTTCAATTGACATATTTTTCTTTTTTGAGGAGGAAGTTCGCTTATAGCCGACCACAAATGCTCCTTCAACTCTTTGCTCTCAAATTCCTTTAAGAAACCCTCATCCACCTCTTCACCTTGCTGGGCTATCTCATAATGCTTTTCAAACACAATCTGCCTATGCCGCAATTCATTCAATATATAGTTTTTAAGAATGGTGAACAACAGACTCCTAATGCCGGACCGAAAATCAAAAGAATCGCGCTGTCCCCACACTTTCATAAAAGTATACTGGACTGCATCTTCTGCTTCTTCTCCGGATTTTAAATACCGATAAGCTAATGCATACAACAGCCGATTGTACCGTTCAAAGACAACGGTAAAGGCGGCCTCGTCTCCCTGACGGAGTCCGGCATATAATTTTTCATCAAAATCTATAAATTGATTCATCACAGAATAGTTTCAATTAAAGGTTAAGGCGATATTCAATGAAGCAAAGTTAAATAAAATTCGGCTCATTAGATATAGATTTTCTTAAAAGATTCCGATGCACACCAAAAAGACTAAAGTGTTTTCCGAAAAGACTAAAGTGTTTTTGAAAAAGACCTAAGTGTTTTTTTAAAAGGCCTTGGTCTTTTAAAGACTTCCATCTTTTCAGCCAACAATAAAAGCGTTATTCATTTTTACTCAACAGGAAACAAGAATCAATTATCTTGCTTTCACACAATTCCTATCATAAAGTACTGATTTAAAACTATATACCGTGAAAGAAACATCTGCTTTGTGTGAAAGGAGAAAACATTATAACTTTCCTGTCAATGTACCCATTGATATAGCAAAGCTTTCAGGATACCACCTAAATTCATACCTATAAAGTTTTGCCAATTCTATAATACTTATTGCTTATCATCTACCGGAAGCGGAGTGGAGTTATCTTTATAAGCGGCAAAACCTTTAACCTTTACACGCTCCTGCTTATCGCTTTCCGATGCAGCATTACTCAACTGTTGCAGATTCTCTTTGATACTGTCATGAGTAATAAAGAAATGATCAAGCATCGCTTTCAAATATTCATCCAATGGTCCCTCTTTCGGAGTAAACAACGTGTGGCATTTCGAATGAAGCCCCACATTCTTCTCGTCTTCATCGGCTGTATAGATAGTAGTGACCAACGATTCCACATTCACCAAATTTACTATTTCTTTCAGATAAGGTAAGGCCGGATTCTCAATGCTGATAGATGCCCACCACGGATTCCAAATCATGATAAAGCGGGCCTCATCCTCTACAGCAATATAAAAATCATCTCCCTGATACTTAAACACGATATGCCCCTCTTCATTTGTCTCAGGTTGGCAACCTATCTTCTTCAGCACAGCAATGACCAGCTCTTCTGTCCCGATTTCTTCCAAATCTTCTTTCGTCATGCGGTCAAGATGATCTCTGCGCTTTTTCCGTTCGTGGCGGGTACGAAGAAGTAAAAAGGTTAACGGCCATAATGCCAATGCTATAACAGCAATAAGGATAGTAAGATCGGTCATGTTTGTTCGTATTTAAAGGTTATGATATCGAAACAAATATAAGCAATATAATCGAAAAAACACACTATTACAGTTTAAATGTTTCTGCCTCTCTCCCCCACGGAGTGTTTTTCCTTTCATTAGCCGTTGAAACGTCCTGTTGATGGGAGGAGGCCGGTAAGGTCTTTTGGTTTTATTTCCAGCCGGATATATATTGCAGCAATTGGCTTCTGGTCATTCCTGCCACTCTGATAAATTCCATCCTGTTTGCATACTCCAACCTCTGATTACCAAACCAAGAGTTCTGCATTCTGGGATGAAACAAATGCAGGAGTGGTCCTTGAGCCCGATAGATGGGTAAACCAAGTATCTCCATACGCTTGCAACGTTCCGCATCCTCCGGTCCCCAGCCATAGAAATGTTGATTTTCTCCGCCATACTTGATATAAACATTCTTATTGACCAAAAACGCGCCTCCTACCGAGTTCGGTCCGTGAGCCAATACATATTCATATATCTTCTGACAGCATTCCTCCATGTTCATTTCCCGTTTCTTCAGCAGCAGACTGTCTTCCTGCGGAAGCATATAAAATCTTCCGTCGTATGGAAAACTCATGACCGCATTCCCTTTTCTTATGGCATCAACAGCTTCCAGTATTTGCTCTTTCGGAAGCAGCACATCGGTATCCCATATACCGACAATCGCTCCCTCAGCTTCCTGCATCAGCCGGTTCAGATATTTGGTTCTGTGGAAGACGGGGGAGGCATCCCTCACAAAAGTCTTGTGTATATGTTCATCGCTGATTTTCAATTCATAATGCGGATGTTCATCGGCCTCAAGAATTCTTATCTCCATCCGGATGGAATCTTTCAAAGCCATTAGCTGCTCTACTACCAGGTCCAGATTCTGTGCCCTTTCGGGCGAGTCCACACGGACGGGAATGACAAAGGAAACCTTCCGATTCGATTGCAATGCGGATAAAGAAAGTATATCGAAAGTTGTTTCGAGGCATAATAATCAGATTGGCTGTCTATGGTGGTTTTCTTATATAGATGAGGCACCAACTGAGGGTGTGTCAGGAACAGTTGTTTGCGCTCTCTGTTTATGGTGTATATATTATGACCTGCAGTCATGCAACTTAAAATGCTGTCCATCTTTATATCAGTCTTTTAATTTATAAATAGCCAAAATCGGATTATCATCCGGCCCCATCGAGTCAATCATATCTAGAAGCTGCTGACGCTTTTCGGGGAATTTCACGTTCGTGGATTCGGATACTATCTTTCTGATTTCATCCATATTGTCTTGGGTGATACAGATTGCAAACTGGTTTTCACTGATGAAATCCATTGCACGGAGGTGGTTGGAACAACCGTCAATGTCGTTGGTGATGCCGGCAGCAGACACAATACACCAATCATAAGCATCAGTTGGAATGGCAATATTTACTATTTCAGCATCCTGCTTCCATGTTTTTATCTCTTTGCTTTTTTTGTCGTATCTGAAAAACCATGCCTCTTGTTCCAAGCCGAAACTGCCCAACAGATAGTTCTTTGTTTCCCAAAAGCTATAGAATATAATATAATGTTTCCATTCGACGCTGACCTTTAGTTGAAGCGGACGTTTGTATTTTCCTAAAGATAAGAAATATCTGGGACGGATGGTGTCATTGATGGCTGCATAGATGGTGTCCGTGAAAAAAGAATAGACATTGGGATGATTCTTATAGGTCCATGCTACAGCCCAATTTGCATTCGGTTTGTTTCTGTGGTCAAATCCGGTATAGTCCACATCCGGTGTTTGCTCTTGGATGATATTTCCATCAAAATCCTGAATGGTCATATCACACATTAAATATTTACCATCCCAATTACTATAAAAAGGAAAGTGGATTACTCTATTGTCGCCAATGTAATAATCCCTTGCAGCGGTATGTGGCTTGTTCAAGGGAATACATTTCACAAACTCTCCGTTTTTTATTTTATGAACGAAAAGTTCATTCCGATAAGTAGAAGATATATAGACTAAGCTGTCTTTGGCTACAACACCAATGGGCCAATGCATTTCTCCGGGTCCTTGCCCTGATTTACCGATTGTACGGATGAACTTACCCGTGAAACGGTCGAACATAAAGATATGAGGAGGAGGTGTCGTATTGCCAGAGCTGGTATAAAAAATGGCACTGTCGGACACATAGCCTCTATTCATTGCTCCAACCAGACCATTGTCTGCCGTCTCCAGTTTTACATATTCCACATCTTCTACAATGTCACTCAGCAGTAAGGAGTCGCCACATGGCTTCAGGTTATTTGCCAAATCTATAACTCTAAATAAAGTGTCTTCATTTCCTTCATTTGCTTTTTCTATAATAGTCGTAGTTTTCGAAGTTTTGCTATTACAAGAGATAAGCAAAATCAGGTACATACATAAATGTAAAAGATATTTCATATTATTTTTATTATTTAATTAATTTAGAAAATAGAGATGATAAATACCTTCTTAATTAGGGCATTTCTAAATATCTATTTTAAAGTTTCCCGATAAGGAGGTCCCTCTGGGGGTAGTTATCAATAAACTATAATTCCCTGCTGCATACCGGCTTACATCGAAGATTTCAGTCTGGAAATCATTAAATGATACCGTGCGTGTTTCTACTGTACCTGAGTTTCCCACAATAGAGACAGTTACATCTTCTATTGCATCAAAAAAGGTAAGGATAAGTTTCTTTCTTATCTTCATTTACTGTCCCCCATGCGGGAATAGTAATAAATGCAAGGAGCAAAAAAAGTACGTGTTTCATAGTCTGAAATTTTAAATGATGGCAAACATAAGCCTATTTTAATTCATATCCAAATGAAACTTGGGGAAATAATGAGATATCATTATCCTAATGGATATTATCATATTCCTATATTTTATACCGCATTTAATTGCCGAAAATGAGATATTATGACGAAAGGCAAATGTTAAAAAAGTACATAAATCACGCTTCCAACTCTTTTATAGAATTGATAAATTCTACAAAAATATGTTTTCCTCCCTTGGGAAGCCCTACTTTTTTACAAATATCACTGGTATATCGTTCGACAGTCCGCTCCCCGATACCCAGTAATGTGGCAATGTCTTCTATGCTAAGGTTTAGTGCAGTTAAACAACATACGTCCATAAGCTGATTTGATTTGGATAATACTGAGTAATGCTTTATCAGCTTATCGGTAAAATTTTGATTCGTCAAGTTAAGCCATTGACGCAGGTTGTCTCTCTCCCGCTCTTTGTCATACGTTTTGTCCTTCGTGATGGACAAATAGGTTTTGAAGATTGAACTATAATCATCCTCTTTGTCCTTCTTGCTCTCCTTTGTTTTGTTTATGAAATACTTCAGCCTTCTTTTTTCATTTTTTAAATCGTTTATTTGACTTTCCAACTCGCTTATTTGGATTACATAACGTTCGTTTTCTTGGGAACTACTAGTTAGTACCTTCTTCTTCTCTTCCAATTCTTCTATTTGTTTTTGCAGAGCATTTGCCTTTCTCCATTTTTTTTGCAAGAAAGTAACTGCAATTATACAAATGAGTGAACCAACAACACTAGTTAGTATCCATTTAAAATATAGTTGGTCGTTGGTACGCGCCAGCACTTCATTATCGTATTTCTGCTGTATTTTTCCTACTTCTTCTGCACGGTTTTCCTTGTAAATGGAATCTGTTAGTGCTATATAATGATTTAGATAGGAGTGCTCTTGGGGATGAGAAGCCAAAAAATAGTTTAATAAATCCAGATAGCTATTGGATCGCACTAGCAAGTCCGGGCAAGACAATAAGTGAGTAAAGAGACTGTCTGCTTTCTCTTTCTGTCCAGTATATGCATATAGATTGGCCAGTCCCAGCGACAACTTGTCGGGAAAATGGGGAGAAGATAATCGTATGGCATGAATCAGATATTTTTCTGCTTCTGCATAGTTCTTTTCAAATATCTTTCTGTTTGCTATATTATTGTATATTTTGACCTGAAGGTCAAGGTCATTTAGAGAATCGGCAATATCTATTAAGGTATTGATGCACCTATTAGCGCTGTCCGCTTGATGAAGGGTATAATAAAGAGTTGACAGATTGAGCAAATTACTGGCGTATGCAACCGTGTCCTTTCCATCTATATTTGCTTGCACGGCTTTTTGATAATATTCTTTAGCCGGGTCGAAATGGAAAGATTTTTTATTAATATATCCCAAGCTGCTATAAATACGGGCAACATACCGTTTTTCATTCATATCGGGAATACACATTTCGGCTTCTTTGTAAGCTAGCAGGGCATTGGGAATGTCTTTGGTATATTCTTCCAATATACATCCCTTCACATAAAAGGCTGCCCCTTTTTTATCTGCGTCATTCTTATCTTTATAATATTCTATGGCAAGGTTTATCAATGAATCGGAGGATACAGGGATATAACAGCGATATTGGGCTAGCGAAAGCAGCAAAGCATAGTCTGCCTGCTCTTTTCCGGTTAAGTGCCGAGAGGTAGAGATGGATTCCAGTATATGCAGTGCCGAATCGGGAGCGGCCCATATAAGTCCCTCCGCTTGCGACAAGTGCTCTGTGACATGACGAGTGGAACGGTAGCAGGCTGTACATGCCAATAGTAATAGAATGGTCAGGATAAATAGAATGTTTTTCTCCCTTTTCATAGTTAGTTATATATATTATTGCGAAGTAAATAAAAAAGTTTCGCAATATCAAAGTTTTAGAAACTTAACGACTCGTTTTTTACAGATTATCAGAACACAGCCAAATGCTGAAGGCAGATTGGGAAGGGACTTGGGAAGCACGGCTGAAGGGAGGATGAGGGGATGTGCTTGCTAAAAATCAGTATTGAATTGTCGTAATTCCGCCCGCAGCAGATGTGCCCTTCCCTCGGTCATACTATCCAGCAGTTCCCAAAAACGAGGACCGTGATTCATTTCTTTTGTATGCGACAGCTCGTGCAACAGCACATAATCCATCAGGTGCGAAGGCAAGAGCATCAAATAGCAGGAAAGGTTTATACTCCCGGCCGCCGAGCAACTGCCCCAACGTCCTTTGCTTCCGGTTATCTTCACTCGTTTGTATGACAAGCCATAGTGTTCTGCCAATGCATCAAGCAAAGGTGGCAAATATTCACCCGCCACTTTCTTCATCGCCCTGATAATGGCATTGCGCACCAACCGCTGCACCTCCTCCTTTGTAAAGTCAACATCACGGGGGCAAATGATTTTTATTCCTTCCTCCGTATTCCGCACAGAAAAACAGGTAAAATTGCCTTTTTCCAGCCATAGCCTGAAACAAGGGGCCTGAATACGGAAATCCAAGTCTATAGATTTCTTGCATACCCTCTGCCAGTCCTGCAACAAGCGTTCACGATATTGCTCTACAACTTCCATCACCTTACTGCTCAGGCTGTAAGGCGGTACCGTAACATGCAGTCCATCCGGCTTTACACGCATGGTAATGTTACGTGCCAAACGATGGGTACGCACAATAATACGATTGAAATCTTTGTCAGCTAATACTCTCTTTGTTGCCATATCAGCCACAAAGATATATTATTCATAAGAAAAAAAAGAGGGAATTGCAACTTTACTGTTATCCTCTTCGTCTAATAGATAGAAACCAATAAAAAACACAGAAATATGAAACGTACATACTTTTACTTATTCAGTCTGGTTATGACTCTGACAAGCTGTGTAAACGGCATTGCTCCCAGCAAGAACAAAATAACCAAGAAATACAGTGTGGAAGCATTCGATAATATTGCCAGCCAGGGTACCGTCAATATTGTATTCAAGCAAAGTAATGCCACAACTGTAGAGGCTTATGGCCCCGACAATATCATTTCCAGTCTTATTGTCACTTCGGAAGACAGTACACTGCACATCTCCATGAAGAAAGGTGTGAAATTCCGCAGTTTGAAGAACAACAATGTCACAATCACTATTACTGCTCCCAAATTGAGCAGCATCAGCCAACAAGGTACAGGCAATATAACCTTGAAAGATTCCGTCAAGGTAGATGATATAAAAATCACCTCTAACGGAACAGGAAACTTTAAAGCAGATGAATTGACCGCCGATAATATAAGCGTAAGATCCGACGGAATAGGCAATGTCATACTGAAAGGAAAGGCAGAGAAGGCAAGCTATCACATCAAAGGTATTGGAAACCTAAACGCCAAAGATATGATTGTTTCAGATGTTGTCGTTGAACAAAAAGGCATTGGAAATGTTTCTTGTTATGCATCAGGAAAGATAACCGTAAGTACAAACGGAATAGGCAATGTTGATTACTTTGGGAATCCCCCAACTACCGATATAAATAAATCCGGTATCGGTAACGTAAAAAGAAGATAAAGCTCATTTCATAATTCTCTCTTTACATTAGATTATCTACCTAAAAAAGGATTACTGCTCACGCGGTAATCCTTTTTACATTATTTAGTTAGTTAATTTAAAATTTGAGAGAATTGAAACTTCACAGCCTCGAATTAAAAAGTTGTTTTAATAAGCACTAACTATCTATTTATATATAAAAGCAAATGAAAATGTTATCTAATTCTTCACTCCTGCCGCCTCATCTCCGGCTATCTTTGTAACCGTATCTATCGGCAGCACCGGTTCGTATGCCACTTGCGGATCATTTACGGTATCACGGTAATCATCATGCATATACACCATATCGCTACCATCATCCTGCATGGAACGTTGCACCACCGTTCCCATCACAAACAAGACAGCTATCATGGCAGCAGCCTTGAACAACGGCATAAAGCGCGTTCGCAAAGTGAGGCGTTGCGCTTTCACAACCGGTTTTTCCACCCGGGCCAGAACCTTGGCATCAAAGTCACTGCCCAGCCCCCTCTCCTTCTCAATCTCCTGATAAGCAAACATTGCCTTGTAACGGAGTAAATGAGCAGGAATCTCTTTCTGATGAAAGAAAGAACGCAAAATCTGTTCCTCTTCCAAGGAAGTCTCACAGTTCCAGTAGCGTTCCAATAACTGTTCAATGTACTTATAATCCATAATCTTCTATTTCCGTATATCTTTGTTTTATCTTTTGCCGACTGCGAAAGAGATTGATTTTCACCTGCTCTTCCGTTATCTGCAAAATATCTGCAATTTCTTTATAGCTCTTTCCTTCAATATCCCGCAACTGCATAATACTTCGCTGCTTTTCGGGAAGTTCGTTCAGCAGGCGGTGAATCAAACCTAATTGCTCACTCTGTGCCAACTGTTCATAAGGGTTCAATGCATCGGGCAGTTCCTGTGTTTCGGGTGTCAATTCCATGTGCTGTGAATCTATCTTTTCACTCCGGTCTATTGCCAGATTTCTTGCTACCGTCAGACAGTAGGCTTCGATGGATTCAAAATTCGGCCACTCATCACGTTTATTCCATACCCTAATCATCGTATCCTGCACCACATCCTCCGCTTCAGCACTGTTCAGCGTAATACGAAAAGCCAACCTGTAGAGTTTGTCTTTCAGGGGCAAAATGTCGTTTCGGAAACTGATTTCTTGCATTGCTCTGTAATAATGACGGGTGAGTTGTACAAAAGTTACACCCACCCGCCTATTTTTTGAATTATTTTTTGATTATAGTTCCGCCTTCTCCCTTAATGGCTGAAGCCAAGGTAATTACAACCTGACTCACTCCTGCATCAATGGCAGAGAAGGAATTTTCCAGTTTAGGTATCATCCCTCCCTGAATGATACCCCGGGCTACATACTCTTTAAATTCTTCGGGAGTAATAACAGGAATGACGCTATCATCGTCATTTTCGTCGCGTAATACGCCTTTCTTCTCAAAACAATAGACAAGTGTCACATCAAAAAGTGGCGCCAACGCTTTTGCTGTCTCCCCGGCAATGGTATCGGCATTGGTATTCAGCATACTTCCCTGCCCGTCATGAGTCAGAGGAGCCATGACAGGAACAATACCCTGACGAATCAGTGTAGCCAGAAAATCGGCATTCACCTTTTCCACATCACCTACATAGCCATAATCCACCTCTTTCACCGGCCGTTTCACTGAACGAATAACGTTCATATCCGCTCCGGTCAGTCCGATAGCATTCACTCCTCTAGCTTGCAGGCCTGCAACGATATTCTTATTGACCAGTCCGCCGTAAACCATAGTCACAACCTTCAGCGTCTCGGCATCCGTAATGCGACGGCCATTCACCATTTTACTTTCAATACCCAATCGGGCAGCCAGTTTGGTGGCTGAACGTCCCCCACCGTGCACCAACAATTTATATCCTTCAATAGCGGAAAAGTCGGCCAAAAGCCGACTAAGCGTAGTTTCTTCCTCTACAATCTTTCCGCCTACCTTTATGACAGTCAGTTTTTCTTTCATCCTTTTATTCCAAATAAGTATATCCATAAAGCCCGGAACGGTAGTTGGACAAAAATTCTTTTCCTTCTTCTACCGATATCTTACCTTCTTTTACAGATTTAGTCACCCAGGTTTCCAATGTACGCACCAGTTTCTTCGGATTATACTGAACATAATCCAACACTTCCGCCACGGTTTCGCCATCAATCACCTGATCAATAGAATACCCTTTATCATCTACCGATACATGCACTGCATTCGTATCACCAAACAAATTGTGCATATCTCCTAAAATTTCCTGATAAGCGCCCACTAAAAAGACACCTATGTAATAAGACTCTTTTTGCTTCAATGAATGCACAGGCAGGTCGTGCGATACATAACGGGTAGATATAAAGTTGGCTATCTTTCCGTCAGAGTCACAAGTAATGTCTTGCAAAGTAGCATTCCGGTCGGGTTTCTCGTCCAGTCTTTGGATAGGCATAATGGGGAATATCTGATCTATCGCCCAAGAGTCCGGCAAAGACTGGAAAAGCGAAAAGTTACAGAAATATTTATCAGCCAATAATTTATCCAATTTACGGAATTCATCGGGAGCATGTTTTAACCCGGAAGCAATTTGATTAATTTCACGAGTCACAGACCAATAGAGACGTTCTATCTGCGCACGGGTTCTTAAATCCACAATACCATGACTGAACAAATCCAGTGCCTCTTCACGAATTTGCTGTGCATCATGCCATGCCTCCAACATACGGCTCTGATTCAAATTATCCCATATTTCATATAGTTCATGCACCAGTTCATGGTCTTTTTCACTTACTTCAAAGTCTTCATCCATTTCGGGCAGAGTAGCTGTTTCCAGCACTTCAAAAATCAGCACCGAATGGTGCGCCGTCAGTGAGCGACCACTTTCTGTAATGATATTGGGGTGCGGAATATTATTTTTATCACTAGCATCCACCAACGTAGAGATAGAGTCGTTTACATACTCCTGAATAGAATAGTTCACGCTGCTTTCACTATTGGAAGACCGGGTACCGTCATAGTCAACACCCAAGCCTCCACCGATATCAACAAACTCAACATTGAAGCCCATTGCGTGTAATTGTACATAGAACTGTGACGCTTCACGTAAAGCTGTTTTAATACGGCGTATCTTGGTTACTTGACTTCCGATATGGAAATGAATCAACTTCAAACAATCTTTCATGTCTTTCTTTTCCAAAAAGTCAAGTGCTTCCAGCAACTCACTGGAAGTCAATCCAAACTTGCTGGCATCTCCACCGCTATCTTCCCATTTTCCACTGCCCGAAGAAGCCAGTTTAATACGAATACCTATATTAGGGCGTACATTGAGCTGTTTCGCCATCTTTGCAATCAAGCGTAACTCATTCATCTTCTCTACTACCAGAAAGATACGTTTCCCCATCTTCTGAGCCAGTAAAGCCAACTCAATATAGCTCTCATCTTTATATCCGTTACAGATAATCAGCGAGTCTGAGTCCGTGTTAATAGCAATCACTGCATGCAATTCGGGTTTGGAACCGGCTTCCAGTCCTAAATTAAACTTCTTGCCATGACTTATGATTTCTTCCACCACCGGACGCATTTGGTTCACTTTAATAGGATAGATGATAAAGTTTTCAGCTTTATAACCATACTCTTCGGATGCTTGCTTGAAACAGTTCGAAATTTTTTCGATACGATTATCAAGAATATCCGGGAAACGAACCAGCATAGGTGCTGCGACATCCCGTAACTGAAGCTCGTCCACCAATTCTTTCAAATCGACTGCGACACCGTTCTTACGGGGAGTTACCACTACATGACCTTTGTCATTGATACTAAAGTACGAAGTTCCCCAACCTGTAATGTTGTAGAGTTCTTCCGAATCTTCAATACGCCATTTTCTCATTTCTTGTTCTGTGCAAATAGTGTGTATACTTTTACTAAATAGATTATAACTTTCAATCTGTTTATTTATCCAACAGCTTTCTCAAGCTATCTACTGATGCCTGTATCTGCGACTTGTCTTCCAACTCGTCGGCCCGAAACAGAAACTTCGCCTGCGAATAAAAAGGATGACGCTTCTGCAACGCTTCACAAATAAAGTTCATCAATTCTTCATCGCTTTTGTTTGCCAATAACGGACGTTGTTGCTTCGCCACTTTTAAACGGTGAAACAACACCTCGGGCTCCACCTGAAGAAACACGGTATCCCCACAAGCATTCATATAGTCCATATTGTCAAAAAAACAAGGAGTGCCCCCACCGGCCGAGATTACAACATCTTCAAACTCAGCCACCTCATGCAACATTTTTTGCTCCAATTCGCGGAAACCCTGTTCACCGCGTTCTGAAAACAACTGCTGAACAGTTTTATGAAAACGCTCCTCAATATACCAATCCAAGTCTATGAAAGTAAGACCCAGTTCGCGGGAAAACGCTTTACCCAAAGTCGTTTTCCCCGCACCCATATATCCTATTAAAAATATACGTGTCATTTCTTTTTCTTAGCTGCCACTCGTTTACGAGTCTCACTTTTTTCTTTCTGCAGTTCTATCACCTTAAAGCAAGTTTCCAGATTTAAATCTTTCGGTTCTACGCTTTCAGGAATCTTATAATTCTTTTTCTGATAAGCAATATAAGGTCCATAACGACCGTTCAGAATCTGCAAATCAGGCTCTTTATCAAATGTTTTAATAATCTTCTTTTCGGCAGCTTCGCGCTTGGCATTAATCATTTCAATCGCTTTTTCCAAGGTAACCTCCATCGGATCTTCCCCCTTGGGAATAGAGACGAATACATTATTATGACGGACATAAGGTCCAAATCGTCCCACTCCTACCGTCACTGTCTTATCTTCATACTCACCTAACGTTTTCGGGAGCTTGAACGAATCAAGCGCTTCTTCCAACGTAATTGTTTCTATCGAAAGACCTTTCGGCAAGTGCGCAAACCTGGGTTTTTCTTCATCATCGGCTATGCCTATCTGTATCACCGGGCCAAATCGACCAATTTTTACGGATACAGGCTTCCCACTCACCGGATCATTGCCTAGAATTCTTTCACCCACCTTATGCTCGCTCTTCGCATTCATGGTCTTGTCTACCAACGGATGGAAGCCGTCGTAAAAGTTCTTCATTACACTCGTCCACTCTTTCTCGCCTTCCGCCACTTCATCAAATTCTTTTTCAACACTCGCGGTGAAATTATAGTCCATAATTTCGGGGAAGAATGACATCAAGAAGTCATTAACCACTATACCTACATCAGTAGGCAATAGTTTAGACTTCTCATTTCCGGTTGTTTCCGTCTTGACTGTTTCGGTTATCTTGTTCCCTTTGAGCTTCAATATCTCGTATGGACGTTTTACGCCTTCACTGTTTCCTTTTACCACGTAGCCACGTTGCTGGACCGTCGATATGGTAGGAGCATATGTAGACGGACGCCCGATGCCCAGTTCCTCCAGCTTACGCACCAGACTGGCTTCGGTATAACGCGGAGGACACATACTGAAACGCTGAGTGGCAGAAATTTCCTTACTCTCTAATGACTGTCCTTTACTCAAAGGAGGCAACAAGCGGCTTTCATCCTCTTGTTCGTTATCGTCGTCATAAGACTCTTTATATACACGCAAATAGCCATCGAAAATCACAACTTCACCAATAGCAACAAAAGTTTCTTCACTATTGCTGATAGAGATAGTAGCAGTGGTCTTTTCAAGTTCAGCCTCTGCCATCTGTGATGCAACAGTACGTTTCCAAATCAATTCGTACAATCTCTGCTCCTGTGACGTTCCCGCAATAGTCTCGTTCGACATATCCGTCGGACGAATCGCTTCGTGAGCTTCCTGAGCACCTTTTGTCTTCGTTGCAAACTGACGTGTCTTCACATACCTTTCTCCCATCAGTGAAATGACAGTTGATTTGCAGGCCGCCAATGCCAAGTCCGAAAGATTCACAGAGTCGGTACGCATATAAGTAATCTGCCCGCTTTCATACAACCGTTGCGCCACCATCATAGTCTGCGCAACCGTAAACCCTAACTTCCGAGCAGCTTCCTGCTGCAAAGTGGAAGTGGTAAATGGAGCAGCCGGCGACTTCTTAACCGGACGAGTCGTAATATCTTCAATAGAAAACTCTGCATCCTTACACAATTCAAGGAATGCCTGAGCCTCTTCTTTTGTCTTAAAACGTCTGTCTAACTCAGCCCTCACTTCCGTTTTATTACCATCGGCATCAGGAGCTTCAAATATTGCTGTTACACGATAAGAAGGCTCACTGACAAAAGCGTGCACCTCACGCTCACGTTCCACAATTAACCGAACAGCAACAGACTGCACACGACCGGCAGAAAGAGCAGGTTTTACCTTCTTCCATAAAATAGGAGAAAGCTCAAAACCTACAATCCTGTCCAAGATACGACGCGCTTGCTGAGCATTTACAAGGTTCACATTTATGTCACGCGGGGTTTCAATGGCTTTTAATATCGCAGTTTTGGTTATCTCGTGGAATACAATACGCTTTGTCCTCTTCGGGTCCAGTTCCAACACTTCATATAAATGCCACGAAATGGCTTCTCCCTCACGGTCCTCATCGGATGCGAGCCACACCATATCAGCGTTCTTTGCCGCAGCTTTCAACTCGCCGACCAATTTTTTCTTATCAGAAGGTATCTCATAAGTCGGTTCAAATCCCTTCTCTACATCGATACTGAAATCTTTCTTCTTTAAGTCACGGATATGCCCGTAACTGGAAAGGACTTTATAGTCTTCTCCTAAGAATTTTTCTATGGTCTTGGCTTTTGCGGGTGACTCTACAATTACAAGATTTTTTTGCATAATATAATGTATTCCATTTTATTTGAGGGCAAAAGTAGAAAAAAAGCAGAACTACACCTATATAATAAGGTATGTTTCTGCTTTTTTTTCTTAAAAAGGCTCTTTTTAGAAGCCTATTTAACTAAAATCGAAAAGTAAGACCACCTAAAACATTCAGTTTTTCGGCAGGGTATCCTCCTTCGTAATAATATTGTTTATTTAACAGGTTGTTCACATCCACAAAGATAGAGATGTCTTTTAAAAGCTCATAGGTAGCACCCACACTCAGATTACTGACAGGATCGACATCCTCACCCTTACGCTTTACATAATCATAACCTAACCGAAGCTTTAAACCGTCCATCAGCTTGGCGTCAACTTTAAAGTTCAGTTCCATTTCAGGCTTCATGGCAACTATCATATCGTCGTCACTATCTGTTGTCCAACCGTAATACGTACCTTTTACCGATGCATCAAAATAGTCCTTATAGCCATATTTCACTTCTGCACCTCCATAACCAATTTTTCCTTTATCCTGTACAAAACCCGTATATACAAATTGTCCCGCAGGCACTAACGTACAGAATAACTCATGTTTACGTATCTGATAACCACCAAATATATTAAACCATAACCCACTTACAGGAGACGCCTTAAAACCCAAAGTTGCATCAAAAGGGACATAAGTCGCATCAAGCTGCTGCTCTGTTCCCCAATAGGGAGAGATGCGGCTCAACATACGATAATCGTTTACCTGTCTGCCTCCTTGTGCATTCAAATAAAGAATATAACTATCGGAGAAGATATACTCAGCACGAATGTCCGGGGCTACATCTATACCGCTATCATTACCGGTCATCCAGTCGACATGCGCACCCAGATGCAGCCTCCAGCTATCTTCATCAATAGCATAATAAGGATTCAGACCTAAAGAAGTATAATCCTTCATCAAGTCATCTGAATAAAATAAATTATCCATTTCAAATTTAATACCCACACGCTGAATATCGCTCAGTTTTCCCCATACATCACCTGCTGTATGAATTATTTTTTCCGTGCTGTTCTCATCAGAAATTGCCGGATATTTCTGTCTAAAATACTGAAAGCCTGTTTGTACAGTAAATTGCAATGGCATCATTTCATCCGTAGAAGACAACCCGACATAGAAATCTCCCAGTGTGTGATGCTGTTTATCATTCTCGCCGGAGATAGAAGAAATCGGACTCAACATATAATTAAATACACGAGAATGAAATCCTCCTCCAAGATTCAAATCCATATTCCTGAAACTATGTCTATACCCTATATTGAAAGAAGAAGAATAAAAACGGGATTTCCAATCATTATCAATTGCATCTTTCAGGGTTCCATTCATGCCATCCAATGAAGTAGCAACATTCAGACGGTCACCTTTCGTAATGTCCCATATATATCCGGCCTTGAAGTCCACATTACCATAATTACCGGCACCCGCACGCACATATCCTCGTTTGGCCTTCTCCCATTCCCATTCACGGACTATAGGAAACATTTCTTCATAATTCCAGGCAGCCACAGGACGCAAAGCCGTAGCATACTCAATTCCTTTCTTCACTACTGCCGGTTCTTCCACCCTGGGCAACACATTTATTTTGGAAGCATCCATGACAGTAGGGTTATATTCATTCTCCACTACCACAGTGCGGTTCAAAGTACTGTCTTGCTGTGCATATACAGCCGACAGAGGCAACAAGCCCACAAACGCTATAATTGCTATTTTCTTCATAATCTTTAATTTTCGGCATTTAACTTATTCAGTCTGCTCTCTATCATTCCTGCAATATCATCATCTGCCTGGTAATTCTGCTTCAATGAAAGCAAATATTGCTTAGCATCTAAATTACGTCCCAATTTCATATAAACATCAGACAACAGCACAAAGCTACGCGCCAACCAATAAGTATGTGGAGTGCTGACTTCAATATAATCCAAGACTTCTTTCTCAGCCTGTCCTGTCTGCCCGGCATCAAAATAAATCTGCGCCACTTTATATTTCGCTTCTGCACCATATATATTGCGAGTGTCTTTTGCCAATATCTTCAAATCATCCATGGCACCTTCCACTTTTCCTGCATCCAGATAAGCCTTGGCACGATAATAATGAGCCTCGTTGGATAATTCAGGAGCAACCTTTGTCTCCGCCAGCAAATCCGTTGCCGCCAGCATTACTTCTTCTCCATTGCCCAACATATAAGCGCTACGAAGTACGCCTGTCTTTGCCAACTGCCGGCGTTCCGGCGAAACAGCTTTATCTTTCAGTTGCTTATAAACAGTCAACGCTTTTTCATAGTCCTTTGCCGAGTAAGCCATCTCAGCACTCATCATCATGGCATCTTCCGAATATTTATTATTGGGATAAGCCAAAACTTTGTCCAAATGTTCTATCGCACTATTGTAAGCCTTCCGGTTATAATCTATCAGCCCGACATAATAATTGGCATTCAAACTAAATGCACCTTCCGGAAAAGTTTGCAGATAATGAGTAAAACTATTGCGTGCTTCATCTATTTCACCGCGCATATATACCCTTTCGGCAGCAACATAAGTCAACGAATCACGTTCGTTCACATCAAAATTGGCTCCACCGGGAATGGTAGAAGCAAAGTTGGCATATTCATCCACCTTATTCAAATCAATATAAATAGACTTCAAATCTCTTTGGGCAAGACGAGCCTCCTCACTACCCGGATAATTAGTGATTACCTGCTTATAAGCCTGGATAGCCTCCGGATACTTATCTCCTTGATAATAGAGCAAACCTATTTCGTTAGCCGCTCGACGGGCCATATTGCTTTCCGGGAATTTCTTCAACAAAATATTGAAACGATTAATAGCATTCGTATGATCCTCCATTTGAACAAAAGCACGGCCTTGCTCATACAAAGCATCATCCAGATATTGAGACTCGGGATAATCCGCTATCAAACGGTTTAAAATTTGTATCTTTCCGGTATAATCCTTCTGCAAGCCACGGACAAAAGCCTCTTGATATAAAGAATAATCCCCCAAAGAAGGATCTATTTCCACAGCACGGGCATAATCCTGACGGGCCGAATCAAAACGGCGGGCATAAAAGTTACAGTCACCGATACGATTGTAAGCATCTGCCTGTACAGCACGGTCATTGACAGTTCCACGGTCAACAAAACGGGTAAACCAATTCAATGCACCATTATAATTCTTTTGTTTAAAATCAGTATAACCCAAATTGTAAAGCGCCAGCCCGTACTCCCGATTCATCTTATCGGGAGCGAATTCCAAGTATCGGCGTAAATCATTTCCAGCCTGAGCATAGTGTTCCAGTCTGTAGTTTGCCTCACCACGCCAATAATATGCATCAGCCTTAGCAGACATGTTATATTGCCCGATAGCCAAAGAGCGGTTAAAATATTCTATTGCTTTGGAAAAGTCGGCATTAGCAAATGCCTGAGTACCGAGACGGAACAGAATCTTTTGTTTTGCTTCCATGATTCGTGCACCCGGATGCTCAATCTTTGCAATAGACTTCAATGCAGCTTCGTAGCTACGAGTATTCATATACACCTCTATCAAGTAATCATTTACCCGTTCGGCATACGGCGAGTTGGGAAATTCATTAAGAAAACGTTCAAATACCGTTACAGATTCAGCAAAAGGAGAATAAGAAGTCTCATGTATACACAAAGCATAATTATAAAGAGCCTGCTCTTTCACCAACGGGTCAAATCCTGATGCAGACGCCTGCTCAAAAGCCATTCTTGCCTGATTGCGTTCCTTCAAATTCAAATAAGCCAAGCCCATGTGCAAATATGCATTCTGAGACAAAGCATCATTCACCGAAGTCGTTTCACCCAGTGTGGCAGCCGCCTTTGAATAAACACCGGTATAATAATAACTCATACCCAACTCATACAACGCTTTACGCTGCGGACGCGACACCGCACCTTGATAACGTTCCAGCGGTGCAATAGCTGCCTGGTAATTATTCAGCCCAAAACAGGCTTCTCCCAAAACACGTTCCATCTGAGCCTCATCTTTATGACCGGAATAAACCTTCAAATAGCGTTCAGCCACCGAACGTGCCTGTTCATAATTACCTTGCAATAAATAAATCTCTCCTATATAATAAGGCACTAAAGATGAATATACAGCATCATCTTTCAAAGATAAAAAAGCATCTAATGCCTTATTATACCGTTTTTCCACATAATCGATATAAGCCAAGTTATAAGTGGCATCCGATTGATAACGCGGGCTCACCTCTTTCAGTAAAAGGAACCATACGGAAGCATCGCGCAAATTACCTTCCTTTAAATAAGAAGTGGCAAGACGCATGGCACAATCATCGCGTTCTGCATCAGGCAGTGCCTCAAGGTCACACGCCCTAAACATAGCTATTGCCTCCTTATATTTACCTTCTTCAAAATACACCGAAGCAATCAAAGAACGTACCCTGTCTGTATATCGTGAATCCGGGTATTTATCCAGATAAGCCTGCAACAGCTCCACACTGTTTTTTGACTTCAATTCATATTCTCTGCATACCCTTCGGTATTCCTTATCGCCTGCCACGTCATCGGGAAGAATTTGCTGGGCCATACTTTGCAAAGCACATCCCCCCATCAATGCAGCTATTAATAGAGTCCTTTTCTTCATATTCTATTCTAATATTTATATTCTTTCAAAAAGCGTTTTACTCCCTCACGTACAGAGTCAAGACCAAATTCTTCAGGATTCACTTTGTCAAGCGGCATCCAAAAAGAATCCGCCACATCATCCATCGCTTCAAGATGAGTCACATCTTCCACCGTACAAAGGAAAAACTGGTCTAAGGTATGTACCAAAAAGCCGGAATAAAGATAAGTATTGGGCAACGAAAACAGATATGCCGCTTTTTCCACTTTCAGTCCTGTTTCCTCCAGCACCTCACGCGCCACACCTTCCTCTCCGGTTTCATACATATCTATAAACCCTCCCGAAAGGTCCAGTGTTCCTTTCTTGGGTTCTTTACCCCGACGGCAAACCAATAATTCATTCCTCTCATTCAAGATAAATGCCACTGTAGCGGCACTTGAATTAAAGTAGTAGACAAAACCACAATCCGCACAGCGTTTGGACTTCTCATTATTCACCACAAAATGTGAAGAACCACATTTGGGACAGTACTTGAATAGTTCTAGTGGATGCATAATTACTCCTTTTCTTTTATAGACACCGCAAAGATAGCTTAAATGACAGATAATTCATTAATTAAATCTAAAAGAAGAAAGAGAAAACACAATTCTTAGTACATTTGTTAGCAAATACAAATGTAAATTACTCACATGGAGATTGTTATAATTATCGCACTTATTTTACTAAATGGGGTATTCGCCATGTCCGAAATAGCCTTGATTTCTGCTCGCAAAAGCAGTCTGAACAATGATGTCCGTCACGGCAGTTCCACCGCGCGTATCGCCTTAAAATTAGCCAATGACCCGGATAAGTTTTTATCGACCATACAAATCGGAATTACTCTGATTGGTATTCTCACCGGTATTTATTCCGGCGATGTATTGGCGTCTGATTTCAGCAAAGTACTGACTGCAGCAGGCATACCAGTCACTTATGCCCATATAATAGCACAAATTCTGATTGTCATCTTAGTGACCTATCTCACCATTATTTTCGGAGAGCTTGTCCCCAAACGAATCGGAATGAGCGCATCCACACGCGCAGCCAAGCTACTGGCACGCCCCATGTATTGGCTGTCACTCATAGCTTCTCCTTTCGTATGGATTTTGGCAAAAAGTACTTCACTGATTTTCAACCTGCTGCATATAAATACAGCAGAGGAAAAAGTTACGGAAGAAGAAATCAAATCCATGATTGACGAAGGAGCCGAGAATGGCGAGGTACAAGAAGTAGAACAAGATATCGTAGACCGCGTTTTCTCTTTGGGCGACCGCAGCATCAATACCATTATGACTTATCGTAATGATATAGTATCTATTGATATAGATATGGGAAACAAGCAGATTTATGATATTGTATGCCAGCATTTATATCAAGTTTATCCGGTGACACAAGACAATACTTTGGATAATATTATAGGTGTGGTTTACCTGAAAGATCTTTTCGGTAAATTAGAAGAAGTGAACTTTAATCTGCGTGATGTTATTCGTCCGGCACAATACTTCCATGAAAACATGGATGTCTATAAGGTATTGGAACAAATACGCCAGCACCACATTAAATATGGACTGATCTGCGATGAATTCGGCAGTTTGCAAGGAGTCATTACAATGAAAGACATATTGGAAGCATTGGTAGGGGCACTACCCGGCGATTCGGAAGAACCGGATATCATTCTCCGCAAAGACGGCAGTTGGCTGATAGACGGACAATGTTCTTTCTATGACTTCTTAAGTCATTTTGAAATGGAAGATTTATATTCCGAATATAATTATAACACATTGAGCGGACTTATTCTGCAGCAGTTGGGACATGTTCCCAAAACCGGAGAACTTCTCCAATGGAACGATTTCCTTTTTGAAATTGTAGATATGGACGGAGCACGCATCGATAAGATATTGGTCACCCTGTCAGACAAAAACAAAGAAGATAAATAAGATATGTTACAAAGAGATTATATTATGCGTTTGGTTCGCCAATTCATAGAAGCATTGGAAAAACTGGTGGAAGAAAAGAAAAAAGAGGATGGTCCTGAGTTTCAGTTAAAGATACAAAGTATCTATCGAGCCTATTTTAACCATAGCCATCACTTCTATTATGAACAGGATGCGGAATATATTTTAACCGATCTGTCTCAAGACTATGAAGGGCAAGAGTTTCTGACCCGAATCGATATGTTATCGGAGTTGCTCTATCAAGACGCTCTATTGAAAGAGCCGGACGAAAAGAAATACCTTTTAGCAAAAGCACTCTATCTAAAAGAGTATTTGGACAGCCATAGTGATACCTTTTCTTTTGAGCGAAGAAACAAAATAAATGAAATCAAGAAGTTATTAGAGTTATAGACTAAAAAAATGCACTTTTTTTCAAAGAATATGTGTTTTTTCTTTCAAAATAGTAGATAAATTAAAAACTATTCCTATATTTGCTTACAGATTGACAACACTAAAATCAAAATATTATGGAGAAAATAGACAGTCTTGACAGACAGATCCTTGAAATTATATCTCAAAATGCTCGCATCCCATTTAAAGATGTCGCAGCAGAATGTGGCGTTTCCCGTGCTGCTATTCACCAACGCGTACAAAGATTGATTGATTTGGGCGTCATTATCGGTTCGGGATATCATGTAAATCCTAAAAGTTTAGGATATAGAACATGTACGTATGTAGGAATCAAACTAGAAAAAGGTTCAATGTATAAAGCTGTAGTAAATGAATTAAAAAAGATTCCCGAAATAGTGGAATGCCATTTTACTACCGGTGCATACACCATGCTGACAAAAGTATATTCTCGTGACAATGAACACTTAATGGATATATTAAATTCCAGAATTCAGGAGATTCCCGGTGTTACAGCTACCGAAACAATGATATCTTTGGAGCAAAGTATCAAGAAAGAAATTCCTATTCAAACCGGGAAATAATGGAATGGCTGACTGACTACCATTTAGGCGGCATTGTTATCGGCATTTGTACATTTCTGATAATCGGTCTTTTCCACCCCATCGTGGTCAAAGCCGAATATTATTGGGGAACGCGTTGTTGGTGGATTTTCCTGATTTTAGGAATAGCCGGTATCATCGGCTCAATCTTAATCAACGACATACTCATTTCTTCACTGATAGGCGTTTTCTCTTTTTCGTCATTTTGGACTATAAAAGAAATTTTTGAGCAACGGGAACGCGTATTGAAAGGTTGGTTTCCAATGAATCCCAAACGAAAACACGAATACGAAGAAAAATAAACTCCTATTTTCCGGGCATTTCAAATATAATAAGAAATGCCCGGAAAATACCACTCTTTCTGCAAAGACAATTTTATCACCATAGAGAAAAAGATTCTCATAATACCATTAACGGTTACTCTATTTGCCATATTTTTCGTATTTTTGTGAACGACATCTAATATAAACCGAAGAAAAACAACATGAGATACAAATATTTATTACTCTTATTAGCACTATTAGCATTAAATACTCCCATTTCTGCCGAATATTTCAGGCATATTGGATTATCCGAAGGATTGACGCAGCCATCGGTTATGTCCATACACCAAGATCAATTGGGAAGAATGTGGTTTGGTACAAGAGAGGGAATAAATCTGTATGATGGCAAACAAATCACTGCTTTCAAAGGTTGGTGCAACGCTTCCAATGATTCAGCTCCCATCTGGTTGGGAAATGAAGTTTCATCCATCGTTGAGGACAAACAAGGAAATATTTTTTTCTTAGTCGATGACGATATTATAAAATTTGATATACAGACCGAACAATTCAGTCGTCTTTCTAAAGGAAGCCGCATCCCGGTTTTAACTTCACTTGAAGGAGACCTGTGGTATATGAGACGAGATTCCTTATTCAAGCATTCTTCAGGAGCCACGGAATCAACCTTCATGTTAAAAACCGGAATTACTTCTCCCATCACCTGCCTGACAATGTTACCCAATAAAATCTGTATTGGCTCACATGACGGAATTTTTTTCTATGACCGTTCCAGCGGGAAAGAAACACATGTACTCAGAGGTATTGACATCTACCGCATTTTTGAAAGCTCACAAAAAGAATTGTGGATTGGAACAAGAATGTATGGATTATACAGAATCAACAAAAAAGGAGAAATCAGGCAAGTGCCTTTCAGCCCCGGTTCCCCCACAGGAATCAGCAGCTGGCAAATTCGTGATTTTGTGGAAGACGGCGAACGGAACATCTGGTTTGGAACATTTGACGGACTACATAAATATAGTACGAAAACAGGACAGTATTCCCTTATCCAAATCCCCAAATACGTAGGAGGATTAAACCACCCATCTATCTTTTCCCTTTGTAAAGATATGCAAGGTACTATCTGGGTGGGAAGCTATTTTGGAGGAGTAAATTATTTCACACCCAAACAAGACAGCTTTGTACATTACGACTATGACCAAAACGCCACCAAAAATCAATATTATTCATATATAGGCGATATCGTAGTAGACAAGAATGAACACGTGTGGCTCAGCACAGACGGAGGAGGAATCAGCTGTACCGACAAGAACTGGAACATTATCCATCAGTTTACGGCAGGAGGCAAAAATTCAATCCCCCACAATAACATAAAAAGTATATGTTATGATGAAGAAAACGAATGCATATACATAGGTACTTATTTAGGAGGACTGTCTCGTTATGATTTGCAAACCGGACAATTCTATAACTATCTGGAAAGGAGGAAAGGAGAGCCCAATACTCCGAATGAAGTTGTTTTCCATGTAAAAATGTGGAAAGGAAAATTATATTTATCAGCACGCAACGGTGTATTTTCTTTGGATACCAAAACGCAAAAGTTTCACAAACTGGATATCCCAATCGCCTACTACGAAGATTTCGATATAGACCCGGAAGGATATTTATACCTGAGCGGAATGTTTAATCTGGTATGCATGCATTTAGACAAGCTGGAAGCATCTTATATTCCGCTGACTCAAAAAGGATATAATGCCAAAATAACCCGCATCTTGGCAACTAATAACGGCGCCTATATCAGCACTTTAGGAGGCGGGTTGTTTTTCTATGACAAGAAAACACATAAGACAGCCCATTACACAGCAGAAGAGCATCAGCTTCCCAGCAACTTTTGTTACAATGTTTGTTTATCACCCAGTGGGAACATACTGATTACCAGCGACAAAGGAGTAACAAGCTATTCTCCCGAAAAAAACAGCTTTACCACCATTAATTTAATGAGAAACTTTCCAACAGCCCACATTATAAGTGGCTGCGGCATTTTCGCCTCCGACCAAAAGCGCATTTATGTGGGCGATACCAAAGGGGTAACCTCTTTTTCGGAAGAAGAATTTCACAAAGCCAATACCTTCCGCCATAACCCCAACCTTTATTTCTCGGAATTATGGATTAATAATCAAAAGGTAGTGGCAGGAGATGAAACCGGAGTACTTACCAAGGCTTTTCCATATACTCAAAAGCTCAAATTAAGCCATAATCAAAATAATTTGATTCTCAGTTTTGCCCTGCCTGACTATGAACAACAATTATCCCAAAAACAGTTCCAATATAAATTGGACGGGTTCGATAAAAAATGGATTAAAACCAGCCAGACAGAAGTACACTATACCAATCTTGATCCGGGCACTTATACGTTGCGAGTAGCTGCCATCAATAACAGCAGCAACCAAAGCGGAGACATCACAGACAAAGAAATCAGTATGCAACTGACCATCTCTGCTCCTTGGTATGCCACTTGGTGGGCATTCTTGCTCTATATCATCAGTTTTATAGGATGCCTTTATTATTTTATATCCAGTCGAATCGCCAAGCGCACCTTAGCACTTTCGTTAGAAAAAGAGCGTTTTGAAAAACAACAGATAGAACAACTTAATCAAGAGAAGCTGGTATTCTTCACTAATGTCAGCCATGAATTCCGCACTCCCTTAACATTAATAATCAGTCATATAGATATCATTCTACAGAAATCTTCACTGAATCCTTCTATCTATAACCAAATATTAAAAATCAGAAAGAATGCACAGCAAATGAGCAATCTGATTTCAGAATTACTTGAGTTTAGAAAACTGGAACAAAACCATAAAACATTACAGATATCCCAACAAGATATAACTCCATTTTTGAAAGAAATTTATTTTTCATTTGTTGATTATGCCCATTTGCGTAATATCCATTATGACTTTCAACTATCAGAAACTCCCACACTATGTTGGTTTGACAGCCAATTACTTGAAAAAGTATTCTTCAATTTATTATCCAATGCCTTTAAATATACACCCGACAATGGGAATATTATCATATCCGGCCGTACAACAGATAATGAAGTAGAAATCAGTATATCCGACACAGGATCGGGAATTGCCAAAAACGATGTTTCACAAATATTCGCGCGCTTCTTCCAGGCAAACAACCAAAAGCCGGGTGAATATTCATCGCCCGGTACCGGTATTGGTCTTGCTTTGTCCAAAACCATCGTTGAAAAGCATCATGGTACGATAACTGTCGACAGTACACTAGGCAAAGGAAGTACATTTACCGTCCGACTCCCCAGAAACGCAGACGTTTTCCAGGCAGACAAAAACATACAGTTATCAAACCAGCAACAAGAAAGCTCCATTGTACCCGGTTCTTTAGATGTCCTGCCCGAAACAGATACTTACCTGACGGAATCAGTCCATACCGAAAACGCAGAAGAAAAGACCCACACCGTATTATTGGTAGAAGACAATGAAGAACTGCTCCAATTATTAACAGAGCTATTCTCCCCATTTTATGAAGTAATTTGCGCTACCAATGGAGAAGAAGGCCTAAAACAAGTATACGAGCATAAGATAGATTTGATTATCAGTGATATCATGATGCCCAAAATGAGTGGAACAGAAATGTGTCTGCAAATTAAAAACAACATTGATTATTGCCACATACCTCTCATATTGCTGACTGCCCTCAATTCTACCGAACAGAATATTGAAGGACTGAACCGAGGCGCAGACGATTATATCACCAAACCTTTCCATGCCCAATTATTATTAGCACGTGCCAATAACCTGATTAGAAGCCGTTTGCTCATGCAGCACCAATTTGATAAAAAGCCGATATCCGAAATTGATTTGACCTGTATCAATCCATTGGATAAAGATATTCTGAAACGGACAGCAGAGAGCATCGAACAGCACATTGATGATACAGAATATGATATTCCGGTACTTTGCAAGGAAGTCGGCATCGGACGTTCACTTCTTTATACCAAGTTTAAAGCATTAACAGGAATGACACCCAATAATTTCATTTTGAATTATCGACTGAAACATGCTGCAGCTTTATTGCAACAATATCCCGATATTCCTATTGCAGAAGTCAGTGACCGTTGCGGGTTTAGCTCACCTGTATATTTCAGCCGTTGCTTCAAGAATCAGTATGGATGTACTCCGCAAAACTATCGCAAGGAAAAGAAAACGGAAAGTTAATTCAAAGACTATCCGGCTCAATTTAAAGTCTTGGAAAATGACACTATGACATATATACGTACAGGCTCATGCGTACGTATGTGCAGGCTCATGCGTACGTATGTGTAGACCGATACGTATATACGTGCAGACCGATGCCTACGTGCACATTTAAAAATAGGCAGCCGGTACTGAATGATGCAAAAAGACCTTGATGTTTTTCAAAAAGCTCGGTATCTTTTTTTAAAACCTCGGTATCTTTTTCAAAAAGCTCGGCATCTTTTTGTAGGGGCAGATTATATCTCACCCTCACAAATTCGGTTATTCCTTCTTTTCCGTTCATCCTTACATTTTAATCGGAAGACACGGGCAATCAACCGATTAAGAATGACAGGACATCCCCTCATCCTCCTTTCAGCCGCGTTTATCAAGTCCCTTCAAAATCTGCCTTCAGCCTTTGTTTTCCTGATTTTGGTGGAAGAAGTTTTACGAATGAAAGGAGGCTGAAAGGGTGGTGACGAGGTATCCCCTCACTACCAAAGCCCCCATAAACAGGACGTTTCAACAGCTAATGAAAGGAAGAAGGAACGCCCCCACTGATACAGAAGCTTTGTAATAAAAAGACTTCAGCCATTTTTAAACAAGGCTCTAAAAGATAAAAAAACTTATTTCTACCTTTCTCCCCTCTTTTTCTCTTGATTATTCAAATTATTCCAAATACATTTGCGCTTACCGACAATGCTGTTAAAAACACTCCTCAAATTCAAGTTGGCGGCAAAATACCTTGAACAATCCTTGAACCAAGACTATCATCAGTACCTTGAATGAAGGAAACAAGAAAATGTAGAAACCATATAAAGCAGACTAAGGATATGAAAAAATTATTCATTTTGGCAAGCTTTCTACTTATCCTCCCGACCGCCATGTTACGGGCTCAGGAACTGACCTTGGAAGAGTGCCAGCAACAGGCCCGGGAGCACTATCCTTTAATAAAGCGATACGGATTGATTGAGAAAACAAAGGAATATAATATTTCCAATGCCAATAAAGGGTATCTGCCACAACTGTCATTATCAGCCAAAGCCAGCTACCAATCAGAAGTGACGGAAATTCCTTTCGACTTACCCGGAATCGACATTCGTGGGATGCGTAAAGACCAGTATCAAGCCATGCTCCAACTGGACCAAGTAGTGTGGGACGGAGGGAATATACATGCACAAAAAGCTGTCACCCGCGCTGCATCCGAGGCAGACAAGCAGAAGTTGGAAGTAGATATGTACGCTATCAACGAAAGGGTTAATCAATTGTTTTTCGGTATTCTGCTTTTGGAAGAACAGCTGAATCAAAATCAATCCATGCAAGAAGAGTTGCAACGGAATTACGATAATGTAAAAGCATATATGGCAAACGGAATAGCCAACCAAGCTGATTTGGATGCCGTTAAAGTGGAACAACTGAATACCATCCAACAACGCCACGCCCTCGAAGCCTCCCATCGCGCTTATTGCGATATGTTACAGACAATGATGAACCATCGTGCCCCCCTCACCCGAAACACGTTGAAAAAGCCGAGGGTTGATACCTTATTATATAGAGCACGACTACTGGCATTCGGTAGTGGGAGGCATCGAGCGGGCACGTCAGGAATTGCGTCCTTTCAATGTGAGTGTGGATTATCTTTGCTATCATCAGGGGAACAAGGAAAGTTATCTGGAAGTGTGTCGCAGAGTTGAAGAAAGCAATGTCGACGCTGTACTGATCGCTCCGAACTTCAGAAATGAGACATTGGCTTTGACAGACTATCTGCAAGCTAAAAAAATAGCTTATGCATTCATTGACTTCAATATGGAGGAAGCGAACGCACTGACCTATATCGGACAGGACTCTTATAAAAGCG
>OGDX01000319.1_pt1 | contig 38910 bp, 43 predicted proteins | sample 1570461 | NCBI WGS metagenome assembly OGDX01 (sample SAMEA2582172, study PRJEB24529) | metagenome
TTGCCGACACCCTCTGTCTGGCTATTTTCATGTATGGAGGATAACTGCCTATGGCAAAAAACAAAACAGAGATTCATGTTACAACGGTATTTGACGGGGAACTGGACGCAACCGATGTGTTCGTCAGCCTGATTTCCCAGAAATACGGTAAGACAAATACGAAAGAATATCTTGCTAAAAGGAAAGATATGAGCTATAATGAAGATGAGGTTCAAAAGAGCCAGATACCGTCTGGATTGTGTGGGTAAATGGCTATGATGAACGAAATGGAATACAGAACAATCGGTTCGGCACTTGCCGGAGGGTATCGTGCAGCGGTCTATTGCAGGCTGTCAAAGGACGATGACCTGCAAGGCGAAAGTGCCAGTATCGCAAACCAGCGTGATATGCTGGAAAAATACTGCGAAAAGCAGGGATGGGAGGTTGTGGCAGTCTATCAGGACGATGGCTTCACAGGTCTTAATATGGAGCGTCCTGATTTACAGAGAATGTTGAGAGCCATTGAGCGCAGGCAAATCAACCTTGTCATCACGAAAGACCTCAGCCGACTGGGGCGTAACTATCTGCAAACCGGGCATTTGATTGAGGACTTTTTCCCAAGAAACGGTGTCCGCTATATCGCCATGAATGACGGTATCGACACCCTGCGTGATAACAACGATATTGCCCCGTTCAAGAATATCCTGAACGAGATGTACAGCAAGGATATTTCCAAGAAAGTCCATTCCTCTTATCTTCTGAAAGCGCAGAAAGGACAGTTTACCGGGTGTCTTGCCCCGTTTGGGTATCGGAAAGACCCGGAGGACAAAAACCATCTGCTCATTGACGAGGAAACCGCCCCGATTGTGCGGCTGATTTTCGGATATGCCCTGAACGGTCATGGTCCGAACTATATCCGCAGACGGCTGGAGGAAGAAAAAATCCCCTGCCCCACATGGTGGAACCGGGAACGGGGGCTTCGCAATACCCGCACCAAATGGGAAAAGAAAGACCCGGAAAACGGGCGGTATATGTGGGACTTCTCCGTTATCAAAGACCTTTTGATGAATCCCGTCTACACCGGGGCGATTGCTTCCCAGAAAAAGGACTACCGTTTCAAAATCGGCACGATTGGGGAAAAGAAGCCGGAGGACTGGATTGTGGTGGAGGGACAGCATGAACCGCTGATTGACCGCATGAGCTTTGACATTGTGCAGAACAAGCTGAAATCCCGCCAGCGTCCGGGGCAGACCAATGAAATCAGCCTGTTTGCCGGACTGATAAAATGCGGCGAGTGTGGGAAGTCGCTGACGATACGCTACACAAACGCAAAACATCCCCAGCGGATTTACTCCTGCAAGACCTACAATGCCTTTGGAAAGAACCACTGCACCCAGCACCGGATTGATTATGACACCCTTTACAGCCATGTGCTGCGGAAAATCCGGGAATGTGCCAGAGCCGCCCTGATGGACGGGGAAGCGGTTGCCGACCGCCTGACCAATACCTGTGAAGCCGAGCAGCGGGAACAGCGGGAAGCAATGGAACGCTCCCTTACAAGGGACGAGGAACGGATTGAGGTTCTGGACAAAATGGTAATGCGGCTTTATGAGGATATGATTGCAGGGCGTATCAGTGAGCAGAATTTCAACACCATGCTGGAAAAGACACAGACCGAGCAGACGGAGCTTAAAACAAAAGTGTCCGAGGGCAGAAAGCGGCTGTCCGATGAAGTCCAGCTTGCCAATGACGCAAAACAATGGGTGGAAGCCATTCAGGAATACGCCAACATCACAGAGCTGGACGCAGCCACCCTCAACCGCTTAATCAAAGAAATCGTCGTGCATGAGCGCATTGACGAAGATAAAACAAGACACATTTCTATCGAAATTCATTTTAATCTCAAACCCATCCCGGAGGTGGAACAGGTCACTGCCTGACCTGTCCCGCCGGGACGGTTCTCTTAAAAACACCATATAGATTTTTTGTACGCCGCCGCCCGCCATCGAGCAGAGTTTTACACCTAATTGGGGATAAAACAGCTCATGGCTGGCGGCGGTATCGTCCTGCTGGGCATGAACCTGATCCCTCTGCTGGCAAACCTGTTCTAATCTTCCCAAAGGAGTAAGCTATGCAAAGTATCTTCGACGCTATCACGGAATGGCTCAAAGGGCTGTTGGTCGAGGGTATCATGGGAAACCTCGGCGGGCTTTTTACCAATGTGAATGAGCAGGTCGGAGAGATTGCGGCGCAGGTAGGGACGACCCCGGCGGCATGGAACGCCGGGGTCTTTTCCATGATACGGCAGCTCTCCGAAACGGTCATCCTGCCTATCGCCGGGCTGGTGCTTACCTTCGTGATGACCTATGAGCGCATTCAAATGCTGATAGACCACAACAATCTACACAACTTCGACACATGGATCTTCTTCAAGTGGATTTTCAAGACCTTCGTTGCGGTGATGATCCTGTCCAACACCTTCAACATCGTTATGGCGGTGTTCGATGTGTCCCAGCAGGTCATTCAGCAATCGGCGGGCCTGATACAAGGTTCCACCGCCGTCACGCCGGATGTTCTGAACGATATGCAGACCCAGCTTGAAGCGATGGAGCTGGGGCCGCTCCTTGGTATCTTCCTGCAATCCTTCTTCGTGCAGTTCACCATGACGGCCTTAAACATCGTGATTTTCGTCATCGTCTACGGGCGTATGATTGAGATTTACCTAATGACGAGCCTTGCCCCCATTCCCTTTGCCACCAGCGTGAACCGGGAGGTCGGCCACATGGGCCACAACTATTTCAAGTCCCTGTTCGCTGTCGGTTTCCAAGGGATGCTCATTATGGTGTGCGTGGCGATTTACGCCGTACTGGTGCAGAGTATCGCCACGGACGGCGATATGATGAACGCCATCTGGACTTGCGTGGGGTACACGGTTCTTTTGTGCTTCGTGCTGTTCAAGACCGGGAGCCTGTCTAAATCCATCTTTGGAGCGCATTAAGCCACTTCGGGCCAAGTTGGCCCGAAGCTGGAAAGGAGGTGCAGAACGATGATGTATCAGGGGCCGAGCAAATCCCCGTGGGGCAAGGTGCAGACCTGTGACCTGCTTTGCCCCGGTGTGTTCCTTGTGAGTACCGCCAGCCACGGCGGGACAATGGTTTCAAACGAGGTGGCGGCGTTCCTCTCCCCGGCGGCCAAACGGTGTGGCTTCAAGCGGGGCGGCTACCTCTGTTTTGAGGAAGATACGCAGGAGGATGTGGTGCTGCGGGAACTTTTGGACAAGAAGCTCTGGCAGATACCCGAGCGTATCAAGGACAAAGCCGCCTTTGAGGAAAATATCAACCTCTCCATCAGGCGGTACAACCCCGAATATTGGCGGGCAAGGCAGTCCGGCCTTGAAGCGGCGCAGGCCGCCCGGAAGGAGGCCCCGGCCCGCCAGACAGAACGATGACCTCGGGCCAAGTTGGCCCGAAGCTCCAAGGAGGTGATCTCATTGGCCTATGTGCCAGTACCCAACGATTTGAGCCGTATTAAGACCAAGCTGGCCTTCAACCTGACGAAGCGCCAGCTTATTTGTTTTTCCATAGCGGGCGGTATCGGTATCCCGTTTTACCTGTTCACCCGCTCCCATATCGGGAACAGCACGGCCCTGTTCCTGATGATTGGCCTGATGATGCCGTGTTTTCTGTTCGCCATGTTTGAGAAGGACGGCCTTCCCTTTGAGAAGGTGCTCCGCAACATTATCCGAACCAAGTTTTTGCTGCCACGGGTCAGGCCCTATAAGACCGAAAATTTCTATGCTTTTTTGAACCGAAAGGAGGAAAAGCCGATTGCAGACCACCAAAGGGGCAAAGCGGCCGGGCGCAGAAAGAAAGCGTCCTGACCGCAAGACCACAAAACAGGCCAAGCCGAAAAAGGCCGGGCCGCAGACTGCCCAGCAGACCATACCCTACCGGGAGCTTTTCAAGGATGGTATCTGCCGGGTAAACGATAAGCTCTACACCAAGAGCCTTGAATACGAGGACATCAACTACCAGTTGGCGCAGGCCGATGACCAGAGCGCCATTTTTGACGGCTACTGTGCGTTCCTCAATTCCTTTGACAGCTCCCTTCCGTTCCAGCTCTCCTTTATCAACCACAGGAGCCGCCCGGAAAGCAAGTATAAAATCAATATCCCCATGAAGGATGACGAGTACAGCGAAATGCGGAGCGAGTATGTGGAAATGCTGGAGGGCCAGATTGCCAAGAGCAACAACGGCATTGTGAGAACCAAGCTGTTGACCTTCGGCGTGTCGGCGGACAGTCTTGCGATTGCAAAGCCCCGCTTGGAGCGTGTGGAGGCCGACATAATGGGCAATTTCAAAAAGCTGGGGGTACAGTCCCGCTCCCTCAATGGGCTGGAACGCCTGGAGATTTTGCACGGCCAGCTCCACCCCGGCGGCACCGAGCCCTTCCGCTTCACATGGGATATGATACCGAAAACCGGGCTGGGGACAAAGGACTTTATCGCCCCAACCAGCTTTGACTTCCGGCAAAGCCGCCTGTTCCGCATGGGCTCCACATGGGGAGCGGCGTCCTATATGCAGATCATGGCCTCCGAGCTTTCCGACAAGCTCCTTGCGGAGCTGTTGGAGGTGGACGCTGAAATGACCATCACCATGCACATTCAGACTGTCGATCAGGCCAAGGCCATCAAGACCATCAAGGGCAAGGTCAGCGACATTGACAAAATGAAGGTGGAGGAACAGAAAAAGGCCGTCCGAAGCGGCTACGATATGGACATACTTCCGCCCGACCTTGTTACATTCAGTCAGGACGCCAAGAACCTGTTGAACGACTTGCAGAGCCGCAACGAGCGAATGTTCCTCCTGACCTTCCTTGTGGTAAACACCGCCGCCACCCGCCGGGAGCTGGACAACGACCTGTTCACGGTATCGGGTATCATGCAGAAATACAACTGCATTTTGAAGCGGCTGGACTTTCAGCAGGAACAGGGCCTTATGTCCAGCCTGCCCCTCGGCTACAACGGCATTGAGATACAGCGGGGCATGACAACCAGCTCCACGGCCATCTTCGTGCCATTTATGACGCAGGAGCTCCGCATGGACGGCGAGGCCATCTATTACGGCCTGAACGCCCTTTCCCACAATGTCATCATGGCGAACCGCAAGAAGCTGAAAAATCCCAACGGCCTGTACCTCGGCGTACCGGGTGCGGGCAAGAGCTTCGCCGGAAAGAGGGAGCTTGTCAATGTGTTCCTTGCCACCAATGACCGCATTATCATTCTTGACCCGATGGGCGAATACTCGCCGCTGGTACGCCAGTTCGGACAGGACGGCCTTGTGGTGGAGATCGCCCCCAACAGCCCGCACCATATCAATCCGATGGATTTGGATGTAAGCATTGATGACGAGGTTTCGCCTATTAGTCTGAAATGCGATTTTATCCTTTCCCTTATGGAGCTGATCGTGGGCGGCAAGGACGGCTTACAGCCTGTGGAGCGCACCATCATCGACCGCTGCGCCCGCATGGTGTACCGGGACTTTCTCAATGACCCGGACAATACCCCTATGCCGACGCTTCAAAACCTGTATGACCTTCTGTGCCAGCAGACCGAGCCCGAGGCAAAGCGGCTGGCAACAGCCCTTGAGATCTATGTGTCCGGCTCCCTCAACATCTTCAACCACAAGACCAATGTGGATTACAGAAACGCCCGTGTGGTGTGCTTCGACTTGAAGAAGCTGGGGGCGGGCCTCCGCACGATTGCCATGCACATCATCAACGACCTGATGAACAGTCAGGTTTCCCACAACTTCGCCCGTGGTATCGCTACATGGTGCTACTATGACGAGTTCCATGTGCTGTTGCAGGACGAGCTGACTTCCAGCTACTTCGCTACCATCTGGAAAATGCTCCGTAAAAAGGGCTGCGTCCCGAGCGCCCTGACGCAGAATGTGAAAGACCTCCTTGCCAGCCGGCAGATTGAAAACATCTTTGAAAACTCCGACTTTATGGTGCTTCTGTCGCAGGCGCAGGGAGACAGGCAGATACTTGCCAAGCAGTTGGGTATCAGCCCGCACCAGCTTTCCTATGTGACCCACTCCAATCCCGGCGAGGGGCTGTTGTTCTTCGGAAATGTGACCATTCCGTTTGTTGACCGTTTCCCGAAGAATACCAAGCTCTACTCCATTATGACTACCCGCCCGGAAAGCGGGTCAAGCGTGGGCGGCTCCATTTTGCCGAAGAAGAAGTGACCCGTCAGGCCGGGGAGCCTACCTCGGGCCAAGTTGGCCCGAAGCCAGCGGGCGGCGGGAAATTCCGGCAGGACGAGGAACGGGAAAAGCTGTCCTCCCGCTTGCGGCAGGATGACGAGGCCCGCAGGGATACCGCCCATGAGGAACAGGACGCCCAAAAGGCCAGGAAGGACAAGCAGGAGAAAAAGAAGGAACGGGCCGAGGCCAAGGCCGAACACTCTGCTGTCAAGCTGGAAGCCGCCAAGGAAAAGCTGACCCAGCAGAAACCTCAGAAGCCGCCCGGCCTCCCCCAGCGGGCGGCAACGGCGGCGGGGGCAGGTGTATGGGCCTACACCCACCGCAAAATACATGAGGTCGAGCATGAGAATGTGGGTGTGGAGAGCGCCCACAAGGCCGAGCTTCTGGCAGAGGCCGGAGTGCATAAGGCCACCCGCTACACCAAGCGGCGTATCCGGGAGCACCCGGCCCGGCAGGTGGAGAAATGGGAACACAAGACCATGAAGGCCAATGCCAACCTCCACTATCAGCAGATGGCGCAGGAGCACCCGGAGCTTCAAAGCAGCTTCCTTTCCCGCATGGCCCAGAAATGGAAAATCAAGCGGGAATATGCCAAGCAGGCCCGGGAAGCTGCAAGACAGGGGGCCAAGGCGGCAGGAGCGGCGGCCACCACCACCGAGAAAGCGGCGGCCTATGCCGCCCGATTCGTGCGCCGTCATAAAAGCGGAGTAATCATCATTCTGCTGTTGTTCTGCCTGTTCCTGATTTTGAACTCCATCTTTTCCGCCCTCCCTTCGCTGGGTACTGGCATGATGAACGCCGTGGTCGGCACCTCCTACACCGCCGAGGACGAGGATATTTTGGGGGCCAACGAGGACTATACGGCCCTTGAAAACGAGCTCCGGCAGAAAATCGCCAACATTGAGCGCACCCACCCCGGCTATGACGAGTACCGCTATCAGGTGGACGAGCTGGGCCACAACCCCTATGAACTGACCTCCTACCTGATCGCCAAGCTCCGCACCTATACCCGTGAAAATGTGCAGGGTGAGCTCCGGGCCTTGTTTGAGGCGCAGTACAAGCTGACGCTGACCGAGGAAGTGGAGATACGCTACCGCACCGAAACGGACACATGGACGGACGAGGACGGAACCACCCATACGGATACCTACGAGGTGCCGTATGAGTATTACATTCTCCATGTGCGGCTCCAGAACAAGACCCTGCCCGTGGTGGTGAACTCCCTGCTGGATGCCGAGCAGAAAGAAATCTACGACATTACCTTGGAGCTCAAAGGCAACAAGCCCTATCTGTGGGATGACATTTACACGGGCGGCGGTGGCAGCTATGACCCCGGAAGTGATTACATTGTACCGGGCGAAGCTCTTTCCGACCCGGCCTTTGCGGCCCTTATCACGGAGGCGGAAAAGTACCTGGGCTGGCCCTATGTATGGGGCGGCTCCAGCCCCTCCACCTCCTTCGACTGTTCCGGCTTTGTCTGCTGGGTCTATACGGCCAGCGGCGTCCACAACCTGCCCCGCACCACGGCAACAGGGATTTTCAATCAATGCGCCTATGTATCACCCGCTGACGCAAGGCCCGGAGATCTGATTTTCTTTACGAAAACCTATGACTGCGACGGCCCTGTTTCCCATGTGGGTATCTATGTGGGCGATGGCATGATGATCCACGCAGGCGACCCCATCAAATACGCCAGTATCAATACGAACTACTGGCAGGAGCACTTTTACGCCTTTGGGCGTTTGAACTGATTTTCCGAAAGGAGCGACGATATGACCAAACTTGAAAAAATCGACAAGGAGCTGGACAAGGCCCGGGAGAAGGCCGCCGAATGGCAGGCCAAGGTCAGGGACTTGGAGAAACAGCGTCAGGAGGAAGAAAACAGCATGATCGTTCAGGCTGTCCGCTCCCTGAAACTGACGCCCTCTGAGCTGGCTGCCTTTTTCAGCAACCCCACCATCACCACCTCGGGCCAAGTTGGCCCGAAGCCTGATGAAGCAAAGGAGGATACCGAGCATGAAGAATAAGCTGTTTCGCAGGGCCGCGGTTTTGACCGCCGCCCTGTTTTCTCTTACCTGTATGAGCGTCACGGCCTACGCCCAGAGTGACGAGCCCGCAGAGGAAACCACGCCGCCCGCCGCAACGGAAACCGTTGCCAAGCCCTTCACCCCGGATGGGACGGGAACGGTGGTAGACAATGCCACCGACGAGGACGGCAAGGAGTTTTTCACCATCACCACCCCCAGCGAGAATGTCTTTTATCTGGTCATTGACCGTCAGCGCACCGAGGAAAATGTGTATTTCCTGAACGCTGTCACGGAAAAAGACCTGTTGGCCCTTGCCGAATCCGACCCGGAACCCGAGGTCAAGGAGCCTGTCACACAGCCTGAGCCTGACCCGGAGCCTGTTGCCGAGCCGGAACCCGAACCTGAAAAAGATGCAGGCTTTCCTGTTGGCAATCTCCTGATGGTAGCGGCTGTCCTGCTGGTGGGCGGCGGAGCGGCCTATTATTTCAAGGTCTACCGTCCGAAGCATGAGGCCCCGGAGCTGGACGAGGACGATTACGACTATGACGAGAACGACCCCTACGGCGATATGGCGGTTGAGGAAGAAACGGAGGACGAGGAATGAATTTCACCAACAGCCCCTATGAAAAGATGATGAAAGAGATCCCCCGTCCGGGCCGTAGCGGCGCTGACCGCTGTGCCGGGTGCCGCTACCTGAAGGAGTGCAGAAGCCAGAAGGGCCGATGCCGCAAGCAGTTCCGTACCTCGGGCCAAGTTGGCCCGAAGTCCTGATGTGCCGGGAACTGACCCGTGACGAGCGAAAAGGTATCCGAAAACTGGTCACGGAGATGTGCGCCAACTATGACCGGGAGTATGGCTGCCTGCCGCTGGACTGTGAGTGCTATATGCTGGGGAAATGCTGGACGGGAGCCTACTGCCGCTACTTCCGTGAGGCCGTTCTTCCCCTTGACCCGGTGCTGATGGCCTCCATCTGCGAGGACGGCCCGGCCCCGGATACCCGGCTGTGCGCCGTTTGCGGGAGGCCCTTTCTCCCGGAGGGGCGGCAAGCCTACTGTTCCGACGCCTGCAAGGCCGAGGGAAACCGCAGAAGGAGCCGGGAGCGCATGAGAAAAAAGCGGCTGAAAAACGAATAGACCTGTTACGATTTGCCCGGAGAAAAAGCCCGGAATATCAGGCTTTTTCCCGCCTGTTTTCCGGGCCGGAATACCCTAATACCTTCCGGCCCGGTTTGACCGGGTATTTCGTAACATTCATGCACTTCGGGCCAACTTGGCCCGAGGCTGGAAAGGAGGAAATCACATAGAAAGCAACCAAGGTTATGAGATTTTGAAATCCGTTACCTTCGACAATGGCCGGGGTTTTGCCCTGGGCTATGACGAGGCGGCCCCCAGCCCCTTTGTCACATGGCAGTTTACCGAAACGGAGAACGGCCAGAGGGACTACTATTGGGGCCACTACCACAGCAACGGCCAGACAGCGGAAAAGGATTTCGCCAAGCGCATTGACGATTACAAGGAGCTGTTTCAGGTGCAGGAGCGCACCGGGGGCCGGGAGCCTGCGGAGTATTACCGCTACTATTCCACCCAGCGGCCCGTTGACCTCGGCACCTTCCCGAAGTCGCCCGGAAATGCGCCCGTGGAGATCATCAACTTTGACGAGCGGCGCATGGTGGAGGGCGGCACCATGCGGGCTTGGGGAGAGCTGGCCTATTTGAAGCCCCTGACGGAAAAGCAGATGGAGGACTACGAGCTGCGCCCGGCTCCCGGCAATCCTGACCGGGCGGCCCGGCCCTCCATCACGGCCCAGCTCAAGGAGGCGGCCCGCAGGCCGGAGCTGCCGAAGGAACCTGATAAGACCAAACACAACAAGTCCCATGAGGACAGATAAGGAGGAACCATGAACGAGAAGGACAATTATCTGCATACTGCCGAGCTTTCCGAGGAACAGAACGACAATATGCTGGACGGTATTTTGAACAACCTGCCGCCCTCGCCGCTCCCCAAGGGGCAGGAGAAAAAAGAGCTGGACAGAGTGAAGGAGCCGCCTGCCCACAAGCGGAGCCGGGAACGGGAGGAACGCTGACGGCCCGGCGCAAGCGTGACAGACACCTTCATGTGATGGTGACGGCGGACGAGCTGGCCCAGATACAGCGGCGCATGGCCGAGGCGGGCATTACCAACGCCGGGGCTTATATGCGAAAGATGGCCTTGAATGGCTATATCCTCCATGTAGACCTTGCCCCTGTCCGGGAGCTGGTTTCGTTACAGCGGCGGTGCGCCAACAATCTCAATCAGGTGGCCGTCCATGCCAACACCTTCGGCGTGTACCCGGAGGAGATCGCTGGGCTCCAGAGGGACTATGAAAAGCTCTGGGGGCGGGTGTCCGATGTTCTCACGGAGCTGTCTGCGCTGGTGGAAAAATGATTTGGAGGGGTGCGGCTTTAGTGGCTACACCCCTCCTTTTTGTACTATTTGCTACTTTAACCCTATTTTCATATTGCCTACGGAGCAGGACTATTTTATAATATTTAGGTAAAGTCAGATGCTACAAAAGGCGGGGAAAATGTATGATGACAGTGAAAAATGATTTCTATATTAGATGTAATAATTGTGGATATGTAACTACTGTTAATGCAGATAGTCTTGAATACGATACTCATGTTTATGATAGGCCTATGGGTGAAGAAATAGAGTATAATTTTTATGGCGAAATATGCTGTGAGAAGTGCCATAATTGGATATCCTTTAATATCAGAGCCTATGAATATCCAGTGGGTGCCTTTAACTTTTCTGATAATGACTGTCATGGCGGAGAATTTGTAGAACAACCAACAGTAGAAATTGAATACGAGTTTGATGATTATTATGATGACTATGCTTATAACCAATATATTCAAATCGAAGAATTACTCGAATATCATAGAAATCAAATCAAAGAAATGTCCTCAAGGGAGTTTGAATTTTTCGTTGCAGAATTGTTTGAAAAATTAGGATATAGTGTAAAAGTTACGAAAGCGACACGAGACGGTGGACAAGATATTATAGCCACCAAAAAAGGGCCGATACCATTTACTTTGATTGTTGAATGTAAACATTGGGGCGCAAATCATAAAGTGGATGTAAGCGTGGTGAGAAGCGTGTATGGTGTTCAAACAGCTATGCAAGCAAATAAATCAGTAGTTGTTACTTCTTCAAAGTTTACAAAAGACGCACGAAAGTTTGCGGAAGAACGCCAAGAGTTAATGACCCTATGGGATATTGATGATTTATTAAAACTTGTTATAGAGAATTGTTAAGAAGGTAATAGAAAGCGAGTATCGTTCAGAGGTACTCGCTTTTTTCAGGCAAAGTTGGCCCGAGGTGCCGGGACAAGATTTGCTAACCGTCTACAACATTGTTGCCCCTGCGCCCGCATGGTAAAATATAGGTAGAAAGATGATAGAAAGGGGTTGAACCTATGAGACTGATATTAAAACTGATTGCTGCGCCGTTTGTGGTGCTACTGACTGTCCTTGTGGCCGTCCTGCTGTTCCTGTTCTCCCTGTCCTCCTTCCTCCTGACGGTGGCCTCGGTCATCATGGCTCTGCTGGGCGTGGGGCTGTTCTTCATCAGCTACCCGGTGGGCGGCGTCATTTATCTGGGGATTGCGTTCCTGCTTTCCCCCTATGGCTTGCAGGCGGGTGCCGGAGCTGTTATCACGGGGCTGGACAGTCTGAACCTGTCTTTGCGCCAGTTCATCACAAGCTGACAGCCTCGGGCCAACTTGGCCCGAAGTAAAACGGACTGGCGGCGGCTCGGTGGGGCCGCCGTTCTCTATGAAGGGAGGGATTTATTCTGGCAACTACCGCCTTACTGCAACGCCACGCCAACGAGGGAGAAAGCATAGCCGAGGCCATCCGTGACTGTCTGGACTATGGGAAAAACCCCGAAAAGACAGAGGACGGAAAATATATATCCTCCTATGAGTGCGACCCGGCCACGGTGGCCGCCGAGTTCCTTTTGGCAAAGGCCAGCTACAAGGCCATGACGGGCCGGGAGCAAAAGCAAGGCGAGGATGTGCTGTGCTATCAGATCCGCCAGTCCTTCTATCCCGGAGAGATCACCCCGGAAGAAGCAAACCGGGTAGGCTATGAGCTGGCGATGCGTTGGACAAAGGGCCGTCATGCCTTCATTGTCACGACCCACACGGACAAGGAGCATATTCATTCGCACATCTACTACAATTCCACGACCCTTGACTGTACCCGGAAGTTCCGCAACTTCTGGGGCTCGTCTTTTGCCCTGCGGCGACTCTCTGACCGCCTGTGTCTGGAAAATGGATTGTCTATCGTGGATAATCCGAAGCCCCGAAGCAAGGGCAAGTTTCGGAATTATGGGGAGTGGCTGGTCGGACGGAAAAGGCCGCTGACCTATCAGGACAGACTGCGGGCCGCCATTGATACCGCCCTTGCCAAGAGGCCCACCGACTTCCCGGAATTTCTCTCTCTGATGGAACAGGCGGGCTATGAGGTCAAGCAGCGTCGGGGAGCGGTCAGCTTCCGGGCTCCCGGTCAGGAGCGGTTTACCCGCCTGCGCTCCGATACCCTCGGGGACGGCTACGGCGAAGCGGATATAAAAGCCGCCCTGTCCGGCTCCCGTCAGCGGCCCGGCCAGCCCCGCCAGAAGGTCAGTCTGGCTATTGACATTCAATCCCGGCTCCAAGGGAAAGGCCCCAGATATGAGCGTTGGGCCAAGGTGTTCAATCTCAAACAGATGGCCGCCGCCCTTGCTTACTTGCAGGACAACGGCCTGACGGACTATGAGCAGTTGGAGCAGAAGGCCACGGCGGCAACAGAGCGTTTTCACAAGCTGTCCGACCAAATCAAAAGCACCGAAGTCGCCCTCCATACCAACATGGAATTGAAGGCGGCAACGGTGCAGTATGCTAAATCCCGACCTGTCTTTGAGAAGTACAAGGCCAGCAAGTACAGCAGAAAATTTCTTGCGGAGCATGAGGCGGATATTGAGCTTTACCGGGCGGCCTGCGCTGACTTCAAGCGCATTTTGGACGGCGGCAAGCTCCCCAAGATGGACGCACTCAAAGAGGAAGGCCGCAAGCTGGCCGAGCAGAAAAAGAAGCTCTACGCCGAGTACCGTAAGGCCAAGGCGGATATGCAGGAGGTCACGACCATCAAGGCAAACATTGACTATCTGCTGGGCTACTCGGAGCCGGGCAGAAAGAAGGAACAGGAGCGTTAGGGACTGTGACGCATAAGGAGCGAAGCGACGCCACCACTTCGGGCCAAGTTGACCCGAAGCACCGGGTTTGGGGAGGCTCCCCAACAAGCAAATTTTTGCGTTCTGGCCGCAAGGCCGGAATGTCAAAAATAGCTTCTGTGGCCACAGAAGCATTGCTTGCCATTTAGCGGCGCCCCTGAAAATCCTGCAAAAACAAGAAAAACGAAGGCCCTCTTTACTTGACCTCCGTTTCTCTGATTTTTTGTAATCCCTCTGCTGTGGCCTCCATGACCGTCAATTCCTTTTCATCCATTGAGTTGAGCATTCTATCAATATGCTGGCGGCAATCGCTTTCGCTATTTTGCCTGTCAGGATAAAAGAATTGGTCTACGGAAATGTCCAGCAGGGTGACGATTTGGTAAAAGGTGTTCAGGCTCGGATGCTGGCCTCGGTTCTCAAAATACATGATGGAACGAGGGGTGCGGTCTACGAGCTGTGCAAGGTATTCCTGCGTCCAGCCTTTCGCCTCTCTCTTGCGCTTGATTTCCCGGCCTAATGCGTGGAAGTCAAGCCGTCTGGTATCTTGGTACATTCTCATATCACCCATATATTATTCTACATTTCGGGTTTGACTATGAGAACGAAATAAAATTTTATTTTTATGGACTATTTTATTTCATATTTGCGAAGTAGCTTGCTTAGTTGACAGGCGTTATTATCTGTGTTATACTGTACTTGTTATGGTAATACAGTATAAAACAGATGGGGGTGATGATGTGGAAATAGTCGTTAGCAACAAAGCAAGCAGTCCTCTATATGAACAGATTGCAACACAAATAAAAGCTGCGATTATGAGTGGAGAGTTGAAAGCGGGTGAAGCAATACCCTCGGTTCGTGCGCTTGCAAAATCATTGCATATTAGCATTTTGACTGTTCAAAAAGCATATGCGACTTTGCAAGAGGATGGTTTCATTGAAACGACTGCTGGAAAAGGTTGTTATGTTTCAGCTCAAAATCAAGATTTCTATTTGGAGGAACAGCAGAAAAAGATAGAAGAAAAATTTTCAGAAGCAGTCGGAATTGCCCGCACAAGTGGTATCAATCTTGATAAACTAATAAGTTTACTTACACTTTTATATCAGGAGGATGATTAAATGACAAATAGTGCTTTGGAGGTCAAAAACCTCACAAAAGACTACGGAGATTTTGTACTTGACAAATTGAACTTTACACTTCCCCGTGGTGTAATTATGGGGCTGATTGGTGAAAATGGTGCCGGAAAGTCTACAACAATTAATTGTATTTTAAATGAAATACAGAAGGACGATGGAGAAATCTTGATTTTTGGGAAAGGCCATATCTCTAATGAAATAGAGATCAAGAGCAAGCTGGGCGTTGTGTTCGATGAAAACCATTTCCCCGACATTTTTACTCCCATGGAAATTGGGAAATATATGGCCGGGATTTACTCCGGTTGGGAATGGGCTACTTACCGCCAGTTCCTTGAGAAGTTCGAGTTGCCAAAAGACAAGAAAATCAAAGATTTTTCAAAAGGAATGAAAGTCAAACTTGCTTTTGCTGTCGCCCTCTCTCACAAGGCCGAGTTATTGATTTTGGACGAAGCAACGAGTGGACTTGACCCAATTATACGAGACGATGTTCTGGATATGCTGATTGATTTTGTGCAGGACGAAAATCATTCCGTACTGGTATCTTCTCATATCACAAGCGATTTGGAAAAAGTTGCCGACTACATTACCTTTATCCATAAAGGTAAATTAGTTTTTAGCCATGATAAAGATGATCTGGTTGATAATTACGGCATTGTAAGTTGTGGTTCGGTTATATTTGACACACTTGACAAAACAGATACCATAGCTTATCGCAAAGAAGATTATCAATACAAAGTGTTAGTACGAAATCGCAATAAGGCTGCAAAAAATTATCCCAAAGCGATTGTCAGTCCAGCAACGATAGAAGAAATTATGTTGTTCTATGTAAAGGGGGAATTGCAATGAAAGGTTTATTGATAAAGGACTTTCTTACCATTAAGAAGAAGTATGGTGTCCCTCGGCTCATTATGGATGTAGCCATCATTATCGCACTGATGATTATTTTGGAAGGGACTGGGGCAATATATATTAGTTTTCTGCTCATTCCTATGGAAGTCGCCTCTATGGTTATGTCATTGACAACTTGCGACGAACAATGGAAATGGGGTAAATATGCTATTTCTTTACCTGTTTCCAAAACGCAGATTGTGAAAAGCCGTTATGCGTTTGCTCTTATTTTGTCGCTGGTTGGATTTGCTGTTGCATTGGGTGTAAACACTATTTCATTTATTTGCTTCCCAGCATACCGATTTGGATTTTATGTATTTCTTTCCATTGCTTCCCTCGGCGTTACATTGCTGTTTCTTTCCTTTATTCTTCCTTCAAATTATTCACTGGGAGTAAACGCTGGATTTGCGGCAATGATTATTATGGTAATACTATTGATTATCCTTGGTATTTGGTCAAAACTGACTAACAATGCAATCATGTGGTTTGTTGTGGAGCATTTTGAACTTAGCATGGTTATTACATTTGTGGGCGTTGCTATACTTTTTGTGCTATCCTACGCTTTATCTGTTTCTTTCTTTAAGCGTAAACATACTTAAAGCGCAAAGAAACTGGTGATGCTATGGAAAGCGTAAAATGGATATTATGTCCTATATGCAAAAATAAAACTCGGATCAAAGTTCGTAGAGACACAATACTTCATAATTTCCCACTTTTTTGCCCCAAATGTAAGCAAGAAACTCTAATCAATGTGAAACAACTGAATATGTCAGTTATCAAAGAGCCAGACGCAAAGACGCAGAGCCGATAACCCGTAGCCAGCAGGCGCACGGATTATCGGCTCTTTTTTTGATAGCTTTTGCGCTGATGTTCTTTGACACCACACAACAAGACCGTTGTTATCGGCCAGAGTGTTGCGGCGCAGAACGGCGGTTTTGAAATGAAAAATTTCAAGCCGCCGTTTTCTTTTTTCAAAAATGAGAATACGGAGGGTGTATTAAAGTCGCCCTTTTTTAAGGACACGGCGGTGCCTTGGAGGTATTGCCGTGTTCATTTTGCTTTTTCCCAGTCCTCGTAACCTTTATCAGCTAAAAAAAGCGTAGCTCCCCCTCCTGGACTGTCCGGCTACGCTGGTACAATATATCAGTACAATTATGATAATGTAATTTCATGCGTCTGCATAGCGTCATGCTGTGTGGGCGCATTTCTTTTGCTTCGCCTCGGGCCAACTTGGCCCGAAGTCCAGCCACGGTGCCGCTCCCCACCGCCCTCCGTTTCGGTCACTCGTCAACACCCAACACCGAAACGGAGGTACACAATGAAAGAAATCAATTTGCGGGATTTTTACCCGTGGTATAAAGAGGATGTCATTATCGAAGTCACAGAAGAAGTTGCGGAAGAACTGCTGGCAGGTCAGCGATACATAAAGGCCAGCCGCCGCCGTGTCTACCGCAACAAGGCGCATTACTCGCTGGACGCTGAGGACGGTATCGAGTATTCCGCCTGCTTCTCCAATCCCTCCCCACAGGAGCTGATCGAGCGCATGGAGCGGTTTGAACAACTCTGCCACGCCCTGAATAGCTTGCCGGACGCACAGGGCCAGCGGGTGTTTGAGCACTATCTTCTGGGCCACTCGGTCAAGGCGATTGCCGCCGCCGAGGGCGTGACGGAACAGGCCATTACCGCCGCTATCCGCCGGGGCTTGGAGAACATGAAAAAATATTTGAAAAATGTTCTGTGAGCCTGTTGTTTTTGATCTTTCAACTGACACGGTTAATGAGAGGAAGATTATTCCCTCCCACAACTGAATAGCGGGCAACTTGGAGTACCCAGCAGGGAGCCGGGCGGCAGGTACGCAAAGACTTTTCCGTGAGGGAAACGAGCGATAACTACCCATGCCGCAGGTGGGGACGAGCTATCCCCACGGCCACGATCTGCAAAGGGCCGCAAGGGATAAGCTGGCAGCTTATCCGCTCCAACTTGCCGCACAATCCGGCGGGAGTGCTGGCGGAAAATTATCGTTGTCTTGTGACAGGCCAAACATACAGGGCCAGCACTCCCAGCTTTCTATGAAAGGGGCAAATAAAACTATGGGTGAAGAATGGAGCAACAACGCTTGCCGTGGCTATGTCATCAAAGCGATGGAAAACTGCGGCTTCCATGCAAAGGAAATCCAACAGGTATTGACCGAGCTCTATGAGGTCTTTGACTTCTGCGCTGTGGAAGAAGCGGCGGATTATTTTGAAAACTGGCAGTCCTGACCTCGGGCCAACTTGGCCCGAAGCGTGGAGAAAGACGAAAGGACGGCACCGTTCTCTTGGTGCCGTCCCTTTGTGTTTCCCCACCGAGACAATGCGGGAAATATGCTGGCAGTCAACCCACTTTGAAAAGGAGGCTTCTATGGTGCAATCCGTTACTTATCAGAGCGAAACCAAGACCGTCCCTTTTCAGGGGAAAACCATTGTGCTGGAGAGTCTTACGCCGGTACTTTCCCCCAAGGAAAAGGAGAAACGGAAAAAAGAGATTGAACGCTGCTTGTATGAGGTATTCAGCAAATACCGGGTGGCCGGGGACAAACGGCACTAACGCTCCACAACATTGTTGTCCGGGGCTATCAATGGTATAATATACTTGTAGGTTGGTAGCTCCATTCCCACAGGAAAGGAGCCCAACATGAATATTAGAGAAGATGTAATTTATGCAAGACAGTCGGTAGACCGCAAGGACAGTATCAGCATTGAGAGCCAGATTGATTTCTGCAAGTATGAGTTGAAGGGAGGCAGTTGCCGGGTTTTCAAGGACAAGGGCTATTCGGGAAAGAACACCGACAGACCCGAGTTTCAAAAGCTCCTTGGCGAGATCCGCAAGGGCAAGGTTCGCCGGGTAGTCGTTTACAAGCTGGACAGAATAAGCCGCTCCATTCTGGACTTCGCAAATATGATGGAGCTGTTTCAGGAATACGATGTGGAGTTTGTTTCCTCCACGGAGAAGTTCGACACCTCGACCCCAATGGGCCGGGCCATGCTGAATATTTGTATCGTGTTCGCCCAGCTTGAACGGGAGACTATCCAGAAGCGTGTTACAGACGCTTACTATTCCCGGTGCCTGAAAGGCTTTCACATGAGCGGCCAAGCCCCCTATGGCTTTGAATTGGAGCCTACGGTGGTAGAGGGTATCCGCACAAAGATGATGGCGGCTGACCCCGTGGCCGCCAACCATGTTCGGCTGATGTTTGAAATGTACGCCGAGCCGGAAACCTCCTTTGGAGACATTACCCGGTATTTTGAGGAACAGGGTATCAAGATTTATGGGAAATCATTGACCCGCCCCTTCTTGTCCCAGCTACTCCGAAACCCGGTCTATGCACAGGCCAATTTGGAAATGTACGAGTTTTTCAAAAGTCAGGGTACGGTGGTAGTCAATGACGCTGCCGACTTTGCTGGGACAAATGGCTGCTATCTCTATCAGGGCCGGGATGTGAAGGAGGACAAGGACAAGAGCTTGAAAGACCAGATACTTGTGATTGCTCCCCATGAGGGCTTTGTTCCCTCCGACATTTGGTTACGGTGCCGCAAGAAGCTGATGACAAACATTACCTTCCAGAACGGGCGCAAGGCCCGGAACACTTGGCTGGCCGGGAAAATCAAATGTGGGAAATGCGGGTACGCTCTCAAAACGACCCATAACCCCTCCGGCTATGAATACCTGCGCTGTTCCAAACGGGCTGACCACAAGGGCTGTCCGGGGTGCGGCACACTCCGCAAGAATGAGTTTGAACAGTTCATTTTCACCGCTATGGGAGAAAAGTTCCGGGAGTTCAAGCTACTCCGGGGCGGCGAAGAAAAGGCCAACCCGAAGATCACCGCCTATCAGGTGGAGCTTGCACAGGTTGAAGCCGAGATTGAAAAACTGCTTGATACGCTGACTGGGGCCAACGCCACCTTGCTTGCCTACGCCAACAAGAAAATCGAGGACTTAGACAACCGCCGCAAAACACTGTCCAAGGCGATTGCAGACCTGTCCGTTGAAACGCTGTCCTCCCAGCAGATTGAATTGCTGTCCGGGTATCTGGACGATTGGGAGAACATCAGCTTTGAGGACAAAAGGAAAGCCGCTGACGGCCTGATTTCGTCAATCAGCGCAACCAGCGACTATGTAAAAATAGAGTGGAAAATATGACCTATTTTCCACTCCGTCAAACCACTTGTTTCTTTATACCGCTTGTAGCCCCTTGTAAACCGTTGCTTCTTGCACAGGAATTAGAAAAGATTACGGCGGACCTCCCGGTATGGGGATAGGAAAAGCAAAATCCTCTTTTTCAATGCCCAAAAGCGTGGTAGAATAGGTAAAAGATTTAGTATCTGAAAAACGGAGCGCGCAACAATGAAGATTCTGGTCAGCGCCTGCCTGCTGGGCGAAAACTGCAAATACAGCGGCGGAAACAATTACAATCAGGCGGTTTGCGATTTTGCGCGGGGGCATCAGGTGGTTCCGGTCTGCCCGGAGGTGCTGGGCGGCCTGCCCACACCGCGGTGCCCGGCGGAAATCGTGCAGGGCGTTGTCACGAACAAAGAGGGCATCAATGTGGACCGGGAGTTCCGGGCAGGTGCAGCGAAAGCCCTTGCCATTGCAAAAGAAAATGGGGTGGAGCTTGCCATCCTGCAATCCCGCAGTCCCAGCTGCGGCGTGAAGGAAATCTACGACGGAACGTTTTCCGGGACAAAGATTCCCGGACAGGGTGTTTTTGCCAAGATGCTGATGGACGAAGGCATCCGTGTTCTGGATGCCGGGGAATTGCCTAAAATTATCTTGAAAAATGAGGACGGAAAATGTCAATCAAACTGATTTGCAGCGACATTGACGGTACGCTGCTGCAATACGGAAAAAAGGAACTGGAAGACGAGATCTTTGAGCAGATACGGGAGCTGCATCGGCGCGGCATTCTGTTTTGCCCGGCATCTGGTCGGCAGTATACCAGCCTGCGCAAGCTCTTTGCACCGGTGGCGGACTGCTGTGTGTTTCTCTGCGAAAACGGCGGCGTGATCTATAAGGACGAACAGTGCATTGCCAAGAACCCGATGCCCCGTGCACTGGCCGAAGAAATCGCCAACGACCTGTGGACCCGCAGCGACGGGCAGGGCGAAGTGATGCTTTCCGGCCAGAATACTGCATACCTGATGGAGCGGGGTCTGGGAATGCTCAAGCGTATTCAGTTCATCGGGAACAATTATCAAATCATCCATGACCCTTCCGAGGTGCCGGAGGAGATCACAAAAGTATCGGTGTATCTGCACGAAGGCGTAGAATCTTACACGGAACGGTTTGTCCCACGATGGAAAGAGGCGAACTGCGCTGTGGCAGGGCCGTACTGGATCGACACCACCTTTGCCAACAAGGGCATCGGTGTGCGCAGCATCTGCAAGACTCTGGACATCGCCCTTGCCGATGTGATGGCTTTTGGCGACAATTATAACGATGTGTCGATGCTGGACATTGTGGGTGTGCCCTACATTATGGATGGTGCCGCCGCACCGCTGCGGGAAAAGTACCCGAACCATACACCCCGCCCAGAGGATGTGCTGCGGGAGTTCTTGAAGCAGAACTGAATTTTGCACGCATGTGTGCAAAATTCAAAATGATACGATATAAGGAAATATTTTGACATGACGAAAGTGCTTTTCATCTGCCATGGGAACATTTGCCGCAGCCCAATGGCCGAGTTTGTGATGAAAGATCTGGTGGACAAAGCCGGGCTTTCTGATAAATTTGAAATCGCATCCGCCGCCACCAGCACCGAGGAGATCGGCAACCCGGTCTATCCGCCCGCCCGGCGGAAGCTGGCCGAGCACGGCATCTCCTGCGAGGGTAAAACCGCCCGGCAGATGACCCGGAGGGATTACGAAACCTACGATTACCTGATCGCCATGGATCACAACAACCTGCGCAATATGGCGCGCTTTGTGGGCGGCGACCCGGAGCATAAAGTGTCTCTGCTGATGGATCATACCCGCCGCCCCGGCGATGTGGCCGACCCGTGGTATACCGGGGATTTTGAGGCTACCTGGCAGGATGTGCTGGAAGGCTGCACGGCCTTGTTGGAAGAACTGCGCTGACAGGAGAATTTTATGACAGAGCGTTATTGTGAAGGTGAACGGTTTGCTGACCTGTCGTTCACCGAGGAGGCTTTTGAGGATTGCGACTTTACCGACTGCGTGTTTGCGGATTGCTCTTTTACCAAGTGCGAACTGGATCATACCACGCTGAATGAGTGCAAATTCGTGCGGTGTGAGATCACAGGTCTGCGCAGCACTCATTCTTCGGTGCAGTCGCTGGATTTTGAGGACTGCCGCCTGAATGAAATCGAGTGGGCACCGCTGATGTCCAACGGTGCCTTCCCGGACCCTATCCACACGCTGAAAGAGTGCAGTCTGAAATATAACACCTTCACCGAAATGAACTTTAACCGTTTCAACTTTTCGGACGGAAACGAGATCGTCGGCTCTATGTTTGCCAAATGCGAGATGCAGCTGGCGAATTTCAAGGGAGTGGAACTTCACGAAACGGAATTCTACCAGTGTGACCTGCGCAAGGCGGATTTCCGGGATGCTACAGGCTATAAGGTGGACATTCTGGGCAGCCGCCTGAAGGATGCGAAATTTTCCCTGCCGGAAGCGGTGAATCTGCTGGCAGATTTGAAGATCAAGCTGTCGTAAGAAGGAGAGAAAATGCGTCAACTCATCATTGCCCGAAAAGACCTGCAGATGTCTCCCGGTAAGCTGGCGGCGCAGTGCTGCCACGCTTCGCTGGCATTCCTCACCGACCCCATCGGCATGGGACAGAGCGTGAAACCCATTGAGAAAGACGGAGAAATTACCGGCTATCGGGCAGAAATCATGTTGGAGAAAGCAACCTATGAAGAATGGTTCGATGGCTCTTTTACCAAAACTATCTGCGGGGCAAAGAACCGCAATCAACTGCTGAAAGCAAAGACCATTGCCGAGGAATTGGGCCTTGTGGAAAACAAAGACTTCTTCCTTATCCGGGATGCCTGCCACACCGAGCTGGAGCCGGAAGAATTTGATGAAAACGGCGAGGGCATGACCCTGACCTGCATCGGTTTCCGCCCGCTGCCGGATGAAATTGCACATCAGATCAGCCATAAATTTCATTTGTATTGATTCCTGATAGAACTCCTTTATCTTATAAGCATTTTCCACAGTCACTGCAGCCGTTGCAGATCAGTTTGCTGCCACAGGTCTCGCAGTTTGCGCGGAAATGGGGCACATAGAGATCTTCCTGCGGGATGGGGTAGCCCCAGTCGTCCACGAGGTCAAAATGAATGGGCCTGCCCTGATAGTTCATGCCGGATTTATAAGCCATCCGGCTTTGCAGCTGCTTGCTGGGCAGGTGGTAGCGTTTACCGTCTTTGATGAACACAGTGCCGGTCTCGATAAAGCAGAATGTTACGTTGGCATCCACACATTCCTGCCGGAGAGACTTGACCCAATCAAAATTGCAGGGGCGGGCACCATCATAGTTTTCGCCGCCGCAGATGACCTGCTCGATTTGCCCGGCGGAAAGGTACTGCTGGATACTCACCGGTCCGATGAAGGGCGCGCACATGATGCCCTTGTGCTTGAAGGGCAGGTCAAACAGAATGGGAATGCGCTCATCGGCGCGGCGCTGATTTTCACAGGTGACGTTGAAAAAGATGTTGTCCCAACCGCTGCCCCAGTCCGGCGGCAGGCACTCTCGTACCCGCTGCGGCCGTTTGGTGAGCAGAAAAAACACCACATCGCTGCGCTGGCGCATGATGTCCCACGCCTCAACCCGCCATGGGTCGGCTTCTTCCAAGAAGAAATCCGAGGTCATGCAGACCCGGATCTGCTCACCACTCTGGATTTTGTAGTGTCCGGTGCGGTCTTTCTGGAGCGGATAGGAAAAGCCGCTTTTCGTTTTGTAGATTTCGGCTCCGTTCTGGTCCCGCATCCGGTCGAGAAAATACATGTAGCAGTTCTGGCAGCCCTCGCTGCACTTGACGCAGCCGTGCCATGGATTCCAGATGTCGTGCAGGAAGCTCACCTTCTTTCGGTACCTATTATTATAATAGCTGCGCGGACAGGAAACAAGAGCACCCCTTGCACCGCCCCGCCGGATGTGATAGGATGAAGAAAACCATGTGAGGGAGGAACCACCATGCCGTTTCTGATGATCCGCAATGACATCACCAAAGTGGCGGCGGATGCCATTGTCAACCCGGCCAACCGGAACCTTTTGCAGGGCAGCGGCACCAGCCGTGCCATCTATCAGGCGGCAGGGGAGCAGGAGCTGACCGCCGCCTGCGAAGCCATCGGCCGCTGCGATTTGGGCAGAGCCGTGTGTACTCCGGCATTCGGGCTGTCGGCAAAGTACGTTTTCCATGCAGTCTGCCCGGCGTGGCACGGCGGCGGGTTCGGCGAAGCTGAACAATTAGCCGGTGCATACCACTCCGCATTGGAATTAGCCGCAGAGTACCACTGCGAGAGCGTGGCCTTTCTGCTGCTGTCCAGCGGAAACTATGGCTACCCTAAGGAGCAGGCTTTCCGCATTGCGGTGGACACCATCACACAGTACGTCATGGAGCACGACCTGACCGTGTATCTGGTGCTTTACGACCGGGGCTCGCTGGCCGTGAGCCGGAAGCTGTTCGCCTCGGTGGAGGAGTACATTGATGACCACTATGTAGCACAGAACGATGAAAGCTACGGATTTGGCCGTCGGCGCAGAGAATTGTCAGAGCGGCGGAGGCTTCTGGAAGAAGATGCCGCCGTGCCGATGCTAGGTGTGGTTCCGGCACCCAGGATAGCCCGCAGTCTGGAAAGCCTGATGGATAATCTCGGTGAAAGCTTCACCACCCGGCTGCTGCGGCTCATTGACGAGCGGGGGCTGAAAGACTCCACCGTGTACAAGCAGTCCAACATCTCCCGGCAGCATTTCTCCAAAATTCAGTGCAATCGCGACTACAACCCCAAAAAGAAAACGGTGCTGGCCTTTGCGGTTGGGATGCACCTGTCCGAAGATGAAACCATCGACCTGCTCAAGAGTGCGGGCTATGCCTTTTCGGATGGCTCCAAGCGGGACTGGATCGTGCGGTATTGCCTGGAACACAAAATCTATAACATCAATCAGGTCAATACGCTGCTGTTTGAATACGATCAGGAACAGCTGGGTGCGTGATTTGTCGCCTGCCCGTTGACCTTTTGCCCTCCGGTTTGTGGTATCCTTTTGCCAACGAAAGCGATACACCACAAAACGGAGGGCATTTATTATGAAGAAAAATCTTACCGAGCTTGTTTTCATTCTGGACCGCAGCGGTTCCATGGGCGGGCTGGAGCAGGATACCATCGGCGGGTTCAATGCTATGCTGACCCGGCAGAAGGAGCAGGAGGGCGAGGCCAATGTGACCACGATCCTGTTCGACCATGAGGTGCAGCTGCTGCACGACCGTTTCCCGCTGAAGGCTGTTGCACCGCTGACCGAAAAGGACTATTACGTCCGGGGCTGTACGGCGCTACTGGACGCCATTGGCTACGGCGTGGAGAAGATGGTGAACATTCAGCGCCATCTGCCGGAGAGTGAGCGCGCCGAAAAGGTCATCTTTGTCATCACCACGGACGGCTTGGAAAACGCCAGCAAACGGTTTAGCTATGAGAAGATCCGCCGGATGATCGAGCGGGAAAAAGAGCAGTACGGCTGGGAGTTCCTGTTCCTCAGTGCCAACATGGACGCCGTGAAGGAAGCTGCCCGCTTCGGCATCTCGTCCGACCGGGCTGTGCGGTTTGAGAATGACGCACAGGGCGTGGCGGTCAACTACCACGTTGTCAGCGAGACAGTCTCCCGGATGCGGGAAGCACCCTGCTGCGCGTCCATCGGCGCAGAGTGGAAAGAACAAATCGAAGCCGATTTCCAGAAGCGGCATCATAGGTAAGGGAGGAAACAGCCATGTTAGGAGCAATCTTGGGTGACATCGTGGGCAGTCCCTATGAATTTGACCACAACAATTACAAGCACAAGGATTTTCCGCTGCTGAGCGAGAAATCGCACTTCACCGATGATACCGTCATGACCGCTGCGGTGGCAGTTGGTCTGATTGACGGAAAGGGTCTGCCGGAGAGAACATTTTGTGCAGTGCAGCATGAAATGCGGTTCTGGGGCCGTGAATATCCCCATGCCGGTTACGGCGGGATGTTCCGCCGGTGGCTGCACGCAGAAAATCCGAAGCCCTATGGTAGTTTCGGCAACGGCTCGGCTATGCGGGTGTCGGCAGCGGGCTGGCTGTTCGATACGCTGGACAAAACGCTGGAAATGGCAAAAGTGACCGCCGAAGTTACCCACAACCACCCGGAGGGCATCAAAGGCGCGCAGGCCACGGCGGCAGTGATTTTTCTGGCCCGTACCGGCCACAGCAAGCCGGCAATCAAACAATATGTGGAGCAGACCTTCGGTTATGACCTGAACCGTACCTGCGATGAAATTCGGCAGACCTATCATCATGTGGAGACCTGTCAGGAAACTGTGCCGGAAGCAATCATTGCTTTTCTGGAAAGCGTCAGTTTTGAGGATGCACTTCGCAATGCGGTCTCTCTGGGCGGCGACAGCGACACCCTTGCCTGCATCACCGGCGGCATTGCCGAAGCTTTTTACGGGATGCCGCAGGAACTGCGGGACGAGACTTTGAAACGTCTGCCGGAGGATATCCGGGAAGGATATGAGCTGTTTCGGTGGAACATCGGCCAGAGATAAGACATTCGGAGAACCAAGGAGCAGATACAACACACTCGTGATGTGAAGTATCTGCTCCTTGGTTTTTAATAAGACTCGATGAAGGGCGTCTTGCATCGGCCTGAAAAATCCGATATACTGAACCCAGAGAGTATATCGAATTTTTTGGGAAAAGGAGAGAACGGTATGGAACATCTTTATGAAAAGGCACTGGAAAGTGCGGAATATATCAAGACGCACACGAAAAAGCGCCCGAAGATCGCGGTGGTGCTGGGCTCCGGCCTTGGCAAGCTGACCGCGGACTTTACGGACACGGAAGAACTGTCCTACAAGGATATCCCCAACTTCCCGGTATCCACGGTGGCAGGACACAAAGGCGCATTGTTGGCTGGCAAGCTGGGGGACACGGAAGTCTACGCCATGGAAGGCCGCTTCCATTTCTATGAGGGCTACTCCATGAAGGAAGTCTGCTACCCGTTCTATGTGTTCAAGCTGCTGGGCGTGGAAAAGGTGGTGCTGACCAATGCATGCGGCGGCATCAACCGGGAGTTTGCGCCGGGCACCCTGATGCTCATTACCGACTTCATCAACATGATGGGCACGAACCCCCTCATTGGCCCCAACGATGAGCGCTTCGGCCCCCGCTTCCCGGACATAACCGAGCCTTACAGTCTGGAACTGCGGAACCTTGCCAAGCAGACCGCCGATGAACTGGGCATTGCCTACAAGGAGGGCGTTTACATGGGCTTTATGGGCCCTTGCTATGAAACGGCGGCTGAGATTCGCGCCTTTGCGAGGATGGGAGCCGATGCCGTGGGCATGAGCACCGTGCCGGAAACCATGGTCTGCAACTACATGGGCATGAAGGTACTGGCCGTCAGTTGCATCACTAACATGGCCACCGGCATCCAGACGGTCAAGCATAGCCACGCCCGCGTGCTGGAGATCGCAAATCAGGCAGGCGATACCCTGTGCCGCTGGCTGGGTGCGGTGATCCAGAAGATGGAAGGGTGAGAACGCCTTTTTCCGAGAGACTCATAAACAAAAAATCCCATCCACACGTTGTGATATGCTCCCTATATAGCTTTCAGTGTTTTATTTCACTGTTTGCCATATAGGGAGCATATTACGTTATGTGGATGGGAAAAATTATTTATCGGCAGAAGATTCTTTATGCAGAAGCCGCTTGAATAAGAGCGGATAGTTGCTTGCTCTGCCAAACATCCGGTGATTTCTTCGCTTTCTGCCTGTTTTTTTGCTTAATATCGCAGTTTTTACACATTGAATTCAAAATTTTGTCCTCGTGTATAGCGCACGAAAAGCAGGCTTTGCTCCTTATGTGCGCCTTGCGTATCGCTGCCCGGGGCGGCGCAGGACAGTATAATGAAAAAATATATCAATCTGTCTCAACTTTTGCCGTTCCGGTATTCCATCGGGGTCATCTTGCAGTGTTTTTTGAACACGTTTTGAAAGTGGGACTGGCTAGAAAAGCATAGAAAGTTGCTGATCTCGCCGAGTGGTTTTTCGGTATAGCGCAAAAGCAATTTGGCCTCGCGCAGGCGGCAGCGCAAAATGTAAGCGGCAATGCCCATGTCCAGTTCGTCGTGAAATTTTTTGCAGAGGTAGGCGCGGCTTTTGCCGTTGTGCGCCACCACGTCGTCTACGCCGATCGGCTCATTGAGGTGGGTCGAAATGTACTGCGTTGCCGCAAAAACATCTTCGCTCAGGTGTGCGGGCGCATGTTGCTGTGAAATGCGCTGCGTAAAATCGATCAGCATGTTGTACTGCAGGTTTTTGACAGCTTCCACCGTTTGCAGGCGTTCGCATTCCTGAATGTAGGTGTCGATCAGGCGGTAGGTCTGTTCAATGTCCATTCCACCCGGAATAGCCGCTTCTTTACCAACCATGCCCACCGTGCCGATCAGCAGGTTTTTGGCCTGACGCAGGGGCGTGTCGGCAAGTTTACCTTCCTGCATGGGCGTGGTGTTCAGCATGTCTATCAAAAACTGGTGCAGCCTTGCCACGTCGCCGCTTTGGATCAAAGCCAACATCTGCCGTTCAAAGCCGTAGGTGCCGTGCTGCCACTGTGCTTCCTGTTCACGGTAGGCGCGCTGCGCGTAGTCGCGGCCGATCTGCGTCTGGTATTGCGTGTCGGTCACGCCGAAGACGTCGGTGATCTCTTTTTCTTCACCGGTCAGGGTAAAGAAAAGATATAAAAGCATGTTTAAAAACTGATTATAGGTGTAGGTCGGGATTCGCCCCAAAAATTGTGCAATGCTTTCCTGGCGCTCGGAGGGCAAAATGTTTTTGCGCATATAGGTGTGTATCATCTCTTCGGTTACAGGCGTGCTGTACGTCGGCCCCAAAATCAGATAATGTTGCCTGTCATCACAGGGTACATAGCCGTAGTAGCCCGTGTCAGCCGATGTGTAAACGGCAGGTGTGTCCTGCACCGTAAATGCACGGCGGATCAAAGGATATGGGTCTTCGTCGCCGGAAAAGCCAGCGGCAAATATAAACCCGCTTTGGTCATAGAGCGCAAGCGGCAGATAATGTGCGGCGTAAAAAAAGCTGCAAAATGCGCGGTAGTTATTCATGCTTTTCACCAAAATGTACAAATTTATAATATTATAGAAAAAAATGCAATACATTGCAAGAGACACCTGCTAAAATATATAAAAATAACGCATTTCGCAAAAAAATTATGTGGAGGATGGCATCGATGAAACAGAAAGAAATACGCCTTCTAAGTCATGGGCTGTTTGAAAAACCACTTATGGATTCCAAGGTCACCAGCCGCTCCGTTTCAACCAAGGAAAAGATCCTGGGCCATCTGGTCGGCCCGCTTGGCCTGATTTTTGTGGTCAACACGATCGCGGCACTGGTTGAAAAGTTCTTTACCCAGCAGACCGGTGCCATGTATGGCACCACAAATGCAGACATGGTCGTAACGATGGGCGAACGCTATGAAGTGGTGATCACTGTTGCCAAGATTCTGGCCGTTTTGCTGGGGCTGTTCAATGGTTGGCTGATCCAGCACACGCAGTCCAGACAGGGCAGAATGCGCCCGTGGCATCTGATTTTCGGCTTTGTTTCAATCGTCATCGGCTGCCTGATCTTTCTCTTTCCGGGCAGTACGCTCGGCGAGTCGTATTGGTACTACTTTTTCTTTTTGCTGATCGCCTATAATACGGTCGGTTCCACATTTTTCTTTCTGTTTCGCGACACGATCTGCTCGCTGACCACGCGCGACCCGGTTGAAAAGGCGCAGGTGCAGTTTATCCGCAAAATGTCATGGACGCTGATCTCGGGCGTGATCATCGGCATGCTGATCAATATGGTGGCGCTGCCGCTTTGGCTTGAAAAAGATATCAACGGCTACCCGGTTTTAATGATCACGCTTTCAATCATCGCGATCCCGCTGCTGCTGCTCGAATATTTCTACACCCGCGAGCGTATCACCGAAGATGTGGCCCAAGAGGTTGGCATTGAACAAGAAAATACGATCCCTTTGGGACAGCAGATGCGTGCACTGCTTACCAATAAGTATTTTGTGATCCTGACGATTCTCACGACCGTCGGCGGCATCGCTGACAACTTCAAGGGTGGCAACGTGCAGTATTTTTACATAAAGTTTTTGCTTGACGGTGTGGACAATCCGTTTATGTTCACGCTTTACCAGATCATCACCGGCGTTCCGCTCGGACTTGGCGCGATCATAGCATATCCGTTGGCCAAAAAATTCGGAATTCGCAACTGCGCAATCGCCGGTTATTCGCTGGTGCTCGTCGGCAGTGTGTTGGGCTGGATGTTCCCGGACATACTGCCTATGGCTCTGGCGGCAGGCTTTTTGCGCCAGTTCGGCATGATTCCAAATGCTTATATCGTGGCCACGCTGATGTGCTACGCGTTTGATAGTGTGGAATACAAATCCCATGTCCGTCTGGAGGGACTTTTGGGTGTGGCTGTCATCACGGCACTGCAGTCGGCTGTGTATGCGCCGTTTGCCGGCGGGTATGAATCTTCGATTCTGAAGCTCGGCTTTGTCGATATGGAGGGTGTGATCCCGAACGGCGATATTATTCGTTTTATGACGATGTCGTTTTATCTGTTTGACATCATTTTGGCCGTTGCCAACCTGATCCTGCTGCCGTTTGTGGATGTAGAAAAGAAACTGCCCGTGATCAATGCCGAACTGCTGCGCCGCAAGAAAGAGGCGGTATTGGCCAAAGGCGAAGTGTGGATCGAGCCCGAAGAGCAGGAGCGCCTTGATCTGGAGCGTGCCGCACAGGAACGCGAGGCAAACCGTGTGCAGGATTTAAAGGACCGCTGTGCGAGGAAGGGTCTGGATTTTGAAACAGAAAACCGCAAATATCTGGAAAAACAGGCTATAAAACAGTCAAAACAGGAGAAAAAGAAAAAATGATCCGAAACTGGAATGAAGGCTGGCTGTTCTACAGGGGGGATGATGCCCCTGTGCCGGTCTGCCTGCCGCACGATGCAATGCTGTTAGAGCCGCGCGACGCCAAGTGCCGAAACGGTGTTAATTCCGGCTATTTCCCCGGCGGTAAATATACTTATGAAAAGCACTTTCAGATTTCTTCTGAAGATCTCGGCCAATTTATCGCCGTGTGCTTTGACGGCGTTTATCAAAACTGCACCGTTTCAGTCAATGCAAAGCGCGTTGGTACCCATTTCTATGGGTTTACGCCGTTTGAGGTGGATATTTCACAGGCCGTTCATGTTGGAGAAAACGTGATCCGTGTTTTTGTAGACAATTCTCTGGAACCGAACTGCCGCTGGTACACCGGTTCCGGCATCTACCGCCCGGTGCAGCTCGTCACCGCACCGAAGGTGCGTATTCAGTCGGTGCACATCGACACGTTGAACTATGACCCGGCAGAGGTCGCGGTGACTGTGCAGACGACCGAGCCGCTGCCGGTTACGGTCGAAATTTACGACGGCGAGACATTGGTCGCTTCTGGCGCTCCCGGCAAGTTCTGTATAGCAGATGCAAAACTTTGGAGTGCCGAAAACCCGTATCTTTACACCTGTGTTGTTAAAATCGCAACCGAGGCGCGCCGCTGCACATTCGGCATCCGCAAACTTTCCTGGAGTGCCAAAACAGGCTTTCTTGTGAACGGGCAGCGTGTGCTGCTACGTGGCGGCTGCCTGCACCATGACCACGGCGTGCTCGGAGCCTGCGAATTTTGGGATGCGCAGGAAAGACGCCTACGCATTTTAAAGGAAAACGGCTTTAACGCTGTGCGCATTTCGCACAATCCCGCTTCGCAGATCACGCTCGATCTTTGCGACCGGCTCGGCCTGTACGTGATGAACGAAGCGTTCGACAGCTGGTATATTCCCAAAACCTACCACGACTATGCGCGCCGTTTTGACACGGACTGGCAAAGCGATCTGACGGCGCTGGTCGAATCGTCGCGTAACCACCCGAGTGTGCTCCTTTATTCTGTTGGCAACGAAGTTTCCGAGACCGCTGCGAAAAAAGGCGTGGAAACGTGCCACCGCCTGCGCGATTTCGTACATGCGCTCGATCCCACGCGGCCGGTCACGGCAGGTATTAATGTGCTTCTCAATGTGTATACCCGCATGGGCTTCGGCGTTTACCGCGACAAAAAGGATTACTGCCCCGAACCGCTTCCGAAAAAAGGCGGTTACCGCGAAAAAAAGACCGGCTCAGCCTTTTTTAACGCGATGGCACAAAAACTCGGCCCGTTGATGTTTTTTATGAGCGGCGGCAGAAAGGGCGACCGTGCTTGCTTCGGCGCGGCACAGGCGCTCGACATTCTGGGGCTTAACTACGCCTCTTCCCGCTACGATGCCGATGCCAAGAAATACCCGAACCGTATGATGGTCGGCACCGAAACGATGGTGGCGGATCTGCCCTACAACTGGGAAAGGGTCAAGAAATATCCACAGCTGATCGGCGATTTTGTGTGGTCGGCCTGGGATTATCTCGGTGAGGCGTGTATTGGTGACTGGACATACTATTCCTATCATGGTCTGCCCCTATTTGCCGGCCAGGGCATGATCGATAGCACCGGAAAGCCGCTCGCCGCCATGTATTTTATGCAGATTGTGTGGGGGCTGCGCAAAAAGCCATTTATTGGGGTGCGCCCGCTCAACCACGCCGGGGAATCACCGTCGACAGGTGCCTGGCAGTTTACGAATGCAGTCGACAGCTGGAGTTGGCAGGGGTATGAAAACACTTTGGCTGTAGCAGAGGTGTACGCCGACGCTGCTTCGGTCCGTCTGCTGCTGAATGGAAACGAAGTGGGCAGAAAGCCGGTCAAGCGGTATAGGGTCGTGTTTCACGTCCGCTATCAGCCCGGCACGCTGTGCGCCCAAGCGCTCGATGAAAATGACCGCGTGCTTTCTGAACACAGTCTGATGACCGCCGGGCAGGAGACGTACCTGACTTTATCCCCGGAAAAGACAAAGCTTCGTGCAAACGGTCAGGATCTTTGCTACATCCCGATCGAATTTACAGACGGAAACGGCTGCTTAAAGCCGTGGATCGAGCAAAAAATCACGCTTACTGTGCACGGCGCGGCAGCCCGTTTGGTCGGTTTCGGCAGCGCGCTCTGCAAAACGGACGAGATATTCGATAAAACGTATCACGATTCTTACCGCGGCCGTGCGCTGGCCGTCCTTCGCGCCGGCACACAACCGGGCCGCGTTACATTTACCGCCGAAAGTGCTGGGGTAAAACCGGTAACGGTAGAAATTGAGGTGCAAAAATGAAAAAGTTTCAGACGTTCGGCGTTTCCACGCCGGAGGAAAGCGACCGGGAGCGCCGCCACAAAGCGCTGGCCCGCCGCGCGGCGGCAGAGGGCATCGTGCTTTTAAAAAACGACGGCGTCCTGCCGCTGACAACTAAAAAAGTGGCGCTTTACGGCCCGGGCAGCCGCAGAACCGTGAAGGGCGGCAGTGGCTCGGGCGATGTGCACGAGCGACACAGTATCACGATTGAAGAGGGGCTTAAGAACGCCGGCTTCACATTTCCGACCACGCTTTGGATGGACCGCTTCGAGAAAAAATATGAGGATGACGTAGCGGCCTGGCGCCGCGATGTAGAGGAAAAGATCCGCAACTTCACTCCGATTCAGACAATGAAAATGTTTGATGTGATCCACGAAAAGCCGATGCCGTTTCCGGCCTGCACGCCTGTTTTGGAGGATGAGCTGACCGATAAGACGGACACGGCGATTTATGTGCTTTCCCGCCAGGCCGGCGAGGGGCAGGACCGCCGCGTGGAAAAAGGCGACTATCTGCTTTCTGACACGGAAGAGGAAAGTTTAAGACGGCTTTCCAATCATTACAAAAAACTGATTTTGGTGCTTAACTGCGGCGGCGCACTCGACCTTTCGGCGCTCGAGTGCGTGCGTATCGATGCGGTGCTGTTTTACGGGCAGGGCGGCATGGAGGGCGGCAGTGCCCTGGCCGATATCCTGACCGGTCAAGTTTCGCCGAGCGGCAGGCTGACCGACACCTGGGCGGTGCGCTATGAAGATTACCCAAGCGCCGGTACATTCAGCTATAGAAACGGCGATTTGGAAAACGAGGAATACTGTGAGGGAATCTATGTCGGCTACCGCTGGTTTGAAAAGAAAAATATCCGTCCGCGTTTTCCGTTTGGCTTTGGTCTGAGCTATACGACCTTTGCCTACAGCGATATAAAGGTAAAAAATACGCAGGTGCGTGTAACTGTCACCAATACCGGCACCTGCGCCGGCAAAGAAGTACTGCTGCTGTTTGTGCAAAAGCCAGCCGGGAAACTGGATCATGAGGTGCGCACCCTGGCCGCGTTTTCCAAAACGAAGTGCCTTTCTCCCGGCGAAAGCGAAACGCTGACCCTGTCCTTTTCTTGGCAGCAGATCGCAAGTTTTGACGAGGAAAGATCAGCTTTTATTTTGGAAGATGGTCCATATGCGCTCTTTCTTGGCGAAACGTTCTGCGGCAGTGTGACGGTGGAAAAAGAAAAAATCTTGCAGCAGGTCCGCCCGATCGTGGCGCAAAAGGAATACGCGCCGTACGGTGAAGTTTTTTCTGAGAAAGTGCAGGCGCTGTTGCAAAAAATGACGGCACAGGACAAAATAGACCTTGTGACCGGCGGCGGCTATTCGGTGCGCTGCTACAACAATGTGATGGGCGCCTGCGGGCGCACCTGTACGGGGCTGCTCAAAAAGGGAGTGCCGAATATCGTCATGGCCGACGGCCCGGCTGGGATCAATGTGAACCAGTCGAGCGTTGTTATGAAAGACGGCACACCGCGCTTCCCGGACGGCCTGCCCGAAGACTGGCGTTGGGGATGGCTCAAGCATTTTGAACGCTTCGTGAAGGCAAAGCCCGGCAAAGGCCGCGCTGTTTACTGCTATATGACGGCCTGGCCCAGCGAAACAGTGCTCGCACAAAGCTGGAACTGCGATCTTTTGGAAGAGATCGGCCGCGCCATCGGCGCTGAGATGCTGGAGATCGGCGTTTCGGTTTGGCTGGCGCCTGGCATGAACATCCACCGCAATCCGCTTTGCGGGCGGAATTTTGAATATTATTCCGAAGACCCGTTACTTACTGGAAAAATGGCGGCCGCGATCACTCGCGGCGTGCAAAGCTGCGGCGGCGTCGGCGTTACGGTCAAACATTTTTGCTGCAATAATCAGGAGGATAACCGCACCGGTGTTTCAGCCAATGTTTCGCAGCGCGCCCTTCGCGAGATCTATCTGCGCGGCTTTGCCACTGCCGTTGCCGAGGGACGCCCCTGGTGCGTGATGAGCAGCTACAACCGTGTGAACGGCCGCTATGTGTGTAATGCTCGCGAGCTTTGTACGGACGTGCTGCGCCGCGAGTGGGGCTTTCAAGGCGTTGTAATGAGCGACTGGAATGCCACGGATCAGTGTTCGCCTGCCGAGGCAGTCAACGCTGGCAATGACCTGATCATGCCGGGCAATGCCCGAGTGCGAAAAGCGCTGCGCCGGGCGCTGAAAGCTGGCACGCTGCGCACTGATGCGCTGAACACTTCGGCCGGACGCGTGCTCGAGATGATTTTTCAAAGCGCAACATGCAAAGATTTTAGACCATAAATATTTATAGTTTTTTTACATGGAGGCATCAGCTTTGACACTGCGTGAAATTTACCGGGCAGGCATCACCTTTTGGTTCGGCAACCATTACAAATTGGATGCTTATGTGCTCCGTGACGGCAAAAAACACCCATTTGCCCTCATTTGCCCCGGCGGCGCCTATATGCTGGTCAGCGAAGAAAACGAAGGGCATACGTTTGCCGTCGAATTAAACCGGCGCGGCATTTCGGCGTTTGTTCTGCACTACCGTTGCCGCAGAAAGGGACGCTATCCTGCACCGCAGCAGGATGTGGCACGCGCGCTTCACGAAATTTTGGCGCAGGCCGATGCTTTGCATCTGGATGCGGAGAATTATTCCTTGTGGGGCTCGTCGGCAGGAGGTCATCTGGCCGCCAGCTTTGCCACGCATGAAATGGGCTGCTCGCACTATGGCCTGCCGCAGCCCGCTGTGCTGGTGCTGTGTTATCCAGTGATCACGATGGGTGCCTGCGGGCACAAGCAAAGCCGGCAGAATCTGCTTGGACCGCATCCGTCGGCCGATCTGGTGCAGCTGACGAGTGTAGAAAACCATATAACCCCTGACTTTCCGCCGACATATGTCTGGAGCGGGGATGCCGACCATGAAGTCGATGTGCAAAACAGCCGCCTGCTGGTGCAAGCACTGCGCCGGTGCAGTGTGGACTACATGTTTCGGCTGTTTCCCGGTGTTGGGCACGGCGTGGGGCTCGGCAAAGGCCTAAGCTGTGCGGGCTGGCTGGACGAGGCTGTGGCATTTTGGAGTGCGCACAACCGCGGCGAGCAACAAAAATCTTAAAGGACAAGTGGCACTGTCGTCGATCTGCTTTCCTTTACGCTGGAATAAACTGGAAAGGAATGTGTTTATGGAAAAGACGGTTTTTCCGAAGAATTTTTTATGGGGCGCTGCCACGGCCGCCGCGCAGGTGGAGGGCGGCTGGAATGAAGGCGGCCGCACCCCTAGCATTTGGGATGTGGCCAAGTCAAAACATATTAAATACGGCGACGACTGCCATACTGCCAGTGACCATTACCACCACTGGCCGGAAGATGTGGCACTGATGCAGCAGCTGGGGCTCAAGTCTTACCGCTTTTCGGTCAGCTGGTCGCGCGTGATCCCTGAGGAGGGCAAAGACAATGAAAACGGCCTGCGCTTTTACAGCGATCTGATCGATGCGCTGAAAGCCGCCGGCATTGAACCGCTGCTGACGGTCTATCACTGGGATATGCCGCTTTGGGTCTACAAAAAAGGCGGCTGGCTGTCGGCAAAGATCATCCCGCTTTTTCGCGCGTACACAAAAGTGCTTGTCGATGCATTTTCGGACCGCGTTTCTTGGTGGATGCCGATGAATGAGCCACAGTGCTTTATTATGAACGGTTATATGCAAGGGGTACACGCGCCGTTTAAACATGATTATCTGGCGCTTTCCCAACTGACACGCAACTGTATGCTGGCACATGCACAGGCAGTCCAAACAATTCGCAAGTATGCCAAGCTTCCGCCGAAGATCGGTATCTCTATGGCGACGGGCTGCTTTGTGCCTGAAAATGAGTCGGAAGAAAAAATCGAGCAGGCACGCATAATGAGCATGGAAACCGGCATGGGCCTGATGGGCAACCGCTGGTGGATGGATCCGATGCTTGCTGGTCGTCCGGTGCGCGCCTACGGTGTTTATTCCAGCAAAGAAAAAGACATGAAAGAAATCGCACAGCCACTCGATTTTGTGGGGCTGAATATCTACACGCCTTATAATTATTCGAACTGGGGCGGCGATAAAAAGGCAAAGCTGACCGGCCTGCCGCGCACCTCGATCGGCTGGGTTGTGGATGAGCGGGTCATGTACTGGACGGTGCGTTTCGTTTACGAACGCTACAAACTGCCGATCATGATCACGGAAAACGGCATGGCCGACAATGATTTTATTTGCCAGGACGGCGGAGTGCACGATCCGCAGCGCGCTGATTTTATTTGCCGCTACCTGGGTAGCTTAAAGCGTGCCGTTGCAGAGGGATATCCGGTGCTCGGTTATCAGCACTGGTCGCTGATGGACAACTTCGAGTGGGCAGAAGGCTACGACCCGCGTTTTGGACTGATTTTTGTGGATTACAAGACCGGGCGGCGCATCGTTAAAGATTCTGCCTGGGCGTACAAAAAGATCATCGAAACAAACGGCGAAACGCTTTAAAAGATTCTCCATTTTCAAACGTTGAATCTCGTATACCTGCTCAGTGATAATATCTCTGGGCTGCGCATCCTTGCGCGGTCTGCCTTTGGGTTGGAGTTTGATTCCAGCCTCCAGTTTGCGCTGTTGTCGATTGAATCTGAACACCCAGTGTCGGATGCACTCTCGATCTACTCCTAGAGCCTGTGCGATTTCACGGCTGGTTTTCCCTTGGGCTTTCATCTCTAAAATCTGTTTGCCATACTCGTCGATCTTTATATATTTTCTGGACATAGCAAAGCCTCCTCGTGTAGTTCTATTATCCTACACGGGGAGGCTTTTTGTCTATTGTCTACTTTTTACGGACCGGTTCAATGCTCCCTATATAGCTTTCAGTGTTTTATTTCACTGTTCGCCATATAGGGAGCATATCACGTTATGTGGATGGGAAAAATTATTTGTCGGCAGAAGATTCTTCATGCAGAAGTCGCTTGAATAAGAGCGGATAGTTGCTTGCACCATGGGCAATGTGATAGACATAGACGGTATCTGCAATTTGCCGGTAAATACAGATATACTTTCCTGCAATCACATAGCGATAACCGTTTTTGAGAAGTTCTCTGTCTTCTGGCAGGGAGCCAGACAAGGGGAATAATTCCAACCGGGAAAGGGTATCTAGGATCAGGTTGGTGATTTTGCGGGCTGAATTGGGGCCTACAAGATTCATGTGAAGAATTGCAATTTCTTCCAGTTCACGCTGTGCAGGCTCCAGAATGATCAGTTTAGCCACGTTGATAGAGCGCCTCCAGCCGCTTTCTGGATTCGTCCAGAGTGTAGGACGGTGCCCCGGAAAGACGAGCATCCTCGGCGGCTTCCAGCTTTGCGCGAAGCCGGATGGCTTCTTCCCGCTGCTCAAATGCCTCAATGCTCATAACGACCAGATCACCTTCGCCGTTTTTGGTGATATAGATCGGTTCTGCTTCGTGATGCGCCAGATCGGAGATGGCTCCGTAATCATTGCGAAGACTGGTCGAGGATTTAATGATCATATTCATCCCTCCTTGAATGATTCTATGATAATTCTATCAGAATAATCATAGAAGTTCAAGCCAAAACAGGATGGTTCAGAAACAAAAAAACGCTGTGGTCTGTGTAAGACCAGAAAAAGAACGAATACAGGACGGAAAATTAGAAAGATTGCATGAAAATTTATCAAGAAATTATCTTTCTGTGAATTTTAGCACTCTTCTATTGACATTGCTAATAAACGGTGCTATAACAGTGGCGTGCTCAGGAGGAAGGGCAAAAGAGAGAGCCGCA
>OGDX01000332.1_pt1 | contig 38084 bp, 29 predicted proteins | sample 1570461 | NCBI WGS metagenome assembly OGDX01 (sample SAMEA2582172, study PRJEB24529) | metagenome
GCAACACCTACTATACGATCCCCTGTTCGCTACTGGCCGATTTAGCCGGGGCGGTGGCAGCGGTCACTATGACGTATCTGTTTTTTACCTAATATCAAAATGACACTCCTACCCCATGTAAATCGGATTAGTAGTGCATCTATCTTGGAATTAGCATAGCAGGTAATTATTTTTAACATATCATTCGGTAAGATAAAACATAAAAAGAATAACAATATGGCAATAGCATTCTACGCGGAAGACACCAAGCTTCCGGCAATCAAAAAGAGAGCGGTCGGCAACTGGGTAAAGGAAGTTGCCGCCACATACGGTAAGAAGGTCGGCGATATCAGCTACATCTTCTGCTCCAACGAGAAGATTCTGGAAGTAAACCGCCAGTACCTCCAACATGATTATTATACGGATATCATTACTTTCGACTATTGTGCCGGCAACCGTCTTTCGGGCGATTTATTCATCAGCCTGGATACTGTCCGCACGAATGCAGAGCAATTCAACCAACCGTATGAGCGGGAGCTTCACCGCGTCATTATACATGGTATCCTGCATCTCTGCGGCATCAATGACAAGGGTCCCGGAGAACGCGAAATAATGGAAGCAGCAGAAAACAAGGCATTGGAAATGCTGAGTATCTGAACCGCTTCTTCCATTAATATATCAAGCACTCCCTGTCACCGGATGCTGTCTTCTCCGATTTTCAAACTCTGCATACGTTTTGAACCACCTAAGTCGTTTCATTAGCCGGACTATGCATTTCCATCCTTTCGGTTATGCCTGTCTGTAAGTCGGATTACTACAGACTTCCACAGTGGACTGTATAGTCTGTTACGGCAGACCGTACAGTCCACCGTAGCAGACTGTACGGTCTGCTGCAATGGACTGTAATAATCTTCCGTTTAAAAGCCTTTGACTGACCCTAAAAAACGGCTTATCCTTCCCTTGGTCGGTGAGTATGAAATGTCGAATCCCCAAAAAAACAATGTGACCCGAAATACATCGCCCCAAACAGAGAACTTCAATAAGAAAACACTCGATTCCTGACAAAATAATCCCTCGATTCTCTTTTTTATCATCCTTTTTCCTCTCTCTATCATTTTCTAACAATCCCTCAACCTACTTTCTGACAACTTTTTAGTAATTTTGCCACGGTAAAAAGAAATAAATCAATGGATTTTAAGTACGACGTAATTGTAATTGGTGCCGGACATGCCGGTTGCGAAGCAGCCGCTGCCGCAGCGAATCTGGGTTCAAAGACTTGCCTTATCACGATGGATATGAATAAGATTGGGCAAATGAGTTGCAACCCGGCTGTGGGAGGCATCGCAAAAGGACAAATCGTAAGAGAGATAGATGCGCTGGGAGGATACATGGGAATTGTAACCGACCGCACTGCTATCCAGTTCCGCATGCTCAACCGCTCAAAAGGACCTGCCATGTGGAGTCCGCGTGCGCAGTGCGACCGCGGTAAATTTATCTGGGCATGGCGTGAAATATTAGAGAACACACCCAATCTGCATATCTGGCAAGATACAGTAGAGGAGTTGATAGTCGAAAATGGTGAAGTAACCGGACTGGTCACTTGCTGGGGAGTTACATTCCATGCAAAATGTATCGTGCTGACCGCAGGAACTTTCCTGAACGGGCTGATGCATATCGGCCGCAAAAAGCTGGCGGGAGGACGAATCGCCGAACCTGCTTCTTACCATTTGACCGAGTCTATCACTCGTCACGGAATCATTGCAGGACGAATGAAGACCGGTACTCCTGTTCGTATTGACGGTCGCAGCGTACACTATGAACTGATGGAAACACAAGACGGAGAAAATGACTTTCACCGTTTCTCTTTCATGAGCGAACCGCGCAAACTGAAACAACTGCAATGCTGGACTTGCTTTACAAATGAAGAAGTACACAAGATTTTGCGTGAAGGACTCCCCGACTCTCCCCTTTTCAACGGACAAATTCAGAGTATCGGACCTCGCTATTGCCCCAGTATAGAAACAAAAATCGTAACCTTCCCGGATAAAGAACAGCATCAGCTTTTCTTGGAACCCGAAGGCGAAACAACGCAAGAACTTTACCTCAATGGCTTCTCTTCTTCTCTGCCAATGGATATCCAACTTGCGGCCTTGAAGAAGGTACCGGCTTTCAAAGACCTGGTTGTTTATCGCCCCGGTTATGCCATCGAATATGATTACTTCGACCCTACCCAACTGCAACACACGTTGGAATCGAAAGTAATCAAGAACTTGTTCTTTGCCGGACAAGTGAACGGAACGACCGGTTACGAAGAAGCCGGAGGACAAGGTATCATTGCCGGCATCAATGCACACATCAACTGCCACGGTGGAGAACCATTCACCTTAGCACGAGACGAAGCTTATATCGGTGTATTGATTGACGACCTCGTGACAAAAGGTGTCGACGAACCCTATCGTATGTTTACCTCACGTGCCGAATATCGCATCCTGCTCCGTCAGGATGATGCCGATATGCGTCTGACCGAACGGGCATATAAACTGGGACTTGTCAAACAAGACCGCTACGAGCACCTGTGCAGTAAACGCGAAGCGGTAAACTCCATCATTGATTTTACCAGGAAGTTCTCCATCAAAGCAGCACTCATCAATGACGCTTTGGAACATTTGGGAACCGCCCGCCTCACTCACGGATGCAAATTAATAGACTTGATAAACCGCCCGCAAATAACAATAGAAAGTATTGCCGAGCATATCCCCTCGTTCAAAGAAATGCTGAATAATATAACCGACCGCAAAGAAGAGATAATCGAAGCAGCCGAAGTTCTTATCAAGTATCAGGGATATATCGACCGTGAGCGAATGATTGCCGACAAGATTCACCGCCTGGAAGCTATCCGCATAAAAGGCAAGTTTGATTATAATTCGCTGAACTCGCTTTCTACCGAGGCCCGTCAGAAATTAATAAAGATAGACCCTGAAACATTGGCGCAAGCCAGCCGCATCCCGGGAGTTTCGCCCAGCGATATCAATGTTCTGCTGGTGCTTCTCGGAAGATAAAAAGGCAATGTTTCACGTGAAACAAGTTATTTAATTATTAAACAATAAAACGCTGGTTATGAGCAAAGAAACGCTATTAGCTAATTTAAGAGAAATACCTGATTTTCCTATCCCGGGTATTTTATTCTATGATGTCACTACACTGTTCAAGAGTGCCGAGTGCATGCAGGAAATGTTGGACACATTATATGAGATGTACAAGGATAAAGGCATCACCAAAGTGGTGGGTATCGAATCACGAGGATTCATCATGGGCGGTGCTTTGGCAGCACGTTTAGGTGCAGGTTTTGTAATGGCACGCAAGCCCGGCAAGCTCCCTGCTGAAGTTCTGGAGGAAACATACGCCAAAGAATACGGCACCGATACCATCCAAATACACAAGGATGCCATCAGTGAAGAGGATGTTGTTTTGCTGCACGACGATTTATTGGCTACAGGCGGAACAATGGCAGCCACCCACCGCTTGGTACAAAAATGTGGTGCCAAGAAAGCATATATCAATTTCATTATAGAATTAAAAGGACTGAACGGGAGAAAGGCATTTCCTGCCGATATCACAGTGGATACACTGCTGCAATTATAAACTTCGCCTGCAGTTGAAAAATGTACCTTTGGGGGTGTGTCAAAACCAAACCGGTCTATCCCATCGTCAGCTGTAGAGGCAGGGGTTGCCTGCCCGAAGACACAAAGCAAACTGTTTTCGGGCGAGCGAACCTCACCCCTACGAACCAAACGACAGTATTATCCAGGTTTTGACACAACCCCATATTCCGAATAATGTATCCGCGAATATCTGCAAATACCCAAACATTACCCCTACAACCAAAGATAGTATATAAACCTTTGGAGCAGACGTATGAAATCCGTCTTTATCCCAAAACAATAATATTGTAACAATATGGAGAAAAAAGAAGAGATTAGCACCAATGAATATCTGAGAGGAATCGTTCTCAACCTTCCCGAAAGCCCCGGCATTTATCAATATCTGAACGCCGAGGGAACAATTATCTACGTTGGAAAAGCCAAGAATTTAAAGCGCAGAGTCTCTTCTTATTTCAACAGAGAACATCCCAATGGAAAGACACGAGTATTGGTCAGCAAGATTGCAGACATCCGTTATATCGTAGTAAAAACGGAAGAGGATGCCCTCTTACTCGAAAATAACCTAATCAAGAAATACCGTCCGCGTTACAACGTTATGCTGAAGGATGACAAAACCTACCCTTCTATCTGCGTAAGTAACGAATACTTTCCCCGCATCTTCAAGACACGTAAAATTATACGTAACGGCTCCGGCTATTACGGCCCGTACAGTCATGTTCCATCGATGTATGCCGTACTCGATTTGATTAAAAAGCTCTATCCTATCCGTACCTGCAAATTAAATCTTACCCCGGAGAATATCAATGCCGGGAAGTTTGATGTCTGCCTGGAATATCATATAAAGAATTGTAAAGGGCCGTGCATAGGACGCCAATCTCACGAAGACTATATGAAAGATATCCGTGAAATCAAAGAGATTTTAAAAGGCGATACACAGATTGTAAGTGACCTGCTCATGGAAGAGATGCAAGCCCTGGCTTCCGAAATGAAATTTGAGGAAGCGCAAAAGATAAAGGAAAAGTATGACCTCATAGAAACCTATCGTTCCAAAAGCGAGGTTGTCAATTCCATCATTCATAATGTCGATGTATTTTCCATTGAAATGGATGAAAACTCGGCTTACATCAATTACCTCCACATTACCAACGGCTGCATAAACCAAGCCTTCACATTCGAATATAAAAAGCGCTTGAACGAAACCAAAGAAGAGCTTTTGCAACTGGGAATCGTAGAAATGAGAGAACGATACAATAGTACTTCACGCGAAATTATCGTTCCTTTCGAGGTGGATATGGAGATGAACAATGTAACTTTCACCATTCCCCAAAGAGGTGAGAAGAAACACTTGCTCGATCTATCCGTCATGAATGTAAAACAATATAAAGTAGACCGCCTGAAACAAGCGGACAAGCTGAATCCCGAGCAAAAGAAAGTACGCATCCTGAAAGAAATACAAGACCAGCTCCACATGGAGAAAATGCCCGCCCACATCGAATGTTTTGATAATTCCAACATCCAAGGCTCGAATGCCGTAGCCGCCTGCGTGGTATTCAAAATGGGTAAGCCCAGCAAACAAGACTATCGCAAATTTAATATTAAAACCGTAGAAGGACCCGATGATTATGCCTCCATGAAGGAAGTTGTCCGACGCCGCTACACACGCCTTATCGAAGAAGGTTCTCCCCTGCCCGACCTCATCATCACCGACGGTGGAAAAGGACAAATGGAGGTCGTTCGTGAAGTTATCGAGGACGAACTTCATCTGCGTATTCCCATTGCCGGACTTGCCAAAGACCGCAGACACCGCACTTCGGAACTGCTTTACGGATTTCCTCCGCTTACCATCGGCATTAAACAAAGCACACCGTTATTTCATCTTCTAGAGAATATACAAGACGAAGTGCACCGATTCGCCATCACTTTCCATCGCGACAAACGAAGCAAGAGTCAGGTAGCCTCTGCCCTAGACAGTATTCCGGGAATCGGAGAGAAGCGCAAAGCCGCCCTTCTGAAAACGTTTAAGAGTGTGGCACGCATAAAAAAAGCAACACTGGAAGAAATAGCCGCCGTAGTGGGCGAAGCTGCCGCTAAAAATATCAAAGAAAGCCTTACAGAATAGAAGGGATTTTTCTACCTTTGCATATATACTATCTGCAAAAAACGATAAAAAATAAAATATGAGAATAGTTATACAACGAGTAAGCCATGCATCCGTCACCATCGACGGGGTCTGCAAGTCGGCCATAGAAAAAGGATTAATGATATTAGTAGGTATTGAAGAAGCTGATAATCAAGAAGATGCAGATTGGCTATGTAAAAAGGTAATCGGCTTGAGAGTATTTGATGATGAAAATGGAGTAATGAATAAGTCCATTCTGGAAGCAGAAGGTAATATATTGGTTGTCAGCCAATTTACATTATTCGCCTCCTACAAGAAGGGCAATCGCCCCTCTTACATCCGTGCTGCACGACCGGAAACAGCTATTCCCTTATATGAATACTTCTGCAATGAACTCAGTATCGCTCTTGGACGCGAAGTGGGTACAGGAGAATTCGGAGCCGACATGAAAGTCGAACTTCTGAACAACGGCCCTGTTACTATATGTATGGACTCAAAAAACAAAGAATAATATGACACTGGAAGAAGCACAGAAAGAAGTAGACCGCTGGATTAAAACATACGGCGTGCGCTACTTCAGCGAACTGACCAATATGGCCGTACTGACTGAAGAAGTGGGTGAACTGGCACGTATCATGGCACGTAAATATGGTGACCAATCCTTCAAGGAGGGCGAAAAATGCAACCTTGCAGACGAGATGGCCGATGTGCTTTGGGTACTCCTCTGCCTCGCCAACCAGACAGGTGTAGACCTGACGGAAGCCTTTCATCGGAATCTCGAAAAGAAAACAAACCGAGACAAAGACAGACATAAAAACAACCCCAAATTATAAAGAATTATGGAACATAACCACGATTGTAGCCACAGTCACGAGCATGGTCACGAACATGAGGATGCTCACGACAAGTATATGGAAGCACTTGCCAAATACAACACCCATCTGAATGATGAAGATGTAAAAGCAAAAGTTACCCATTTCATCGAAGAGCATTTGGCTGAAAACAATACACCGGAAGTTAAGAAATTCCTCTTCCACTGCATTGATCTCACCACATTAAAATGTACCGACTCGGAAGAAAGCGTAATGAAATTTACCGAAAAGGTAAACGATTTCGTTGACAAATATCCCGATTTGAGCAATGTAGCCGCCATTTGTGTTTACCCCAATATGGCAGAGATAGTAAACGACACACTGGAAGCCGATAACGTAAATATTGCCTGTGTATCGGGGGGATTTCCCTCTTCACAAACATTCATTGAAGTGAAAGTGGCAGAAACTGCCATGGCTATTCATAGCGGTGCAGACGAAATAGACATTGTCATCTCGGTCGGCAAGTTCCTAACCGGTGACTATGAAGGAATGTGCGATGAAATCGAAGAATTAAAAGCAGTCTGCGGAGACAAGCACTTGAAAGTAATTCTGGAAACAGGAGCACTCGGAAATGCTTCCAACATTAAGAAAGCATCTATTTTATCGATGTATTCGGGCGCAGACTTCATCAAAACTTCTACCGGTAAAGAAAATCCTGCCGCGACCCCCGAAGCTGCCTATGTGATGTGTGAAGCCATCAAAGAATACTATATGGTTACCGGCAGAAAAGTCGGCTTTAAACCTGCCGGAGGCATCAATACCGTGCACGACGCATTGGTTTACTACACTATCGTAAAAGAAATATTGGGCGAAGAATGGTTAACCAATGAATTATTCCGCTTAGGAACAAGCCGTCTGGCTAATCTGCTCCTCTCCGAAATTGTTGGTCAGGAAACTAAATTCTTCTAATCACTACACCATACAACTATTACAACCGATTCCATCGCTGTGAGAAGCAATTCCACGACGATGGAATTGTTTTTATACCAATAAAAGGATAAACAGGAAGTTATTTCTTACGTTCTATCACGTAATCAATATAAGCAGTCAAAGCATCTTTAATGGTTGTATCAGCAGTAGAAGGAAGCAAATCCAATGCTTTATTACGATAATCCACCATCACCTGTCTGGCATACTCTATACCGCCATTCTTTTTCACATAATCGATGAAGAGGGATATTTCTGCATCTGTAGCATCCAAGGATTTAATGCGAAGCGCCAATTGGCACATCTTCTCATCACCCAAAGTATTCAGCACATGCAATGCCGGCAATGTCAACTTACCTTCGCTCATATCATTGCCTGTCGGCTTACCTATCTCACCGGAAGAGTAATAATCGAAAATATCATCCTTAATCTGGAAAGCAATCCCAATCATCTCACCGAATAACCGCGCATTTTGCACCATTTCATCGGAAGAGTTGACAGCTACTGCCCCGGCTTCGGCACTGGCTGTAAAGAGTGCGGCTGTTTTCTTACGAATCACATCATAATAGACTTCTTCAGAAAATTCAGAAGCATTGATATTAGTCAATTGGATAATCTCACCTTCGGCAAGATTCTGCCCAAGCCGTGCCACCAAATCGACAATACGGATAGAACCTGTCATGGCAGAATGTTTCAGACTGGTAGCCAACATATAGTCTCCCACCAACACAGACACCTTATTATTATAAATAGCATTTACCGATGACTGTCCGCGGCGTTTATCACTTTCGTCCACCACATCGTCATGCACCAGACTTGCTGTGTGAAGCAACTCCAATGAAAGAGCAGCATGAAGTGCAGAATAATTGATTTCACCGAATAATTTGGCCATCAGCAACGTCAGAATAGGACGCATCATCTTGCCATTCCTCTGCTTAATATAGGTCAATACCTCACTAAGTAAAGGATTGGAACTTTGAAGCGAAGCGTCAAACAAGGATTTGAACTCTTCAAACTCCTTAACAATAGGCAATCTGATTTGCTGTAACTTGTCCATACAGGTTAATTTGAGCACAAAAGTAGTAATAAAACGCGGAATACGGTATTTTTTTGTACTTTTACCATGAAAAAACTAAAGATTTTTAAGAATGGACAAACTTTTTCTGCTGGATGCATACGCATTAATATATCGCGCATACTACGCTTTCATCAAAAGCCCGCGCATTAACTCCAAGGGTTTCAACACTTCAGCCGTACTCGGCTTTGTCAATACACTGGAAGACGTATTGAAGAAAGAAACCCCAACGCACATTGGTGTGGCATTCGACCCTGCCGGACCTACTTTCCGCCACGAGGCATACGAACAATACAAGGCTCAGCGCGAAGAAACGCCCGAAGCAATCCGTTTGTCCGTACCTATCATAAAAGACATTATCCGCGCTTACCGCATTCCCATTCTGGAAATGCCGGGCTATGAAGCCGATGATGTAATCGGTACACTTGCCACCGAAGCCGGACGGCGCGGTATCACTACCTATATGATGACTCCCGACAAGGATTATGGTCAACTGGTGAGTGACAATGTATTTATGTACCGACCCAAATATGGTGACAAGGAATTTGAGGTGATGGGTATCGAGCAGATAAAGGCAAAGTTTGACATTCAGTCACCTGCTCAGGTCATTGATATGTTGGGACTGATGGGCGACTCGTCCGACAACATTCCCGGTTGTCCGGGTGTAGGCGAAAAAACGGCACAGAAGCTCATTGCCCAATATGGCAGCATCGAAAACCTACTCTCCCACACAGATGAGTTGAAAGGGGCATTGAAAACAAAAGTGGAAACTAATCGAAAAATGATTGAGTTCTCCAAATTCTTGGCGACTATTAAAATTGATGTCCCCATTACATTGAACATGGATGAACTGAAACGCGAAGAACCCGACGAAGAGGAACTTCGGAAGATTTTTGAAGAGATGGAATTCCGCACGCTCATCGACCGCGTTTTTAATCGTGAAAAGAAAACGGCTTCGGCAGGTGCGACTTCAATGTCACACAACAAAGCACAAGGCTCACTTTTCGGTGACCAGCCTTCACTATTTGACCAACCGAGCACTTCACCATCTTCACAGGCTTCATCACAAGGCAATCTCTTTGCAGAATTTGAAGACGAGAATACAGAAAACGGAAATTATTCAAATCTCGCATGTTTAGAAAATTCAAAATACGACTATCAACTTATTGATACAGAAGAAAAAAGAATCGAATTAATACAAAAGTTGCTTACAAAAGAAACTTTCAGTCTAGACACGGAAACAACAGGAACCGATCCCATCACCGCAAAACTGGTAGGAATGAGTTTCAGCTACACCGAAAACCAAGCTTTCTATGTCCCCGTTCCCGCCGAACAAAACGAAGCACAAAAAATTGTTAATGAGTTCCGACCGGTATTTGAAAAAGCAGGAGTACTGAAAGTGGGACAAAATATCAAGTACGATATGCTGGTGCTAGGCAACTACGGAGTAGAGGTTTGCGGTCCGCTGTTCGACACTATGGTAGCACACTATGTGCTGCAACCCGAACTGCGCCATAACATGGACTACCTTGCCGAAATCTACCTGCATTACCAGACGATTCATATAGAAGAACTTATCGGACCTAAAGGCAAAGGACAGAAAAATATGCGCGACCTCCCTCCCGAAGCTATATATAAGTACGCGTGCGAGGATGCCGATGTCACCTTAAAGCTAAAGCATGCACTGGAAAAGGAACTGAAAGAGCAAGGAGCCGAAAAACTCTTTTACGACATAGAGATGCCCCTAGTCCCCGTCCTCGTCTATATGGAAAGAAATGGCGTGCGTGTAGACACGGAAGCACTGAAACAAACCTCGGAACATTTCACAGCCCGCATGAATCAAATAGAAGAAGAAGTACATCAATTGGCAGGGACAGAGTTCAACATTGCATCGCCCAAACAAGTGGGGGAAGTCTTGTTTGACAAGCTACACATCGTAGAAAAAGCCAAAAAGACAAAGACCGGCCAATACGTGACCAGCGAAGAAGTATTGGAAAGCTTGCGCGGAAAGCATGAAATAGTGGGCAAGATTCTTGAACATCGAGGGCTGAAGAAACTACTCGGAACTTATATCGATGCCCTACCCCTTCTTATTAATCCGGCAACGGGCAAGATACACACGTCCTTCAACCAGACCGTGACCGCCACAGGACGCCTCAGTTCGAGCAATCCGAACCTGCAAAACATCCCTATCCGCAACGAAGACGGCAAAGAAATCCGCAAGGCATTTATCCCGGAAGACGGATGCGAGTTCTTCTCTGCCGACTATTCTCAGATAGAGCTCCGCATCATGGCCCACTTAAGCGGTGACAAAAACATGATAGAAGCTTTCCGCGAAGGAGACGACATCCATGCCGCTACAGCCGCCAAAGTATATAAAATAGCCATCGAGGATGTGACACGCGAGCAACGCAGCAAGGCCAAAACCGCCAACTTCGGTATTATCTATGGCATATCGGTATTCGGATTGGCAGAACGCATGAATGTTCCCCGTCAGGAAGCCAAAGAACTGATAGACGGCTATTTCGATACCTATCCGCAGATCAAGGAATATATGGACAAGAGCATCGAACGCGCACGTGCCAACGGTTACATCGAAACTATTTTCGGCCGTAAACGCTTCCTGCCGGACATCAATTCACGCAATGCCGTAGTACGCGGATATGCTGAACGGAATGCCATAAACGCTCCCATTCAGGGAAGTGCAGCCGACATTATCAAAGTAGCCATGGTTAAAATATTCCAACGCTTTCAATCTGAAAGTATACGCTCTAAAATGATACTTCAGGTGCACGATGAATTAAACTTCAGTGTTGTGCCCGAAGAGAAGGAAAAAGTACAGCAAATCGTAATGGAAGAAATGGAAAAAGCCTATCCGATGCAAGTGCCTCTAAAAGCAGACTGTGGCTGGGGAAACAATTGGTTGGAAGCACATTAAAAAGAACATATAATCACTAACACACTATATATAAATATATTAAAGGAGACCTGCAGTTGGTCTCCTTTCTTTATCTGCCTATTCTGATTGTATACTCAAAAATCTATTTATCCTCTTTCCCTAAAGAATCTCCGGTCTGCCAGTCCAAAGATAAACAACCGCCATTCACCCACTATTCCTCTGTTATTCAAGATAAATACATAAACTCCTTTCTCTCTCTTTAAATACATTCTGTTACATATTGAAAGTACCTAATTCTTAATATTTGTTTATTTAGTGACATATTGCAAAAATATCATCTTTTTATTGCAGTTTTGTTAGGTAGTTCAATTTCTTTTCGTACATTTGCACCGCTTTTGAAAACAATATGAAAGTAACAATCTAATATACTGATATCATGAAGAAAATTATTTTTTTGAAAGGAATGCTCTCTGTAGTAATGTTGTTTATTGCCAGCCTTACAATTTCCGCAGCAAAGCCGGGTGACAACCTGGTTCACAACACTGAAGAAGTAAACGGAGTAATCATTTCGGAAACTGTTTTCAAGATGGACGGTAATATGCTGACCAATTATATGAAGCACAATTATAAGTACGATACAAACCAACAACGTACCGAAGATGAAAGTCAAAAATGGAACAGCAACAAAAACTGTTGGGAAAATAACCTCTGCATCCGTTATATTCACGGAAATAAGAGCATTACTACCGAATATTATAAATGGAATTCTAAGAAGAAAGAATATATACTAGTACCTGAAATGACCGTAACTATGGATAAATAAAATGTTCATTTAACTAACAATCTAACACTTTTCATAAAATTTTAAACAAAAAGGCAGTCGCGATGACTGCCTTTTTTCGTAGCTCCAAGCCAATTCTATCTTTAATATGAAGCACGATAAAAAAAGAATGGTTATCTTTGCAGGCAAATTAATGGATAATAATCAAAAAAACAGATAGATAATGGCTTTACAATGTGGCATTGTCGGCCTTCCGAACGTAGGAAAGTCGACACTTTTTAATTGCTTATCAAATGCAAAGGCTCAAGCAGCCAACTTCCCTTTTTGTACAATCGAACCAAATGTCGGCGTAATCACTGTTCCCGATGAACGTTTAACCAAGCTTGCCGAGCTGGTTCATCCGGGACGCATCGTTCCTACCACTGTCGAAATTGTGGATATTGCCGGTCTGGTGAAAGGCGCCAGCAAAGGCGAAGGGTTAGGAAACAAATTCTTAGCCAATATTCGTGAGACAGACGCTATCTTACACGTACTCCGCTGCTTTGACGATGAGAATGTAACTCACGTGGACGGAAGTGTAGACCCTGTACGCGATAAAGAAATCATCGATACCGAACTTCAGCTGAAAGATTTGGAAACCATTGAAAGCCGTATCCAAAAAGTGCAGAAACAGGCACAGACCGGAGGTGACAAGGCGGCTAAACAAACATACGAAGTGCTTGTCAGATACAAAGAAGCATTGGAGCAGGGCAAGTCTGCCCGCACCGTACAATTTGAAAGCAAAGACGAACAAAAAATTGCCAAAGAATTGTTCCTGCTGACTTCCAAGCCGGTGATGTATGTGTGCAATGTGGACGAAGCAAGCGCAGTCAACGGTAACAAATATGTCGAAATGGTGCGCGAGGCCGTCAAAGAAGAGAACGCGGAAATCCTAGTGGTAGCTGCCAAAACAGAAGCCGACATTGCAGAACTGGAAACATACGAAGACCGTCAGATGTTCCTTCAGGAAGCAGGTTTGGAAGAATCGGGTGTTAACCGTTTGATTAAAGCAGCTTACAAACTGTTGGATCTGGAAACATTCATCACAGCCGGAGAAATGGAAGTAAAAGCATGGACTTACCGCAAAGGCTGGAAAGCTCCCCAATGTGCCGGAGTCATCCATACCGACTTTGAAAAAGGCTTTATCCGTGCCGAAGTCATCAAATACGAAGACTATATTCAATATGGTTCGGAAGCGGCCGTCAAGGAAGCCGGAAAGATGGGCATTGAAGGCAAGGAATATGTGGTACAGGATGGCGACATCATGCACTTCCGCTTCAATGTATAAAACAAACGATTAATATGAATAAATTTCTTATCATAGGAACCGGCGGCGTGGGAGGTAGCATCGCCGGTTTTCTTGCTTTAGCAGGAAAGGACGTAACGTGCATTGCCCGTGGCAAACACCTGGAAGCCATCCGCGAAAAAGGACTTCACCTGAAGTCGGATTTAAAAGGCGAACATTATCTTCCCGTAAAAGCCTGCACAGCCGAAGAATATAACGAACAGGCAGATGTCATTTTCGTTTGTGTAAAAGGATATTCCATCAACTCCATTCAGGATGTTCTGGAACGCGCCTCGCATCAAGACACCTTGGTAATCCCCATCTTGAATGTTTACGGAACCGGTCCCCGCATCGGCCGACTTGTTCCACGTGTAACGGTACTCGACGGTTGCATATACATTGTCGGTTTCGTGTCCGGCACAGGCGAAATCACGCAAATGGGCAAAATATTCCGCCTTGTTTTCGGAGCACGCCCCGAACAAGAAATAGCTCCCGGACGACTGGAAGCCGTTGCTAATGCACTGAGAGATGCAGGCATCAAGGCAGACATTTCGGAAGACATCAACCGCGACACCTTCATCAAATGGTCTTTCATTTCCGCCATGGCATGCACAGGAGCTTATCACAATGTCCCGATGGGAGCATTGCAGCATCCCGGCGAAGAACGCGACACCTTCATCGGCCTGTCTCGCGAAAGCAGCGAAATGGGACGTCGCATGGGCATCATATTCCCCGAAGACCCGATAGAATACAACCTGAAAATCATTGATAAGCTAGACCCCCAAAGCACTGCCTCTATGCAAAAGGACATTGCCAAAGGCCATGAATCGGAAATACAGGGAATGCTGTTCGATATGATTGAACTGGGCGAGAAACTGAAAGTAGACATGCCCACTTATCGCAAAGTAGAAAAGAAATTCAATAGTTGTCATTCATAAACCCCAAGATTATGCATCAATTACTCCATATCGTGTGGAATCCCGAGATAGAAGCTTTCTCCATCTTCGGCATCACCATCCGTTACTACTCCATCCTGTTTGTCACAGGGTTGATTCTGGCCTATTGGGTCATCTCCAAACTGTATAAAGACCAAAAGATTCCGTATGAGAAATTTGACTCCCTCTTTATTTACTGCCTGCTGGGTATCGTTGTAGGCGCACGGTTGGGGCATTGCCTGTTTTATGAACCGGGTTATTGGCTTTCCCACCCTCTCGAAATGATTCTTCCCGTCAAGTTTACAGACGGAGGCATCAAATGGACAGGCTATCAAGGTTTAGCGAGCCACGGAGGAACCATCGGATTGCTACTTTCCCTTTGGTTTTATGCCCGCAAAATGAAATTACACTACCTTTCGGTACTCGACAACATTGCCATTGCCACCCCTATCGCCGCTTGTTTTATCCGTTTGGGCAACTTGATGAATGGTGAGATAGTCGGCAAACTGAGTAATGTGCCCTGGGCGTTCATTTTCCCCCGCGAAGGAATGGAACCGCGCCATCCGGCACAACTCTATGAAGCCATAGCCTATCTCATCATCTTCGTCATAGGACTGTCTTTATACAAGAAATACAAAACCTCCCTCCTTCCGGGGTTCTATTTCGGCTACTGCCTCACCACCATCTTCGTTTTCCGCTTCTTTGTAGAGTTCATCAAAGCCAGCCAAGAGGCATACGAAGACAGCATGATGCTCAATATGGGGCAATGGCTCAGCATTCCGTTTATCCTCATCGGAGCACATTTTATGTATCACTCTTTCAAGCCGGCTAAGAGCAAATGAAACATATCATAGACATTGACACCTGGGAACGTCGGGACAACTACAATTTCTTCCGCACTTTCCACAACTCATGGATATCCATTACCAGCGAAGTAGAGTGTGGCGAGGCCCTTGCTGCGGCAAAAGCCTCCGGACGTTCTTTTTTCCTGTATTATCTCTATGCCATACTCCGGGCCGCCAACGAGGTGAAGGAATTCCGTTTCCGCACGGACAAAAACGGACAAGTAGTCTATCATGACCAGGTGGACATCATCTCACCCATCGCCGTCCCCGGCAAGACTTTCTACACCGTGCGCATCCCTTACCACGAGGATTTTGAGCGTTTTTATGCCGAAGCATACCACATCGTCCATCATATTCCCGAAGACGGCGACCCGTATGGAGCCGAAAAAGTGATTGCAGAGCAAGGTGATTTTGACATCATCCAACTGAGCGCCACGCCTCAGCTTTATTTCACTTCGCTCACCTACACGCAGATGGCTCCCGACCATCCACTGGACTATCCCCTGATGAATGCCGGCAAAGTAGTGCCACGCGAAGGAAGATTGGTTATGCCCATCGCCTTCACCGTAAGCCATGCTTTTGTAGACGGAGCGCACATAGGGCAACTCTTTCAAAAAATAGAAATGATACTGAAAGAGCTGGCTCAGTGAATAGAGGCTAAAAAGTACGAACGTTTATTTGTAAAAGCAGCGGAAAGAGCGTATCTTTGTTTACACTAGTTCAAAGTGGACTCATAAATAAACTGAATTATGGAATATGTATCATCAGATATGAAGTTGTTGCCATACGGCATGATGAATTTCGAAGATATTCGTCTTGACAATTATTATTACGTGGACAAGACTTCGTTTATCCCTTTAATAGAACGTTCGGACCGGTATTTCTTCTTTATCCGTCCACGTCGTTTCGGCAAGAGTCTGACACTGAATATGCTGCAACACTATTATGATGTGCGTACCCGTGACAAGTTTGACGCCCTGTTTGGCGACCTCTACATAGGGAAGCATCCTACAGATGACCGCAATAGTTACCTGGTGCTGTATCTCAACTTTTCCGGCATTACCGGCGAATTGCACAATTACCGCAGCGGACTGGACGCGCATTGTAGCATTACTTTTGAAAACTTCTGCAAAATATACGCTGAATATCTGCCACAAGATACATTAGAAGGATTGTGTGCGGCAAAGGGAGCAGTGGAGCAATTGGACTTTCTCTATCAGGTATGTGCCCGTGCAGGCCAGAAGATATATCTCTTCATTGATGAGTATGACCACTTCACAAATGCCATCCTCTCCGATGCCGACAGCCTGCGCCGATATACCGAAGAGACGCACAAAGAAGGTTATCTGCGCGCTTTTTTTAACAAGGTGAAAGCCGGAACTTATTCCAGTATCAAGCGTTGCTTTATCACCGGTGTAAGCCCCGTGACGATGGACGACCTGACCAGTGGCTTCAACATCGGTACCAACTACTCTCTCTCATCGAAATTTAACCAAATGATGGGGTTCACCGAAGCCGAGGTACGCGAAATGCTGGCTTATTATTCTACCAAAATCTCTTTCAATCATACCATCGATGAGTTGATAGGACTGATGAAACCGTGGTATGACAACTACTGCTTTGCACAGGAGTGCTATGGAGAAACGACGCTATACAATTCCAATATGGTGCTTTATTTTGTCAAAAACTATATAGACAATAATGGCAGAGTACCGAGAAATATGATAGAAAGCAATATTCGCATCGATTACGAAAAATTGCGTATGCTCATCCGCAAGGACAAGGAGTTTGCGCACGATGCCTCCGCCATACAGACCTTAGTGAGCCAAGGTTACATTACCGGCGAGTTAAAAGAAAGCTTCCCGGCTGCCAACATCGTGGATTCCGACAATTTCGTGAGTCTGCTCTATTATTTCGGTATGCTTACTATCAGCGGAATGTATAAGGGAAACACCAAACTTACTATTCCCAACCAGGTGGTGCAGGAGCAGCTCTACACCTATCTGCTGAACACCTACAATGAAGCCGACCTCAGTTTCAGCAACCATGAGAAAGACGAACTTGCTTCGGCTTTAGCCTACGATGGTTCATGGCAATCTTACTTCGGCTATATAGCCGACTGTTTGAAGCGTTATGCCTCGCAACGCGACAAGCAGAAAGGCGAGTTTTTCGTACATGGTTTCACTCTTGCCATGACAGCTCAAAACCGCTTCTACCGTCCCATCTCCGAGGCCGACACACAAGCCGGATATGCTGACATTTTCCTGTGCCCATTGCTGGATATCTATCCGGATATGCAACACAGCTACATCATCGAATTGAAGTATGCCAAGTACAAGGATCCCGAAGACCGTGTGAAGGAACTTCGGAAAGAGGGTATTGCCCAAGCCAATCGGTATGCAGATACCGATACGGTGCAAAATGCCGTGGGCAGCACGCAGCTACACAAGATTGTTGTGGTGTATAAAGGAATGGAAATGAGGGTGTGCGAGGAAATATAATTCTCTCTGCAATATTTATGAAGCAAACATTGATATCAAGGCACACGAAAACAAAGATAGCTTTTATGGACTGTGAAGATATAATGAACGCGAAATGAATCAATCCAATAGAAATGGACCAATAGATGCTTAAAGTATATAGTTACGTTTTAGAAAAAGCCGGACGGCAGAATGCTTTTTTACACGTACTCACGTGCGAGACTACGGGTCAGTAGATTTTTAGTGGGAACAACCATACAGCTTAGCAATGCGGAAAAGAAAGAACTTCTTTAGCTCTGAACAGTTTGATTTTAGCATTGAAAGATTCTGGCGCAGTAGAAATTACATGGGGACACTTTTCGGACAAGATTTGATTAGTTTCCTCCCACTCCTGACAAACGTTTTTTTGTTCCCTCGACTTTGGCATAGCCTTAAAACATAGAATTGTCCTCTTATTTTTGCCGGTGAGCCAGTTTTACACGTACGTACGCAAGGGCTCGCACGTAAGTACGTGTAAGCCTATACATGCGTACGTGTAGGGCTGTGGTCAGTATGTGTGGGTGCATGTCTGCTAACACTCAGGTTTCATTTAAGGTCATAAGTATAAATATAGTCGGGTCGGCCGGAATTAACAGCATAAAGAATATCATCTTCCGATATAGCATAGATGTCAAAAGGGAAATCAAAACAGATGCGCTTCTTCAATTCACCTTTCCAGTTCCAAAGTTGCAATTCCGGAATAAGCTTCTCGTCCGAATAGATTTCTTCTGTACTATATTTGTTGTTATACAAAACGGCAATATATTTGGAATTACACTTTAATTTATGAAACACCGGCCTTAGTTCAACAGACGTCGAAGGAACACAAGCATTGTCTATTACCTGTATATGTTTCAACAAATTACCCTTTATGTCATAAATGCGTATCAAATTCTGATGAAGATAGAAATCACATATACAATCATGGGCAACATCTCCGGCTGTCAGTTTATAATTAGTAAAGAATCGCCTCTCTTCATTCTCTGATTTCCGGGGAAATTCTCCAAAAGAACTATATCCGCCATTCTTATATATAATATGTTCACCGGTGCTTCCGTTTGTCAAACCTGCCAATATGTAGTAATCATCCCCCAATCTTACTAATTGATTGATAGCATCAGGAAGAGTGATATCATTATTCCTTTTTATTACCAGCGTTTTATCCTCAAAGCAAACTTCTCGCTCTATATCAGAGTCCAAGATAAAGAAGCTGCTATCGGTAGAAGCGTAATAATCATATCGCGGATTTATTAACTCATTAGGGCCATTCCCTTTCCTGCCACATGAAAACAAATGAGCAAAATCATCACGGTCCCAAATGGAATAAATGGAGTCCTTCAATTTGGGCTCCATTATAATCAGGTAGTTCCGCCAAACATTTATGCCACGAGGGTATATTAATAAACTGTCAGTGGGATATAATTTGAAAGATAACTGTTCAACCTCTATGTCTTGCAAACATATTGAATCTTTCTTATATTCATCACAGCAGCATAAAAGGAATAATATACCGCATAAATATAATTTAAATCGTGCTCTCATACTCAGTCATAACGATCATAAAAGCATTACATTTCTCCCTGCCTGCAACTTACATCTTTCAGTTTCCCCTGAAATCCATTCAGCGTATCTCCTATCTGCTGCAAAGGAAAGACCAAGGTTTCTTGATAGCGCATCTCATCCATCGACTTATATTTGGGATTATAAACCCGCATGGTTCTGCCTTCCAGACGCTCCTGCAATTTACCGTCCACATACAGGGAAGTGCCCTTGTAATCTCCTTCGATGCGGATGGAAGACCATCTGCCGGCCGGAAGACGATAAGAATTAAACACAAATGTGTAACCGTCGCGAGAGAAGGCAATCCGTCCCGTATTCTCCCAGTTTGTATATACCGTGGCATGAGCGCCTTTAAACAGCACACCGCTGATATTCGTCTTTTCGTCCGGACAGATTTTGAATTCCACCGTATAGGGATAGCCCACTTCCTGCAAAGCTGTCTGAACCGTATCCTTACCGGTAAAGAGCAGTTCCTTGCCGGGAACCGTCAGGGCAACATCTTTATTGGGAGAAATTTTACCCGACAGGTTAATGCCCGGCGCTTCGGGCATCTCTTTGCAAAGAGCCTCAAATGCTTTATAAGGCACTTGTTTGTTGTCTCCCTTCCACAGTCTTTCGGTCAGCACCTGAACGGCCGGAAAAGCACGGATATGCACATCCTGTTGCGAAATACCGTTGCCACACTGGTCATTCCATACGGCAAACATTCCGCCCAATACCCCCGGAGTGCCTTCGGGAAGTGTCTGCTTGCGGTTTATCATCCAGGGAGTCCATGTCTCATACAGCCATTGATGGTCCAAAAACTCGCGATAGTAGCCCGCACCGGGCACAATATACAGATAGGTATCGCAAGTATTGATAAGCTTATATCCATCTTTTAAAGATACTTCCGGATCTACCCAATCATACGACCACGCATTTACCGTTACTCCCTCTGCCTTTACAGGAGTCTTTCCGGGAAGCCATTTCAAGCCTCCCCACATACGCGGAGTCTTACCATACTTCTCAATGTACTTCAAGTAGCGGTCAGTGAAATAACGATACTGCTCGGCTTCTTTCTTATTGTATTCATCCGTACCGATATGCACATCAGGGCCTATAAACACGGGATTCTCTCCTCCGATATACTCGTCCAGCAACGAATCTACAAAATGATAGGTTTCCTCCTTATACAAATCCAAATGGTCCATACCATACTCTTTGCTACCTATTTCAGGGTTATAGTGAGTGAACGCCAATGAATGGGCAGGAATGTCTATTTCAGGAATCACATTCACCCCATATTCCATACCCAGCCGTTGCAAATCGGTAAACTCTTTCTTGGTATACGAGCCGTCTTTTGCGGTCAGACCGGGAAAACGTTCACTTTCAAGACGGAATGCAGCATAAGTCTTGTTCCAGTCATTGTCAAAGAACTGAGGAAAGCCGTTATCGTTCAGATGAATCTGGAACTCATTCATCTTATAGAAAGAAAGTATCTTCACATATTGCTTCAAATAGTCCAATGTAAAGAACTTGCGGCCGGCATCAATCATAAAACCACGGTTAGGAAATAAAGGGAAGTCGCGTGCCGTTCCTTTCGAAATCTTTCCCTGCTGCTTATAAAGCATCTGTAGCAGCGTACGGGTTCCCCAGAACACTCCCTTTCGGGTGGGCGCTTCAATCCCGGCATACCGGTTCACCGACAGTTTATAGCCTTCATCACCCAACTCCTTGTCCGGCTTCATCAAAGCCATATAAATATCATTTTTGCCCGGTTTGCCGATTTTTACGGAATAGTTCCACCCCATCATCATGCTCAAGTCATCTGCCAATATCTCGGCGGTAGACAAAAGCACAGCCTCATCAGCAGGGTTGACGACAATATTACCTTCGGCAGGAAGAGCCAGTTTGCCACTGCCACCTTTCCATTGCTGAAGAGCGGGAATTACTTGGGGACACGGTTCTTGTGCAGAAATCGCACAACATGCTATCCACAGACAGCATAGAATAAAAAAATTTTTCATAAGCATTGAGGTTTTAAAAAAGGTTGTATCAAAAGTATATACCGTTGACGATTTGACAGCATCATCAACGCTTTGACACACCTCCGACTATTTTCTTGATATCATTCAGTTTATTCAAAGCTTCAAGAGGAGTCAGATTATTGACATCCAAATTCAGAATCTCATCACGTACCTGACACAGTACGGGGTCGTCCAGTTGGAAGAAACTGAGCTGCATCCCATCTCGGCCGGAAGCTATCTCCGCCGTCGGTTTGGCAATTCCCTGCTGACGGTTGTCCGTCTCCAATTGGTGTAGGATATCGTTTGCACGTTTCACGATACTCTTCGGCATACCGGCCATTTTCGCCACATGGATACCAAAAGAGTGCTCACTGCCTCCCCTCTCCAACTTACGCAGAAAGATGACTTTATTATCGACCTCCTTCACCGATACATTGTAGTTTTTAATGCGTTTGAAGGATTTCTCCATTTCATTCAGCTCATGATAGTGAGTAGCAAAAAGCGTACGCGCCTTTGCACGCGGATGTTCATGGATGTGCTCCACAATCGCCCATGCAATAGAGATGCCATCGTAAGTGGAAGTCCCCCGACCCAACTCGTCAAACAGCACCAGACTGCGTGGAGAAAGGTTGTTCAGGATATCCGCCGCCTCATTCATCTCTACCATAAAGGTAGACTCTCCCACCGATATATTATCGCTGGCACCCACACGGGTGAATATCTTATCCACCATACCGATACGGGCACTCTCTGCAGGAACAAAACACCCGATTTGCGCCAACAGCGTAATCAATGCCGTCTGGCGAAGCAAAGCCGATTTACCTGCCATATTAGGTCCCGTGATAATGATAATCTGCTGACTGTCGGTATCCAGATACACATCATTGGCAATGTACTTCTCTCCCACCGGAAGCTGTTTCTCTATCACCGGATGGCGTCCCTGCTTAATATCCAGCACATCACTGTCCTCTACTATCGGACGGATGTACTTATTCGCTTCGGCAACATTGGCAAAAGCAAGCAGACAGTCCAGACGGGCTATCTGATTGGCATTTATCTGAATGGCAGGGATATATTCGGCAAGGGAAAGAACCAAATCATTATAAAGCTTGGTTTCGAGTGCCATAATCTTATCTTCCGCACCCAGAATCTTTTCTTCGTATTCCTTCAGCTCCTGTGTGATATAACGCTCTGCATTCACCAACGTCTGTTTGCGAATCCACTCGGCAGGCACTTTGTCCTTATGTGCATTACGCACCTCTATATAATAACCGAATACATTGTTATAGGCAATCTTCAAGCTGGGGATGCCGGTCTGGTCACTCTCACGCTGCTGCAACTGCAACAAATAATCCTTCCCCGAGAAAGCAATGCGGCGCAACTCGTCCAGCTCTTCACTGACTCCATCGGCTATCACACCTCCCTTGTTCACCAGCAACGGAGGATCATTCTTTATCTCTTTGGCTATTTTCTCGCGTATATTAAGACAGAGATTGAGTTGTTCACCAATACGCCGCAAACTGTCATTATCGGCATTCAGGCAAGCATTCCTGATAGGCTCGATGGCTTGCAGCGCCACCTTCAGCTGAACCACCTCACGCGGAGAGATACGTCCCACGGCAGCCTTGGACACGATGCGTTCCAAATCACCGATGAGATGCATTTTCTCTTCTATGAACTCTTTAAAATCCGGTTCGCGGAAGAAATACTCCACCACATCCAAACGTTCATTGATAGGCTTCTCATCCTTCAATGGAAACACCACCCAGCGTTTCAGCAGACGTGCTCCCATCGGACTGATGGTTTTGTCGATAACATCCAGCAAGCTCGTGCCACCATCATTCATACTGCCCAGCAATTCCAGACTTCGGACAGTGAATTTATCCAAGCGCACATAGCGGTCTTCCTCAATACGCGAAAGCGAAGTGATATGGCCGATTTGATAATGTTGCGTCATGTCCAAATATTGCAGAATGGCACCCGAAGCGATGATGCCGTTCTTAAGATGCTCCACACCAAAGCCTTTCAAATTCTTCGTTTCAAAATGTTTCAGCAGCTTCTCGCGGGAAGAAGTCTCGGTAAACACCCAGTCTTCCAGCTCAAACGTAAAGAACTTATTGCCGAAGTTACCTTCGAACATTCCCCGCTTTCCACGTTCAAACAAAATTTCTTTGGGAGCAAAGTTATTCAACAGCTTATCCACATAGTCAAACGGTCCTTCCGCCGTTAGAAACTCACCTGTAGAAATATCCAAAAAAGCAACACCGCACGCAGACTTGCCGAAATGAACTGCCGCCAAAAAGTTATTTTCTTTATACGAAAGCACATTGTCATTGATGGCAACCCCCGGAGTCACCAATTCGGTAATACCCCTCTTCACCAGCTTCTTTGTCAGCTTCGGGTCTTCCAACTGGTCGCAAATGGCCACACGCTTACCGGCACGTATCAGTTTCGGCAAATAAGTATCCAAAGCGTGATGCGGGAAGCCCGCCATTTCCACACTCTTACCTTGTCCGTTGGCACGCTTGGTCAGTGTAATTCCCAGTATTTCAGAAGCAACAACAGCATCTTCGGAATAGGTTTCATAGAAATCTCCACACCTGAAAAGCATAATCGCATCGGGATGCTTTGCCTTCAACTCAAAAAACTGCTTCATCATCGGGGTTAAAACCACATCGTTTGCCACTGTTGTATCCTTTCTTTTTAAAGTTCTTAAATGTCGGACAAAGATAGCAAATCGACTTTTGATTTTAAAAAAGTGAAAGGAAAAGTTTTACACTATTTATCCTTTCCGCAGCTACACAATATCTACAATAATCTTTGCTTCTTTCAATTTTCGGAGCATCTTTGCTTCTTTCATTGAGCGTGCCGGCATCTTGCCATGAGCCAACCGCCATACTTTCCACGGAGTAATCTGATACTTGAATGCCAGACTACAATAAATAATAAATACCAAAATATTAACCGCATAGTCATTTTATTGTTTATATCTTTGTGCACATAAACAAATAAAGACAATGAAAAAGATAGAAGTAAAAGAGCTGAAAGACAACATGTTTGAGACAATCAGCAAAGAATGGATGCTGGTAACCGCCGGTACAAAAGATAAATTCAATACAATGACTGCCAACTGGGGCGGCATCGGATTCTTATGGAACAAGCCGGTAGCCTTCATCTTTATCCGCCCCGAACGCTACACGTTCGATTTCATAGAGCAGAATGATTATCTCACTCTCTCTTTCTTGGGCGAAGAGTATAAGGATGTTCATAAAATTTGCGGTTCTAAGTCAGGGCGAGACATAGATAAAGTGAAAGCAACAGGACTTCAACCCTTATTCACCGAAAATGGAAGTATTACTTTTGAACAAGCCCGGCTGACCTTTGAGTGCAAGAAACTGTATGCCGATATGATTAAGCCGGAAGACTTTATCGACCAAAGCATTATCGACCGATGGTATGGAGAAGCACACGGAGGCTTTCACAAAATGTATGTGGTAGAGATTGTCAATGTATTGGAGGCAATCTCATAAAACGCGCGGCTGAGTTCCTAAAATGGAAAGCATATATCCTGTTCTTGGCACAGTTTCCAAGGACAGGCTCTCGTCTTCCGACAGATATTTCCGCAGTCTCGCCACATAGTTATTCAAACTCTGCTCGCTGCCGGAAGTACCCTCCCACAGTTCCTGCACTATTTGTTCGCGACTTACAGTTTGATTCATGTTCTGTGCCAACAATTTCAACAGTTTATATTCAAAATCAGTCAGCCTTCTCACAGGTTCCTCGCCTTTGAACAACATACTGTCTCCGGCTCTCAGATTGAACATTCCGATGGATAGTCCTTTCGGATGAAAACATGGCGTGTGCCTGCGTATGTAAGCCACCAACTCCTCCATTTCGAAAGGCTTTCGCAGATAAGCGATGCCACCTGCATCCAGCGCCCTTGCCACTTCCGAACCGGCTATGTGTGAAGAGACAAACAAAATCGGTGTATCGGGAGCCGTCAGCTTGAGTTCCGCAACGGCATCTATTCCATTCTTCTCTCCTATCTCTACATCCAGCACCATTATGTCCGGCTGCATTTCCTGAACCACACCCTGAATCCCTACCAGCGTAGTGCAATACTCCGCAGCATAGCCCAAAGCCCTTAATGCCAAAATCACCACTTGACCCAATGCGATGTCATCGTCTACAAACAAAACTTTTGTCTTCTCCATCCGTCTTTTCTCCTTTCAATCAACGACATGGAATAATGAATGTAAAAGTGCTTCCTTCACCTTCGGCACTCTTCACCATTATCTCCCCTCCATGTTCATTTATAATATATTTGGATTGCGCCAATCCTATGCCGTAACCCTTCTGCTGCTGCTCTTCGCTTCGGGGGACCCGATAGAACTGGGTGAACAATTTCTTCTGATGGCATGGGGCGATACCCCAACCATTGTCTTTGACAGATACACGCAATCGCTCATTCACAATGGAGAGCGAGACCTCTATCCTCACTCCTGCATCCGAATATTTCAAGGCATTCTCCATCAGGTTACGAATCACGTTCTCTATATACATACCGTCGGCCATTACCTGCAAACCCGCAGGAAGCTCATTGATGATGCAGATGGTATGGGGCTTGCCCGGATAGAGGCAGGACAACTCCTTCTTCACTCCCTCTGCCATTTCCGGAACATCGATCAGGCTTTTATTCAATACCACCTGATGACGGTCCATGCGTGCGGTCATTAATAAGGCTTCTATATTGGAAATCAAACGCCTAACACCCGCTTTACTCGTTTCAAGCATCTCCTTGGTCTCTTTGTCGGATGCTGTCTGTTTCAACCACCCCATCATCGTAATAACACTGTTCAATGGAGACTTCAAATCATGAATAGTGCCATTGATGGTCATCTCCCTCTTGCGAAGCAATGCTTCCTTCCGGCGAATGGCTGTCAGCTGGAAAAACAGACAAAGCAACACCAGCAACATCATGCAGGCAGAAAGAGCCAGTGTCCAAAGCTGATGCCTTAGAAAATGAGACATAGGAATATCTGCCTTTATCTGAAGATATTGCAAGCCTTTTGTGCCAATAGGATGAAGCTGAGATACATAATCAGGCGTATGGCTTTCCAAGTCTCCAACAGAAGAAATCATTACGGTGTCTTTATCATAAAGAAGGAATTGATGAGGATGATGGACAATGCTGTCTGACGCACGCCAAAGGCTGTCCAAAGTGTTTAAATTCAAGGGAAAACCAGACTTCAATAGAAGATCTTGCATCAGCTGGTCAACTATTTCCCCAGCGGTTCCTCCAATTCCTGCTTTTTGAGCTGCTATAACATCAATAGTATCTGCGCCTCCCGGTAAACGACGAAGACTGTCTATTTCCTCCTGAGTCATATGCGATATATGTTTTCGCATTATTCTAGGACGCTCTTTAGGTTTTACCCCTACTCTTAATGCATCTCGAATTATCCTTTCACGAGTAGAAAGTTTTTGTACTATATCTTCTATCCCTATTATTTTTTCATCAACATATCGATTATACAGACTATTTATATAACTTACTTGCAGACAGACTGTTGCCACAATTGCTACTAATGTTATATAATAATATTTCTTCATCTTATAATCTATTTTAGAATGCAAAGATAATCGTTTCAAGTCAAAAAGATTATAAAATGATTATGTTTTTATTATAAACGCTCCATACAGAACTACTTACCTTTGCAATAGCAAAACTTAAAAAACAATTGATATGACAAAAACACTCATTACACTCCTTTTGGGAGTCATATACAGTTGGCCGGCTATAAGCATGGCACAAGAGGTGGATAATCTGAAAATAGAAGTCACCGGTTCCGTTATCGACAGCCTGAATAATGAACCCATACCATACGCTTCTGTCAGCGCTCTCCTAATGCCCAATCAAACCTGCATTGCAAGAACTGTCCCACACCGTAACGGAACCTTTTTACTGAAATTAAATAAAGATTCTCAATACGCTATAATCATATCCTGTATAGGAATGAAGACCGTAACAAAGAATATAAAGACCGGAACATCTCCTATTAACCTCCATCATATTATGCTGGAAGAAGATTCACAACAGTTGGGAGAGGTGGAAGTCATAGCAAAGAAGCAGCGCATATCACTGACCGACAATGGTTTCTCTTACAGTTTTAAGAACGACAAGACTCTTTTGGCCGAAAACCTTCTTTATGCAATGAAAAAAGTGCCGCTTGTCTCTGTAAGCGGTGATGGAACGCTTTCCGTAAAAGGAGGTTCAAATTATGTCATTTATCTGAATGGAAAACCCTATACTTTGGCCAACTCCAATCCGAAAGAAGTATTACAAAGCATTCCGGCCTCATCCATAGAAAAGGTGGAAGTCATCACCAACCCGGACTTGCGATATGGCATGTCAGAGGGTGGCTCTATTCTAAACATCATCACCCTGAAAAACCAACCTAATAACTACCGCATCATTCTGAATGCCGGCGGAAATACACATCCTGCGGAAAATGCCGGCGTAAACATTCTTTTTACTAAAGATAAACTATCGGCTTCTTTCGGTTACAGTTTCAATAATACACAGCTCGACCACGTACCATCATCGTCCTATACAGAAACATTTCTGAATGAAACGGATAAAACAGTCACCACACAGGAATGGGAAACAGACGGAAATATAACAAATCATCTGATAAAAGGACTATTGGAATACAACATAGATACACTGAACTCTGTCTATGCTGATGCCAACTTCATGCTACAAAGGATTAACATGAACACAATATATAACAATAATTACCAAACACCCTCAAATCCTTATTATCACTCGAATGTATTTGACAAAATAAACCAACACGACGGTGCCCGTGAGATTAATCTGTCATACAGAAACTTATATCCACACAAGAAAAGAGAACGGTTCTTATTAACCTATCGATATGCATTCAACCCGGATAATAAGAAAAACAATGTGACTGAACGCTCCTTCACTGACTCTGAAAATAAAGACAGTTATAATGAATACATCCACAAAGCCAATACAAAAGGTGGATTAACCGAACACACGGTACAAGCTGATTATACTATTCCACTGAATAAGCATACTCTTTCTATAGGAGCAAAAGATATTTATAGAAGGAGCACGTCCAGTCCATTATATTATGAGTGGAATCCCGAAACAGGGACATGGATAGAGGGAAACAAATATGCGCAGAACGAGATAGATAAGTTCAAACAAAAACAGAATATATGGGCTGCTTATTTATCTTACCAGCTACGCCTTAATCAATTTTCCTTCAGTGCCGGTGCTCGTATAGAAAATACTTATAACAAAATAGAGTACAGCAATGAAAAGGAGAATGAGTACTCCTATCACACATTCGACTGGATACCCCGTTTGTTCCTATCCTATACTTTATCACAATATTCCAGTCTTTCTTTATCATATTCTTCACTGATAAAACGTGCTTCCATCTGGCAGATGAACCCATATCAGCAGCAAGTTGATGAATTCTCTGTAGAATATGGTAATCCCGATATCCGCTCGGAAAAAATAAACCAAGTGAACTTATCCTACTATTATTTCTCTAACTCTGTCACTTTTGCCACATGGTTGGACTACTCAAACACGGACAATGCTATCGTCAGATATCCATCCCAACAGAATGAGAAAACAATAGCATATACTTACGACAACTTAGGAAGCTATAATAAAATAACAGGTTCTATCTATATTAGTTATAGCCCCACAGAAGCATTGTCCTTCAATATCAACGGCAGAGTAGGTAAAACCTATATGAAATCTACGCGACTTGATTTCAAGCAACATGCCACGCACTATTCTTTAAATTTAAGCGGAGACTGGAATTTGAAGAATGATTGGACAATAGGAGCACAATGGGGTATTTTTCAGCAAGAACCTGAAATGCAAATAGCATATAATAAGTTCCAAAAGTATTCCTGCTATGTACAGAAACGAATGTTAGACAATAAATTGAACATCAGATTAAATATTAACAGCCCCTTTAGAAATGAGAAATATCGTGAAGCCGTACAGCATGTGCAAAATAGTAATTTTTCAAGGCAAACACGATTTGGTATCATCGCACGCAGTGTAATGATTGATTTGTCTTATTCATTTGGGTCAGGAAAAACCTCGGCGAAACGAAAAGTCATAATTAATAATGATGACCTTCTTCAAAACACAGGTGTTCGCTGATATCAATACAATTGCCAGCAAGACAGATAGGGAAAGCAGTATAAAACTTTCCTCATCTGTTTTTCTCCTTTCAATCAACGACATGGAATAATGAATGTAAAAGTGCTTCCTTCACCTTCGGCACTCTTCACCATTATCTCCCCTCCATGTTCATTTATAATATATTTGGATTGCGCCAATCCTATGCCGTAACCCTTCTGCTGCTGCTCTTCGCTTCGGGGGACCCGATAGAACTGGGTGAACAATTTCTTCTGATGGCATGGGGCGATACCCCAACCATTGTCTTTGACAGATACACGCAATCGCTCATTCACAATGGAGAGCGAGACCTCTATCCTCACTCCTGCATCCGAATATTTCAAGGCATTCTCCATCAGGTTACGAATCACGTTCTCTATATACATACCGTCGGCCATTACCTGCAAACCCGCAGGAAGCTCATTGATGATGCAGATGGTATGGGGCTTGCCCGGATAGAGGCAGGACAACTCCTTCTTCACTCCCTCTGCCATTTCCGGAACATCGATCAGGCTTTTATTCAATACCACCTGATGACGGTCCATGCGTGCGGTCATTAATAAGGCTTCTATATTGGAAATCAAACGCCTAACACCCGCTTTACTCGTTTCAAGCATCTCCTTGGTCTCTTTGTCGGATGCTGTCTGTTTCAACCACCCCATCATCGTAATAACACTGTTCAATGGAGACTTCAAATCATGAATAGTGCCATTGATGGTCATCTCCCTCTTGCGAAGCAATGCTTCCTTCCGGCGAATGGCTGTCAGCTGGAAAAACAGACAAAGCAACACCAGCAACATCATGCAGGCAGAAAGAGCCAGTGTCCAAAGCTGATGCCTTAGAAAATGAGACATAGGAATATCTGCCTTTATCTGAAGATATTGCAAGCCTTTTGTGCCAATAGGATGAAGCTGAGATACATAATCAGGCGTATGGCTTTCCAAGTCTCCAACAGAAGAAATCATTACGGTGTCTTTATCATAAAGAAGGAATTGATGAGGATGACGGACAATGCTGTCTGACGCACGCCAAAGACTGTCCAAAGTGTTTAAATTCAAGGGAAAACCAGCTGCTAATAAATAATCTTGCGCCAATTGAGATACAATCTCTCCGGTTGTAGTACCTATCCCCATCTTTCTAGCTGCCGGCAAATTAAATGTATCTTTATTAGTCGGTAATTTACGAATACTGTCTAACTCTTGCGGAGTCATGTCCGACAATAATTTCACTTTAAACACAGGTTTCGTTTGTATCGGCCGCCCCGATCGTAAGTCGCTCCGAATCCATTTTTCATCCTCTATTATTTTTTTTGTAACCTCACCTATATTAATTATATCTTCACTCACATCTTGATTATATAAACTAAACATATAACTAATTTGCAGACAGACTGTTGCAACCATAGCAATAAGTGTGATATAATAATATTTCTTCATCTTATAATCAGTTTTAGGTTGTAAAGATAATCGTTTCTGGTCAAAAAGATTATAAAATGATTATGTTTTTATTATAAACGCTCCAATTAAAACGACTTACCTTTGCAAAGTACAAAAAAAACACTAATGGAAACAATAAACTTAGAAAAACTTACGACAGAAGCGATAGAGTCAATAAAGGGGGGTGGATGGATCTTTCAAGAAAACCAATGGATATGGATTGAAGATGATCCCCCTACGGATGACAATGATTGGAGTTACAATATCCAATCTAAAATAAAATGACTATTTTATTACCGGTAAATTAAATAAGTACAGAACCTAATCTGTATAATCAGCAGGAACGGATACCGAAAAGTTTATAGAGTAGGTTTATACCAAAAACGTATAAGATGAAATCTATTACGACACTGGAAAACATCCCCGATTCATTGGATATACAAGAAATGATGGATGTAAAAGGAGGAGCAGAAGCAAGAGCTATTTGTTTCTTTGCTGCAGCAGTTAAATGTAATGTAGCAGGTTCTGGTAACTGCACTGTAGCAGGTTCTGGTACGGTTGTTGCGCCGAAGCCAAATCCAACTCCAACTACACCTGTAGAGCCCAGACGTTAAAGCTCTAACAATGTAAAAGAAAGATGTCACAATATAAAGGAAAGCCCAACGACCAATGCTTTAAAGGAGGGTCATGCGGAATTCTAGAAAATCGATTATTCGTTTTGCCCGACGGAAAAGTAACACTTTGCGAACAACTATATTGGCATCCTCAATTCATTTTAGGAGACTTAAAAGAACAGACATTAGCAGAAATTTGGCAATCGCCGAGAGCTAAAGCCTTATTTGAAATGGGACAAACTCAGTTTCGGAAAAATAGTGCCTGCACGAAATGTCACATTTTTGAGTTTTGTAGAAAGAACCACAGACGATGCCTAGTAAAAGTTATAAAAGCGTATGGAGAAAAGAATTGGGATTATCCTGACCCTCGCTGCCAATATGCCCCGAGTATTCAAACAAATCTAATTTATAAATAAACAATGAGGTACCTATACATTTTACTGGCACTGGTGTATATCACACAAAGCCACGCACAAACAAGTAATATTGTCGGACAGGTAATAAACAAAGACAGTGTTGCCATAGAAGGTGTTGCCATCATTCTGCAAAAGCAGGACTCAACCTTTATAGCCGGAACCATAACGGACAAGGAAGGGCGGTTCACTCTTCCGATGACGGAAAAGCCCTATCGGTTGATGTTCCAACATCTGGCATACGAAGCTATGTGCTTGAACTCATCTAAAGAACAAATAGGAAATATAATTTTAAAGGAATCAGACAGTAAACTGGACGAAGTAATCGTAAAGGCAGAACGGCCGGTTATTCGGATGATTAACAATAGATTAACCTACGATTTGCAGTCAGTAAAACAAAATAAAATAATCGCTAATGCTCACGAACTACTGAAAGAACTGCCCAGTATCAGCAGCACAGATGGAAACAGCCTCAACTTAGCAGGAGCGAACGGCACTACCATATTAATATCCGGCAAAGTCTCCAGCCTGAGTACCGAACAACTCATTGAATATTTAAAAACATTGCCGGCCGAAAAAGTGGAGAAAGTGGAAGTTATCTACAATGCTCCTCCACAACTACACATTAAAGGTGCCGTTATCAATGTGGTACTGAAAAAAGAAAACAGATACACCATGAATGGACAGGTACAGGCTACATGGACCAACCAGCATGAAAATTCTTTCAGCGGTGTGGGAAGTTTGTTTCTGACTAGCCCCAAATGGTCGTTCGACCTAATGTATTCAATTGCTGACAACAAACAAATAAGTAAAAGCACAACTACAGCAAAACATACATTGGGAAACGACATCTATGACATCGACTCGGAAAATCACACCAAATCAACTAGCAACAAACATAACGTATACACAAACATAGCGTATAACTTAGATGATACCCACTCACTGGAACTGTCATACAACGGACTATATGCCCCCCGGAACAAATCAGATGCATATAGCGTGAACAACCTGTTTTCGGATGCAAACTCCCTAAACAAAGGAAAAGACTACTTGCACAATGCCAGCCTGTACTACAAACACAAATGGGGGAACATTTCTGTAGAATACACTAACTATACAGACGACAACACGCAAAACATGAAGTATATAAAAGACCACCACTCCATAGATGCATTCACCTATCAGCGAAAACAGAATATAGACCGCGTGAAAGCGTATGCCGACATGAGCCATAACTTGAAAAACAATTGGATTTTAAACTATGGAGCCAGCTATAACTATGTAAAGAACAACAACAAACAAAGTAATGTAGATAAACAGCACGACAATGAAGGCAGCTATACAAGCGCCTTCGCTACAGAAGAACATACAGGAAATATTTATGCCGGTACCCAAAAATCTTTCTATGAAGGAAAACTGTCGATAGATTGTTCACTCATCGGTGAATTATACAAAATAAACAGTTACAGAAAAAATGCCTTGTTGCCTAATATAACAGTTACTTTTATCCCGGCAAACGATCACATCTTCCAGTTGGCATACAATTCCATCAGGAGCTATCCCAGTTACTGGCAAAGGCAGAATTACACTTCCTATAATGATGAATATAGCGTCTCTATGGGCAACCCTCTGCTAAAACCGGCACGAACCGGCAATGCCAATTTGACCTATGTATTGAAGAATAAATACACTTTTCAAGTCTCCTACTATAAGGTGGAAGATTTCTTCATAGACCAAAGCTATCAATCGCCGAAAAAGCTGCAATTACTGCATAAAACTTTCAATATAGACTATACGTCGTTGCTGAACTTTACAGCAGTCATACCTATCAGTTTCGGGAATATTGTCAGCTCAAACCTGATTGCAAACGTATACAATGAACGTTATAAAAGCAACGAATGGTTTGAACTTGCATACAACAGAAACAAATGGACCGGTTCTCTGATGGCCTACAACACGATTTTCATATCAAAAAAGCCCAATATAACCATGAATCTTATGGCTTTCTACAGAACCCCCTGCATACAGGGAATCTGGGATTTGGAAGATAACTGGTGCATCAACACCGGCTTGAGATATACTTTTGCTAAAGATAAAGCTATAGTCGGCCTGCAATGCAATGACATCTTTGAATCCTTATATCCCAAAATAAAGGTAAGATTTGACAAACAGTATCAAAATCTGAACCAGAATTTCTATCAACGCAATATCACATTGAGTTTTACCTACAAATTCAACGGATTTAAAGATAGAACTCCCAAAGAAGTGGATACTTCAAGATATGGAGTAAATTAACGTACCATTATGAGCAAATTCCACGTTTACCACCAACACGATTCCATGCAGTGTGGCATTGCCTGCCTGCAAATGATATGCAAATACCATGGGAAAGAGTATTCACAAGATACTCTTTCCCGCTACTGCTTTGCTACCAACGAAGGCGTGTCACTGCTGGGCATCAGCGAAGCGGCAACCCGACTGGGACTGCACACCACGTGCGGACGGGTAACAACAGAACAATTACACAAAGCCCCCCTGCCCTGTATCCTGCATTGGAACCAAAATCATTTTGTAGTACTCTACCGGATAAAGAAAGGTAAAATATGCTACATTGCAGATCCCGGCAAAGGACTTGTAACCTATGACGACAGGGAGTTTAAAGAACATTGGCTCAGTACCCGGTCTAATGGAGAGGAAAAAGGAATAGCCATGTTTTTACAGCCTACACCTGCCTTTTATAAGCAGCAGGAAGAAACAACAAAAGACAAACGCTCTTTCCGTTTCCTGCTGGGTTACCTCAGACAATACCGACGCTACTTCGGACAAATCATACTGGGGGCATTAGTGGGCTGTCTGCTGCAACTTATCTTTCCATTCCTCACGCAAGCGATTGTAGATGTGGGCATCGTCCATCAAAATCTGAACTTTATCTACCTCATCCTGTTGGGGCAACTGGTGCTGACCATCAGTCGCGCTTCGGTCGACTTTATCCGCCGATGGATTTTGCTGCATATCAGTATGCGAATCAATATTTCGTTGGTTTCCGACTTTTTCATCAAATTGCTTAAACTCCCTATGTCGTTCTTCGACACCAAACTGATAGGTGACCTGATGCAACGCATGAACGACCATAACAGGATAGAGAAGTTCCTCACCACCCAAATGCTGAACGTCACGTTCTCACTGCTCAGTTTCGTGGTGTTCGGCTGTGTATTATTCAGTTATAATCTGACCATTTTCTGCATCTTTCTGCTGGCAAGCGTTCTTTATGCTTTATGGATTGCCTTGTTTCTGGGAAAAAGAAAAATTCTGGATTATGAATTATTCGAAAAACAGGCAGAAAACAGCAACAAGACCTACCAATTCATCACTGCCATGCAGGAGATTAAGCTGCAAGACTGCGAGCAACGCCGGCGATGGGAATGGGAAGATGTACAGGCGGATCTGTTCGGCGTGCAAATGAAAAGTTTGAAGCTGCAACAAACACAGGAGGCCGGAAGCATATTCATCAACGAAGTGAAAAATATAGTGATAACCGTGGTTGCCGCTACCGCCGTCATCCACGGACAAATGACACTGGGTATGATGCTGGCAGTACAATACATCATCGGACAACTGAACAGTCCGGTGGAACAATTGATGAGCTTCCTTTATTCATTGCAAGATGTGAAAATCAGTCTGGAACGCATCAATGAAATTCATAAAATGAAGAATGAAGAGAATGAGCACAGGCTATTGAACGAAATACCCGGTATCTCCAATGACCTTTCTTTTGAGCATGTCGGCTTCAAATATGACCCCCACAGCCCGAAAATGACCATAGAAGATGTAAGCCTCACCATCCCCGAAACGAAAGTGACTGCCATAGTGGGTGCTTCGGGCAGTGGAAAAACCACCTTGCTGAAACTGTTGCTGGGGTATTATCCTGTAATGAACGGAGAAATAAAAATAGGAGAAGCCAACCTGAACAGCTTCAACCTGAAATGGTGGCGCAGACAGTGCGGGGTAGTAATGCAAGACGGAGTGATATTCTCTGAATCCATTGCCCGAAACATCGCCGTAGACGACGGAGACATAGATGGAGAAAGACTGCTGCGCGCCGTAGAGATAGCCAATATAAAAGAATTCATCATGAGTCTGCCCATGCGGTTCAGCACCATGATAGGCAGAGACGGAATCGGATTGAGCCAGGGACAGAAACAACGTATACTGATAGCCCGTGCGGTCTATAAAGATCCGTTATATATCTTTCTGGACGAAGCCACCAATGCCTTGGATGCCAAGAACGAACGCACCATAGTCGAGAATCTGGATCAGTTCTATAAGGGAAGAACAGTCGTGGTGGTAGCCCACCGGCTCAGCACCGTAAAAAATGCCCATCAAATTATCGTGTTGGATAAAGGACGTATAGTGGAGACAGGTAATCATGCTTCACTGATAGAGAAAAAGGGGGCCTATTACAATCTTGTAAAAAACCAATTAGAACTGGGTAATTAGAAAAAGGAGAAAATTATGGCAGATTTCAATAATATAGAACTAAGAAGTGAAAAGGTAAGGAACATCATCGGCAAAGTACCACCCGAAATCATACGCACCGGAATAGGCGATATCACCGTCATTCTACTGATATTAATATTGGCGGCATTCTTTATTCCTTATCCTGAAAATATCAAGGCCACAGCCACCGTAACAGGAACTGATGTAACCGGCTGCATTCATGCCGAAGTGCTTATTCCCTACCGATACATTACAAAAGTGAAGAAAGAAATGCCTGTAGAGATGGAATTCGAAGGATATGAAGCAGGCCGGTATGGTTATCCACATGGGAAAATAGTGAACTGCGCGAATACAATAACCGTAATGGAAGGAAATAATTTCTTCAAAGCCGAAATAATAATAGACAATAAGCATGCTTCTTATCCCATCCTTAAAGATATGAAATGTAGTGCCTCTATCTTGCTTTCAGACGAAAGTATAGCTTACCATATCTTTCCGGCGCTAGGGCATTAAACTTTCAGAAAGATCTCAGCCTCTTCAAAAAAGTTCTTGAAACGCATAATGGCGAAAATCCGTTTCTTCCTACCTCCTTTCATCTACCGCTGAAACGCCCTGCTGATGGGGGTTCCGGTTGTGAAGGAATATCGTGTCATCCCCCTTTCAGCCTCCTTTCATTCATAAAACTTCTTCCGGCTTTTGAACTTTTTCGATAACGCTTTCATTTACGGTAGTCTAAAAAGAGGTGTAGAAAGTACACAAGGGAATTACTGAAGGCAGCTTGTGAAAGGACTCGGAAGCACGGCTGAAAGGAGGATGAGGGGATGTCCTGTCAGTCTTAACCGACTGATTATCCGCATGTTTTGGCTAAAATGTAAGGATGAACGGAAAAGGAGAAATGACCGACTTGGTGAGGATGGTTCCATCTTCCCTTACATAAAAAACATACCGAGCTTTTTAAAAAAGATGGTGATGTTTTTAAGAAACATCACCATCTTTTTGGAAAACATCAAGGTCTTTTTTGCAGCATGGGAGTGTGTAAAAACTAAACCTCGCCCCTACGAACCAAAAGACAGCATTGTCCACGTTTTGACACATCCCCCTGTTTGTAAAGTGTGTACGTACGCATCGGGCTACACATACGGTGGCATCAGGCCACACGTATATACGTATCGAACTACACGTACGCACGCATGAACCTGCACGTATATATGTCATTGTGTCAGGCTCCGTCATAACGGACTCGCTAAGTATGGGTGATAAGGACCGGAATAACAAAAGCCCGTCAAACATGCAATTTGATGGGCTTTTATCTTTAATAAGTAGTTTGTTGGACTACCAGGATTCGAACCTGGACAAACAGAACCAAAACCTGTTGTGCT
>OGDX01000337.1_pt1 | contig 37582 bp, 49 predicted proteins | sample 1570461 | NCBI WGS metagenome assembly OGDX01 (sample SAMEA2582172, study PRJEB24529) | metagenome
CTCAGGAACTTGGAATTTCGGAGCAGACCTTAACACGCAAGCTCAAGAAACGTGTCTTTGGCACAGACGAAGCCTCAAAGATTGTGGAGCTTTTAAGTATCGACAATCCGCAGGCAGTATTTTTTGGCCGCTAAGTAACCTGTTAAGTTACATCAAAGGAGGTGAACCACATGAATGACAACAAAAAGCCCAACGAACCTGTGGAAATCAAAGAACTCCTCACCCACCAGTTACAGCTGGTGAGCAAGGAGTCCGAAGAAGCTCACGGGGAGACGCTGGCCTCACTGAGTTCTGCAGCTGCAGATCTGGCTCAAGCGGTGGCAACGTGTAGCAGGGCCTTGGTTTATGCGTTTCCGGGCGGCTCAGAGGCAACGCCGAAAACACATACATTGACTATGGACGAGATGCCGCATCATCCATTCAGCTTGTGAATTGGGCCAATCGGTAACTGGACGAGGTATTCAAATCTAGGATTGTCACTAATCTCACCAGACCAATAACGATAAGCGGCATCAAATATTCCCGATACATGAAGTCCTATGAACCAAGATGGCCCTGCGTAACAAAGAGAAAGACCACCACACAGTAATCTTGAATCAAATTTTGGTGTATCATCAGGCGCATCAATTTCAAAAATTTGTGTTTGCGGTTTTCTTCCCAGTTCTGGCCATTCTTCTAAATCGGATATTTCTTTTACAGCAAAAAGTGAGGTCATCCTGGAAGGCAGCGACGGAAAATAACATCTCCGAACCAATTCCGAAACCAATTCAATGATTTGGGCATCAGGGTGTTTTTTCACATTTTCAAACTCGCAAGCCGGAATCAATGGCGTTCCATCGGGAGTCCACCACAGTGGATTCGGCTTAAGTTCAGTGCTTAGGTAACTTTGCCCGTGCTTTGAAACTCCGTTTTGAAAGTCTCTTGCAAAGTAAGATTTTTGGACTTCCTCAGTCAGGTTTTCTAACGACTGCAATTCAATCTTTTGTCCATCACTTAATGTTCCGTCTTTATCTAAGTGATACAGTTTCATAATTTCGCCTTCCTTCTGCCCAAGTATACCGCAGAAGGGATGCAACCACAACAAGGAGGTGAAAACCATGAAGAAGCCTTATCTCAAAATCAGTCGTCTGGCAGAAGACCAGGATCTCAACCAGGGCGCACTTGCGGCCCTGATTGGGGTAAGCTCCAACACGATGACCGCACGGCTCAAGGGGACACAACCTTGGAGGAGTGACGAAATCGTCATCATCTGCAGAGCACTACACATCCCGCAAGAAAAAATCGGGGAGTATTTCTTTCCAGCAATCGCAAAGGAGGAAAAGACCGCATGAAACCTTATTATCTCGCCTCTGAACGGGCCGCAGCGCCCACTGGATGCGCGTACATCGCACCGCTGTTTTGGAACAAGTGGTTCCGTTGGGGCGGTAGTCAGGCATCTGGCTGCTACCAGCTGGGCGGACAAATCAAGGATGAAAGCCACACCGGGCTGCAGATTTTTGCTGATGGCGAATGGCACCCGGTCATCGGATGGGCATTGGACGACTGCAGACCCGCAGTCAATTGTCTTCAGGAGGTAGGAGCATGAATATCAGCCCGAACGCTCAGTTAAAAATCCAGCTGGGGAAGGATGGGAACCCCAAGATTTATGCCTGCGGTACAGAGACGGAACAGAAAGCCCTTTGCGCCGCTCTGATTGCCGGGATTTGCATAGATCAAAGAAATCCGGAAGCATTGTTCAGCATAGTGACTACTGCCGCAGACCTCATGGACAGAATGGAGGAATCTCCCAATGAAGATTAAATCAAGAGTCTGGTACTGGCTGGCTGCTGCCAGCGGTGCCGTAAGTCTGCTGTACGGTATGGGCATCGAGGGCGGTGCACAGCTGGGCAGCTCCATCTCTGACAGCCAGTTCGTCACGGCCCTGTGCCTGGTTCTGGCAGCGGTAGCGTTCCTGCGGCTGGGCTTTGCCGCCCAGGATCGTGAGCAGAACGCCCGCCGCTATGGCCGCGTTGACCGCACCCACGCCCGCACCGAAGAGCCGGAGTATCGGCAGAACCGGAGGGGCGCATGAAAACAAAAGAGCCCGCCCGTGCTGGTAACACGGACGAGCCCAAAGGGTGATGGAATTCACAAGCCCCATCACCCTTGATGATATCACATCAGAAAGGATTTTACAAATGAAAGGTATTTTAGCCGAGCCGGGCAAGGCTCCGGTGATCGCATCCCTGCCCGACAGCCTGTGGGCCATTGAGAACCGGCTGGGAACTCCCTGCGAGATGATCGTGATGCCCCGTACCCCGGCGGTGCTGTTCGTGGGCCGGTACGATGGCCCCATCCAGCCCGCCAGCCTGCTCAACCGGAAGTACCGAGGCCGCCAGCTTTACGGGCCTATCCTCTGCTACGGCTGGAAGGGCAACAACATCCAGCCCATGAACAAGGATGTGCAGACCGAGATGCTGGACCGCCTGAAGGGCACGGAGGTGAGGATATGATCATCAGCCAGAACAGCAACGATGTTTACTACGCCTATACCCGTGGGCGCTTCTGGCGCTGGGACGAATCCGCACGGGTCTGGAAGGAAAGCCATCTGCTGGCACAGAAGTTCGGCAAAGCCAAGACCGCTGAAAAGCGGCTGACCCCGGAAGCGTTTCTGACCAGCGACGAGTTCATCCCCATGGACGACTACGAGCTTCCGCAGTCGATGCTGACGGCCCTCAGGGAGGCCAAGCCCTGCAAGAATGCACCGGTAGACCCGGTGGAAGAGGAGCCGGAAGTCCCCGGAACCCAGACGGCACAGGAAAAGCCCCTGACCACCGTGCCGGATGCGATGCGCCCGGCGTTCGATTATTCCGGCCTGACCGACCAGACCGTGGAGGACCTGCACTTTGCCGAGGACGAATACCGCCACGGCAAACAGATGGCCGAGCGCGGCCTTGTCCACATGGGCAATGCCATTGCCGCCGCCCATGATGCGCTGTGCGGAGTTGTCCAATTGTTGGACAACTCAAAGCATGGCAATCGCGGGGATGATTCTTTTCGGGCATGGTGCTGCTCTATCGGCATCACAAAGTCAACCGCCTACAACCTGCTGCAAGTCTCTGCCCTGATGGACGGCAGCAGCCCCCGCCAGCAGGCTATTCTGGAAGCCCTGCCGCCCACCCTGCTGTACGCCGTGGCAAAGCCCAGTGCCCCGCCGGAGCTGGTGGAGAAGGTCAAGAGTGGCGACATCACCACCAACAAGCAGTATCAGGAAGCCCTTGCCCAGATCAAGGCCGAGAAGGACCGTGCCGCTGCTGCCGAAGCCCGGGAGGAAGAGGCGTGGAACATGGTAAGCAAGGCGCAGGATGAAGCCCAGACTGCCAAAAACGACTTGGATGCCGCCCTTGCGGATGTGCAGGGCCTGACCGATCAGAACGCCAAGCTCCAGCAGAGCTACCACGATGCAGACGAGGGCCGCATTGCTGCCCGGCTCCAGTGCCAGAAGGCCGAAGGCGAGCGCGACAGAGCCGAAGAGAGAGCAAAAAATGCCGAAGACGCTTTGAAAAAACAGCCCATCACGGCGGTCATCGACGAGGAAGAGATTGACCGCCGGGCCGCAGAAAAAGCCTGGGGCCTTGCCGATGCCCGGAACGCCGAACTGGCCAAGGACAATGCCAACCTGAAGAAACAGGTTGCGGCACTCCGTTCCCGCATCAACGATGATGCCCAGGCAGATTTTGAGCAGGCCAACTACTGCGCCAGCCTGATGCGGGCGGCGTGGGATAACAGCAAGGCCAGCTATTCCCGGCTGGTGGGCGAAGATCTGGAAAGCACCTTTCAGACCATCTGCGGTACCCTGAACAGCATCATGGAGGAAGCCTCCCTGCTCTGCCGCCAGCCGCCTGATTATGACGGAGGTGACCGGGATGAATGAGATGTACTGTCTGGATCTTGACCGTTACGGCCCGCCCATGGAGCCGCCCGATGACTACTACTTTACCCCCGACCGGGAGCCAGAAGAGGAGGAACTGACCAATGACGAATGAATTGACCGTCCGGGTAGAGCGCCCGGTGATCCCGGCTATGAACTGGAACAAGGATGAGGTGCAGAAGAACCTTGACGAACTTCTGGCCTCCTATACAGGCCGTGTGTACACGCCTGAATCCATCAAGGATGCCAAAGCCGACCGTGCTGCCGTCAACAAGTGGGACAAGCAGCTGGCTGCTGCTCTGACCGCCGCCAAGCGGCTTTACACTGACCCGCTGGAGGATTTTCAGAAGAGTATCCGAGAGATGCAGGCCCAGTGTAAGAAGATCTCCGGGGCCATTGATCAGCAGGTAAAAGCAGTAGAACAGGCCCAGCGGGAAGAAAAAGCATCCACCCTGCGGCTGGTCTACCGGGACTGCATCGGGGAGCTGGAACCTCTGATTTCTTTTGACCGTCTGCTTGTGCCCCAGTGGCTCAATAAAACCTTTGACCTCGCCCAGGCCGAAAAGGAACTGCGCAAGGCTGTGGAGACCCGACGGGAGGAACTCCGCCTCATCCGGGAGACCTGCGGTGAAGACGCTGAACCCTGCATTACCGAATACCTGCGGGCCTTGAGCGTCAACGATGCACTGCATGAGCACAGCCGCCGGGAGCACGCCCGTGCGGCTCAGGCTGAGGCAGAGGTCCAGCGACAGGCTGCAGAACGGGCCAGAGCCGCTGCACCGGTCATCATCCCGCCCACCGAGGAAGAGCGTCAGCTGAAAGAAGAGGCCGCACAGGAGGCCCGGAGCAACGCCTTTGTGACAGCTTCCGGGCGGCTGGACTGCGAGGTATTGCAGCAGTTCGCCCTGCCTGGCACAGGCCTTGCACCTGTCCGCAAACGCTACCGCTTCTGGGTAGATTTCACCCCGGAAGACATCGAATGGTTCAAAGCCGAAGCTAAAAAGCGCGGCTTCGCATATGGTTCTGTAAAATAATTGGAGGATTTCACTTATGGCTTTTTCTCGTCCCGGCGCACCTGCGCCCACCATGTCCGCAAATACCACTGGCACCACCACCGCCGCCCGGATGACTGCAATGCAGCAGCGTGCCGCCCAGAGCAGTGCTCTGCAGGCTGCCAGCCCGGCCAAGCCCGTGGAGATCACTTCTGCCGACGGCCAGCACATGACCGTCAGCTTCTCGGATGTCCGCAACTTCATCTGTCAGAAAGCCACCGATGCCGAATGCAAGATTTTCCTCGAGACCTGCAAGCAGTACCGCCTGAATCCCTTTACCAAGGAAGCCTACCTCATCCACTACGATAACAACAGCGAGGACACCCCCAGTACCATCGTTCTGGGCAAGAACTGCTACCTGCAAATGGCAGAGCGTCACCCCAGCTATGACGGCTTCGAGGCCGGGGTCATCATCTTCGATAAGGTGGCCGGGGAGTGCCAGAAGCGGGAGGGTTCCATCGTCTACGAGGACGAGGAACTTCTGGGCGGCTGGGCCAAAGTCTACCGCAAGGACCGCACCCGCCCCAGTTACGAGGAAGTGAAGCTGACCGAATACGACACCGGCAAATCTCTGTGGAAGGGCAAAAAAGCCACCATGATCCGCAAGGTTGCCCTTGTCCATGCCCTGCGGGAAGCATTCCCCTCCACCTTCGGCTCTCTCTATGACGAGAGCGAAGTCCATGTGGATGCCGAGTCCACCGCCGTGGAACTGGACGAAGCTGGACAGGCTTCAGCTCCCCGCTGGACCCGCATCAAGGAAGCTGTTGAACAGGCCGATGCCCTGACCGTGGAGGATGCTGACAGCGCAGACGACCCCTTTGCCGGGGGTGATGAATCGTGATCCTGACCCACAAGACCGGCGTTCTGCTCCACGGGACCCTTGCCAAAGACCCTGTGCTCAAGGACGTGGGCCAGAAGCGGGTCCTGAAGTTTGACGTGAAGGCGCACAGCGTCAAGACCGACACCGGCAGCTGGGAGAGCCTGTATGTTCAGGTCAATGTCTGGCACGGGCTGGACAAATGGGACGGGCTGCTGCTGAAGGGCGATGCCGTCACTGTCTTTGCCCGGGAGCTCAAGAGCCGGGAGTACAATGGCAAGACCTATTACAACGTGGATGCCGACGACATTCAGCCCGGCGGCATGGTGATCTTCCGGTGGATGCAGAATCTCATTGACCTTTGCACAGAGGCCCCGGCACCGCCCGAACCAGCGCTCACTCAGGAGCCAACGCCCTTTGATGAACCTGCCCCGGTGCAGACCAGCCTTTCCGGCGGGCAGATGTATCCCGGCGAAGACCTGGCCGACTATGCTCCCCGCGCCTCTCAGGCGGCAGCGCCTGCCGGGCCAGCCGCAGGCACCCCGGAAGCAGATGCCCTCATCGACGATGATGCGGATGACCTGCCGTTTTAACCACACCAGAAAGGAGTTCAGACCGTGGGCATTGACCCATCCCGTGGCTTTGTTGCCTTTCCCCGCGGTCTGACTGACTGGGAATGGTATTCAGAGCCCAACACTGCCCGCCTGTTTTTCCACCTGCTACTCACCGCCAACTGGCAGGAAAAGCAGTGGCAGGGCATTACCATCAGGCCAGGGCAGCTGGTTACAAGCCAATCTCAACTGGCAAAACAGCTTGATTTGAGTGTTCGGAACATCCGGACGAGCTTAGAACATTTACAGGCGACAGGCTATCTGACAGTCAAAACAGGCTCAAAATACAGCATTGTCACGATAGAAAACTATGCTTCGCTTGTTGGCAGTGACAGGCAAAGTGACAGGCAAGCGACAGGCAACCGACAGGCTGCCGACAACAACTTAACAAGTCTAACAAACCAACAAGCTAACAAGTCGTCGTCTGCGGCTGCGCCGGAGCCGACCGGACGACCGACGACCTCACCCTTGGTATCAGAGTTTGAACAGGATATCGGCAAGCTGAGTGCCTCCGGGAAAAGAGAGCTTACGGGATACGCCAACCGGCTGGGCGAGGAACTGGCACGGGTGATCCTGCGCAAGTGCATTGATGCCGGGGCACATAGCTGGGCCTATGTGCGGAAGGCTCTGATCGAGGCCGAAACCCAGGGCTGTAGGTCTGCCGAGGAGTACCGCATGACGAACCCCATTGGAGCAGGACGCAATAGGCGGGTGGACAGACCGGAGCCCAGCGGGAATGATTTTCTAAAAAACGCAGCCCGCCGCCGTCCGCTCATCAAGAAAAAGGAGGATTCCAATGTACCGGAACCATGAGCACTACCCCGACCCGACAGCTGGCCGGGCATTGGGCAGCCTCCGACGAAAGGAGAACCAATTGAACACCGGAAAACAGTTCGAGGCAGACTGGAAAAGCTCCATGCCGAAGGATGCCTGGTGCTATCGACTGAAAGACAGCGCGGCCACCTATTACGGCGGCAACGAGAACCTGAGCTTCTCCATTGATAACATCTGCGACTTCGACGTGTACCGCTACCCCATGCACCATTACTTCGAGCTCAAGACCATCGAGACACCCAGCATTCCGTTGGAGAAGATCCTGGGCCGGTTTGACCGGGAAAAGCAGAAGTACCACAAGCTCAAACACATCACCGATATGGCTCACGCCGCATCCTTCAAGGGCCAGACTGCCCATGTGGTCATTAACTACCGGGGCAGGGTCAACCGCACCTTTGCCGTTCCGGCCAGCGCTGTGCTGGAGTACATGCAGACCCAGACCCGCAAGAGCATTCCATGGCAGTGGGCCGCCCTGAACGGCATCGAGGTGGAGCAGCACCTGCTGCGCGTTCACTGGCGGTATGACGTAGAGGGACTGCTAAAGCGTCTGGAAGGGGGCGAAACCGGTTGACCTACGAAGAGAAAAAAGCGTGGCTGAATCGCTACCGGGAGGCCAGCCGTATCGAACGGCTCAAGCTGGATGAATACAGAGAACTCCGTTCAGCTGCAGAACATATCACACAAGTCCTTTCTCCCTCCCCGGGCGGTTCCGGAGATGGCAAGGCGCTTCCGAGAGCAGTAGAAAGAATCGAGAATGCACGGCTGGAAGCTCTGAACCAAGCAGTCTTGTGTGCAATTGTTCGGGCAGAAGTGCTTCAGGTGATTTCTGATGTCGAAGATGCTACAGATTATGAGATTCTAACCCGTCGCTATATCCATGGTGAGAAATGGGAACAGATTGCAGACAAAATGAAGCTGGATAGACGGTGGATTACAAGAAGACATCGCACCGCAGTCGAGAGTCTGACCCTTGAAAGCCCCTAAATTTTCCCCTACAATAGTACCATCGGCAGAGCCGAAAGGCAGACCGATGCCATAGCAGCTTCCAGAATGTGCCCGTCCGACATCACGTTCTGCGAGCTGCTTCTATTATGCCGCCTGAGCGCAATGTGGTGCGCGTTCACGAGTGTAGTCGTGGAAGGTTCGATTCCAAGGGTGGTTCCAATTCGCCGCCGACCCCGTAGGCGGTACAGCTTGACGCATGGGGCTACATACTCCCCACCGGAAGCTCATGTGGTGGGTGGCGGGATCTCCTTGCCCGCCCTCTGACCTCCCCACATACGCCGGAGGCACCGGAATCCACAGGCGGGTTTCAGGTATTTTCCCGCTGGATGTGCGTCAATTGCCCTGCATGGAAACATGCAGGGATTTTTTATGCTATTTTCTGCCGTCCTGAGGGGCGGCTTTTTGTACCCTGACGACGAGAGAGGTGGTGACGTGTCGAATGAAAAGAATCTCATTCCGTTCAATGAACGAACGGAGAGCGAACAGAGAGAGATCGCCCAGAAGGGCGGCATTGCATCCGGTGCGGCCCGCCGCCGCAAACGGTCCATGCGTCAGGCGGCTGACTACTACCTGAGCCTGCCAGAGACCGACCGCCGCCGGGTAAACGCCATGCTGCGGGACCAGATTGACCCGGAGGACGTGGACAACCAGATGAGCGTGGTCATGGGCATTGCAGAGCAGGCCAAGCGGGGCAACCCTCAGGCCGCCGCCGTGCTGCTGAAGATGCTGGGGGAGGAAGCCGTGCAGGAGGACCCGGGCGCGGATGCTCTGGCAAAGGCCAAGGAGCTGCTGGGAGGTGTGGACAGTGCCATTGACTGAGTTTCAGCAGGAGTACCTGCGCAACTGTTCCCACCGGTGGAACGTCAAGACCGGGGCCACCCGAAGCGGCAAGACCTACCTGGACTGCGCTGTGACCATCCCGAAGCGGATCTGCGCGGCCCGGGGCGAGGGCCTGCTGGTGCTCATGGGCAACACCCTGGGCACACTGGAGCGCAATGTGCTATCCCTGATGCGGGAGCTCTGGGGTCCCGACCTTGTAGGTGTGATCCGCACCTCGGCAGCAGGCAACGTGGTACAGCTGTTCGGCAAGAAGGTCTATGTCCTCGGCGCTGACAACAAGAAACACATCGCCCGCATCCAGGGCGCTGCCTTTGAGTACGTCTACGGTGACGAGATCACCACTTGGGACGAGGGCGTGTTCCAGATGCTGAAAAGCCGCCTTTCCTGCCCCCACTCCCATTTTGACGGCACCTGCAACCCGGAAAGCCCCACTCACTGGTTCAAGAAGTTTCTGGACAGCGACGCTGACATCTACTGTCAGGCGTATACCATCGACGATAACCCTACGCTTCCGGCCCAGTTCGTGGCCGATCTGAAAAAAGAATACACCGGCACGGTCTACTATAACCGCTTTATCTTGGGGCAGTGGATGGCCGCCAACGGCGTGATCTACCGCCTGCTGGCCGACAGCCTTGCCGCCGGAGATGGGCGTTTTTTCTGGCCTGTGGACAAGCCGCTGCACCCGTGGCGGGTGCGCATCGGGGTGGACTTTGGCGGCAACGGCTCCAAACACGCCTTTGTGGCAACAGCCATCCTACCGGGCTGGTCCGGCGTGGTAGGGCTGGCATCCCAGCGCATCGACCCGGTGGCGCAGGATGCCGACTTTCTGGCCGACCGGCTGCTGGAGTTCTGCATGGCTGTCTTTGCCCGCTGGGGCGAGATCCAGTACATCTTCTGCGATTCCGCGGAGCAGACGCTGATCAACCACATCCGGGCAAGGTTCCGGCGCTGCAAACTGAGCTGGCTGGCCGACCGGGTGGAGAACAGTGCCAAGATACGCATCAATGACCGCATCCGCCTGACCTGCATCCTGATGGGCGGCGGGCGGTTCTGGCTGCTGCCCGAGGCTTCCACCCTCCGGGATGCCCTTGCCACGGCCCTGTACAGCGGCAAGCACCCCGGCGTGGACGAGCGGCTGGATGACGGCAGCACCGATATCGACACATTGGACGCTTACGAGTACACTATCGAGCGCGATTTCAAGAGGTTGACCAACACATGAACATCACCGCATTTCTGAACTACCTGAACAAGACGCGCGGGTGGGCCATCGATGCCGACTACTACGGCTACATCGAGACCTGGCGGCAGTGGTGGCAGGGCAGCGTGCCCAAGGTGCACACCCGTGCCGCTGAATACGCAAACGGCACAAAGAAGCGCCCTATTGCCTCCCTGCGGATGCCGAAACGGGTCTGCGAGGACTGGGCAAACCTGCTGCTGAACGACCGCACCACCTTCCAGATCAAGGACGCTGCCACCGCCCGGTATCTGCTGGGCGACGATGAGCAGCAGGTGGGCGGCCTGCTCCGGGAGCTGCACTTCTGGCGCAATGCCAATGCTCTGGTGGAACAGGCCTACTGGTCCGGAACCGGTGCCTTTGTACTGAGTGCCGAGAATCTGACTGTCGTGAAAGGGAAAGCCGTCCCCGGCCCGGATACCCGCCTGAAGCTGGACTATGACCCGGCTTCCTGCATCCTGCCTCTGCGGGTGGAGCGGGGCATCGTGAGCGAAGCGGCCTTTGTCTCCGAGTGTATGATGGAGGGCAAGCCCGCGGTCTATCTGCAGACCCACACCGGCAATGAGACCCGGCGCACCATCCGCAACGAGTGGTTCCGGGTAACGGATGGGGTCTCCGGTGCTCCGGTGTTTGAAGCACTGCAGGCCCCGCCGGGTACGGCAGAAAGCATCACGGTGGAGGGTTCCCCTCCCTGGTTTGCCCTGTTCAGCCCGGCCGCAGTCAAGAACCTTGACGGCGGAACAGGGCTGGGCATGAGCGTCTTTGCCGAAGCACTGGCCGAGGCCCAGGGCATCGACCTTGCCTTTGACAACTACCGGGAGGATATCCGGCTGGGTCACAAGAAGATCTTCTACTCTGCGGACATCTGCCGCAAGGTGGTAGATCAGGAGGGCGTGGAACACTCTATTCCGCCCGATGATGATGTGCAGAGCCAATTCGTTACCCTGCCCCAAAAGGAAGGGAGCCTCGACCAGTCCAGCGAATACCACGAATACAACCCTGACCTGCGGGTGGATTCGAACCACAAGGCTGTGCAGGATATGCTGAACCTGTTCAGCTTCAAGTGTGGTCTGGGCTGTCACCGGTACAACTTCGAGCTGGGCAACGTGACCATAGCCGCCGAGTACAACGGCAGCCGTCAGGATCTGGTGGCCAGCGCCAACAAGAACCAGATCCCCATCGAGGGGGCGCTGGTGGGCATCGTGCGGGCCATCCTGTGGGCGGCAAAGAACCTGCAGGGGGCGGCGGTGGCCCCCGACACCCCCATCTCTGTGGACTGGGACGACAGCTACATCACTGATGCCGAGACCCGGATGAGCCAGATGCGGGACGATGCCCTGAGCGGCCTTTTGCCCCGGTACAAGTATTTGTCTGCCCGGTACGGGGTCAGTGAAGAGGATGCCCGCAAGCTGGCACAGGAAGCCGCTGACGAAAACAAGCAGCCTGAGCTGAGCTTCGGCGGCGGGGGCGGCTGATGCTGGCCCCGGACTATCTCGACCACGCACCCGACCGGCTGGTGCTGCTCTGGCAGCAGGTCGAGGACGATATCCTGCGAGACGTGGCCCGGCGCATCTCCAAAATGGACACCATGACCCCCACGGCCAACTGGCAGCTTTGGCGGTATGAACAGACCAAAGCCCTCCGGCAGGACGTGGTAAAGAAGCTGGCCCGCTACACCGGCAAGAGCGAAGCTGAGATCCGGCGGCTCATGCAGGAAGCGGCCACCCGGGCCATGGAAGCCGAGGACGAGATCTACTATCACTACGGCAAGGAGCCCACGCCCTTTGCCGGGAATGAGACCCTGCAGGCCCTGCTCAACGCTGGCTATCAGCAGACGGCGGGAACCTTCCACAACCTGACCGCTACCACGGCCAACACCGTCAGCGGCCAGTTTGAAGCCGCCCTCGACCGCGCCCATCTCAAGGTGAGCAGCGGTGCGTTCGACTACAAGAGCGCCGTCAAGAGCGCGGTGGACAGTCTGGCCGACACCATGAAGTACGTCACCTACCCCACCGGCCACACCGACACGCTGGAAGTTGCCGCCCGCCGGGCGGTGCTGACTGGTGTGAATCAGACCGGTGCAAAGCTGCAGGTGGCCCGGGCCGATGAGATGGGGGTTGAGTTCTTCGAGACCACGGCCCACGGCGGGGCCCGGCCTTCCCACGCTGAGTGGCAGGGCAAGCAGTTCCACCGGGGCGGCGCTGTGGACTACATGGGCAGACATTACCCGGACTTCGAGGCCGCCACCGGCTACGGCACCGGCGCAGGGCTTTGCGGCTGGAACTGCCGTCATACCTTCTTTGCCATCTTCCCTGAGCTGGGTGCACCGCCTGCATGGACGCAGGAGAGCTTGGAAGCCCTCAACGCCCGGGACATCGAGTACAACGGCGGCAGATACACCCGGTACGAGATCAGCCAGATGCAGCGTGCCAGGGAGCGCACCGTGCGCAAGTACAAGCGCCGGTATCTGGCTGAGGATGCCGCCGGGGCCGACACCACCGCCAGCGCGGTGAAGCTCCGGCAGGCTCGGGAAGAACTTGCCGCCTTTACCCGGGCCACCAACAGCCGGAATGACAGCGCCCGCACCAGCGTGGCAGGGTTTGGCAGGAGCGAGAGCAGTAAGGCCGCGTGGGCGGCGAAAGGCTATGAAAAACAGCAGAAAGATGCTATAATCATTGAGAACCTTCGCACCGCCGCAAAGCTGCCCAAAACCGCTGCGATCCACCTGAAACCCACCGCCATCAACATTGACAGCCTTACATTTGACGATGCGCACATAAATCAGGAGCGCTCCCACAATGTCAGTGAAAAGCAGGCCAAACAGTACATCCGGGATGCAAAAATCTCTGTCACCGTCTGGAATGGCCAGTTTGAGCGATACTATGGGGCAGAAGGTTCAGCGTATGTCCGTACAGGAACAAACGAGATTCGCACAGCATTTAGCCGTGACCAATATGATGAAAACACGACTGCTTTGGTTAAGGAGATGAAAAAGAATGGCCTTCTTGGGTAATGTAGAATACAGACCGGATGAAACCGGAACCGCCGCAAGCGTCAAGTGCCCGCTGGTAGACGATTGGACAGACCCCATTGATTGCATGGAAAATCAAGCTGTCATTGACAGCTGTATTCCTGCCCGGTTCAAGGTGAAGCCCGACTGGAAGAAAATCTGTGAGGCCTGCCCCTTCCGGGACTACTGATACAACCAAATACCGCAAGCGTCTTTGCTCGTTTGAGTAGGGGCGCTTTTTTCATACCGTTTTAGCTCAACTGGCAGAGCGCCGGTCTCCAAAACCGGATGCCGCAGGTTCGATTCCTGCAAACGGTGCCATCGCAGAGGGCAGTGCGTACCCTGCCCAAAGACCGATTGCTGACAGAGAACAGCGTAAACAAACTGTGGTCTGTCCCAAACGAAAGGAGTTTATCCCATGAAGCGTGAAGACGTGAAGAACAAGATCCCCGGCATTACCGAAGAGCAGCTGAACTGGATCATGGCCGAGAACGGCAACGATGTCAACCGGGAAAAGACTGCCGCCGAGCAGTACAAGACCCAGCTGGAAAACGCCCAGGCTCAGCTCAAGACCGCCCAGGACGGCCTTGCTGCCTTTGACGGTAAGAAGAAGCCCGAGGAATACGAGGCAGACATTGCCAAACTCAAGGGCGATATGCAGGCACAGGCTGATGGCTTTGCCTTTGACAATGCCCTGAACACCGCCATTCTGGGAGCCAAGGGCCGCAGCGTCAAGGCTGTCCGGGCACTGCTGGATCTGGATGCCCTCAAGGGTTCCAAGGACCGTTCCACCGATATCTCCAAGGCTCTGGAAGAAGCCGCCAAGGCGAACCCCTGGGCCTTTGGCGAGGCGGAAGAGGGCGGCACTGGTTCCGTTCACGTTTCCAGCGGCAAAGAGCACGGCACCCCGCCCGCCGGGGACGTTGACCCCGTGACCGCTGCTTTCAAGGCGATGAACCCCGATATCAACATTGAATGAGAGAAAGGATATTCTTATGGCACATGAAGCACAGGTCCGCTATTCCAATCTGGTCGACCTCAAGCTGCGCAAGACGCTGGTGAAGAAAGTCGGCGTGATCTGCAACAACCGCTACGAGGGCAGCCCCAAGGCAGGTTCCGTCAAGGTTCCCGTCCGTGACACCGAGGTTGTGGTGAACGACTACGACAAGGCCAAGGGTGCAAAGCAGACCAGCGGTGACACCACCTACCTCACCGTCAACATCGACCACGACAAGGCCGTGAATGAGATCATCGATGGTTTCGATGCAGAGAGCGTTCCCGGCAATCTGGTTGCTGACCGCCTGGACAGTGCCGGTTACTCTCTGGGCCTGCAGATGGATTCTGACGGCTCCGTGGAGCTGACCACTGCAGGCACTGCCTTCGGCAATACCACTGCCCTGACCGAAAAGACCATCTACGCCAACATCGTGGATGCACGCACTCAGCAGTCCTCCATCGGCGTGCCCACCGCAGGCCGCTGGCTGCTGGTCTCCCCGGACACCTACGGCCTGCTCCTGAAGAGCCCCGAGTTCATCAAGGCTTCCGACCTGGGCGACGCAGTCGTCCAGACCGGCGCTGTGGGCAAGATCGCAGGCTACACCGTGTTCGAGGATTCCACCCTGGGCGAGAACGTGGAGTATGTGGCCGGTCATCCCAACTGGTTCGCCGTCATCGATGAGTGGGCCGTTCCCGTCCACCTGCAGGACCTCTCCGGCTCTGGCGATTTCATCGGCGCATCTGCCGTGCAGGGCCGCAAAGTCTACGCCTACAAGGTCACCAAGGGCCAGACCATTCTGGTCAAGAAGAAGGCAGCAGCATAAGGAGGCCCCCATGCTTTACTGCACCTACGAACAGTACCAGACAGCGGGCGGCACGCTGGACGAGGCCGTCTTTGACACGCTGTGCGCCCGGGCTTCCCGGCTCATCGACCGGCACACCTTTGGCCGGGCAGAGTCCCATGCCGGGGCCTGTGCCGGGTGTGCCGCCCTGCTGGCCGATGCCTGCGTCCAGATCATCGATGCCATGAGCGCCGCACAGAGCGCCTGTGCCGTGCCCGGGGCTTCCAGCGTGTCCAATGATGGCTACTCTGTCACCTTCGCCAGCGGGGCGCTTTCCGAGCGGCTTGCAGCGGAAGCGCAGGGCATCCTCTCCAACGCGCTGGGCAGCGACCCCCACGGCCTGCTGTATCGGGGGTGTTTCTGATGCAGTGCAGCGTTACCGTTGTGAACCTCATCCACGACACCGCCACCGAGATTGACCGGCCTGTCTGCCATGTCATCCCCGGGAGCAGCTGGCGGGAGAAGCTGGACACCTCCGGCGGCGACCCCCAGCGGGTGGTGCATGTCCGGCTGCCGCCCGCAGCGGGGTATGTACCCTATGCTCAGTGGGCCAAGCTCCCCGCTGCCGAAAAGGCCGCACACTGGACGCTCAAGCGGGGCTGCAAGCTCATCTGCGGCGCTGTCCGCAGCCTGACCGAGGCCGAGTATGCCGCCCTCGAGAAAACACACATCTGCTGCACGGTGGCGGCGGTCTCCGACAACCGGGAACCGCTGCTGCCGCATTTTCATGTAGAGGGGAGCTGAGAAAATGAGCAAGCCTGTTTTTGATCAGCCCTACGGCCTGCGCTACAAGGTGGACGGTGTTCAGATGCAGCTTTCCTGGCGGCCTGACTTCGGTGCCGAAAAGACTGCTGCCCTGCAAAAAGCGCAGTATGCCATGGCACAGGAAGCGGCCCGGCTCATCGACAGTTATGTTCCGCTGGACACCGGCACACTGAAAAACAGCGTACAGACCGCTTCCAAGTATGACGAGGGCTTTTTGGTCTACAATACCCCCTATGCCAGGAAGCAATATTACCTCCATGCAGAGGGCACAGACCTCCGTGGAGAAACCGGATTGCGCGGCAGTTACTGGGGCCAGCGGGCCATTGCCGACATTGGCGAGCATCTTGCTCTCTACGGCGCAAGGGCCGTTACAAGCTTCTGGGGAGGAATGGGGCACTTATGAGTGAAAAAGCTACGATCACTGCTATGCGGGAGTGGCTCAAGACCTGCCCGCTCATCGCAGAAGAGCAGACCGAGAACGGGGCAGCATTTCGCATCTCCGGGCTTTCCCCGGAACCGGTGGCTGAATTCTCCATTGAGGATTCCCCCACAGACCCGGTGCTGACCACTTATTTCTCCGGCAGGAACATGGCCAAAAGCTATGTATTCCTGAGCCGCCGGGAATACAGCGAGGCCCAGAGCACCCAGATTGCCAACAGCGGCTTTTTTGAGCAGCTGACCGACTGGGTGCTTTCCCAGAATGACCGGCATGATCTGCCTCAGCTGGAAGCCCCAAAACAGCCCCTCAGCGTATCGGTCACCGCATCGGGCTATATCGTTACCAGCAGCGCCGGAAGCTGCAAAATGCAGATGCAGCTCCGGCTTGTTTATTACCAACCGAAAGGAGTTTCAACATGACTGTTACTGAAGCTGTTACCGCCTCCGGCATCACCCCCAGCGCCGACTACAAGGGCATCGAGAACACCGATGACTTTGTGCTGGCTATCTGCACCGAGGCCAGCAAGAAGGATGCCGTTAAGGATTGGACCGTCTGTGCCGACCATGTGCGGGAGCACAGCGGCGCACTGAACGCTTCCACCTCTGACAATACCTACATCCGCACCGGCCCCGTTACCACCAAGGGCAGCGTTCAGCGCACCCTCACCATCAACGGCGACCGCTGCAAGGGAGATGCGTTCCAGGACTTCATTCTGGGCCACGAGATGATCTATGGCTTCGGCCAGAGCGTCATCCTGCCCTACATCTATTTCTCCCTGCGCACCGGCAAGGGCGAGAAGGGCGCAGCTGCATTCATCGTCACCAGCGACGTGGGCGGCTCTGCCGGCGCAATCGCCACCTTTGCCTGCGATGTAAAGGGCATCGGCACCCCTGCCAAGTTCGACTATTCTACCGCTGCGGCAGGCTGATCCTGCCCGCAGCTCTGTGCCCTCGTCCTGACCGGCGAGGGCTTTTTTGATAGGAGACGACCATGAAGATCTTTGATAAGGAATTTGCGTTTTCCAGCCTGAACGCCAACGATATCGAGCGGCTGGAGCAGGCAAAGGCAAAGCTGGAAAAGGCCGAGGAGGCCGAGCGTCAGCGTGCACAGCAGACTCCCAACATGAGCTATGCCGAGGGCATCCGCGGCCAGTGCCGCATCGTGGAAGCGTTTGTCGATGATGTGCTGGGCAAAGGGTCTGCGGCCGCTCTGGGGCTGGACGGCAACGACCTGGGCAAGGCCCTGACCGTGATGACCGAACTGACCCGGGCTGCCAATCAGGAAAAGCAGAAGTTCGACCCCAGCCTTCTGGCTCCTCAGCTGAACCGTGAGCAGCGGCGCAAGGCAAAGCGCCGCCGTCATCATGGCTGACATCCTGCTGGAACCACTGCCCACCGAGTGGGAGGGCCGCGCCATCGACCCGGACTTCCGGCCCATGGTCTGGTTGTCGAACCAGTATCAGCGCAGGCGGGAGAAAAAGGACACCCTTGCCTTTGCGCAGGAAGCATTCCGGCGCTTCTACCGGGAGCCGATTCCTCCCCAGCTGGCCCCGGAGGCCTATGAAAGCCTGCTGCGCTTTTACCACGGGGCCGACCCGCCCGGACGTTCCGGCGGCAAAGGCAGCGGTTCCGGTGAGCTTGCCATGGATTTTGCCTGTGACGCGGACTATCTGACCGCAGCTTTTCAGCAGGCTTACCACATCGACCTTACGGCAGAGCGCATCCACTGGTGGCGGTTTCTGGCTCTGCTGCGGGGGCTGCCGGAGGAAACCACCATGGCGAAGATCATGTCCTGGCGCACGATGGACACCTCCGGCATGGAGGGAAGACAGCGCCAGCAGTACGAAGACCTGAAGGAGACCTTTGCCCTGCCCAAAGAACTGCGGCACACCCGGACGGCAGTCACGGTGGCCGACCACAATGCCGCCTTCCTGCAGCGGCTCAGGCATGGCGATGATGAGGAGGTGAGCGCCCCCAATGGCTGATTTCAGTATTACGGGTGATGTCCGGCTGAACAGCGACCCGGCAGAGCAGAGCGTCAATAAATGGACGGTAGCCGCCGGGCAAATGATCGCCGATTTCGCTAAGAAAGCCGCCGATGCCCTGATGAGCGTGGTGAAGAGCGGTCTGTCCTACAACCGGGACATGGAGAGCTACCTCACCAATTTCAAGGTCATGCTGGGTGACGAACAGCTTGCCGCCGAAAAGCTGGAAGAGATCCGCAAAATGGCGGCATCCACACCCTTCACCCTGTCTGATCTGACTGAGGGCACCCAGACCCTGCTGCAATTCGGCATTGCGGCAGACGACACCACCAACGTGCTGCAGATGCTGGGCGATATCTCTCTGGGCAACGCGGACAAGATGCAGACCTTTGTCCGGGCCTATGGCAAGATGTCCAGCGCCCAGAAGGTCACGCTGGAAAACGTGAACATGATGATCGACGCGGGCTTCAACCCGCTCAATCAGATCTGCGAGGCCACCGGTGAATCCATGGCTGACCTGTATAAGCGCATCTCGGACGGCAAGGTGGGCTTTGAGGAATTGCAGGCCGCTGTGGAAGCCGCCACCAGTGAGGGCGGGCAGTTCTACAACGGTATGCTGGAAGCCAGCCAGACCTTCCGCGGGCGGCTGTCTACCCTGCAGGACAACGTGGCTGCCCTGACCGGCAAACTGACTGACGGCCTGTTCTCGGCTCTCGGCGACCTCATCGTCAAGGCGAACGAGCTGGTGGTCTCCATCACGGAGGATGACCAGAAGCTGGCCAAACTAAAAGACACCATTGGTCTGGTCATCACCGTCGTCACCTCTGTCGGCGTGGCATTTCTGACCTACAAGGGCTACCTGACCGCCACCTCTGCCGCCACTGTAGTACAGACGGCAGCCACCACAGCCCTTGCCGCCGCACAGGATGCGGCCCAAAATGGTGCGACCGGCCTGGCCATCGCACAGGAAGTCCTAAACAAAACACTGAAAGCCAACCCCGTCGGGCTGGTGGTTTCTGTTCTGGCTGCTCTGGCAGCGGCCCTTGTGACTGCCTACCAGACCAGTGAGACCTTCCGGAACATCGTGGACGGGGCCTTTCAGGCTGTGGCGAACATCGCAAAGAGCGCCATTGGGGCGGCCATCGGCTGGCTGGACAAGCTCAGTTACAAGCTGAACAGCTTCCTCGGGAAGGATGGTTATACCGGCTTTTCCAGCTACGATGACTACAAAGCAGACAAGGATGCACAGGCAGCAGCGGCCACTTCCAAAGCCAACCGGGAAGCCCGACACAAGGCAGCCCAGGCCGGGCAAGGCATCAGCACCAAGAGCTGGACGGAACTGCAAGAGGAGGCCAAAGCTGCACAAAAGACCACTGAGCAAACGGCCAGTGCTGTTTCCGCATCCTCGAAAAAGGCCAGTTCTTCCGCCAAAAAGGCTGCATCTGAGGTAGTGAACTCTATTACCTCCACCAGCACGCAGATTGAGAACGGGGTCACCCGTACCACCGAAACGGTCCATGAGACCCTGAAAAACGGCACGAAACAGCAGAAGCAGACCGTCACCGAAACCAGCCGTCAGATGGTGGACGGGGTCCTCTCGGACGTTAAGACCATCACCACTACAGCGGCAGATGGAACAAAGAAGGTCACGCAGAGCATCGAAGCCGTCCGTGACGTAGTTTCTACGGTCACCGCGACCCAGACCGCCCTCGTGGACGGGGCTAAGGTCACCACCCAGACCACCACCGAGACGCTGGCAGACGGCAGCGAGCAGGTCAAGCGTGTCATCACCAGCACCGGCACTGAAATCATCGACGGCGTGCAGCGCACGGTCAAGACCGTGACCACCATCGCCGCCGACGGCACACAGACTGTGGCAAAAACCATCGAGGATGCCGGACCGCAGTACGCAAGCGTCGGAGAACTTCTCACCTCCCAGTTCCGCACCAAGCTGGATGAGGGGTGGAAAGAGATCCAAAACGATATCCAGACGGATGCGCTGGGGGCCATCGAGACGCTGGCCACGGCGCTGAAGAACGGCGACCTCGAACAGCTGGGCCTGTGGGCGGCCAGTTACTTCTGGCAGGCCTGCACCAAGGAGCAGCAGGCGCAGATCCAGAGCGTGGCCATGGGGGCGCTGAACCAGCTCGGTTCCGCCCTCTCCGGCGTGTTTGGGAACCTCGCCAATCTGGCCATGGGTCTGGTGGCGCAATTCGTGCCCGCCGCAGCCAGCGCAACCACGAGCCAGATTGCCCTAAACACCGCCATGGACGCAAACCCCATCCTCTTCGTCATCTCCCTCATCGGGATGCTGGTGGGTGCCCTGTTGAGCTTTTCCGGCAAAAACAAGGATGTGGCCAACGCTTTCCAGAATGTCTGGGCGGGCGTTGAGGACTTTATGAGCTACATCTTCGAGGGCCTGATGCGCATCGTGGCGGCGGGCATCGAGGGCTTTGTCATCCTCATCAACGGCCTCATCGGCCTGTATAACTCCGTGGCGTGGCTCTGGGGCGACCATGTGGATTACATCAGCAATCCAGCCTGGAACTTTGCCAACCAAATTGCCGCCGACCGCAAGGCCCGGCAGGCCGAGCGAAAAAAGCAGCAGGAAGCTGCCAATAACCCCAGCAGCTCCGGTTCTTCTGCCTCCTCCCAGAAGGTCATCGAGAGCATGACCGACACCAGCAAGACCACCAATGCCGACGGCAGCACCGTGACCACCAAGGTGCTCACCGAGAAGCTGCAGGACGAGACCGGCAAGATCACCCAGCGGGTGACCAAGACCGTCACCGAGGCTGGCACCAGGCTGGTGGACGGCGTGGAGCGTTCCTACAAGACCATCACCACCTATGTGGACGGGGTCCAGACAAAGTTAGAGCGCAGTTTGGATGACATCGCCAAGACCACCACAGGCACAAAACCAGGCTCCACCACGCCGACGGCCCCCACCCCGGACAAAGACCTGACCGACGCTGTGGAGGCCAACACCGAGGCCCTGCTGGCCGCAAACGCGAAGCTGGCCGAGATGGTGCGGCAGGCCAATTCTCTGGTGCTGTCGGAACAACATGGCCATCAGCCGGTCTGTGGCCGCTTCCGGCACGGCACAGGTGGCCGCAGCCGCCAACCAGTACCACCGGGAGGGCGACACCACCATCATCCAGAACATCCACTCGAAGGCCCAGAGCGCCGCCGACCTCGCCCGCGAGACCCGCTGGGAGGCTGACCGCGCCAAGGCCCAGAAGCACTGAAAGGAGGCACCCGAATGGAACGACAAGATCACCTCATGCTCGTGACCGATGCGGGCGCAGAACTCCATCTGGGCTGGGATTACGACATCCCCTATACCATGGACCCGCTCAACGGCGTGCCGGTGGACTTACAACTGGCGCAGGGCGTCAATCAAGTGGGCCAGACCGTCGAAGATCAGAGCGTAGCGGGGGTGTACCGCCAGATCACCGCCGACTGCTGGGGCCCCCACGGCGATGCAGACGCAGATCTTCTGCTCCGCACCCTGACCTACAAGACCGCGGGCACCCTCTACTTCGGGGACAAATGGTTCTGCCGGTTCGTGGTCAGCAAGACCCCCTACACCGTCCAGCTCCACGGCTTCGTCCGGCTGGAGATGATGCTCTTCTGTCCCAAGCCCTTCTGGTACAGCCTGACTGCTGCCAGTTACACGCTGGGCGGCTTCACGGCAGCCTTCCGGTTCCCGGTCAACTACGCGCAGCCCCACCGCTTCGGCATCCGGCAGCCCAACACCTTTGCCAACTGCCAGAACACCGGGGCGCTGCCGGTGCCCTTCACCGCTACCCTCAGAACGGACGCCTCGGTGGTCAACCCCTGCATCCTCAACGTCATCACCGGCGAGCGCATCCGCATCCTGACCACCCTGACGCAGGAGCAGACCATCGAAATTTACCGCACAACCACCGACCAACTGGCCGTCAAGCGGACGGAGCACCAAGTCGAAGAGAACATCTTCGCCCTGCTGGACGAGGACAGCGACCTTGTGGAGCTGGCCCCCGGTGACAACCCGCTCAAGACCGAGGCCGACAGCAACGTGGACAACCTGCAAGCCACCGTGACCTTCTACCAGATGTATTCGGGCATCCTGCCGGAGGTGATCGCATGACGCTGGACGTTCTGGACGCGACCACCCTCGCCCGGCTAGGGCAAATCGGGGTGTGGGTCTCCCTCTACTGGGACGAGCCTTACAACACCCTGCAATCCTCCTTGCTGGAAGTCCGCCCCACGCGGGAGAACCTGTCCCTGCTCCGGGAGGGCCGCTGGCTCCGGCGCAGTGACAGCAATGTGCCCATGCGCATCTGCCACCGCTCCAACGAAAACGAGGGTGCGAACCTCGTCTGCACCCTCTACCCGGCCACATGGATCTTGAGCAAGCGGGTCAGCACCGAGGTCGTCAAGAACGAGAACGCGGAGGCCGCCATGCGCCGCCTTGTGGCCGCAGCGGCCCCGTGGCCCCGGTTGGAGCTGGGCGAGCTGGTGGGCTTCGATACCCACTACACCGCCCAGACCTCCGGCGGCTCCGTCCTCGGCTACCTGACCACCATCGGGGCCGCGTGCGACCTCGGCTTCCGCATTGTCCTCAGCGGTAAAAATGCAGATAAGAAGCTGCGGTTCGAGGTCTACCGCCCCACGGCAGACCCCAACAACCGCTTCAGCACCAAATGGGGCAGCCTGACCGGGGCCAGCTGGGCCTTCGGCGACAACGACTACTGCAATGTGGCTGTAGTACAGGGGGCCGGAGAGGGCGCCAATCGCGCCACCGTGACCGTCGGCCTCACCGACGCAGCCGGGGCCGACCGGCGGGAACTCTACGTGGACGCCCGCGACGTCCAGCCTGACGAAGAGAAAGGCGAGACCAACACCTCACCGGACTACCTGCAGCGGCTCATGGACCGGGGCACCAACAAGCTGCTGGAACAGCTCCGCACCGGCAGCATCGAGGTCAGCCTCGACGCTGACCTCTCCCCCGGCGACGTGGCCATCTGCACCCTGCCGGAGCTGGGCTACAAGGCCACCGTTCGGGTGGCAGACGTCATCACACAGAGCCAGAGCGACGGCACCACCCGCACCCTGCGGCTGGGCACGCCGGTCTGGCACAGGCTCTAAGGAGGGTTATTTTGAGCAACATCGTTACTTACCCCCTCAACGGCATCGACTACGACGCCGCCGACGCTGCCGGGTACACCGCCACCCGCACGTCGGGCGTGTACAGCAGCGAGGAGGATTTCGCCGTCACCGCGGCGGGCGGCTTGTCCGTGACCGTCAGCGCGGGCGTGGGCTGGGTACACCCCGCCCGGTTTGAGGGATACAGCGTCATCATGCGGGAGGCCGAGACCCTGACCCTCGCCCTTGCGGACGGCCAGCGCACCCGCATCGACAGCATCGTGCTGCGCTACGACGCAGCGGCCCGCAAGTCCTCCCTGCTGGTACTGCAGGGCACCCCCGACACTCAGCCCACCGCGCCGGGCATCTCCCGCACGGCGCTGCTGTACGACCTGTGCCTCGCCCAGATCTCCCGCCCAGCCGGTTCCACCACCATCGTCGCGGGTCATATCACCGACACCCGGCTCGACCCCGCCCTCTGCGGCGTCATGCGGGACGGCGTGACGGGCATCCCGACGGAGGAGCTGATCGCGTCCGCGCGGGAGCGCATCAACGCGCTGGAAGAGACGGCCAGTGCCGCCGCCAAAGAGGCCGACGCCAGCAAGACCGCAGCGGCACAGTCGGAGGCCAACGCCGAGGCGTACAAAGAGGCCGCTGCCACGTCGGAGAGAAACGCCGCTGGCAGCGCCGCCGCCTCTGCCGGTTCCGCTGCCGCAGCCGCTCGGAGCCAGAGCGCCGCGGCGGGAAGTGCCACGGAAGCATCCGGTTCGGCCAGCGCGGCGGAAAAGTTCAAAACGGCAGCGGCGACGTCGGAGAGCAACGCGGCCAAACATGAGGAAGCCGCCAAGAAAGCCTCCGATGAGGCCGGGGCCAAGGCGGGGACAGATAAGACCTTGAGCATTGAGAACGCACCGGCGGATGCGGCGGCGGTAAGAAAGCTGATCGAAGAATCCCTTGCCGCTCAGCGTGCGGAGGATTACGCCAGAATCAAATTCTGGGCCAGCAACGACCCCACCAGCCCGGCAAGCTTTATCGGCGGCACATGGGAGCGTGTCGAGGGCGAGTTTATCATGGGCGCTTCCAGTGCCTACCCTGTGGGCACCACCGGCGGCAGCGCCACCCACACCCAGACTACTGCCGAAATGCCGAGCCATAGCCATAGTGGCAGTACCGGCAGCGCTGGTTCCCACAGCCACAGCGCATGGACTGGCGGTGCTGGAGGACATAACCATAGTGTAACAGCATCATACAAATATTCTACTGGTGGCGGATACATTGACGCAATAAATAAAAATGATGCTATTTCATATTCTAACACTATCTTAGAAACCTCTCGGGTAGGAGACCATACCCATGGCGTTGGTATGAACGCTGCCGGTGCCCATACCCATACCGTGAGCATCGGCAGCACCGGCAGCGGGCAGGCAATGAGCATCCTGAACCCTTACTATGCCCTGTACATCTGGGTGCGGGTGGATGATGCCGCATGAAAGGAGCGCACATGAAAATTATTGACGAGACTGGCATTGTGCTGACCACTGAGCCGGATCTGGAAGCGGGCTATCTGGTGGAAGATGTGGAAGTAGTTCACCATGATGCCGTAGAGGGCACAGCTCCGCAGTGGCACAGAGAGACCGCAAAGCTGCCGGATGGCTCTCTCGCCATCTACTACCGGGATGGCAAAGAAATTGGCCGGGACATGGTGAAGGTCATCGATGTGCCCGGTGTTGACCCTCAGCCCGCCTGGGATGAGGAAGTGCCGGTGATGCGGTACATCCGCTACACCGCCGACGAGCTGGCCCAGCGGGAAAATGAGAAGCAGGAAGCTCAACAGCGACAGGATGCGCTGGACAAGCTCCCCCAGACACTGGCCGCCCTGCAAGCCGCCCAGGCAGATGCGGATGCGCTGAACGTTGACCAGGCATACCGGCTGACGCTCTTAGAGCTGGGGATCACGGAGTAAGCCCCTCTGCCAAGAGGACGATAACATTTTTAAGATGGGGCACTGCCCCGGAAAGGACAAACCTATGTTGTACCGTACCTGTAAACGCATGATCGAACGCGGCAATCTGGAGGGCATGAGCACCAAGCTGGACGTGTTCTATGCCGCTGGCAAGCTGACCGATGACGAGTACAAGGAGCTGACCGAGCTGCTGGCCGAGAAGGAGGCGCAGAATGCCCAGAACAATTCTTGACGTTTCCCGCTGGCAAGGCAGCATCAACTGGGACAAGGTCAAGGCCAGCGGCCTTGTCTCCGGCGTGATGATCCGGGCCATGGGCAACAGCAAAGAGGGCAAACCCAGCAAACCCTACATCGACCCCTTCTTTGCCCGCAACTACGCTGAGTGCACCCGGCTGGGCATCCCGGTGGGCGTGTACGGCTACTTCAAGGCCACCACCAAGGCACAGGCCGACAGGGAGCTGGCCCTATTCAAGCAGGCGCTGACCGGCAAGACGTTCCAGCTGCCGGTTGCCGTGGACATTGAGGACAAGCTGCAGGCGGCTCTGAGCAAGTCCGCTCTGACCGACATCGTGGCCCACTGCCTGAGCGTGGTGGAGAGCTGGGGCGTGTACGCCATGCTGTACACCGGCCTGTACTTCGGGCAGAACAACCTTTACATGGGCGGCGCGGCCCTCAAGCCCTACGACGTATGGCTGGCGGCCTACCGCACCAAGAAGCCCGCCCCCGGCTGGCCCTTTGGGATGTGGCAGTACACCAGAAGCGGAAAGATCCCCGGCATCGCCAAGGACGTAGACCTCAGCGTGGCCTACAAGGACTACGCGGGCATCATCCAGCGGGCCGGGCTGGGGCAGGTCAGGGGGTGAGACCGATGTGGCAATGGATCGCCCAATATTGGGCAGAGTGGGCTTTCGGTCTGCTGGGCACCGCCGTCATCGCGGTGGTCATCAAGTACAAGGCTCTGCTGGACGGCGTGCTGGCCATCCTGCATGATCGTATCTATCAGGCGTGTCAGTATTACATCAAGCAGGGCAGCATTGACACTGGTGGACTGAAAAACCTCGAATACCTTTACAAAAGCTATCACGCACTGGGCGGCAACGGCACCGGCACAGAGCTGTACAACCGCGCCAAGGCATTACCCATCAAACAGGAGGACTGACCTATGATGAACAAGAAAGTTCCCGCCGCAACCATTGCCCGCACTGTTGTGCTGGCACTGGCCCTCGTCAACCAGCTGCTGAGTGCAGCAGGCAAGCCGGTGCTGCCCATCGACAGCGCCAGCGTGGAGCAGTGGGTGACGGCTGGCCTGACCACCGCTGCCGCCATCTGGGCATGGTGGGAGAATAACTCCTTCACCCCCGAGGCCATCCGCGCAGATGAGTTGCTGGATCAGATGCAGGGGAAGATCAGGTAAGAGTACATAGCAACAGCCCCGGGGAGCCTGATGGTTCCTCGGGGCTGTTTTCTTTTGGCATGTTTCGGCATATTCCGACGCATTCCGCATTATCCAGCACATTCTGACATTTTCCGGTTAAAGTTGGATGGAAAGGATGTGTAAACTATGCCCGACGTGAAAATTTCGGACTCCCCTGCCCAGCTGGATCAAATTCTCAGGCCGCTGGGGATTACCCGGAGCTCAAGGAATTACCGTGTTCTCTGCGAATGTGTGGCTCTGATCTGTGAGCAGGAGGACCGGCTGGAAGCTGTACAGAAAGAGATCTATACCCCAATCTCAGACCAGCGAAGCTGCAAGTGGTCTGCCATTCAAAGTGCCGTTCGGCGTGCAGCAGAGAAGGCCTGGGCGCTGAACCCCGAGGGCGTTCAGCAATTGGCTGGCTACCCACTGACCGGTGCACCCAGCGCGGTGCAGTTCCTGGAGATGCTTTACAATGCCGTAGTGAGAGGGTAACGAAAAGGCTGCCATGCGAGTGTGATGCGTGGCAGCCTATTTCTTTGGGTTCTCATAAGCAAACAGATATCCCAATAAAAAAGTAATTACTGTTTTAGCTAAATCCAAAATCGTCGTAAGCGTTTCGCTAGAGTGAGTTTTTGCCAAAACTACAACTCCAGTGTCAATAAGATACAATACAGCACAGGCTATCAAGCATCCACAAAGTAACACAAATGCGTTATCTTTCAAATGAATTTCCTGTTCTGCTTTCTTTACCCGTGTGTCCCTTTCAATCTCATCTGCATCCTGCAAAATACTCGTTGCAGGCTTTTGCGTAAAATGATCTGGTGGTACTTCTTGCTCCGTTTGAGGAGATGCGATTTCATACTTAGCAGGATTCATTAGCCAATTGTTTCCTCTTTTATATCCGCATTCGTTAAAAAAGGTCTTCTTTCATCCATCGCCTTACGCCATGCAGACCCCTCTAAATGAGTAAGATTCGATAAGGCTATTCCAGACCATAGCTTATAACGTTCCCATACCGCATCAATGGCTTCGCAAGCTTCATGCGCATTTCGTTCAGAAACAACGCTTACACTACCATCTGCATTTTTTGCAAACATTGTGATGGGACTAGCGCGAAACGACTTGAACTCATCATATACACTTGGTAATACCGGACCATACGGCCATGCCTCAAACTGTTCACTGAATAACGGAAAGTCTGTATTCTTTAAAAACTCTCTGTAAGAAAAATATAACAGTTTTTGCAATTTCATTGGTGTCACAGGAATATTCTCATGGAAAGCCTTGTAAAGAATTGTGTTACATGCAGCCTGAGCTGGAACTGTGCTAATCACAATACCGACCTCCCTTCTACATTTATAGTATATAATAGATGTGTTGATTTTGCAACCATTCTATACATTTTCGTTTCTATAATGTGAAGTTTTTCTAAACTTTTATCATTCTGCAGTAAATTTCCTCTTAAAGAGTCTTTTAAAGCAGTATAAATCATCAAAGAAAAAGTGGGTTTGACTGTGGGTTACAGCAAAAGAAAAACACCCAGAAACATACGTCTCTAGGTGTTTTATTTTGGTGGAGCGAAGCAACCTAAATCCGAACCATTGCCCTCTGGGGCATCTTTGGCGGCGATTTCATCGAAAGTGATGGTTTTTGTGCCGTCTTTGTAGTTGAATGTAATCAAAACTTTTTCATCATAGAGATAAACAGCATTCACGAAGGTGTTGATGAGCGTTTCCCGGTGGCTTTTCACCCTCGTGTCCAGCTTGCGGAGCCGGGTCAGCCAGAACCGAACCTGATTTTCACTCAACCGAGGCCGAGCGATTTTTTCTTCGGCAATCCGAACTTCAAGCTCTTTCTGCTGGGCTTCCAGCTTTTCCAAACGCGATTTGGTGGAGTTGGTCAGCACACCTGCTTGGATGGCGTTCAGCATATTCTCGATGCCATTCTCTACCTCGCGCATCTGCTTTTCCAGCAAAGGAAGCGTGGTGTTTTCCTGATCCTGCAACTCCATGACTTCTGCAACGATGGCATCAATCACGGCATCGTCCTGAATCAGCTTCATGGTTTCAGCTATGACCAAATCTTCCAGCCACTCTTTACGGACGGTCTTTTTCTTGCAGGTCTTGAAACGCTTCGCGGTGGCGCACTTATAATAATGATGAACGACCTTGTTTCTACCCGTGCCGCACTCGCCGAACATCATCGCGCCGCACATTCCGCAGAACAGCTTGGTGGTGAGCAGATAATCGTCCTCGGCCTTGTGACGGGCAGGAGCGCGGCTGTTCTTCTTGATTTTTTGCTGTACTTCCTCAAACAAATCTTTATCCACGATGGCCGGGATGCTGTCGGGCATCACAATGTCCTTAAAGTGGTTTTCTCCGATGTAACGTTTGTTCGTCAGCAGCGTCTGAACACTGTTGTAGGTGAACTTCTGGTTGCGGTTGGTAGTCACACCACTGTCATTCAGCCAGTTCATCAGTTCTTTCATGGTCGCGCCCTCATTGTACCGCTGGAAGGCTTCTACCACAAAGGGAGCTTTCAGCGGGTCGATTTGAAAGAACTTCTCTTCGTCCACCTTGAAGCCAATGGGAATCGTGCCGCCGTTGTACTTCCCCTTCAGAACATTCTCGGTCATGCCGCGTACGACCTTTTCAGACAGCTCTGCCGAGTAGTATTCAGCCATGCCGGTGAGCATACTCTTGACCATGATACCCGCAGGGCTGTCAGAGATAGGCTCCGTGGCAGATACCAGCTTGACATGATTTCGTTCCAACTGGTACTCATAGTGGGCTGAATCATAGCGGTTCCGGGCAAAACGGTCAAGTTTCCAGACCAGCACGATGTCAAACAGCCGTTTCTCGCTGTCCTTGATCATCTGCTGGAAGTCCGGGCGGTTGTCGGTTTTGGCAGAGAGCGCACGGTCGATGTAGTGCTTGATGACCGTGATACCGTTCTTTTCGGCGTAGGCGGTGCATTCCCGAATCTGCCCTTCGATGGATTCCTCGCGCTGGTTGTCGCTGGAATAGCGGGCGTAAATCACAGCGGTCATGGCTGCACCTCCTTATTCATTCTCCGCAGACGGTGTCACCGTTCTGCACTTCCTTGATACCAGCCTGTAAAGCGGTATGGAGCTGTTCATCCGTCATGGTGTCTGCATTCAGCGCAGTCGGGGCTTTCGGCAAGGACAGTGGAAACGGAATGCCGCCCGTCAGCGTAATCTGACGCAGGTACATATCAATGGCGGTCGCCATTGGAATGCCGAGCTGCTTCAGCACATCCTCGGCTTGCTGTTTGACGATAGGACTGACCCGGACATTCAGCATTTGTGTTTTTTCCATGGGTATCACCTCACGATTATTGTAATGCTTTTTGCATTACAAATCAACAGTTCCATTTACGACAAAGAAAAATCTACGAATTGCACAAGAATAAGCCAAAAGTCTCGGCAATATTCACGATATTTCAACTCGTAAGATATGAATGTGGCGTCCATTCAGAACGAGGGAATACAGTTTTGCAAGATCCCTGCCATCTGGCATTTAGGGAGAACCAGTTTTTCCCACAGAGGCTTGAATATTTTCTGAACCGGCAGCATATTCCGGTTTGCAAGAGCTATCCGATAAAAGTATCTGTGCTCTTTGCTATAGCTCAGATAAGGCATCAACATCGATTCACCTTGATGTTCTCGCTCAGAGGGCCATTCTTCGGTAATGCGGAGCAGTTCGCCGTTCAGATAATCTTCTGCGTCCTGTAACATTGCATGAATGTCTGTATCCATCACCGACTTGACGGCATTGGTTTGAGTGGCCGACCCAGATATCTTAAATTATCTCTCTATGTTTACAAAACATCTGTGATTCTCTCTTTCTATTACGTAAGGACGCAAATGAGGGGCCCCATAAACGTCCTACTAAAAAAAGGAGATTATTACTATGTTACTCAAAAATGGAAGTACCGGAAACTATGTTATGTACCTGCAGTATGGACTGCATATCATGTGCTGCCCTCCGGGTAGTTTTGACAGCAAATTTGGCTCTGGTACTGAAAATGCTGTTAAGAAGTATCAGGGCAAAAAAGGTCTTACCCAAGATGGCATTGTTGGCGATGGTACATGGAATGCACTGGTAAGCGACATTAAAACTATCCAGCAGCTCCTGAAGAACAAAGGTTATTACGCCAGTACGGTGGATGGCCTTGCAGGTTCAGGCACTTATAACGCTGTTATCAGTTTTCAGAAAGCATCCGGCTTGACTGCCGATGGTATGGTCGGCAGTGCCACCCTGAACGCATTGAACGCTTCTTCGGGCGGTACAAGTGGTCAATCTCATTCAATCACTCTGCCTACTGATAGAAACTATCTTTGGGCACAGAAGAATTCGGAGATTGTTAAGCTTGTTGGAAATAGCGGTTGCTCGCTTGTTGCTGTGTTGAATACCGCTAATATCTATGGTCCTCGTGAATTCACCCCTAACGAAGTCCTGACTGCCTGTGGAAATTGGGGTGCAAACGGTCTGAATACTTGGGCTCTTCCCAGCGAGTGCAATGGTAAAATCGACACGAGCAAATACACTCATGGCGGTAAGGTGCAGGCGACTGTATTCAGTGCAGTCAAAGCAAGTATTGACAATAACCTTCCCATCATTATTCGACTCAACAGTAGCAATGGCAAAAAGACGCATTTTGTCACAGCGATTGCTTATACTGGCGATTGCTCCTCTGCAAGTAGCATTTCCGTCATTGATCCTGCTGGTGGTGTCATTCGAACTCTTGAGGAAGCGGGAACTGCACGCAATGAAACCGTATACGGCGATTATATCGCAACCGCTCGTCGCTCCTAAATATCTCTACTCTCTTCATCAACAATAAGTTGTAAAGCATCATTTTTTAGCATATATCCCCCCCAAAGTCTTTTCTCAACTCTCGAAAAGGCTTCGGGGGGGATTTTTCAATGCCTATTATATGCAACACTTTTCACTATCTGCTTATCCAAGCTCAGGCGAGTGATATTTATTTACTCTCCACACATACCCAACTTTTACCAACTGCATTTCATATTCGACTTTATTCATGTCATCATATGAATACTCATCATGTACCTCATACGTTTCATTGGGATTATAGTATGCAATCATTACAAAATTCACTTGTGCTTCCGTTTTATTTTTCAAATAGTATCGCACTGAGCAGAAATCATCCGGATAATATTCTCCCACATATCCCGTAAAATATGGAATTTGTGCCAAATCATAGTCATCACAAACGGCGAGTTTTCCATTATAATTCGCAAACTTTTTCTCAATTGAATCTTGTGACAAGAAATCATTTGTAAAAATAGATTTCATATATTCTTCAAACTCTTTATAAGAATTTTGATAGACCTCATAATCATGTCCGTTCAGTTTTACATATGTCGGCGCATTTTGCGTCATAGGCACAAAAGTCGGAGCATCTTCAATTTTAAAATTCAGTCCTTTTAAGTTACTTGATTGTCCCCAAAGTGCATAGTCCATTTTCTGCGCTTTTTCAAAAACAGTATATTGATCTTGATCTAAAAATACCGAGGTCGAATCAACTAACGTCTGGGAAAAATCTTGCAAATCATTTTTTTCTTCAGAATTGCATGAACTTGACGATGTATCCTGTGACGAAACTGCTGTGGACATTGATGATGCTGTTGTATCATTCATTCCACATCCCACCAAATTCACCACAATACAACCCAGAATCACTATCATTTTTACACTTTTTGCACAATTCATATATGTTCTCCTTTTTTACAAGTTTATCAACATATTGTTTAGTTTCTATTGCTTTCTTGTAAACTTTTTATATTAGCTCACAAAAATCTATTTTTCTGTTTACAAATCTTAACATTTTTTCTCTTTCCTCTTAAAAGGAGGAAAGAAAATTGAATTATACGCTTTTTGACCTTTTTCTAAATGCATATAACGGCAACTCCTTTGCACAGCTACAAATCGTCCAACGTTTTCAGCCATTACTGAAAAAATATGCAGCTCTTCTTAAGTATGAGGGTGCCTATTCAGATTTACAATTATATCTTCTCGAATTACTGCATTCCGGAAAATTGACCAAACTTCAAAGAAAAGATGACGGCACATTAGTGAAATATATTGAATCCTCTATCCGGCATCAATACATTTCGCTTAACAGCCGAAAAAACGCCGTAGATAGCTCTGTCATCGCAAGCATTGATGAAATTGATTTCGATCAGATGTCTTTGTCCTCAAACGATGAATATCCTAAACTATTGATTTCCGATTTACATTCTGTTCTTCAACCTTCTGAACTGACCTTATTATCTCAATTTGTTTTTAAAGGAATGAGCATCGCAGATATAGCAGAAAAATCTGGTGTCAGTAGACAAGCTATCAACCGTAAAAAGCTTTCTATATTAAAAAAATTAGAATGTGCATTCTTCCCTAAAACTTCCAAATAAATTCTCATTCATTTTGATTTCATTCTTTAGTGTATAAAAGCTATTTTCTTCGCTTCCTTTAATCGAACCACCACGGCAGTTCCAACCACAAATTATCCATGGCCTGTTCCTCGGTCTTTTTAGCACGGCTCTTTGTCAAGTGGAAGTATATCGCTGTACCGATCAGGGGATGCTCCTCACCGTCTGTGAACCCATAGCGGTACAGCAGATAGGTCTGCTCCCGGTCGGTCAGGCGTTGCAGACCGTTGTACAGCTCCCGGCGCGATTCCTGCTCCTCCATAATATTCTGCGGTTGCATGGCGTAAGGGTCGGCTATGGCTTCGATGCGCCGCAGTTGTTCCTCTCCCGGCAGAACATCGTCCAGCGAAACGCGCTGGTAGCAGATACCGTCCTTATCCTCCGTCACCATCCGCTGCTCAAAAGCAGTAAAGGCATCCCGCACCATGTCCATCATGGCGTTGCGGATGGCAGGAGCCGCATAGGTCAGGAACTTCATGCCGCGCGCTGCATCGAACTTCGGCACAGCTTTCCATAAGCCCAGATTGCCCGCCTGTTTCAAATCGTCCGTGTCAAGGTTCAGGCCGGACTGTGCCAGATTCATGCTGCGGAAAAGGTCATTTGCCACCTTGCCAATAAAGGACTTGTTGTTGTCGATCAGGCTGTCCAGTGCGGTGGCGTCGCCTTTCTGTGCCAGCGCACAAAGCCGTTCATTCGTCTGCTTCATGGGCGTTTTCCTGCTCTGCGGCAGACTGCAAGATTCCCAGCAGACCGCTTCGCAGCTGTTCCAGTGCTTCCGGCGTAGCTCCTTCCATACCCGAAACGCTGTCCAACATTGCATCTGTCAACTGCTCTGCCGTGATCGTTGGGTGCTGCACATCCTGCCCCTTGGTCAGTTCATTGAACATCTTCTCGGCCACTTTCTTGCTCATGGCTTCCTGTTCGGCGTAATGACTCCCGATGCCCTTTTTGATTTCCTTGACCGCCGCCATGAAGTACATCTCAATGTCATCAAGGTCGCCTTGGTACACCGGCTTTCTCCGAAGGCTGATGTCCTTTGCGGCTTTGGCTGCTTCCGGGGTCTTGACCTTTGTGCGCAGCAGGGTGCTCAATGTCGTGACCATGGCATTCTGTGCTGCGATACCAGATGCAAAGGTATCATCAAAATACTGCGCTATGCGGTAAGTAAGCTCTGCAAAGCGGGCGTTTTCCAACAGCAGGTTGACCACCTCTGTATTGACACGCCCTGTGTAGAGGCTCTTTGCGGCTTCTACGGACAAGCCCAGCTCGGCAATGTCGTAGTTCTTGCGGTCAGGGATGTTGGTTTCTCCCAGCAGGAAATCCGTGGACACTTTGAACAGCCTTGCAATCTTCAGCACCTGCTCATGGGTCAGGGTTCCTTTCGCACCACTGATAAAACGGCTGATAGTGCTTTTAGAGCAGCCGATTTCCTTGGCAAGCTCCGGTTGGCTGATGTTGTGCTCTTTCATCAAGTCCGCAAGACGGACGTTGGATGGTGCGGGCAGATATTCCTGTGCCATGTGGTCGGCCCTCCTTTTTGAGCTTTTTCCTCATTATAATACGCTCTGCCGTTTTGTTCAATATACGGTTTCCTCTCTGCCCTTGCTGTTGCAACTCTGCAACCAGTAAGGGCATTTTTCTTTTTCCGTTGCAGTTTTGCCGCTTTTTTGCTCTTTCTGCAAAATTCCCCGTATATTCAGGCAGGAAACAAAAAACACCAGAGTTCCCACTTTGGGGTACTCTGGTGCAACACATAACATCGCCCTGCCCGGTGGCCGCAGGGTGCGGGATTTTGTAGGCATTGAGCCGCTTGTCCACCCCTGTCCGTAAAAAGTGCATTTTTTCACGGAAGAAGTTCGTACAACCTGTACGGTCTGTACTTGTACGCACCTGTACGGAAAATCAAAGCAAATTAAAACGCATTATCGTTTATATTTCACATTTCCGTACGCCGTACAGACCGTACGGGTTATTTGAAGTCCGTACAGATTTTTTGTACACCCCAAGAAGGAGCGTGATCTATGAAAGCCCAATACGGCATTTTAAGGTTCAAAAAGTACAAGGGGCCTGCCATCAGCCCCATCGAAGCCCACAACGAGCGCACCAAGGAACAGTACGCCAGCAACCCGGATATCGACACGAGCCGGAGCTGCTACAACTTCCATCTGGTGCAGCCGCAGGGCAAGTACCGGGCAGAAGCCGACCGCATGATAGCCGCCGCCCACTGCCGTGTCCGCAAGGACAGCGTGCGGGTGGTAGAGGCTCTTGTCACCGCCAGCCCGGAGTTTTTCAAGGATAAGACCAACCGGGAGATCAGGGCGTATTTCGAGTATGCCTTGGAGTTTCTGAAAAGCAAGCAGAACACCCAAACTTTTATCTCGGCTGTTGTCCACATGGACGAGAAAACGCCCCACCTGCACCTCTGCTTCGTGCCCCTGACTCCTGACGGACGGCTGAGCGCCAAGGAGATCATCGGCAACCGCAAGAACCTTGTGAAGTGGCAGGACGAGTTCTGGCAGCACATGGTCAAGCAGTACCCGGAGTTGGAACGGGGCGAAAGCGCCAGCCAGACCGGGCGGGAGCACATCCCGCCCCGCATCTTCAAGGAGATGACCCAACTGACCAAGCAGAAGGAGCAGTTGGATGCCCTGCTGGTAGGCATCAATCCCTTCAACGGCAAGAGCCGTGCGGCGGAGATCAGCAAGGTGCTGGACAGCTATATTCCCAACGTGGCACGGATGAAGGACCAGCTGCGAAAATACAACGTAGCCTTCACCAAGACTGCCGCTGAAAACGAAAAGCTGAAAGAGAAAAACAAGACGCTCTCTGCCTCGCTGGACAAAGCGACGGAAGGGAGCGTCTTGAAGCGTCTGGAGGATGCCAAGCTGCGGCAGGACTATGAAGCTGCCCTGAAAACGCTGGACAGCATCCCGCCGGAGGTCATTCGATTCTACGAAAACCGCACGCAGGAGCCTGCGATGCGCCACGATAAGTAAGGAGCAATGCCTATGTGTAATAAAATGTACGAGAATGTGAAATCTTTAGATTATACGAAAAAGTTCTTGCAGTCGGACTCTGATCCGGCTACAATGGAGGTGGTCACTCGAACCAATGCCGTCAAGTCTCCGACCAACAGCCCTGAGACCACAAAGCTGGTGTACACGGTAAAGGAGGTCGCACAGATGCTGGCCATCAGCCAGCGTGCCGCCTACAACCTGTGCAACAGCACCACCGAGTTCCGTGTCCTGCGGGCAGGCGGAAGCATCCGCATCCCGAAAGACAGCTTCGATGCGTGGCTCCACCGGGCAGCTTGATAAGGAGGCAAATCTATGGCATATATCACGAAACGCGGCAGCTCTTACAGTGTCCGCTACACCTATCAGGACGAGCACGGCAAGAGCTGCGACAAATGGGAGAGCTTCTCCACGAAAGAGGAGGCGGTAAAACGCCAGAAGCAGATCGAGCATGAGTTGGCGACCGGCAACTTCCTAATCCCGTCCACGGTGACGGTGGCGGAGTTTCTGATGGACTGGCTGCCCAAGCAGTGCAGCAAGCACAAGTGGGCACCCAAGACCTACCAGTCCAATCTGGCGCTCATCCAGAACCTCATCATCCCTTATATCGGGGAGATGCAGATGCAGAAGCTGCGTCCCTACCACATCGAAGCCCTGTACGACACCCTGAGCAAGACCCCTTGCGGTCAGTATGTAGGCGGCAAACGGCGAGACCTCTCGCCCAAGCAGCAGAAGCGCACCCTCTCCGGCACTACCCTCCATGAGGTCCACCAACTGCTGCACAATTCCTTTCTGCTGGCGGTGGAGTGGGGCATCCTCATCAAAAGCCCCGTCCCGGTGGAAGCGCCCAAAAAGACCACCCAAGAGCGCAGCATCTGGGAGGTGGAGGAGATGCGGGCAGCACTGGACAGCATGGAGGACCCCATCCTGCATCTGGCTGTCCACCTGACGCTGGTGGGTGCACTGCGAGAAGGGGAAGTAGCAGGACTGACCCCGGAGGACATCGACTTTGATGCTGCCAACGGCATGGGCACCTTCACCGTCAACCGTTCCATGCAGCGGGTGCAGAAGGACACGCTGGCGCAGGTGGATAAGGGCTGCATCCTCCGCATCTTCCCGGACAAGCTGGAGGGCAGCAAGACCTCTCTCATCCTGAAGGACACCAAGACTGAAGCCTCCTGCCGCACCATCTTTATGACCGCCGCCTTGCGGGAGGAACTGAAGCAGTGGCTGGAACGCCT